>Ga0210410_10000262_pt1 | contig 67937 bp, 106 predicted proteins | sample IncBWC4MmetaG_FD_161058 | JGI IMG/M metagenome (GOLD analysis project Ga0210410, IMG submission 161058) | Forest soil microbial communities from Barre Woods Harvard Forest LTER site, Petersham, Massachusetts, United States - Inc-BW-C-4-M | ecosystem: Environmental > Terrestrial > Soil >... | reverse complement strand
CTCAAGGAGCGGTACACCGAGACCCAGCTCAAGGAGTGGGAGGTCAAGCAGGCGGTGAACCTGCGCATCCACCGGCAGGCTAAGCCCAACAAGGACGCCAAGCCTATAGATGCGGCCAGCGCCATTGACGTTGCGCGGCTGTGCAACACCCGTATGTGGGCTGTGCTATGATAGACGTAAGGTGACAGAAAACGACTGGACGAACATACTCAAGATACAGCCCAAGCAAGGGCAGAGAATACTTGCGTGGATGCCTGATGACCAGAAGGTGATAGTCACCTATGACCGGTACAAGTACTTGTGCTGGGGGATCACTCACTGGAAGAATATGCCGAATGAGCAACGACAATCACAAATTAGCTAGAGAATGCGGGCCAGGCTGGAATGACCTGATTGGACCCATCGTCATCCGCGCTGACGAGACAGGCGCGACCATTGTGCAGATCAAGGAGAAGTTCGGAATGCTCAGGATCTATCTGGGCCCCGGAGACGTCGACTGCGACGAGCTGCTTGACATGATCGACAAGGCCGAGATGGAGAGCGCGACCACGTGCGAGATGTGCGGCAAGCCTGGCGTTACCATGGCCACGGGCAGCAACGGGCACTGGCTGAAGACACTTTGCAAAGAACACGGAACTGAACTGGGCTACCGGAGAACCAAATGATTCCAGCGGCTTACATTGAAAACCTCAAGAGCAACTATGATGGCAAATGGGTCGGCGACGCCCGCAACCGGTTTGCTGACAAGGACGGCAAGATCACGTACGTCCAGTCAGGCAAGGACATTAAGGGGCAGTCATTCGAGCGAGTGCTGGGCGACGTCGGCTTCCTGCTGGAGCTGACCCCGCAAGAGGGACGCGGCGCGAAGCGACTGGAGTTCAGGGACAGCCCGGCGCGTACCCAAGACTGGGAGGACGTGCTGTACGGCATGATTGAGGGTAGGACGAACGTAGAAGCCCTAGGCGTGGCGCGCGTGACAAAGGTGTCTTCGAATGGCCGGGGCCAGGTGATAACCCTGTGGGGGGCCGCCCTGGACGCCGCATTAGACGATCTGGGGTACCCGGACATCTGCCGGAAGGAGTTCACCGTGGAGAACGGCTTTGGGCCTGGATGACACGACTGAGTGGGGGCTGGCATGCTACGAGCTGCTGGCCGGTGGCATGGTGATTGTGGCGGTTTCGTACATTATCTGGTACTTCGTCGAATACTGGAAGCACGGGCCCGGTTAGCGAGTATGCTACAATAGGCATTCCCGCCAAGGCTGACGTTCGGCAGCCAAGACGACGCCGGGCTGGTATCCCCACCACGCCCGGCAATTTTAAGTGTTGACAGGCATGGGAAAGCGCGTATAGTTGATCCCAGGCAACAACTGGAGAGTGAAATGAGTGATTCCTTCGACAAGATCGACAACGACGAGCTTCGTGCCGCCATCGGGCGCTTCAGCGTCTTCCTGCGCAATGACTACACCAAGAATGGCGACGAGTACAGCCTGAAGCAGCCCGACGCCTGGGTGCCGGACGCTCCTGGCAAGAACGTGGTCCGCATCCTGCACACGGGTCGCGGCGGTTCCGGTGGCAGCAGCTACTGCTTCATCGTGCTCAGGGACTTCGAGAAGGGCGGCAAGCTCTGGCGGAAGGGCGACATTCTGATGGCAGCTGGCTATAAGGCCCCAGCCTGGAACGCGGCGCGCGGCAACGTCATAGACGACAACTACGGTAACGCCACCTGGGCTGGCCCGGGATACCTGCGATGAGCATCGTTCAGGAGATTGTGCTTCATCAGGTCCTCATGGAGGGTCCTCAGATCGAGGATCCACGTAAGCGGGAGCGATACATAGACGAAACCATTAACGCCATGACCAACGTCGAGCTGCTGGAGCGCATCAGCAATGCCATTGAGGCATCCAAGGGGTTTGACCCATGACCTGGGTCCTTATGGTGTTCATGCAGTTCCCGGACGGACACCGGGAGCTGCGCGGGTGGAGCGAGTACCCGACGGCTCAGGCGTGCTATAATGCTTTACCTGAACCCAAACCTGACGCTAGCCCTCTGCGGCTGGTGAAGTGCGTGCGACAACCATGAGCGGCAAAGTATTCGTCATCAGCGACACGCACTTCGGGCACAAGCGCATCATCGAGTTCGAGAAGACCGCGCGCCCGTTTGCGACCATAGAGGAGCACGACCGTGAGCTGGTACAGCGCTGGAACGCGGTGGTCGACAAGAAGGACACGGTGTGGCACCTAGGTGACGTCTTCTTCGGCCGGGACGGGCACAAGGTGCTGGCCGAGCTGAATGGCTACAAGAAACTGGTGCTCGGCAACCATGACCATTACCCATTGGCTGTGTATCAGCAGTACTTCGGCAAGATATTCGGGGCCGCTGAGTACCGTAACTGCATCTTAACGCACGTGCCCGTGCACACCTGCCAGATGTACAGGTATACGAAGAACATTCACGGGCACATGCACAGCAGATCGACCGGTGACCCGAGGTACGTATGCGTCTCCGCCGAGCACACCGGGCTCGCCCCTGTGCTGATGGGGAGCGTGCTATGATGTTCACATCGAGAGCACGAGCACTGTCGGAGATGGCGCTAGCGCTGTGGGCCATGGAGAATGACTCTTGGTCACTGGTGCGGCCTACGCCGGAAGAGTTCCAGGCGTATACGCTGATTGAGGCTGTTGTGAGGCACAATAAGCAGCGCGATAAGGATGAGCTGTGGAAGTGGTTGAAGGAGTCCGCCGAGGGGCGTGGCGCGTTTACCTAAAGGAGATTCGAGTGAGATATCTGCCATTGTTTACTGCATTTGCAATGCTGTTCTGCGCCATCGCATACGGTGCCGAGCCCATCCAGCCCATCTTCGTGCCCGTGATCGTGGAGTACAAGGGCGGTTCGTTCCAGTCTGTGCGCTTATCAGGCGACGAGTGGTTCGACAATCTACGAGACTGCAAGAACGCCGCCGACAAGCAGGCGATGAGCGTAATCGAGAGCGACACCGGGGACATCAGCGTCAAGGTGGCGTGCCTGCCAGTGCCCAGCAAGAACCCTCAGGTGGACGCGAAGTGAACACCAGGGACAGCTATAAGCGCCGGGTGGCGCGCCTGGAGAAGTACCTGGCTGCGTCACAGCAGGAGCGCGCCAATCTCGCGATTGAGCACGCCAAGGTGCGCAAGCACTACCAGGATGTGGTCGCCAAACACATCGCCAACGAGCGACGCGGAGACCAGTTGCTACTGGAGGATCGTTTCAAGATCCAGGAGCTGGAGCAGCAGGTCGGGTCGCAGCATGTGCAGCTGTGTAACGCCCTAGAGGACGTCAAGGTTGCGCAGCTGAATGTGCAGACGTACTCCAAGTCGTTGGAGCAGTGCCGGGCGGAGCGCAGGCAAGCACGTCTGGAATGCGCCGCCGCTGCGTCAATGGTGGACGAGCTGCAAGAGCGGTTGCATATTGCCGAGCAGCGCCTGAGCTATCGCATCTACCAGGGACTGGCTAGGTGGTGCACCAAGACCGGCGCCAAACTGCGCCTGAGGCGTCTCGCTATCATCGAGGGAATCAAGGCACGGCTGCTGGTGCTGCGCCTGAATAAGCCCCGGGTCGAGGCTATGCGCGAGGCAGGCTACATCCCCGAGAAGCTGGTGAAGGTCGCCCTGGACTACTGGCAGCACGACAAGGAGCGTATGGCGCAGGAAGAGTACATACGCGAAGTGCATAGCGGCAGCAGAGATGGTAAGGAATGGCAGCGTTCCGTGGTTGTGCCTAAACCTAGCATGTGGCGTAAGCTGATGATACTGATCGGGAGGGCATGATAATGACGAAGATGCAAAAGCGACGCGCGGCAGCGGATCGCCTGGAGCAGGCTGCGCAGGGACTGATTGCGCAGGCTTACATACTATGCTCACCAGATGGGCACAATATCCACGCCCGGCAGCGTAACAGCGCTGAGCTACTTAAGCGTGCCCGTCAATACGCCAATGCCGTGGCCGCTGTGAGGAGATCGTGACCGAACCAGTGTTCTATCAGGAGTCGATTGAGCGCCATGCACCGGCAGTCCTAAGCTGCCTGGCGAGGATGGTTAACGGTCTGATGCTGGAGATCGCCAAGGGGGCTAAGATTGATCCAGCGTTGCGAGCAGAACTGGGGAATGCAGTGGGTCTAATCATGAAGGCCACGAAGGATCCCAGGTGCCCTTGACGCATTGCAGCACAAAATAATGCTTGCATCATCCATTGGAGGCGCGTAGAGTTCATCTCAGGCAGCAACCAGGAGATGAGAGATGAACCAGAACGAGATACTTGAGGTGGAGATCCGCAACGTGTACGGCAAGGGCTTGCTGTACCCCGTGAACAACGTTGCGAAGCTGTTCGCCAAGCTGCTGGACGTCAAGACCTTCAGCAAGCAGCAGATCGAGGACATCAAGTCCCTGGGCTACGTGGTAGGCCAGGTTCGCATGGAGGTGGTGCTGTGAGCCGCGTCTGGTCCGTTCAGCAGAGCGCGATATTCGACTTCGCCACCAGCGGCACCGGTAACGCGGTGATCGAGGCTGTGGCTGGCGCTGGCAAATCAACCACGGTCGTCGAGGCCATCCGGCAGGTAATCGCGAAGTTCCCCGGGATGTCCACCCTGTTCCTGGCGTTCGGCAAGCGGAATGCGGACGACCTGAAGGCGAAGGGCGTGAACGCACGCACCTTCCACAGCCTGTGCTTCAACCCGGTGCTGCGCGCCAAGAAGCTGCGCGAGGTCACCGCCAGCAAGACCCGGGACATGATCGACGCCCGCTTCGGGGATAAGGAGGCCCGCATGTACGGCCCCTTCCTGCTGAAGCTGATCGGGCTAGGCAAGAACGCGGGCATCGGCTGCCTGCTGCCGGACATCGAGCAGAGCTGGGTCGACCTTGCTGACCACCACAACCTGGAGCTGGATCACGAGGACGCTGACTTCCACACCGCGATCCGGTACGCCTCGGAGCTGCTGACGGCCTCCAATGCGGCCCCGGCGGTCGACTTCGACGACCTGCTGTACCTCGCGGTGAAGGACGGCATCAGTCTGCAGAAGTACGACTTCATCGTCGTCGACGAGTACCAGGACACGAACAGCATCCAGGTAGCGATCCTGCGCAAGATCATGCACGCCAAGACCAGGCTGCTGCTGGTTGGCGACCGGGCGCAGGCCATCTTCGGGTTCCGTGGCGCTGAGTCCGAGAGCATGGATAAGGCCGTGACCGAGTTCGGCGCCATCCAGCTGCCGCTGACCGTGACCTACCGGTGCCCGACTGCGGTCGTGAAGCACGCGCACCAGTGGGTGCAGCACATCGAGGCAGCCCCGGGTGCGATTGAGGGCTCCGTGGAGTCCCTGGGGGACGCCTGGAGCGTTAAGCAGTTCGTAGCCAACGACCTGGTTATCTGCCGCACCACGGCCCCCTTGATAGGTGTGGCGTACAAGATGCTGAAGGCCCGCATCCCTGTGCAGATTCTGGGCAAGGACATAGGCGATGGCCTGAAGTCCCTCATCAAGCGCATGAACGCCAAGGGCATCCCGGCGCTGGAGGCCAAGATCCAGTCATGGCGCGCCCGCGAGGTCGAGAAGGCCCGAGCTAAGAAGGACGACGCCAAGATGGAGCAGGTGCGCGACAAAGCGGATTGCATATTGTTTCTGATCGACACCCTGCCTGAGACCGAGCGCACCGTGCCCGCTCTGGTAGAGGTCATCGACGGCTTGTTTGCGGACAAAAAGAACGTCACCGTTCTCAGCACAATCCATAAGGCGAAGGGATCCGAGGCTAAGACCGTGTACTGGCTGAATAGCTCCAAGTGCCCGGCGCAGTGGGCGAAGCAGCAGTGGCAGAGGGAGCAGGAGAGAAATTTGTGCTACGTGGCGACCACCAGGGCACAAGAAAAGCTTGTGCTTATCGAGGAGGAAGCGTGATGACTAGCCACCAAAAGAGAAGACGTACAGCATGGTTGCGGCAGAACAAGAAGTGTTATTGGTGCGATTGTGAGCTTGCGTGGCGGGATGTGACGTCGGACCATAGATGGCCCAGGGGTAGTAACCTTAGGGGGCAGCCGTCCCCTCCAGAGCAGCGCAACATCGTGGCATCGTGCTTCGCGTGCAACCAGGATATGGGCCACAAGTGGGTCAAAATAAAAAGTATCTGGGGGCTTGCAAGGATGCCTGATAGGGCGTAAGCTTCACCCATCGATTAAACCAACGACTGAGGAGAATGATAATGGCTAAATTCAACGGCGACGTACGGCCCCTTTCCAATAACCCCGCGTACATGGGCGTGATCTTCGAGGGCGAGATCGACCAGGCTATTGCGCAGGCCCGTGCGGCGCAGGACCATGGCCTGGCTGAGCAGTTCGTCCCCAAGGGCATGAACCGCAATCGGGCAGCCTTGCTACAGCACCTGAATCTCCTGGGGCTGCCTAAGGCCCCGGCAATTGTCGACGACGACATCCAGGAGCCGCCCGGCAAGTACACGGTCGAATACGCCCAGAGCCGGGGATGGCTCAATGGCCCGGCCAAGTTGGCGATGGAGCTGGATCCCAGCAACTAGGAGGATGATGTGAGCGCGCTGACAATTTTCGGGTACCTGGTTGCGGCGTTCGCAGCTGTCGTGGTATGCTACGTTTCCATCAGAGGAGAGTGATATGAAGTTTCAGATCCGCAGAGAGCGCAATCAGTTCGACCCCAGGATGTCGATGTACAACGTATACGACGCTGATAAGTTTAAGGAGGGCACTGCCAGGGGATACCTGGGTGGGTTCGCATCGGTAGGGGCAGCTCAGTTGTTCATTGAATCGCATCGCACACAGCCATTGTCTGAGCTGGTTGCGGAGGTAGAGGTGTGACTGAGGGTCTGCCGTTGTACGGGCACCATCCGCTACCAGGGCGGTGCCGGTACTCTGTGCGCCCGCACTTGGTGGAGGACTGGCATCAGTGCCGCAAGAGGCCGATGGCGATGAGCTGGTACTGCTGGCAGCATGACCCCCGTGAGCTGGAGCGGCAAGGTGGAGAGCTGAGGAGGAAGCGATGAAGATTGAATTGCCTTTCGAGTTGAACGTGCAAGTGTGGAAGGCCACGCTGCACTACCGCGACGTGCGCGAGGTGTGCCCAGAGTGCAACGGCGACAAGTTCGTGACCGTTGTGCAGGGTAATGGTGAGCAGTTCCAGCTCCCATGCAAGGGATGCGATGGCGATATCCTGACCCCGCCGCGCGGGTACGTGACACGCCAGGAGAGCGACTACATCCCGGTCAGCTTCACCCCGAGACGCTGGGGCATGTACGACACTGACCCGTGGTACTCGGAGTCATCGCCTGATGACAGCAGCTACACGCAGACGAACGCCAAGGATCTGTTCGCAGGCTTCATGGAGTGCAACGACCACTGCAAGCAACTGAACGTCGAGCGGGATGCGCGGCAGAAGGATCGTGAGTACCAGCACCTGATGCACAAGCGAGAGGACTACGCATGGTCGGTGCACTACTGGCGCAACAAGCGTAACTCATTGCGCAAGGAGCTGGAGTGGATCGACAATCGTCTGAAGCAGATCAAGGAGCGAGCGAAGTGATGTCGCCAGTCGAGAGGCTGCGCAGAGCCAGCACCGGGCAAGGCGGTGTGTACCGTCTTTGCAAGCAGGCTGCTGACTACATCGAGCTGCTGGAGCGTCAGCTGCATCCTCAAGAGCACGCTAATGCGCTTGCGGATCTATTGAGAGCACAAAAGCGTGTCGAGTTTCTAGAAGGGCAGCTGCGCATCGAGCAGGATGAGCGCAAGTCCCTGGAGGGCAGGTATGCTATCATCGATGCACGGTACAAGCAGGTCGAGGAGCGCTGGCACAAGCTGATGGAGCGTAAGGATCTGCAGTGCGGTAACCGCGTAGACTGGGAAGCACCGGAGAAGGTTCGATGAGCTTCAAGGTCGAGCACTTCCAGGGTCACTGGTTTGACGAGGGGCTGGTGTTCGCTACGCGAGACGAAGCTATGGCCTACTCGCGACACAAAGGTCTGATTCCCAGCCGGGTGGTAGCTGCGACGCGCGAGTCTACCATGCAGGCTGGGATTTTGGCAGACCTGCCGGTTAACTATACCTTCAAGGACGGCAAGCTGGCGCCGTATAAGACGCCTACCAAGGCATCTATGAGCTGGGAGGAGTACATGCTGGCGGGAGGGCATGGGATGCCGCTGAAGATACCTACAGTGCCTGAGTGGCAGGTCCCTGAATCGGTGCCAGTTATGATCCCACCAAGGCCGCTGTGCGACGGATGCGGGCAAGAGATCGACCCAGACTGTTGCGGCTGTGGTGACCCACCCGAGTCACACAGCGTGTGGAGTGGGCACCCATTCATCCCCATGGGCTGCGACTGCTATCGTGCGTCATGATTCCCGTCGTATCTCTTGGGGCGGGGCACCGTTCCCAGGACGTGTGGAGGTGCGAGCAATGCGGCGTAACGAAGCCCGCAACGTGGCGTGGGGCAGGCGGGCGCCTGTATCATCGCAGGAGCAAGTACTGCGGCGGGATCTGCCGGGGGAATGCGATGAGGGGCAAGGCGAACCCGGCGTACACGACAGGCGCACGCACAGCCCCCAGGACGGGCAGAACACGCAAGGCCATGACGACGTGGCAGGTTACCGAGATCGAGCGCTGGATGCGCTTACGGGACCGCACAGCGCAGCAGCTGGCGGACATGATCGGTGTCACCAGGAGGGCGGTGCACAAGCGGAAGGCGGCCATTGCTGCGAGGCAGCATGCGAAAGTTGTTGACAGCTCCACTGAAGCGCCTATGATGGGCGCCAGGCAGTAACAGGAGAGATGAGATGAGCTACGTAATCGTTCGCAAGTCGCCCGCCACTGGCCGGGTGATGTTTCTGACAGAGTCCCGGTCAGCTGGTGTCAGCTTCGAGGCCCCTGGTAACTCAGTGACCGGCGTAGGGGTGAGCAACCTCAAGACCTGGAAGACACCCTCTGGCCCGTACCGATGGTTGAAGGAGCGCCCGGACATGATGCGCGCGTACGGCGCCGTTGGCATGGTGCTCGAAGTGGTGGAGCAGTCATGAACCTCCGCGAACTGAACCGCTGGGTCAACGCCGCCGAGTCCTGGCTTGACCGGGTGCTGTCATGATCGCCAACGAGAAGCACTCCAAGGCGCTGGTCAACCTGGTGCAGGAGATCGGTATGTCCGAGGTGCTGAACATCCTGGCCGCGCACTGCGCGCACAGGCATGAGTGGTTTTATGCCAATGGTAGCCCTAATGCGGCAATTTGGCATCGCACAGGGGAAGCCCTGTCCGAGGCAGCTGACGAGGTGGCGATATGACCCCAATGAAGCAAGAGGCCGCCGACTGGCAGGCCCGGCACGACGCAGCCGCTAAGGACGCCAACGAGCGCCGACTGAGGCTGAACCAGATGTTCGGTGTGTCACTCAGCAACTACGACCTGGGGCACGCCAGGGGCCTAAGGGAGGGCCGTGACTCCTCCAACGCTTACGAGCAAGACTTCGCGTACCAGCACGAGGAGTACACGCGTGGGTACTGGGACGGTTACAAGCAAGGCGTCAAGGAGCAGAAATGAAGATCAAGTGCGGGCCCACGCAGGCCGAGATCGACAAGCGTGCGCACTCCGCTGCGCTGCGCAAGTGGGCCATTGGGCAGTGGCACGACTTCTATCCAATATGGCCACGCCAGGTGGCCAAGGGTGACTGCCGGTGCTTTGAGTGGATAGAGCGCCGCTGGGTGCCGCAGGCCGAGCTTAACGAGCAATGGCGGTTCGATGCAGATATCCGACAGTGGCGTGGCGATGCGCACTGGCAGTATAGGGTCAAGCATAGCAAGCTGGGTGGGTGACTGCAGCGCCGCACCCGGAAGCGGGCTGGCAACTGGAGCAGATACCATGGGCGGTCTGCGGTGAAGGTTTCCAGCCTGCGGATCTAATGTGCTATACTGGTGATCCCAGTTAGCCTCAGGGCATACCCGATGGAACCACCGTTCTCTACCTCAACGCGCGTGATCGTGCTGCTGCTTGTGCTGATAATAGTCGTCAAGACGTTCGTGGGTAACCACCTGTGAGCTACGATGAGGGTAGCGGCATCATTCAAGGTCCGTTCAAGGGCTGTGACTGCGTTAGCCATCACCAGCATGGGCCGCGCGGAATCGCTGGTTGCCCGGAATGCAATCCGCCCCGTCCATTCAGCGCGGTGTGCCGCAAGTGCGGCAAAGAGGACTGGCATGAGAATCCGGTAGAGGGCTTGTACTTCTGCGGGTACGGATGCACATGAGCGACCCCATGTTCTTCTGGACACACGGCCCATGGATTACCCGAGACATGAAGCGGTGTGTGCTCGCCGACGAGTACGAGAAGCTACTGAAGCACTGCGAGGCATTAGAGCGCGCAGGTGATGTGATCGCGCACGAGCTGACTTACACTGGGCACAAGGCTGAGCTGCAGCCATGGTGGGATCTTGCGAAGCGCCGTGGCGGTCACTGCTACGTGTGCAGCGGGGAGCCGGTTGGCAATGAGTGAACAACCTGAGTGCGAGTACTGCGGCGAGGACGGCACCGCCCGCTTCGAGGGTTTCAGTGTGTGCCAGGAGTGCGACACCAATCTGCGCCGGGCAGAGCGCGTCAGGCAAGCGCTAGATGATTCGTCATGGTTCGGGCAGCATGGGCAGGATCTAGATGAGTGATGAAGACGAAAACGCAGCAGGCATAAGCGACAACAGCCGCCGGTCCCGTGAGCAGCGCATAGCCGACTTCCTGGGCGTGGCCGGGCTGACGCTGAACGACATCATGAAGCCCATCCGTGAGGCCCCGCTTGTCGAGAGCGACGTGGTCACGGATGCTCACCGGGAGCTGGTGATCGACCTCAAGGCGTCTGGCTGCAGCAACGAGGGCGTGGCCAAGTTCTTCAACATCAGCCTACAGAAGTGCCAGCGCCTATTCGACTGGGAGCTGACCAACGGCAGGCAGCTGCGCACGACCTCCGTGGTCCGTGGCCTGAGCGTGAACGCCATCCAGCTTGGGGATACCAGCGCACAGATCGGGTACCTCAAGAACCAGCCCCAGGAAGAGTGGGGCACCAAGCACAGCCAGAAGAACATCGAGGACGCGCCCCCTCACGAGGAGGAGCTGCAGCGCCTCAGTCAGAACGAGGCATTCATTGCGGGCATCACCGCCGGTCTGAGCGTAGATACCACCAAGTTCAAGAAGGCAGAGCCCAGGCCCCCTGCGGCATCCAAGGTGGCGACCAAGAAGCAGATCGGGTACAATACTGGGACAGTTCGCAAACCAAAAGGAGATCAGATATGAACAGATACCATACGGCTTTAGGTACTGGTGACGGCATCGAAGCCGGGCTAATGCGTCTCATTCCAGAGGAAGAGAATCACGGGCACTGGGTGCTGTACAAGGACGCGCAAGCTGAGATCAGCAAGTCGCATAAGAGTGCGGCATTTGCTTCTGTAGACCAGCTTGAGACGGAGTTCAAGCGTGGTTATGGTTTTGGGAAACAGGATGGTGCCAGAGAGGTAGCACAAGCTGCACAGGTAGCTGAGGACAGTAGTGACCGCAAGCGACTGCTGAACGAGCTGTACCACGACCGTGCGCGGCTGGAGCGTGCGGTTAAGGATGCGGTTGATCTGTGCGAGACCGCGATGCAGCTGGAGGAGACTACTCGCGATGACAGCGAGTACGTGCTCGGGTTGCTGCAGCAGTTCGTGGACACGCACAAGGCATGAGCGAGCCCCTGCTCACGGTGCTGTTCGATGGCGAGCCCATGCTCGAAGTGCTGGATGATGGGACCCATCGCACCGTGAGCGCGGGGGTGAACCAGGCCCGGATCAACGGATCCAAGCTGGATGTCGTCAACAAGCTGGGTAAGGAGCTGGTCGACCTGCGGCAGCAGCTGAAGTGTGCTACAATAAACCCTTACCGTGACGCTGCGCTATTGAAGCCAGCTGAGGTCATGAAAGAGATTCCTCGAAAGCACCGTGGCGCTCTCAGGGCGGCAGAGGTCGAGGCCGTACTGACAGCGATACACACAATTGCGAAGAGGAGCATTCAATGAGCACAGAGAACATCGACGGCGGCAAGCAGCCGTACCCGACAGACGAGAACGGCAGCTTCGAGGTGGCGCAGCCCAAGACCAGCCTGCCTAAGGTGTTCGCCATCCTGCTGGCGGTCAAGACCGTGCACCAGCAGGCCCCCACTGATGGGGAGCGTGTCGAGCTGCTGCAGTCCGTGATCCAGGGGCTGCTGGAGGTCCTGGACGCGAGCGGCGTAAAGCCAGACATGCAGGTGTTCGGGGCAACTGTGCTCGGCCTGTCTGCCATCCTGGCGGATGCTGGCGACAGGATCGGCGGCTGATGAGCATCGACGTACAGGCCAGCAGGGACGCTGGCTTCAATGTGGAGTACATGCCCCCACCTCCGCCCGACTACCGGGCCACGCTTGAGCGCATATACCATGTGCTCAGGGGTACGCAGACCGCATTGGCGAACCATGGCATGATAGCCGACCACCTGCGGGAGGCGGTGTACGAGGGCTGCATCAACGGTCTGGTGACGCATCTTGCCGACATCGGGATCCAGGAGAGCCGTGTGGGCGTGATCCTGCACGCCGTCGACATTCAACGAGGGGTGATGGGCGTATGAGGCGCATCTGGCCGGTCATAGTCGACAGCGCGCTGCTGGCTGTGGTAGGCTGGTTCCTGGTTACGTTACTGAGGAGTTGCCTGAGATGAGGAATGGATGGTTCGTGTTTGTTTACAACCCTAGTAATGGGGCGCGGTTCGCGATCACGGATGGCGTGAGCGAGCCTGTTATGGTGTTCAACACCTACGACGAAGCCAGGGATGCGGCCAGGCACACCCTGTTCGGTGAGACAGGGCACTACGAGATATACTCGACGGAGAGCGAGCAGTGACAGCTATACAGCGATGGTTCTTCATTGATGATTCGCCGTACCAGTCTGATGAGGACGATGCAGAGTTCATTACCCGTCACCATAAGGAAGAGTGGTGTAAAGCCAAGGACGTCGCAGAGCTTGAGAAGCTGCTAACGGCGTATATAGGAACAATCAAGGAGCTGAGATCAGCGAACGTTGCCCTGGCAATGGAGAGCCACAACAAGAGCATCGAGATCGAGCACCTGAAGCAGCACGTCGAGTCTATGGATGATGATGTTAATAATCTAACGTTGGACAGTGCATACGCGAAGGCGTGCGGATGCTAACCCCCCAGGACGCGATCTACTACATCGGGCAGCGCTTTAACTGCCGCCAAGGCTACCCGGCTGGCAGCATTGACCAGGAGGGCTTGCACCGGTACGTGACCCTGGTAGCAAATGGTAAGGACGGTACCCGTGGTGCTGTGCTCATCAACGCGATGTCAGAGATAGCCGAGCGCATGAAGTTCCAGGTCACCGGGCGACCAGTGCTGCACTGGCGGTTCACGACCAAGGTCGACGACTACGCCTACAGGGGGCAGCTGGTCACCCGTGTGTACATCGAGCAGTGCGACGACTATGGTAGACTAAGGGATGACAAGTGGTTACCGCCGTTTCCGCGACTCGCGTACAGCAGACCACACACGGCGCTGATAGAGCTTAGACCAGAGGCGAAAGCTGTTGTGTTTCCAGTACTTAAACCAGGACCAGAGGTGGCATGATGAGGACGCGAGTTCGTGAGTACTACAATTTCAGGCTGTGTAGGCCCCAGCTGCAGGTGCAGGGCTGGAAGGTGAACGAAAGCTTCTGGTGCGCTGGCAAGATGACAATATTGGAGCCCCACTGGGACAACCTGGGGCAGGAGTTCGACGTCGAGGACTACGAGAAGGCACGCCGTAACGCGTACCAGTATAGCCTACCGGTGCTTGACTCAAAGGATCACGTGGTGTTCGAGGACGGCAAGGTAATATCATGAGCTTCAACAAGTTATACAACACCAAGAACCCCAACCAGGGCCCTGAGAAGCGAGTGCTGTGCCTGTGCTCAGCTGGCCTATTACGCAGCCCTACTGTGGCCTGGGTGCTAGGTAATGCGCCGTACGACTACAACACGCGCGCAGCTGGTACGAGTCACGAGTTCGCACTGGTGGGCGTGGACGAGTACCTGATATGCTGGGCCGACGAGATAGTGTGCGTTAGCTCACAGATCCACGAGAGGTTACTTGCATATTGCAAGGAACACGAGATCGACCTGAGTGGCACACCAGTGGTTGTGCTGGACATCCCTGACATCTATCAGCGGCGTGCGCCCAAGCTGGTGGCGCTCATCGAGAAGCAGTACCAGGAGTACCAGCATGCTGAGCCCGAGATGATTGCGAGAGAGGCGCAATGAGCGAGGGATTAACGGATACCCAGATACTGGATGGCGTGATAGCCGAGCTGAAGTGGCATGTGCAGTACATGCAGCCCCTTAGCCCGCTGGCGGCCCGTGAGTGGCTGGACGAGATCCATAAGGATCGGTACCCGTTGCGGCTGGCGCACGGCATGCTGCAGTCACCATACAAGAAGGGCGGCCCGTACGACGGTGACGTGTACTGGATGGGAGATGACGGGTTCCACGTGAAACAGACTGAGCGACGCGGTGACGATGATGAGTGCAAGCATCAGACGTCCTAGAGATAGCGCTACGCCAAGGGTTTACCCGTGACCAAGCAGCCGCAGCCCTTAGATCCCTTGACGACAGCCAGGTCACCAGGCTCGCCTGGGCGTGCCGATGGGCAGAGACCAGGCACGAGCACCAGGTCGTTCCAGCGGACGTGGATGGGACGCCCTGGTCCGTGTGGCTCATTCTTGGTGGAAGAGGTGCGGGAAAGACTCGTGTTGGTGCCGAGTGGATCGGTATGGGCGCCGCCACAACGGGCAAGGACAGGAATGGCAAGCACTTCCGTGGCCTTGTGGCTGCTCCTACATCGAACGACCTACGGAACACCTGCTTCGAGGGCGAATCCGGCCTAATCAGCATCATACCGACGTCGCTGGTTAAGGACTACAACATCAGCCAGCACAAGATCACGCTGCATAACGGCAGCATCTTGGGAGGTATAAGTGCAGAGAAATCAACAAGATTCAGAGGACCCCAGTGGCACAAAGCATGGTGCGATGAGCTTGCGGCTTGGGGTGATAACGGGCGAGATCCGCAGGACGCATGGGATACCATGGCGCTGTCTGTCCGGCTCGGTGATGACACACGCATCCTGGCGACGACTACTCCTCGCCCTCTACCACACATCAAGTCCCTACTCAATGATAAATCTACGGTGGTCACCACTGCGTCAACGTACGTCAACCTTAGCAACCTCTCCGGCGAGTTCGCTAAGCGTATCCTCAAGTACGAGGGTACCAAGATCGGCCGACAGGAGATCCATGCCGAGCTGATAGATAGCGAGGAGGGCGGGATTGTGCAGCGCAGTCAACTGCGCAAGTGGCCGTCCGATAAGCCGTTCCCAGAGTTACACTACATCGTCATGAGCTTAGACACTGCCTTCAGTGAGGAGAGCTATGACGAGAAGACCAAGGAGACCGACCCGAGCGCGTGCAGCGTCTGGGGTGGGTTTATCCACCAGGGCAAGCCGGGCATCATGCTGCTCGACTGCTGGGCAGAGAAGCTTGGCTTCCCAGACCTAGTGGACACCGTCATCAAGGAGAAGGCGATCAAGTACGGTAAGATCGACGCACCACTGGTGAAGATGCCGATGATAAACGGCAGGCGGCAGACGCCAACCCGGCAGGGCAAGAAGATCGATCTCATCGTGATCGAGGAGAAGGCCAGCGGTAAGTCGTTGATCCAGCAGCTGGCAAAGGAGAAGATACTGACATGGCCCTACAACCCAGGTAAGGCTAGTAAGCTCACCAGGCTGCATGTGGTATCATACTTGCCTGCCCGTGGAACTATCTGGATACCCGAGTCTGTCCAGAACCCGGGGCAGTTCACCACCTGGGCCGAGCCATTGCTTGAGCAGCTATGCAGCTACTCGGGTGAGGGCACGACGCTGCACGATGACCTGCTGGATACAACCACGCAGGCATGGCGCGTCATCGAGGACCAGTGGCTACGCGAGGCAGAGGCCCGCCTGGCCAAGCAGCGCCTCGCCCAGCACTCTGGCGAGGACGACACCGGTCGCATCCCACGAACCGCTCCCACGAACCCCTACGGCGTTTAAATGGCATCCAAGAAAACAATCAAGAAGCGTCGTAAGGCTAATCGCGGTGCTGCGCCCAATGGGTACGAGTCTCGTGACCTGAGTGCCATGAACCCGGACAACCCTGACGCACCAGAGGCGCCGGATGTTGCCGAGGATGCGCGCGAGGAGAGCGTCGGCATCACCCCTGATGACGCCAGCACCAAGGAGATGCCTGACGGTGGAGCGATCATCACGCTGTCGGATGCCAAGGACACCAAGAAGTCGCTGGAGTTCTACGACAACCTTGCTGAGGACATGGACGAGTCCATGCTCAACAAGATCGCCACCGACCTCGACGACCTGATCGATAAGGACATCGAGGCCCGTAAGCAGCGCGACCAGCAGTACGAGGAGGGCCTGAAGCGCACCGGTCTGGGTAATGACGCCCCCGGCGGCGCAACCTTCGAGGGCGCATCCAAGGTAGTGCACCCGCTACTCCTGGAGGTCCACATCGACTTCGCGGCCCGCAGCATCAAGGAGCTGTGGCCAGCCGAGGGCCCGGTGAAGGACAAGATCGTTGGCCAGGTGACATCCAAGAAGGAGTCTAAGGCCAAGCGCAAGGTCCAGTACATGAACTGGATGCTCACCGAGAAGTTACCCAGCGTCAGGTACGAGCTGGAGCAGATCCTGACCCAGGTGCCGTTTGGCGTGGCGTACTCCAAGTGGTGGCAGGACCAGCGCCGCAAGACCCCGGTGCACGAGCCCGTGTGGATGGACGAGATCATTCTGCCGTACGGCGCCACGGACTACTACAAGTCCGACCGTAAGACGCACGTCCTCAAGATCAACGAGTTCACGTTCAATGACCGTGTGCGCAGCGGCATGTACCGCGACATCAGCGCAACTAAGATCGTCACCACGCCAGACAAGACACTGGCCGAGCAGGCTAACGACAAGATCGAGGGCAAGGAACAGTCCAGCTACAACGAGGACGGGCTGCGCACCATATACGAGGTCGATGTACAGTACCTGCTGCCGGATGACGAGCGAGGGATAACCGATGTCGATGACACTGAAGAAGGCCCGTCTCCTTACCTCATCACTATTGACGAGAGCAGCAAGAAGGTTCTCTCGATATACCGGAACTGGGATGAGAGTGACGTTAACCGTGACGCACTGGTGCATACAATCGCTTGGCCGTTCCTTCCGTGGCGCGGTGCGATGCCTCTTGGTACCCCTCAGATCCTTGGTGGAATCGCCGCTGCGGCTACTGGTGCCCTTCGTGCTCTGCTTGACAGTGCCCATATTAATAATTTTCCTGGTGGCATGCACCTTAAGAGTGGCCCTGTGGGGGGTCAGTCTGTTCGCATCGCAGCTGGTCAGACGAATGAGATAGAGGGCGGGGTGATGCAGGACGACATCCGTAAGGCTTTCATGCCTACGCCTGTCAACCCCACGTCACCGACTCTGTTCGAGCTGCTTGGCTTCCTGGTCGACGCCGGGCACGAGCTTGTCAAGACCACCATGGACGAGGCGAACGACAACGCCAACGTACCGGTTGGCACGACCATGGCCCGCATCGAGCAGGGCATGGTTGTATTCAGCGCGATACACAGCCGGTTGCACAACGCAATGGGCAAGTGGCTCAAGGTGCTGCACCGTCTGCTCGCTACCTACCTGGACGACAAGCAGGTGCTGGAGGAGACCGGGGAGCAGATGTGCTTCAAGGATGACTTCGACAGCCCGAACGACGTCATCCCGGTAAGTGACCCAGAGATCTTCAGCGAGCTGCAGCGCATCAGCCAGATGCAAGCAATCGCCCAGCGGGCCACGCTGCGCCCAGACCTGTACGACTCTCACAAGGTCGAGCAGGGCATCCTCAAGATGATGAAGGTTAAGGATCCCGAGCAGTACCTCAAGCCAGAGCCAGCGCCCAAGGCCGAGCATGCGATCAACGAGAACATCGCCGCCGCGCTTGGTCAGCCGATAACTGCATTCCCAGACCAGGACCATCTGGCGCACATCCAGTGCCATCTTGCGTTCATCGAGGACCCGATGTTCGGCGCCAACCCGCTGATGGCGCCCCAGGCCATACCCGCTATCCTGCAGAACGTGAAGGAGCACATGCTGTTCTACTACGGGATGCAGATATTCGCGACAGCCCAGGGTGCGCTCAAGAAGGGTGACCTCAATGAGCTGCGTGCGATTAATGACCCGGCGGTCAAGAGCGCATTCGACCAGCTGCTGGCGGCAGCCAGTCAGCACACGCACCCGCAGATGCAGAAGGACTTCTCTGGCGTGCCAGCTGTCATCTCCAAGGCGCAGGCCATGCTCAAGCAGTTCACGCCGCCGACGCCCATGGATCCGAGCGTGGTTGCCCAGCAGAAGGTTCAGGCCGACAGCCAGAACAACCAGGCCAAGAACCAGACCGCTGCGCAGGCGCTGCAGCAGAAGGCCCAGGTCGATGCGCAGACGCTTGCCCTCAAGCAGGCTGAGCTAGCGCAGAACGCCACACTGGCGGATGGCACCAATCAGACCAAGCTGCAGGTAGCATCTGGCAGCGACCAGACCAAGATCCAGACCACGACCGAAGATAATAACACCGCAATGGAAATTGCGGCTGCCGAGATCGAGGCTGGCAAGAAGAGCAATGTCACCGATGGCAAGGGCATCGGCGGCAAGCCCCGTATTTCGTAATCACAGGAGACCACAGTGTCCAACGTAGCAGACCGAGAGAATAACCCCAACAAGGGCAAGTCAGAGACCACCGACAGCAAACTGATCGGGCCCCGTCAAGAGTACCGTCGCACCGGGCGCGCACCAGACGCCGCTGACGCGTTCGCGACCGGCAAGGGTGGCGAAGGCAAGCCCAGCACACCGTACCGGTACTGATATGCTGGAGTACACGACCGGCGGCTGCGGAGCCGTTAGCGCAGCGGCAGCGCTCACGCGCCTCACGCCAGTCAACCAGGGATGGAGCTGCCCGAAGTGTGGCAGCGCTCACGCGCCTCACGTGCAGACCTGCCCGCAGAGCAGCTGGGGACATAACTACCCGCTGCCGCCAGCGTGCTCGCCGTACACGGTAACGTGCGGCAGTCAGCAGGCGCAGGCGCTGTGCGGCTCCGCTGAGATGAGCCACCAAGGGGTAATCGGCAGTGCCAAGTAGCAGTAAGCAGCAGGCGAAGACGATGCGCGCCATAGCGCACGGCTGGCAGCCGACGGGTGCCGCAGCCAAGATCCCGGTGAGCGTCGCCAAGGACTTCGAGGCAGCTGACAAGAAGGTCGGCAAGTACGAACACAAAGCAAAGGGCGGCAAATGCAGCACACCACATCCATGGTAGAGCGTTCCTATGCTGAGAAGCGTGCGACGCTGATCCAGTACTTGCTGGTTAAGGTCCAGGAGAGCGACTGGCACGGTGTGTCAGATGCCGCCAACGACCTGCGCGTGCTCGAAGCCGCGCAGTATGCTACAATGGCGTGATGAACGAGAAGACTACCTACGACGAATACGAAGGCTTGTGATCGCCGATATCCTCAAGGAGCTGGATAAGCTCTCTCAGCGCGCCCTGACAGAGTGCGCTCAGCCTATCAGTAGCAAGATCCAGTACGAGGCCGGACGCCGCATAGGTCTAGTGCAGGGTATCCAGCGGGCCAGGCAGGCTATCATCGACCTCAACTCGCGCGACGAAGACAAGGACAAGGACCTGTGAAACGACTGATCGATAAGCATCTGGCTGGGCTGGGTACATGAAGGAGCAGTACCTGGGGATGGATATCTTCGAGGCGCTGCACCTAGCTATTAGTAACGGTGACCAACTACGCGTGGTTCATAGGAAGCACGGCACCGCGCCGACACAGCACATGCGGTACGCGGAGCAGCCAGATGAGACAGTGATCCAGGTAGAGGTCCACGACAACAAGGTGACGAAGGTACTATGAGCGAGAACGAGAATGTTGGGGCCGTAGGGGCCGAGCCAGTAATGCCCCCGAAGAAGGTCGCATCCAGCCCGGGTAGCCAGTGGGCTACCGGAAAGCGCACCAATGTCAAAGGATTCGACAAGACGCCCGGGTTCTCCCGGGGCTGTCGTGTGACCAAACGCACAGTTTCAACAACCAGCGAGAAAACCGCCAAATGACGTCACTTGCCAAGATGAAGCTACCCGAGAAGATCCTCGACCAGACGCTGGATGACGCATTCCCGGCGGTAGACCCGGGCGAGGTGCCGTTCGGCAGTCTGGTGCTGATCCAGATCAAGCGCCCCCCGTTCAAGACGAAGGGCGGCATCCTGCTTGGCGAGGGCAGCCAGCAGACCGAGTACGACAACACGAAGGTGGCCAAGGTGCTAGCTCTTGGACCGCTGTGCTTCAAGAGCCGCGAGACCGGCCAGGACTGGCCCGAGGGCAAGTGGTTCCAGGTTGGCGACTACGTGCGCATGAGCCAGCACAACGCGACCACGTGGACCGTGCCTATGGCGGGCACGCGAGGCATCGGCATCGAGGAGCGCGTAGTCCTGGGTTACATGGATGAGCTGCACGTGCGCGGCCTAGTCCAGGATCCGCTGGCGACCCAAGCATTCTTTTAGGGGCTGTGGTATACTCCCCTGGCAATGACGAAACATAGCCTACGTACAGCCAGCGGAGGTAGTTATGCATCCAGGGACCAAAGATCCCAGTTGATTACGCGGTGACGAACCGCTCCCGGGGGAAGGAACCGGGCTCGCTTGCGCCGTCGTGCTATAACGGAAGCTCCAGAGGAGTGACATGAAGACCGACATAGTGCACGGGCTGATTAGCTCGTACAACGTACGCGGGTGCCGGTGCGCTGAGTGTAAGGACACCAGGCGTAGGTACTCGCAGATCTTTCGGGACAGGCAGAAGGCTAAGCGGCTGCGGGCCCGAGCCGATGCCCTCAAGTCACCGCTGCAACTCCTCAAGGAAACATGGCAACAGTCAACGCCTTCTTCTCGAAGTGGATCAACTATCTCAACGGTAGCCCGTATTTCGTAAGCTTTCAGGTCCATTGCTGGATCACTTGCACGCTGGTGTACCACCTCGGCAAGGCATTCCCCAGGGGACTCCTTCCGTTCGCCGCAGGCTTTACGCTGCTCACCGCGTGGAAGGAGTTCTACTGGGACCATAAGAACGAGCCCAATCACAGCGCCTGGCCGCAGGGCGTCACCGACTGGGGCAGCTACACATTCGGCACGCTACTCGCGCTGCTATTCACGTACACTGGAACCTAATTGAGCAATATCAACGTCCCCGTCGATCAATCAACCCTGGCCGCGCTTCTCGTGCAGGCCGGGTACACCGTTACACCGCCCGCCGTCGTTGTGACGCCGCCCCCCACGACCGTGCCCAACTCCATCATCTATGATGGTCAGCTGAGGTGGCCAGGAGACTGGTCTGGCAATGGGGTGAACATCGATTACGCTAACACCACGCTGCTGCCCGGCAAAACGGTGGCCTCCATCCTTAATGTGAACGCGTACGGGTACTGGCTGCCATACATCCTGCACCTGCAGACCTCGCAGTTCACCAAGCTGGTGCTTACGCTTCGCCCTGCTGTGCCAGGCGCGCACTTCGGGCTGGTTACGTATACGAGCACGGGCAGTGCCACTGATGTCACCGTGGGCAGCCTGGACACGCTGGATGCGTATCAGACAGAATTCGTGATGGCGAGCGATGTGGTAACATACACCGTACCGTTGACAGCCGTTAAGAGCCAGAACATCGACCTCTACAAGATCCTGGTGCAGGACAAGAGCGGCACCAAGGGCACAACCTGGGCCGTCCAGGATGCACGATTCGTTTGAACCCTGGGCCGATCTTAGGATAGGTCCACAGTACGCCTCGGCACGCGTCTAAACGGCCACGACAGGCCGCCAGCTGGGCGGTACAGCGCCTCCAAAGCGCATGACGGGTGGTTCGATTCCATCGCGGCCTGCCACTTCTATTGCGACGTAGCTCAGCAGCAGAGCAGGTGGTTCATACCCACAAGGTCGTGAGTGCAACTCTCACCGTTCGCTTCCACTTCGGACTTAAGTGTCACGACACACGGTGTGTATCCGCGAATAGGGTGAGAGGCCCTGTACACCTTTCATGCCGCCCGTTCGGGCGCACTGCCACCCATCCGGGTGAGCTATCGCAACCACAAGGACAATCATGCCACGCATCGTAGAGAACGACGGCGACGAAGACGCCGACGACCAGGTACAGACCAATGAAGAGCACGTAGAGCTGGAGCAAGAGCCCCAGGCGCGAGCTGAACCAGAGATCGAGGTGCTTGAGGAGGGTGACGAACCCCAGGGCGACCAGCGCATCGCGCAGTCAGACGACGACGAGCCCCAGCAATCACGCCGCCGCGAGACAGCCGCCGAGCGCCGTCAGCGCGCCAAGGAGGCCAAGATACGCGACAAGCGTGAGCTTGACTTCCAGAAGCGGGAGCTAGACCGGCTGCAGCGCACCGTGCACGAGCTTACCCAGGGTCAAGTTGTGACGCGGTTAACAGAATTGGATAATCGTCTTGCATCGGCCCAGGCTGAGGTATCTCAGTGGGAGAAGGTCAAGGCGATGGCGATCTCGAAGCACGAGGGAGCTGATGCCGTTGCCGCAGACAACTTCCTGAATGCGGCACGGGACAAGGCCAACCAGGCCATCTGGGAGAAGCAGCAGGTAACCGAGCAGGCTAGGCAGGTGCAGCAGGTGCCAGTCCGGCAAGAGGTCCCGTTCCAGGGTCTGATGCAGGAGTTCCTGGATGCCAATGAGTGGTATGATCCTAAAGGTGTCGATGAGGATTCCTTGATCGTCAAGGCCATCGACAATGCAGTGGCGCAGAAGTACAAGCCCACTGACCCCGCCTACTGGAGAGAGCTGCAGAAGCGCGTCGACGCCCGATTCGGGCAGGAGCGCCAGCAATCCCGCAACGACGACTCTGATGAGGACGACGTGGACGAACCAGTAGTGAGACGGCGCAGCCCCCCTGTGAGCGGCAGCAGCCGCAGCAACTCCGCAGCAAGCGGCGGGCAGCAGCAGATCAGGCTCAGCCCTGAGCGAGTACAAGCCATGAAAGACGCGGGCCTCTGGGATGATCCCAAGGTGCGCCAGCGTATGGCCAAGAAGTACTCGGAGTACGACAGAAACAACCCGCAACGGCGAGCCTAAGGAGCACACCATGCAAGACCAACGTTTAAGTAAGCAGACCGTCAACACGCGCAAATCACGAGCCAGCCAGACACGGCAGGTTACAGAGGACCGAGAGATGACGGACGCAGATCGGCTGGAACTATTCCGGGCGGCCCACGCACAGTCGGCGCTGCCAGACATTCCGCCTATACCCGGATTCCATGTTGTTTGGCTAGCGTCAAACAACCCGCGTGACTCGCTGCAGATGCGGCACCGGATGGGCTACGTACCCATTACCAACGAGGATGTGAAGGGCTTTGAGTTCGTCGCCGACAAGGGTGGCGCAACCGATGGCCTGATTCGCGTCAACGAGATGGTTGCGTACAAGCTCCCGATGTCTCTCTACAACCTGTACATGCAGGACAATCACCACCACAAGCCAGCAATGGAAGAGACCAAACTGACCGATACGGTCACGAATCTCCGCCAGCAAGCGCAGCGTAGCGGTGCCAACGTGGACGAAGGGGATGGAGTCGAAGCGCTCCGACAACTGGACTCTGTGCCAGTCCCCGACTTCTCCGAGGAATTCTAGCCTCGTCGAGACCTGGGGACTCACAGGGACTCTCATAACCCTGTAAGGAACCCTCAATGTCCCTCACCGCCCTTCCCTCTGGATTGGTGCCAGCGTATCACCCGTCGGGTCAGATTCGCAGCATCCTCCACCCCGGCGTCCTCCAGCCGGGAACTAACGTCGCGATCCTCAAAGGTCAGGCCGTTAAGTTGCTCATCGGAACCGGTGCCACCGTCAATGGTGTCACGATTCCCGCTGGCCAGGTCTACCTGGCTCCCGTAACCGCTGCAGCCGACCCCGTTTACGGTGTGTTCGCGGGCTGCGAGTACCAGGACGCCACTGGCTTTTTCCAGGAGTCTAACTTCTGGCCCGCCAGTCAGGTGTGCTTCCCCAATACGGTTGTCACTGCCCTGGTATGGCAAGACCCCGCCATCGAGTACACCATCCAGACTGATGGCACCTCGTTTGGTGTGACCACGACCCTCGGAGACGGCTTCCCGCGCTTCGATGGCCGCGAGGGCCCGATCACGAACTTCGCCTCTGGCAGCACCACGACTGGTCTGTCTCAGTGCACGTTCGGCGCATCCGGCCTTGTAGCTACGACCGTCCAGGGTCAGCTGCAGATCACCAAGGTCGACCCGACCGTTCTCAACCAAACCGCAGGCGACACGTTCCTGCAGCTCCAGGTTCGCATCGCGCGTCCCCAGACTGCGGCTCCGTTCGTCTCGATCTAAGGAGTCATGTAAATGGCAGTCCCAATGCGAAGTACTGACTTCCGCAACATCGTTGAGCCTATCCTCAACGAGGAGTTTGATGGAGTCTATGAGCAGCGCGCCGACGAATGGAACCAGGTGTTCAAGCAGGTTACTGGTATCCCGCGCAGCTTCCACGAAGAGCCCGTTCTGTACGGCTTCTCTGCAGCCCCGCTGCTCCCCGACGGCCAGCCCGTCACCTACCAGGCTGGCGGACAACTGTTCGTCTACCGGTACTTCTACCAGGTGTATGGTCTCGCCTTCGCGCTGACCAAGGTCCTCGTTGAAGACGGTGACCATATCCGCATCGGTCAGACGTACTCCCGCCATCTGGCGCAGTCGCTGATCGAGACCAAGGAAACGCTGTGCGCTAACATCATCAACCGGGCCTTCAACAGCTCGTTTGTGTTCGGTGACGGTGTCTCCCTCATCAATGCGGCTCACCCGATCCAGAACGCTGGCTCGTTCAGCAACATCCTGGCCACAGCGGCTGCGCTCTCGCAGACGTCGCTCGAACAGATCCTCATCCAGATTCGCAACGCGGTTGACAACAACGGCAAGCGCATCCGGCTTGAGCCCAAGAAGCTCGTCGTCAACCCGTCGAACGTGTTCCAGTCCGAGGTGCTCCTCAAGAGCGTGCTCCGCACCGGCACCACGAACAACGACATCAACCCGATCAAGTCCATGGGCTTGCTCTCGGGTGGCCAAGCCAACCTGAGCCGCCTCACGTCGAATACCGCCTGGTTCGTCCAGACGGATGCCCCGGAAGGTCTAAAATTGGTGCAGCGTAGGGCTTTACAAAAGTCCATGGAAGGAGACTTCGAGACGGATTCCATGCGCTATAAAGCCACGGAACGTTACGCTGTAGGCGCAACCGACCCGCGCTGTCTCTTCGGAACCCCGGGGCTCTAACCCCAACTCGACAGGCTATAGCTTGTAATTCTACGCAGGATTACAGGCTATAGCTTGTTTTAATTCGATCAACTCAGGTGAGCAGTCGTCGACCCCGGAAGGCGCAGTGACAGCACGACACCAGGAGCAAATGTAAATGCGTACTTCTCTCAATGGTCCCGTTGTCCTGTTTGGAAATGACAACCCGCAACAGATTGCTGATACTGATTCTGGCCCGAACGTCGACTACCAGTCGAACGCTCTTCTCGATTCCCGTTACGTCTCCCAGGTAACCGCCGCTGGCGAGGGCGCCCAGGCTGGCATTCTCGCGTGGCATAACCCGGTGGAGGCTGAGGTGCTCAGCGCTATCCCGCAGGCTGCCTCTAACACAGTGCTCGCAGCGGCTCAGGCCCCGGCGGCGCTTGCCTTCTTCACCCTCGCGTCCGCGAACGCCACCGGCATCGCGGTCAACATTCCGCTGATTCCCTTCGGCCAGGCGATTCAGCCCGGTGCGCAGGGCCTTGTGAACGTCATCGCGCTCGACTTCGGTTTCGCGATTGGCACGACCACGACCGCTGCAGCGACCGCCAACGTGCTAACCCTGACGGGGCCGACGCCCGGTGGTTACACGGGCACGGCGACGTATGCCTCCCGCTTCTTCTACCCCGGGCAACGTATTCTGGTGCCCGGCGCCGGTAACGTGGCTGGCACTCTCCCGCTTTCCACTGTTGTGCTCGCCACCGACCGCTACGCCGCCCCCGGGCAGGTGCTCGCGGCCACTGGCACTGTGCTCATGGCGAACCCCGCCCTCGCGGTTGCCACCAACGTCGGCATTGGCACCTCTGACCAGGAGTACGGCGTCGCCGTTAAGCCGGTTGTGAAGGCTGGCGCCATCCGCGTGTACGACCCGGCGCAAATGGTTGCCCGCAATGTCACCCTCACCGCTGGCTCTACGACCGCATCCGGTAACGCCATCGTGCGCGGGTTCGACATCTACGAGCAGCCGATGTCCGAGGTCATCCCGATCCCGACCACGGCGACCACGAACAGCGGCAAGAAGGCGTTCGCGTACGTCAGCTCCGTGCAGGTTCAGGCTGGTGGCGTGACCACTGGCAACGTCTCTGTGGGAACGGGTACCGCTATCGGCATTCCGGTGCGCGTTGACTTGTTCGAGAACCTTGCGATCTTCGTGAACAACGTGCAAATCGTGGGCTCCGCTGGATCGCTCCCCGCCAATCTCGTGACCGCCGACCAGACGCCGACTGCCACCAGCTCCACGGGCGACGTGCGCGGCACGTACATCCCTGGCACGCTGAACGGCACCGCGCGCACTGTGATCTTCCACCAGGCTCCCATCCACCAGGCCAAGGTCTCCACCAATATCGACTTCCGTGGGCTTATCGGCGTTGTGCAGGCGTAAGCCAGCATGAAGCTCAGCTCTAACAACATCGTCGTCACCGGGGTGGCTGCTTCGCCTCCTATCCCGGTTGACACGCGATCAAATCCGGTCAATGTCTGGGGCTCGGTCATAGACGGCGGGGTGTCAACGTACGCTATTCAGTACACGACCTCTGATGTGTTCGCGGCTGGCTACAACCCGGCTACTGATCCGATGTGGACCGCCGATCCAGGCGCACCGACCACTGGCTCTAAGCCTTACAATCTCACCGGCCTTGGGGCTACCGCGATCCGCTTGAACGTTACCACTGGCCCGGCCACGGTAACGCTGGGTCCGGTCTTCCAAAGCGACAGCACACAGGGAGCCTAACAGTGGCCGTCAAGTACGTATCAGATTTCAGTTTCCCGTCGGAGTTTGGCTTTCACAAGCCCAGCTCTCAGTCCTCTGGCAAGGGGGTTGCTAAAGGGATGGGGGCCTATCACACGCCCAAGGCTGGTCCCTCTGTTGTCACCGGGCACTCCAGTGGCAAAGGCGGCGGCAAGTTCCACTCAGGCTCGGTGCCTAAGTTCGCCAAGGGCGGCCTGGCGCGAGTTCCGGCTGTCGGCAAGGGTGGGAACGAGAACAAGGGCATCGGCAAGACGGCCGAGCACTTCCAGAAAATCAGTGACAAACGATCTCCGTCCGCTACGCGTTCCGAGAAGTCCAGCGGTGTCCAGAAGCCTGCCTTCAAGAGCGGCGGACACGCCACGACCCCGCAGCGCTTCAAGAAGGGCGGTCATGCGACCACGCCGCAGCGCTATAAGGAAGGCGGGTCCACGCTTCACGAGAGTGGCTGCAAGTGCAACTACTGCTCCGGTGGAATGGCCAAGAAAGAAGGCGGCAGCATCAAAACAGCTGCGGCTCCTGTGAAGATGGGGCAGAAGACGTCATGGAACAAGGACGACGCCACCTCCCCGGGCAGCTTCAAGCGCACCCCGCCTGGCGCTAAGACCACTAATAAGCAGGCCGCTAACTCGAAGTTCGACGCCGAGGGCCGTGACACGGCACCAGCTACTGAGCAATCAGGCAACGTCGAGCGCATGAGCGGATGGTCAGACTTCTCCGAGGGCGGCACCGTGCACCCCAGGCTGAAGAACTTGCGCGAGTACGCTCACGCCAAGAAGGGCGGATCCGTGAAGGCGACGCGCACCGAGATCAAGAGCGGCACCGCCGCGAAGACCGGCAAGGTGGTCAACTCCAGCCCCCAGGGTCGTAACGAGCACTACGAGCACGAGGCCGGGACGCCTGGCAGTGCGGAGCCGCGCGGCGACTACCACGAGATCGAGAGTGGATCGGCGGCTGCCATGGGCGGATTCGCTCGCGGCAACAGCCACAAGAAGAACGCAGCCATCCACGCCAAGTCAGATCACAAGGCGATGGGTGCCATGGGTGCCCTAGCCGGTGCCCTAAGCCAGCCACAGCCCTCTGCGCCGCCGATGGGCGGGCCCCCTCCCGGTGCACCCCCGATGGGCGGGCCGCCTCCTGGCGCTCCTCCTATGGGCCCCAGGCCGATGGGCGGACCTCCCCCGATGGGTGGTGGGATGCCGATGGGCGGCGGAATGCCAGGCGGTATGCCGCACGCTGATGGCGGAGCAATTCACGTAATCCATCATCACGTACAGCACTAGGCGCGCAGGCGCCTAAGGCCAGCCTTTAGGGCCAGCCGCGCAAAGGAACCTCAATGGCTCTCAGCACGACTGGAACAGTAAACACTACGGCATGGGACACCCGCACGGTAATCGACCGGGCGTACGGTGCCCTTGGCCTTTTGCCGAATCAGATTGTTGGTGAGAAGATATCCATTGCCCAGGACCTGCTTGGCATCACTCTTGCCGATATGGTAAACACAGCGAACCCGTTGTGGTGCCTGGATCGCATCCTTGTGACCCCTGTCCTCGGGCAGCGCATCTACCCGATGCCGGTCGGCACGAACGACATCAATCGTGCGTTCTATCGCAGCTCCTTCAACATCACCCCGGCGACGTTCACTAACACGAGCGCTGCGTACACCTTTGACTTCGGTGCGGGCAATGACACCGCCGTATCGATGTGGTCGATCACGTGGTCAGGCACCCCGGTGCCGCTCACCTTCCAGGCCAGCGAGGACCAGATCACCTGGAACCTGGTGCACCTCACGAACAACTTCACACTAGGCACGGGGGGCACGCAGTACTACGACATGGGCATCCAGGCCGCTCAGCGGTACTGGCGTGTGATCCCGACCGTGGTCGTGCCACCTAACACGCTAAGCATCAGCGCCGCCTCCCTGTTCAACACCCCGAATGACATCGAGATGTACAGGATGAATAAAGACGACTACTGGAACATGACCAACAAGTCATTCCTGGGTCGTCCGCTGCAGTACTGGGTCAACCGGACGCTGCAAACCGAGCTGCATATGTGGCCACAACCCGACCAGAACACGGTCAGCAATGTGGTATTCTATATCTGGCGTGAGCGCATGATAATGGACATCGGCAGTCTGCAGCAGCAGCTGGAGATCCCGACGCGCTGGTTCTGGACAATAATCATGGTGCTTGCCGACGCGCTCGCCATGTGCACCCCTGACGCAGACCCAGCCCGCATCGCCATGGTGCAGGCACGCCTGCCTGGCATGCTTAAGACGCTGTGGACCTCGGAGCGCGATCGCAGCCCCTTCAAGATGCAGGTCGGCATTGGGGTGTATACGCGATGAGCGAGTACATCAGCACCAATGGGCGTACCCGCATCGCCATCGGTATATGCGGGCGCTGCTCGCTGAAGTTCGCGCTCGACGACTTGAGCCCAGACATCAACTATCCCGGCCTGCTGGTGTGCGGGAACCCTGGCACCGTCAACGGCAAAGGCTTATGGAGCGGCGGCAGTGGCTGCTCAGACGCCATTGACCCGTACCGTCTGCCGCCGCACGAGACCGAGGACATCACACTCGATATGCCGCGCCCCGACACCAAGTTCCCGCTTCCAGGCTACGTCACCGTGGCCCCTGGTGACCCCAATTGGCCCACGAACACTTTCCTTGGCGGACAGGGTGCTGTCCAGCAACCACCCGCCGGTAACACGAACTAGGATTCTACATGCAAAGCGTTACAATCGTCAGCCCCAAGGTATCACGCGCAATCGGCACCAGCCTCACGCAGGTCGGCGGGTACAGCCCGGCATCCAGCGCCATAGTGAGCGGCCTGAGTGTAGCCAATACCTCAGCTGGTGCGGTGAACGTCACGATCACTGTGTTTGATGGCACGAATGACACCAATCTCGTGTTCGCCACACCATGCGCGGTCGGCGACAGCATCCTGCTAGGGGCTGACTGGTTCAAATTCAACCTGGTGGCTGGATGGAGTATACGCGTGAAGTCATCGGTGGCAGCCAGTGTCGATGCGGCGATGTTCGTGAGCGAGTTCACCTAAGATGCGTAAGTTCGGGAATGCCATCCAGAACTACTACGGGCAGTTGAATATAACTGCTGCCGGTGCGACACCCCAGGTGGTGGCCAATGGCTCCGGACTAGTTGTACTGGGTGCTGCCAGCACCGTTGTGACAACTTTTGTTGGTACAGACATCGCTCAGGTCGTATTGAATTCTGCCGCATCAACCAACAGAAGTGTAATAACATTACAGCAAGCAAGCGTTGCACTAGCAAGAGTTGGTGTAGATGGGTCAAATACACTGCTCAGCGACTCAGCTAATGGAGACCTATGCGTGGTCTCTGCCTCACAAGCTGTGCGCATTGGCACTGCAGCAGGAGGTAGCACAAGAATCCTGCTTGCAGCTGCAGGCAATGTCACCGTTGCCGCCCCGACTAGTGGCGTTGCCCTTTCGGTTGTTGCTCAAGGCATTGGTACCGGTATTCAGGTTGGGTCAACTGGTAACACCACCAATGGTACTCTGGCTATTGGTTTCGACGTCAACGGCAACCAGTTCATCCAGGGACTGACCGCGAGCACTGCGCTCAATCTGGGTAGCTTCCAGGCTACAGGTACCGTCAACCTGGTGGCCGGTGGCGGAACGCGCGTACAGGTGGCAGCTAACGGTTCTGTTACTGTCAATGCCCCATCATCAGCAGGGGTTGCGCTGACTGTAGCTGCATTCACTGGCTCTGCGGCAATTCGCGCAAACGGTGATGGCACCACGAACGCACTAGTGGTGGCTGCTGCCGGATCGAATGCGATAGCGACGTTCGACAGCACAAACGCCACTGGCGGCTTCATAACGATCACGCAAAGCGGCACCCAGCAGGGGTTCCTTGGTAACTCTGCTGCTCTAGATAGCGGCACGCTGAACGATATAACGCTGCGCTCCGCCAATGCCATCGGGTTATCAACTGGCGGCGCCAACCGGCGTATGACAATCAGTAGTACGGGCAACGTTACCCACCTAGCGCCCAGCTCTGGCGTCGCGGTAACGGTCACCGGATTCGCAGGCGCTGCCACGGCATTGCAGATCAATGGCGGTAATGCTGCTGGATCTAATGGCCTTCAAATATCTGGTGGGTTCACTGGATCAGGCACCACTGGTCTTGTGGTAATAAGTGACGTCAACAACACCAATGGAGCAAATTTTCAGATAACAGGTAATGGCGCCACCACACCAACCAAAACGCTTCGAGTATTGAGTGGTATATTTCAGATACTAAATAGCGCGTACTCAGCTAACTTAATGCAGCTTAATGATAGCGCAGCCGCCACGTTCGGCTCCCCAACCGGCGGCCTGCAAACAGCTGGCACACTCAATGCGCAGGGCCTGTTCATCAACGGCGTCGCGGTCACCGCTGGTACCGGTGCTGGCGGTGTGTCATCTATAACCGGAACCGCCAACCAGATCGCAGCCAGTGCGTCTACTGGCGCCGTTACTCTAAGCTTTGCCGCCAATGGCGTTATCATACCGGCGCCATCAAGCGGCGTGGCGCTTACCGTTAACGGCATCTCTGGTACCCATAGCACACAGATAGCAGATTCAGCTACCAACAAGTTCAATGCTGGCTTCCTGGAAATCCCGCAGAACAGCCAGAGCACAGCATACACTCTCGTGCTTTCTGACTCCGGTAAGCACATCTACCATCCGAGTGCAGACACCACCGCTCGCACCTGGACAATCCCGGCTAACGCCAGCGTTCCGTTCCCGATAGGCACCGCTGTCACGTTCGACAACGACACAAGCGCCGGGGTCATTACGCTAGCTATTACGACGGATACATTAGTGTGGTTGCCCAGTGGTACGGCCGGTTCACGCTCTATTGCCGCTGGCGGGCAAGCCACAGCACTCAAAGTCACAGCAACCCGGTGGCACCTGACCGGGGTAGGAATAACCTAGTGGGCATGCAGCAGTTACTGTTCGGCGACGCTGGCTTTGTCCCTGTGGTGCACACATACAACACGGTTACCGCTGGATCCACGGAGACTGTCCCAGCAGGCGCCAGTTTTATGACAGTGGAGTGCTGGGGAGGCGGAGGCGGCGGCGGGTGGGACACCGGATCCGTCAACGGTGCAGGCGGCGGCGGCGGCGGGTATTCGTCAAGCGCAGGAATCGCTGTCTCCGGCGGCCAGACTTTGACGTATCAGATAAGCAATAATGGCGGCGCGAACAGTGGCACCGGGGCCACCTCGGTTGGAACGTCAGGTCAGACAGGCATTGCATCCAATGTGACAGGCAACGGCGCATTGAGCGCAGTGGTGCCGTCCACAGCAGGAGGATTCGGCGGTGCCACGCTGCTGGCCGGGGCAGGCGGCGCCGCGAGCGGAGGCAGCACCACCAACACCACCGGCGCAACGGGGTCTAACAGTCCCACTGGCACCGGCGGAGCTGGCGCCAACGGCGGAGCCGGAGGCACTGCTCCCGGCGGAGCGGGCGTCTCCCCTGGCGGCGGCGGAGCCGGAGGCACGTCGGGTGGCGGCAACGGCGCACAGGCGCAAGTGCGATTTACTTACACATGATTCACACAAGGAAAGACAATGGCTAATTCTATCGTGATTTTCACTGAAGAGGGTATCAAGCGCGTCGTCGCGGGTCTCGCCGAGCTTCCCGCGAAGTTATCGCATGAGCTGCTGAACGACATCGAGTCGCAGTTGTCACTTGTCAAGAGCGACGTCAAGCGCTACGTAGCAATGGTCGAGGAGCACCTGGCGCCCCACAAGGCCGCAGTGCCCGCAGTGCCGGTTGCGCCTGTCGAGCAAGAGCGCGTAATAGCGTGAGCTACGACGCCTTCAATAAAGCCTTCAACGACGTCATCGGTCTTGAGGGCAAGTTCACCAACGACGAGCACGACCCTGGCAACTGGACCGGCGGCGCAGTCGGCAAGGGTGAGCTGAAGGGCACGATGTACGGCGTCAGTGCCGCCGCGTACCCGACACTGGACATCGCTGGCCTCGGGTTACCACAGGTCAAGCAAATATACCGGGAAGACTTCTGGGGAAAATTGCGCTGCGACACGCTGCCTGATGCAATAGCTGGGGCCCTCTTCAAGGAGGGCGTAAACCTCGGGGTCACTGGTGCCGCTAAGGCGTTCCAGCGCAGCCTGAAGGTCACCGCTGATGGGAATATAGGGCAGCTGACCACGGGCATTGCGACCTCCAGCCCACCGAAGGAAGTGCTCTGCAACTTCCTTACCGAGTGCGCATACGAGTACACGCAGATGAGCAATTTCAGTAAGTACGGTAAGGGCTGGCTGTCGCGCGTCATCAAGACCGCTGTCGAGGCGCAACTAACCGCGCAGGAACTTGGGAGCATGAAGCCATGAGTGTCGACGTAGCAGGCGTTGGAGCCATAGCAACCGCCGCCGAGAAGGTACTGGGGATGATATTCCCAGACAAGACCGCCATAGAAACGCAGAAGATGGCGGCTGCCTTCGCGCTCATCCAGAACCAGACCAACATCGACAACACTGAGGCGGCGTCAAGCGACCCGCTGCAGCACTGGCGTGGCGGACTTGGTTGGGTGTGCGTGCTAGCGTACCTCAATAACTTCATCCTGGTGCCATGGGCTACGGCGTTTGGCGCCCATGTGCCGGTACTGGACTTCGCCCCGCTGGCTACCCTCACCGCCGGTATGCTGGGACTCGGCGGCATGCACGTGTACGAGCAAACACAAAAATGATAAACAGACCATCTGTGTGGGTGTGCACCAGCATCGGGACATGCGCCACAAGCTTCATCGATCTTTCTATGCCGTACCTGCAATTCATTGCCGTGGTGCTCTCAATAGCTGCGGCTCTGAGGGCACTATGGACCAGTCGCAAGGGTAAGTAAATGCCGGTATCGATGACGTTCCAATCTCTGCAGCAAGATGTGCAAAACTACATCGAGCGTGGAACAGTGCTCGATCCCATAGTATTTGCGCAGCTGCCCGAGCTTATCAATTTTGCAGAGCGCCGCATCAGCCGCGAGCTGAAGGTGCTTGGATTCGTCGTCGCCGCCACATTCACTTTGCAGCCAAACCTAGCTGTTTACCCCAAGCCAGACCGATGGCGCAAGCTGCTGTCTCTCAATGTGGGTCAGGCTGCTACCGGCAACAGCGTGCGCTCCCAGGTGTTCCCGCGCAGCTACGAATATATCCGGCAGTACTGGCCTGATGACACGCAGACCAACACCACGGTGTTCGGTGTCGCCGCGCCCCCCAAGTTTTACGCCGAGTACAACTACCAGAACATCATTGTTGCCCCGACCCCTGATGCAGCGTACCCGGCGGAGATCGTGTACTACGAGGAGCCCGCGCTACTCGACGCCACCAACAACACTAACTGGATTACCCAGTACGCCCCCAACCTGCTGCTGTACTCGTCACTACTGGAGTGCATGCCATTCATCAAGCAGGACGCGCGCACGGCCACGTGGCAGGGTATGTACGACCGCGCCGCAGCTGTGCTCGACTCAGAGTCGAAGGACGGCATCATGGACCGTAACGCGCAACCCAGGACCGAAACCTAATGACCTCATTCACGAACATCTTCACCGGGGCACTGGTTGCGCCAGCTCTGGCTGCGTACAACAACATCACTCTCACCGCGCCGCTCACCCTGGTGTGGCCGCTTGAGACCGCGCCCAATAGCAACCTGGCGACGCCGCTCATCGACATTGCCCTGGGTAGCGTAGCCGCAAGCCTGACACTACCTCCAGCTAACCAGGTGGGCGTTGGCACGTTCGTGATCGTCAACAATCTGTCCGCTTTCACGCAGACCGTGTTCGGCAACACCGGGGTAGCTCTGGCGACACTGGCGGCTGGTTCTGTGTTCTTCTTCTACCTGCAGAATAACACCACCGTAGCCGGTACATGGTTCGCGTTCCAGTACGGCGCAGCGGTCTCCAACCCGAGCGTGGCAGCGCTTGCTGGTCCTGGATTGCGGGCTGTGGGGTCGACGCTTGGTCAGGACATCGTCGTCGTCACGCTGAACAGCAACTTCGCCATAGGCAACAACAACCAGACGCAGCTGCTCAACTGGAACGGCGGATCTGGCACGTTCACGTTGCCGCTGGCTGCCACTGTTGGCGCTAACTGGTACATCCAGGTGCGCAACTCAGGCACCGGGGTGCTGTCGATAGCTAACTCTGGCTCTGACGTCATCAACGGCGCCACGCCGCTGAGCATGAACCCTGGCGACAGCGCGTTCATCGTCACCGACGGATCGACATGGTACACCATCGGGCTTGGCCCGAATATCACGGGCGGCTTCAACTACGTCACCATCAGCCTGACAGGTGTTAGCGGCAACTACGTGCTCACCGGCACCCAGCTGAACCAGATAGGGTACCGGTTCACGGGTGTGCCGACCGGCAACGTCACCGTGATCGTACCCAACACGAAGCAGGAATACTGGGTCAACAACCAGACCACGGGTGCCTTTACGTTCGGCATCGGCACAGCGGCTCAGGTTTCACCGCCGCTGCTCGCGCAGAATTCGAACGCGATCTTCTACAGCGACGGAGCGAACGTCTCCATCGCCACGCCTGCTAGCGCGATCACCGCCGTGCCCGTGCTTATATCGCAGGGCGGCACCGGGGCCACCACGGCTGGTGGTGCGCTCGTCAACCTCGGCGGTACCTCTGATGGTATCGCGGTGTTTACCGCTGTGAACAACGCTGGCGCGCAGGCAGCTATTGGTGCGTCTTCGGTCGCGGATGCGTACATCTTTGGGATGATTAACTAATGCCGATCATACCGCTGCAGTCCGCCCCAGGGATTCAGCGGGACGGCACAGTGCTGGCCTCGAAGGCGTACACGGACGGGCTATGGTGCCGGTTCCAGCGTGGCCTGCCGCGCAAGATGGGCGGCTACAAGGTCATCCAGCCGTTCCTGACCGGCATCGGGCGCGCGATCAATTCGCAGGCACAGACTGGTTACCGGTACATAGATGTCGGCAACCAGACCGGCATCGATGAGTTTACGATGGACCAATTCGGGGTCACATCGGCCGTGCAGAACCCGAACTTCCCGGCGACAACCAATCCGACCACGGCTGGCGTCAGCCAGAGCCCGCTTAACAGCTGGCAATTCGAGACCCAGTTCGACAACGCGTCCGGCAACATGCTGCTATTCGCGTTCTGCGGGCAGAACATACTCGACCCCACGAATGCGGCCAACTTCCCGCTGTACGCGCGCAACGTGTACACGCAGGGTGCGCCGTTCGTGCAGGTGGCTGGCTTCGGCACGGGCAGCGACGGTCACGGCGGCACGCAGCAGGCTCTATTCCCTAACGGGATCAGCGGTGGCATCGTTAGCCTTGCGCCGTACATGATCGTGTACGGCAACAATGGCTTCTTCGCCTGGTCGGCGCCAGGTGATCCGACGGACTTCACCGGCATCTCCCAGGGCAGCTTGTTTGTTGGCGCCACCGAGATCACCAACCAGAAGATCATCAAAGGCATCCCCTTGCGCGGCGGCGGCGGATTCAGCCCTGCTGGCCTGTTCTGGAGCATCGACAGCGTAATACGTGCGACCTTCATCGGGATCACGAACGGCACATGGCAGTTCGACCAGCTGACCACGCAAAGCTCTATCCTCAGCGACCGGTGCGTGATCGAGAACGACGGCACCTTCTACTGGGCTGGCACTGACCGTTTCCTGATGTACAACGGCGTGATCCAGGAGATCCCTAACTCGATGAACCTCAACTGGTTCTACGACAACATCAACATCGCTAACGCAGGCAAGAGCTTCGCCTTCAAGATCCCGCGCTGGGGAGAGATATGGTGGTGCTACCCGCGCGGCGCTAACACGGAGTGCAGCCATGCGGTGATCTATAATTACCGGGAGAAGTACTGGTACGACACGCCGCTGCCTACCTTCCTGCGCAGCGCTGGGCTTCACGGCGACAACCTGGTTGGCAACATCATGTGCGACACAACTGGTTACCAGTCGCAGATCACTGGCGGCAACAAGACGTACTACAACATGTGGCAGCACGAGAACGGCGTCGACTCGGTGAACGGCACCAGCTTAAATGCTGTGCAGTCGTTCTACACCACGGCACCGATCACCGGGCTCACCATTCAGCAGCCGGTCGACACCGCGATGGCAATGGAGATGCTGCAGCCCGACTTCATCCAGACCGGGGACATGCAGGTCACCGTGCTCAAGCAGAACAATGCACGCGCACCAGTTGTCACCGGCAGTCAGGTCACAATACAGGCCACGCCTGCTAGCCCGCTGAACCAGATCGTGCCCCTGAAGGACACCGCAAAGATCCTTCGCGTAAACATCCAGAGCAACACCATCGGCGGCAGCTTCCAGGCTGGTGCGTCCGTGATCGACGTCAACTCCGACGACGGCCGGGATACCTGATGCAGACCCCAGATCCGAATGGCATGGACCTTCATACCTGGGCGAATGGCGTCTCCTTGGCGCTGGCGCAGTACTCGACGATATCCAATCTGTCGGGTGATGACTGGCGCGGCTGGGGGATGATGTTCTTCAACAACCCCGTGCTGGATGCGCTTAACCCCCCTAATCCGTACCAATTCGATGACTGGCGCGAGTGGGGCGCACGCCTGGGCGAGTCGTTATCGAATGCGCGCGGCTCTCAATCGAAGCTGGTGCCGTAATGCCAGCTCCACGAGAGATGGGTCCGCCTGTCAACGCTGCAGCCCAACAGCAGGCTGCTGCGGCGGCTGCTGCCCAGCAAGCAGCCCTGCTCAAGCAGTACACAACCACCGCTGTAAATGACATTAATAGCGGAAATTACGCCGGGGCTCTACAGGCCGGTATCGACAGCGGGAAATCGTATAATACTAACTACAACTCCATCACGTCAGATCCATTGCTGCAGCAGCTTGAGGGTGGTGGTGGCGGATTGCAGGCGCTGGATCCATCGTACAAATGGACCCCGCAGGATATCCAGAACTACTACAAAGCTGTTGGACAGAACAGCACATTCAACGGCACCAGCGGGCAGAGCCTAGGTAAGAACCCGTACGGCGACTGGGGTAGCGGAGCCGCCGTCAACAACGGGACGGACGCGGCGGCGAACATTGCGCAATCTGGCGCAGCCCCAGATATCTCCCGTTTTGCTGGCCAAAGGCCACCCACTTCATTTCTTGATAAATGGGGTGTGCCAATAGTCGCCGCCGCCGCTACCGCATTAACCGGTGGATTAGGCGCACCAGCTGCGATGGCTGCTCTAGCTGGCGCCGGGACCACGATAGCCGGTAACGCTATCGAGGGCAAGCCAACTACATGGGGATCGGTCGGCAAGACACTGGGAGGCGCAGCAATCGGCGCCGGGATTGGCGCTAGCGGCATCATACCGACCGGCGAGGCGTACCTGACAGACGTGTACGGCGTCCCTCAGATAGCCGCCAATTCATTAGTGCAGGGCGCAGCCGGTGCCGGGGGCGGCGCTCTTAGTGGCACGCTGTTTGGCGGCGGTGCAGCGAATGGCGCTCTGACCGGCGGTCTGGGTGGGGCGGCATCCGGTGCTATTACCGGGGCTATGCAGCAAGCAAACAACCAGGGCACTAGCCCGCTTGCGCTTACGGCAGGGAATATCGCTGGTGGTATAATAGGTCAAAGAGCTGCTCAGCCGTTCCTGCAGCCGTCCAAGACAGCTTCATCGCCCACCCTACCTGGTCAGGTAGCGACCCCAGCGTCAACCGCATTGCCTTCACTTCCCGGACAGTCTGGGCCACCGCCAATCGCGGCTCCCGGTGACATGGGATCAACCAACATTGGCTCGTATAGCGGCTACGGGTACCAGCCACGACAAGAAGCCAATATGGCTGGCACCAACTGGGCAACCTACGGGCAGGGCCCTGAGCAGCAGTTCTTCCAGCCCGTCGGACAGCCCCAGACCCCTCCGCCCGCGATGCGCACCACGCAGCAGGCCGGTATTACACCTCAGAACAGCGTTTAGGTACACATCATGTCAGTAGACCCAAGTTACATGGACTTCAGCGGCGGCGACTCCAGCGGCTACGACCCGACGTCATCCTGGTCATCCCAGTACGCGTCCACGCCAGCTGCGCCCGCACCTAGCGATCCAACCGACCCACTGTCACCCATCAGCACATCTGCTGCGCTCAATCAGAGCAAAACCAACCAGCTGGAGGCGCAGCATAACATTAACGCCACTGATGCCGCCAGTAGTCCCGCTCCGAGCGCTCTTGCGGGCGCTTTATCGTCACTAGGCGGTAAGCAGGGATCTGCGGTGCTGTCAGCGCTCACCGCAATTCTGGGCGCAGCCGGACACATGAACACAGCCAAGGCCAACGCCACGCTACCCACGATGCCTGGAATGGGCGGACCTCTTGCCGCACTACCTGGTCAGGGTGGATCGACGGGCTACGGCCCTCCTGGGGGCTACAACTGGCAGAACTACAAGGGGATCACGGGTGCCACCCCAGGCACCGGGTATGCGCCCCGCGTGCAGGCCCCGGCGGCTCCGCTGTCCTCGTACTACACCTACGGCCAGGGCCCCGAGCAGCAGTTCTTCCAGCAGGTCAATCCGAACGGCGGCCAGATCGCGCCCGTCACGCACAAGCGCGGCGGCCGGGTGAAGAAGTTCGCCATGGGCGGACCGATGATGCAGCGGCCCGTGATGCCAGCGGCTGGGGGACGTCCGCCTATGCCCCGTGGGCCGGTGATGGGCGCCCCAATGATGGGAGCGCCGCAAATGGGGGCCCCGGTGACAGGGGCCCCGATGATGGGACCGCAGCATGGTATGCGCCCCGGTGCGCGACCATTCGCAGCCGGTGGGGCTCCAGATCGCACCGGGGCGCTGTCAGCCCCCGAGCAGGGGTCTCGATACGTGCAAGGTCCTGGTGATGGCACCAGCGACGACATCCCGGCGCGCCTCGCGAATGGCGAGTACGTGCTCTCAGCTGACGTGGTGAGTGGTCTGGGGAATGGGGATAACAGTAGCGGCGCAAAAGTACTTGACGGATTTGTCAAGAATCTGCGCACGCACAAAGCTGTGAACGCATCCAGGGGCAGGCTGCCAGCTGATGCTAAGCCGATACATCACTATATGAAGGGCGGACGATAATGGGCGCCACCAGCCAAGGGGCTCTCGGTTTTCTAAGCAATTCTCAGACTCCTGGACAGTCGCAGCAGGAGAGCGAGAGCAGTTCGTCGCTTCCGAGCTGGTACACAGATTATACGCAGCAGTACCTGAACAGCGTCGCCCAGTGGGCGAACTCTGGGTACCAGGCTTATCAGGGACCTCAAGTTGCTGCGCAGAGCGGACTGAGCACGGGCGCAGCCAATGCATCAGCCTTGAACGGCGCCTCAGCCAACAGCACCACGCAGGCAGCGCAGAACTTAGTTGGACAGGGGGTAAATCAGGTAAAGGCATCCGTGGCCCCAGGGCAGGGCGGCCTGTCGGCTGCATCACCGTACCTCAACAGCGCTGCGGTGCCAACATCGAGCACGGTTCAGAGCTATATGAACCCGTACAATGCGAACGTTACCAACGCCATCGCTCAGGCCGGTCAGCAGAACTTCCAGAACAACATCATGCCAGCCTTGCAGTCTAGCATCATCGGGGCGGGCAATATCACCGGCAACTCCACTGAGGGTGCCAACCTCATACAGAACGCTGCTCTCAATGAGCAGCAGGCCGTCAGCCAGGCTCAGTCTGGCGCATTACAGCAAGGGTACGCTGGCTCACTTGGGGCCGCTGGTCAGGAGGCGCAGATCCAGGCCGGTCTCGCTGGCACCGCAGGAAACCTTGGCACGCAGGAGCAGACCGCGCAGCAGAACGCTGGCACGGATGTCATCAACGCTGGTGCGACATCTGCGAATATTGGTGCATCCAATGTGCAGCAACAGATCGCATCTGAGCAGAACATGAACGCCTTCGGTAATCAGCAGCAGGCCAACACGCAGGCCAATTACGACGCAGCCAAGGCGAACTTCACCGCACAGAATCAGTTCCCGCTGGTGGCCGCCGGAGCTGAGCAGAGCGCGCTATCTGGGCTGCAGGTACCAAGCACGACCACTAATTATGGGGCGAGCACCGGCACCAATCCGCAGATCCAGAACTCTCCGCTGCAGAGCGTAACGGGTGCGCTCACTGGGCTGGGTGCTGCTTTCGGGAGTAAACGCGGCGGGCATGTTAAGAGGAAGCGAGGAGCGTTATCGTAATGGCAGCAGATACAGACAACAATGGCGTCGTTGTAGACGACGAGACCGCTGACCCGAGCGCTAACGATAACGCACCAGACCCATTGCTTGGTGAGCAGGCTCAGTCGGGTGCTCTCACTATCGGCAGCAAGGCTGACACGCAGTCGCGCGCCAGCAAGTCCCGCCAGGGGCTAGAGAACCTGCAGGGTCAGTATGGTGCCGTGCAGAAGGGCCTTGAGGGCGCCTACGCGCAGCAGGCTAAGGCGCTGCAGGACGCACGTGACAAGCTTCTCGCCACACCGATGGGGCCGAGTGAGCAGGAGCAGGCGTACCGGCGTGCGGCTGCGTTCACGCAAACCCCTGGGTTCAATCCTGGTGATGTGAGCACAGCGAACGCGAACAACTTAGCCGCTACTCGCGAGGCAGAGCTAGCTAAGCAGCAGCTCGCTGCATCGTATGGCATCCAGGGCGCTCAGGCGCAGATCGGGCAGTACGGTGCAATGGGCAGCAGCCTGCTGCAGCGCATGCGCCTCGCGCAGTCCGACGTTAACAACGCAAGCGGGCAGGCGAACAAGGTCGTAAACCAGGCTCCAAAGACCGTTGGTGCTACTGGTGAGGTATACAATCCGGCCACAGGTGCGTGGGACTTTCACCCAGAGATCGCGCAGGCGCAGGAGGCGCAGAAGGCGAAGAACGCGCAGGATGCGCAGGCCGCTAAGTTTGCTGCCGCGCAGCTGTCGGCTGGCAAGATGGACCCGCAGCAGATCGACTTCGCTGCGCAGTGGCTGCATGACAAGGGCACGATGCCTCCAGGATATCAGGCGCGCATGACCAATGGTCAGGTTAACCCCGTGACCAGCGTTATCTATAAGGCCATGCTCGACAAGTTCCCTGGCGAGAGCGCATCAAACATCATCGCCAACCAGGGTATGGTCGCAGCCAGCCAGGGAGTGCTTAAGGACTTCGAGAGCGGAGCAACCTCCAAGGACCTCAACAAGCTCAATACCTCCATTCAGCACATAGATGTCCTGCGACCCGCCATAGCGGCGCTACAAAACGGACCCGTGCCGTTCCTGAACACGATCAAGAACACATGGAACCAGCAGGTTATGGGGTCACCGGCACCCACCAACTTCAACGGCATACGAGACTTCGTGACCGGAGAAATAAGCAAAGCCGTGCTGCCGAACGGCGGCGGAGAAGCAGAGCGTATGGCGCTAGCCAAGTCCGCTGCATCTGCGAACAGTAACGACGCACTCAAGGACATCGTTGACAAGTGGCAGAGTCTGCTTGCCGGTAAGACCGAGGCAACTAAGTTCCAGTGGGACAATGGCACCATGAATAGGTTCGGGGACTTCGATACTAAGTTCCTGATGCCGCGTACCAGGGCAGTGCTGGGACGCAACCCAGCTGCGACACCCCCGGCTCGTCCCGGGCAGAAGCCGCCTAGCGGGCTAGCTGCGCGCTACCTACCCGGTGGTGACCTCTACAAAGCACCGGGCACCCCGTAATGGCGACACAGGAAGACCTGCTGCACGCGCTCGATCTTGCGCACAATGCAGGTGATCGTGCGGCTGCGCAGGACATCGCCATGATGATCCACAACGGCGAGTACGACCCCAGCCCTGTGCCCAAGATTCTGCCGCCCGGTGGCGGCAACACATCTGGTAGCCCGCAGAAGACCTTCGAGGGGCACGCCAGTAACCTATCTAGTGGCAAGGATACACTGCAATTCGGCCCCTTCGACACGCACATCCCGTTACCGGCGTCGACCGCCGACCAGCTCTCCGGTATCGGGTCTGCGTTCCACGACGTCGGCCAAGGTATCGGGCAGAAGCTTGGGCTGACCAGCTCGCAGGACGTGCACGACACACGCGCCACCGACAAAGAGTTGATGCAGGATCCGAACGGGCGCATGGGTAACATCGCAGGCAATGCCGCCATCATGGCGCCTGCCGCAATGATACCTGGGATGCAAGGGATCGCTGGCGCTACCCTTGGTGGGGCTGCCCTGGGCGCTATGCAGCCCTCAGAGAGCCTCGGCGAGCAGGCCGCCAATACGGGGATAGCTGCAGCCGCCGGGCCATTAGCGCACGTCCTCCCGGCTGCCGGGCAGGCCATTACGAAGATACCTGGCGTGAAGCCGGTGATGAACTTTGTTGGGGATATGCTCCCGGGCGGGCAGCAACGAGCTGCCTCCCGTCTTGCTACGCAGTTTGCCGGTGGTCCGCAGCAAGCAGACGCCGCGCGGCTCGCTATCGAGCAGGCCGGGAAGAGTGGTGCGCTGGCAGGCAAGTACGGCATCAACCCCACTACTGCCCAGGTCGCGAACAACCCGGGCCTTGCCCAGATGGACCGCACACTGCGCAACAACGGGCGATTCACGACCGCATTCGGTGACAATGACGACGCCAACCGGAATGCCATCGACAATATACTAACGGGCATCTCCGGTACCCCAGCTGACCGTTTACGGGCGGGTGCGGCGCGCGACTACCAGGCGCGCACGATGTACGACGACGCCTTGAACAACCCTGAGCACTTCGTGCAGCCTCCGAAGCCCTCTGACGCCAGCTTCGGCGAGGCCATGGACACCGCGCAGGGTGGCACACGCACGCCCGGCGACAACGCGCCCGCCGCCCCTATGGCTGGTGATACGGTCACCGGCCTGAGCGACATAGGCACGCGGCTGCAGACGCTGCTGCAACGCCCTGCGATGCAGGACGCCATGATGAATGCGTCGCGCATTGCCGCGAACTTCGGTAAACCACTGGATGACCGCAATCTGATCCAGCAGATGCATTATGCGAAGATGCACCTCGATGACCAGATAGGTGCGTCGATGGCAGCCGGTAAGACGAACGACTACCGGGCGCTGCTCGACACCAAACATGAGTTACTGGGAGTCATGGACGACCTCAGCCCAGCTTACGCGCAAGCCCGCGCTAACTTCCAGAGCGCAAGCCGCCCGGTAAACCGCATGGAGCTAGGCGAGGCGCTGCGCCAGAAGTACAGCCCCGGCCTCGGTGACCAGGGTAGCGTATCGCGCAACCCAGCTACATTCGTGAACGCACTTCGCAATGGTGACCAGACCGCAGCCAGCGCAACTGGATTCGGTGGTGCGACACTGGAGAACACCCTGCACCCACAGGACATCGACGCACTAAACGCAGCCGCATCCCAGTTGGGGCGTCAGAGCTACGCGCAGAACGCCGGTAAGGCCATCGGATCGAACACCGGGCAGAACCTGGGGAACGCCAAGGATATGAATTCTATTGGCAACCTGGAGCAAGCGCTGACACCGGAGGGGGCGCGAGGCGCAGTTGTGTACGCCGCCCTGCATCACCCCGCGCTGCTCCCACTTGGCGTTCTCGGTAGCTTCCAGAGGAACGGCGCGCAGGGCCTACTTGGCAAGGCCGCGCTTAACCCGCGCGAGATGAGCGCACTGCTGGCCCCCAAGGAGTCGCTGATGAGCAAGTACCTGCCGAGCGGGATCACGTCATCGCCGGTCGTCGGCGGAACAGCATCCAGTCAGTTGCAGGCGCCAACCGATGACGGCTACGCCGACGGTGGCCAGCCAAAGTACGAGAAGTCAAGCACCTGGGACCTCTTAAAGCAGGGCTGGAAGGAGCTTACCGGGGACAGCTCACAGCCAGCGCCTAATCCGCCACAAGAGCCGGGCACGCAGGCATCTGGCACGGTTGGCTCAGATTTTGACCGCAGGGTGCAGCAGAGCGTTGACGCCCAGTCTTAGCTGTGCGCTCCGTGATACAATCCGGTGCACACGAAGCAGATGACGAATAACGCGCCAGCTGCCACCAGGATGCCTTCTGCGATCTGCATTACCATCTCAATCTCCTCAGGTGTGAACCATGTTCGACAAACTCGTAGATCTACTTGTCGGATGTGTGGATCTATTTCGCTTCTGGGTCATTATGGCCCCGTACGAGTCAGGTGTCAAGCTTCGGCTAGGGAAATTCGTTAGGGTACTGGATCCGGGCTGGAACTGGATGATCCCATTCGGGATAGATCAGTACGAGCACGAGCACGTTGTGCCGCGCACACATGCCCTTACGGCGCAAAGCGTAACACTCAAGGACGGTAAGCAGGTGGGCTTCGAGGCTGTTATCACGTACAAGGTGCGCGACATCAAAGTGGCACTGCTCGAAGTCGAGAACGCCGATCACGCCATAGCTGATAGCTGCTCAGGTCAGATAGCTCACACTATCATGCAGTACACCTGGGATGCTATTGTTAGCACGGATGACTGGAGCGACCGTGTTTTAAAGGCGTGCAGGCAGCGCGGCTTTAAGTTCGGGCTAGAGATCATCAGCGTGCAGTTCGGCACGCTTGCGCTCATCAAGAACCTGCGGATACTCAAGTAATTGTGGTATACTCCAGTGACCACCACCACAGGTAGAAATCATTGAGCCAGTTACACGACGCTAAGATCCTTGTGCTCGATATCGAGACCAGTCCCATTGAGGCTTATTGCTGGGCGCTCTGGGATCAGAACGTCGGTCTCAATCAGATTAAGGTCGAATGGAGCATACTGAGCTTCGCGGCTAAATGGCTCGGTAAGCCGAAGGTGATCTACGAGGACACCAGCAAAAACGGCATCGGTAAATTCCGTGACGACAAGAAGCTGCTTATTAAGCTGCACGCGTTGCTCGACGAGGCCGACATAGTTGTCGCGCAGAACGGGCGCCGGTTCGACGTCAAGAAGATCAACGCGCGCATGGTGATGGCGGGCCTTAAGCCGTACTCACCGATCCGCATCGTCGACACACTGGAGGCAGCCAAGAAGTACTTTTCATTCACCAGCAATAAGCTGGAGTGGGCATCCGAGTGGCTCACCTCGCAGAAGAAGCTAGCGCACAAAGAGTTCCCTGGCTTCGAGCTGTGGAAGGAATGCTTAGCCGGTAATCCCAAGGCTTGGCGCGTGATGAAGAAGTACAACATCCGCGACGTCACGGCGACCGAGGAGTACTACATCCGCATCCGTCCGTGGATCGCCAATCACCCGAACATGGGCGTATACTCGGACATCATTGAGCATACGTGCACGAACTGCGCATCCCCCAACCTGCAGTCGCGCGGCAAGCAGCGCCTGCAGCAGGGGCTATACAACCGGTACCAGTGCCAGGACTGCGGCAAGTGGAGTCGTGGCAAGAACATGCTGCTAGCCATCAATAAACGCAAGGCGTTGCTGACGAACATCGGCGACAAATCGTAAATGGATCAGAACCCGTATAACACAGAAGACAAGCCGGTAGATATCAGCGGTGCGTTGTCGCGCCTCGGGCATGTGCTGTACACGCCGCAGGGCGGGGACCCGCGCACGCTGGCTAAGGTCGAACTTGGGCGGATGGGCGGAGATCTTGATGCAGCAAAGTCGGTGGGGCACGCACTTCTCGCAAAGAGCGCAGCCGGTTACGAGGCCATGGGCAGCCCGTTGGGATCCAATGAGCACGTGGACGAGACCGCAGCCCTACTGGGGCCAAAGTCCATCAGCCCCGAGGGGCAGTCATCCGTGCAGCGCCTCATGGATAACCTGGGGTCCGTCGGGAAGGCGACAGGAATAAGCGACCTCGCGCACTCGCTGAGCAGTAAGTACAATGCGATGCAAGGCGCCGCAGAGCCGCTGATCCAAAAGTACGCCGGTATCCCGGCAGCAGCTGCCGCGCATGCTGCCTTCGAGACCGCCCCGCAGGCGGCTATTCCCGGGCTGGGAGAAGAGAGGGCCGCCGCTGGAGCCGCCGCTGATGTTGCGCGCACCCTGGGGCCGAGTGACCGCATACGCCAGGTCGCCGCTGATTACATGAAGAGCGCCGGTCTGCCGCACGTGCCGCCGGGCGCTCCACTGAAGGTAGATCCTAATCGTGCCAGCGCCATCGCGCAAGCATTCGACGCGATGCCTCACGCCCCCAATGACCCCAAGGTGGCGGCGTCGTATGATGCGATGATTAAGGAGACGATGGCGCAGTACCAGGCCATGAAGGCATCTGGCTTCCGGGCTGAGTTCATGCCACAGGGTCAGAACCCGTACCCGAAGATCAGCGACACGCTGCACGACATCCAGCAGAATAATCACATGTTTGTGTTCCCGACGGAGAGCGGCTTCGGCAGCGGCGACCTTGGCGGCAACCCGTTGCTGCAGCAGTCTGGTGAGAGTTTCAACGGCGTACCTGCGACGAACAACGACATATTCCGTGCGGTGCACGACTACTTCGGGCACGCTAAGGAGGGCAACACCTTCAGGGCGAACGGCGAAGAGACCGCGTGGGCCAATCACGCAGCGATGTACTCCCCTGCAGCCCGGCCAGCTATGACCACCGAAACCCGTGGCCAGAATAGCTGGGTGAACTTCGGTCCACATGGTGAGGCCAACCGAACTACTAGCGGCGCAGATACGGTGTACGCCCCACAGAAGATTGGGTTATTGCCTGATGAGTTCAGTCAGGCACCGCCAAGTCCGTATGACATCCTGGCGCAGTACCACGCAGATAACGGCGGGTCTACCTATCACCCTGGCACGAGCAACATACCTGATACCGGGTACTCCGTCAGTCTACATCCCGGCCGCGCCACAGTGATGGGCACCCCGCCAACGGGCCGCAACCTGAGCGACTACGTGCAGGCCAATCAGGACGCATTCGACAAGGATCCTGGCGCGCACCTCGGTACCTGGCATGACAAGGACGACTCCGGGATGCACTACCTGGATGTGTCGCACGTCGACCCCAACCTGGATAGCGCCATGGAGAAGGCAAAGGGCGCCAACCAGAAGGCGATATTCGATTTGGGCGGCAAGCAAGAGATCCCTAACCCGCACTACGACCCCACGACTGATACTCAGGGTGCGCCCCAGGATGATAACCCGCTGGCTGCTGTAAGTCCCCTCAGGTTCACGGCAACAGATCCCGGTAGAGTGCACCTAAACTCGCTCCCGGAGGCCCTGGAGCGCGAAGGAGAGGCCGCCAGACGCGACGCAGCCGATAGGCCGCCACCAGAACCAATCCTCGACCTGAACGGCCCACTGCCGCCTCCTAATGCGTCCTACATAGGCAGCCAGGCATTCGCCGAGGGCGGAGAGGTGGGAGTGCTAGGGGATGCGCTCGCAACCGCCGCCCGGCTGCCGACACCGGCTGCGTTGAAGGCGAAATACGCAGACAATCCGCAGGCTATCCAGAACTTCCACGACTGGGCCAAAAATACTGCCGTCTCTTACACTAATGGCGAGCCTATACCGGTGTACCACAACACCGACGCGTTGAACGACTTCTCTGCCTTCAGGCCGTACCGTGGCGACATCGGCAGCCACTTTGGTACCAAGGGGCAGGCCAACATGCGCGGCGCCGCTGTACAGGGGCGCGTGCCGCCCGCTGTCGAGGAATCATCGCGCACTACCGGAGACCTTAATCCGGTGCCCAAGAATCAGGTATCTGGTCAGCGCACTATACCCGCGTACCTTAGCATCCAGAACCCGTTGCGCACCCCAGATCTTGGGGAGTGGGGCCACGACCAGCTGAAGCAGTACCTGCTAGGAGAGGGAGAGCACGGCGCAGATGAAAATGCCATGTACCCAGCAGAGGCTGCTGGTATAGACCCAAAGGCCGTCGCAGCCACACAGAACAACCACCAGCTGCGCAAGGTGCTGCAGGATCACGGCTACGACGGCATCGTGTACGCTAACAATGGCGAACCCGACATGCCGCCTGCGATCCAGCTGGCGCGGCAGGATGCGGAGCAGAAGCGGCAGGCGTTCTTGCAAGACCCAGCCAACAAGCCGTACTGGGATACAGTTACTGGCGCCAATACCGCATCTCGCGGCGCGGGAGATATGGATGCGGCGGCGGCTCAATTTCCAGAGCAGCATGCGCAGTACCAGGCACTTGCTGGGCAATATCACTTGGCAGACGAAGCATACCGCCGTTTCATGCACTCAGCTGGCGACAACCCGGCCGACTCATACGTCGCATTCGACCCGTCTCAGGTGAAGTCCGCTGTCGGCAACACGGGCGAGTTCGATCCCGGTACGCAGGACATCAATCACGCAGCCGGTGGTGAAGTGCGCAGCTACGCGGATGGCGGCGGGGTTGAGGGAGCTGGTTTGATCGGTGACGCCATACAGCAGGTATCACATCTGCCTTTGACGGCTACGGCTGCTGAGGCCGCGCCTCTCGCGGAGCACGTCGCTCAGTATGGCGGGGCCACCTACAGCCCGTCCACAGGGGCCCTGCATCGCTCTGGTAGCGTGACATCAGACCCCGAGTCTACCGTTGCGCTTGACCACGCACCAGACCCAGATGAGATCCACGACTTCATGATGCAGAACCAGCATGTGCTAGGTGAAGATCCGCAGGCTGTGCTGCACATCACCAGCGACGACAATGGTAATCACTTCATACGCACTGGCACTCACGCGCCCGAGATGCCGCAAGACCCAGAGAGCATGGAGCCTTCGGAGCTAATAGACAAGTACCTTCAGTCTGGCTTAAGCTCGAAGCACCCTATGGCCAGCGAGGCTGACTACAGCGCTCGCCCCAGTACTCCGTGGACTGCAGGTCAGCAGACAGTGGTGAACCCGAAACGGAATGCGTTCCCTGGAGTGTACGGAGATCCACGCCAGGTGATCGCAGACGCGGCAGCGAAAGTTGGTCCTGAAGATCCTCTAATGCAGCGATTGTTTGGAGTATCACGTGCCGATCTCTCAGACTTGTCTCTGTCCAGGCAGGGAAATGAACTTGGGGTTCTGCCAGGGGAAAAGCAGAATCCACAAGGAGCAGCATCAGCTCGCGACGTAATGACTCCGCAGAACGAGCAACGCCTAATTGACGTTCTCGGCGAAGCTCGCAAGGCACCTGGTCTGTATCAGGGGATGACGGGTTGGTACGCAATGGATCCTCTGTTTCAGCACTTCGTTAAGGAGTTCGGCCCCGATGAGGCGATCGCACGATACAAGCAGTTTAATACACTGAGCGGAATGGCATCACCAGGATCTGACGTCGGTTCAGAGATCGCTCGTGGGTCAACTGCGAATGCGCTGCACACGCAGGGGCGCTTCAATGACTTCGTACGCTACGGGGGTGGGGTGGAGGATTCAGGTTCATCCGGTCGGCCTGCCGACATGGCGGACCTTCCAGGTCATGTCTATCATAGGAGTCAAGCGCTTCCCATGCAGCAGTACCTGGAGAGCGGTGAGATGCAGATGAAGTCACCTAAGGTGCCTATGTACATCGCAGCCAGCGGCGTTCCAGAAACTGGCTTTCAGACGTCGACTCCGGTTGGGGACGCTCACTGGGCCCGTGCAGTAGGGCTTGCTGACACCAGGAACATGCGCACACTAAAGGGGCAGGAAATAGTTCCAGGTTCCTCCGTGAGCACTCCAGAGATGCAAACTCTTGCGCCATGGTGGCGTGATCGAGTGGCGGGTCCTGCTGGTCTTGAAAGTGTTCCTGCTCAGGCTCTGGCGTGGGGCGCGTTCTCTCCACAAACCGGGGTAAAATCTGCGATAGGAGCACCAAAGCTAGAGATCCTATCCACACAAATAGGTAAGCTGGCAGATCGCTTAGGAATATCACCGGAGGAGGCCCGTGACCGGGTCGTGCGCGGTGAAGCTGGAGCTTTCAGCGCTGGCGGCGTGGTGTAGCATCACCTTGCCGCTACCCACGTGCGCCCAGAAGCGGCTCACGTACGTATCGTGGTACAGCTTAAGAACGTCGTAGTAATGCTCCCAGGCGAACTCACGGAACCATCCACTGGTGATGCTGGTGCAGACCTTCTCCAGCGCAATCAGGAAGCTTGCGCGTGGGTAGATCTTGTTACGGTACGGGATCTGGCTGCGCTCCAGCGCGAGGACGTACGCCTCCTCCAGCACCGCATTCAGCTGCAGACCTATCGGCAGCTGCTCAAACATCAGACGGCTGGTAAGCACCTCTGACCCTGGCGGCTTGAAGTACTCATATGCGGGCCGATCCTGGTGCTTCATAACCATGTGAATGCTGTCGTGATCGTACACGTACTTGACGACCGGACTGAAGAACTCAGCCTTCGACACACTCAGCTTGGGGTGCGCGTAATCCAGCGCCTCTGCTGTGCGCGCCTCTAGGAGCGTCAGGTACTTGTCTGGTACGGTAACGCCCATGCTGCGCATCAGCCGGATGTCGTCCATGGTCTTCAGGAAGTGCTTGCTGTTCTTCTTGAAGCGATGAGACATCTTCAGCGCCAGCAACAGCTCGATTGGCGCCACGGTGCTGTCACCGCACAGGTTAACGATCATCTCAGCAGTCGAACCAGGCCACGTGATCTCAAACTCGACAACGCGCACCTTGTTCTTGAGGACGTACTTCTTGCCACCGTCAGTGGGGTAGCACGGAGATCCTGGTTCTACCAGCTTAAGCATCTCCTTGTACGAGCCGACAAGATCCAGGTCCCTCGGGATCCTGTCCAGCTCCGTGTACGTCCGCAAGGCTTGGCTGCCGATGACTACCATTTAGCAGCTGCTGCCGTCCCAGTTTTCGCGTGCCTCATCCTCGGTGTACAGGTCTATGCCATTCAACGAGAACGGCAAGCTGTAGTCGTCAGCGAACTCTTCGGCTTCCTTCACCGCAGCGCCAATGGCTTCGATCTTCTCGACAAGCGCCTTCACGGCTTCCTGCTTAGTCAGTCTTGGGGTCGTCAACTTCGTCTCCTTTTGGTTGGGGAACAATGCATTTGAAATTGTAGTTGTCGTGCGCACGGTCGAACGACACCTCCAGCTCGCACCCGGCGGGCAACGCCTGCAGCGCTGATACCGGCACTGATAGGATGTGATCCTCCTGCTGGTACGCGATCACGGCGAGCACGTTGCGCATGTCACGGATTGACTTCTCCAGGCTCTCGTAGTCGGATATCATCTGCTCCATGCCGGGCCATACCTTGCGCGATGGCACGTCGATGCGCCGGGCAACGCGATCAGGGCTGCTGCGGGTCATATGGACACCTTGTCTTCTAGGCCGAGGTACTCGATCAACGCCTTGCGATTCGCCAGATACGCCTCTCGCTTGTCGTGGAAGTCACGGTCAGCGATTTCACTGAAGTCAGAATAGTCGACGAAGGCAGACTCGAATCCCTCCTTCTCGATGGCGTCGTATATCCTGATCGCATCACGCGGCTTCACTTGCGCACCCGGCGCTTCTGCGGGACCGCGCACAGGTACCGCGCACCAAGCCACTCCAGGGCTGCGCGAAGCTTCTCGTTGTGTGACTCACTCATGCCGTTCTCCTTTGAAATTACAGGTAGCACACTTGACTCGCGCCATCGCTGGATGGCCTGATGTATAGACCCCGGTGTCATACAGGTTTCCGTGGCTACATTGGGGGCACTTAAGCCCATTCAGGAATTGCTCTGGATTTGCCACGCGATCACGGACAGCATCCCAGTACTGCTTGCGTTGCAAGTTCCACTGGCTTAGTGACACCAGTTCTGGTCCTGTGTGCACCGCGAACAGCTTCGAGTATTCTGTCATGCTCGTCTCCTCCATTGAAGTCGTCCTCAACCTGCTTATGCGCCTGCTGCACCACCGTCCTCGCAATGAGATCCACATCCCATGCGATTACGAGCAGTAGCGCCAGAGCCAACAATTTCATTGTACCACACTATCCCGGGTGTGCTGCTTCGGTGTTAGGTGCCCGTACTTGTCCTTAATCTTGACCATGATGGCCTCCATCTCGGCGTACACCGGGTTCAGGTCGATGCCGTTGGCGGGGCGGTCGTCGACGATGTTCTTCAGGTGGTGCGTCTCGATAAGGATGTTGATGCACGCCTGAGCGTTCGCCAGGTGCGGTGTGCCGTCGCTGTCGTACCACTCACCCTCCCAGTACCGGTCGATGTGCCTGGCCAGCGCAGATACGTACACGCTGGCACGTGCGCCGCCCCCGCGCCAGTTCCAGGCGCCGTACTTGACGTTGCCAAGGAAGTGCGCAATCGCCTGGTACGCCTTTACGATGGGGCTGACGAGGTGCAGCGGCAGCTTCGTGATCCCGATGGCGTCCTTGGGGTTGGTGTCCTTAGTGACAAGCACACGATCATTCATAAGTTCCCGCTCACGAGTAAGCGTCACCCTATCATCTCCGTGTAGATGATGCTGAGAACGTCCTCGCGGTCGATGTCGGTCACCGGCTCGTAGGGTCCATTGTACTCAAGGAACTCGAAGTCTTGGCTCTGCAGGAGACCTACGAACGACTCCAGGCGTGCGCCGCGCGACTTGTACCAATCGGGTTGCAGGTAGATGATGCCCTGCACCTGGTCAGCAATCAGCTTTACGTCGCGCGCCAGGAAGTCGGCCCACGTCTTCTGGCCGCCGCTGGTGCCGGTACCGGGTGCGCCGTCGGCAGACTTGAGGGCGGCGCCCTTATCCTCTTCATCGTCCAACTCGGCCGGGCTGACGATATCGAACCCGCGATCACGCAGATCCTTGGCGGCGGCGAAGAACGCCGGAAAATTGAACTGCGGAATGCCGGACATCGGCCCAGCCAAATAGTAAGTTGTCATTTCGTCTCCCATGCGCGCTTACCGCGCCGTGCTTCGATCTTTTCAACATTGGCTTCCATCACGGAATCCATCTCTAGTCCGTAGTGCGATGCAATGCGGCAAGTGTAGTGTAGCACATCTCCCAGCTCCAGCAGCAGCTTGTTCCGATCCAGTGGCCCATCCCCACGGATCTCCTTCTTGACGCGCTCCGTGATTGCGCCTGTGCCCTTGCGGATCTCTGCGATCACCTCGTCTACCTCGCCAGACAGCCCCAGCGTCATCACAGCCAGCTCCCTGACCGCATCCTGCTCGCTGCCTACCTTACGCGTCCAGCCAGCCTCTACCCATTTCGCAAACTCATTCAATGTCATCACACCACTCCTGATGTCAGTAACTCGCGCTCCCAGTCGACAGTACCCAGCTCGGGCAGCAGCTCCGGGATCGCTTTGAGAGCCGCCTGATAAAAAAGTGAGAACTCGTGCTGGTCCATCTTGCCCCAGCTGATCGACTTAGGCTTCAGCGCAACACGGTCTCCGCTCAGCCGAATCTCGTCCACGTACCCTGCCTGGATAGTGATCGCGAACCTCAGCGCTTCCTGGGATAGGTAGCGTTGCTGGTTCTGGAACACCAGGTTTAGCAAACCGAAGAATAGCCGATGATGGCGCGGGTTGCGGTCGCGGTGCATCTTAACCCTCAGAACCTCTCCGGTGCCGTAGAAGTTGAGGGCCTCCTTGGATGCGTCATCGACCGGAGCTAGGCCACCAATCGTGCGCACAAAGTAGTGGTCGCTCATGGTTAAAAACCTTTAACCTTGCTAATTTCGTCTGCTGCATCCATCAGCAGGCCACGTATCTGCTCGTGCTCGGTCCCGCGCAATCGCTCGGCTGTGCTATACAGCGACGAAATAAGGTTCTTGCGGCGCGCTTTCACGCACCGGCATGCGAACCTGTTGCCGCTGCCGCACTCTTGACAATCTGTATAGCTACTCACTTCACTTTGACTCCTGCTCCGTGCACTCACTGGTGTCTATGAAACCATCACCGCATCGCCTGATGTACGCCGTTCCGCCGTCTACAGCGAATGACCATGTGGTCTCACCAGGCACATCCACCAGCTTATCATCCACCCACCTGCGGCGCTGCGCTGGCTTGACGGCGCAGTAGTGCACCTGGAAATCGTGCCGGTGGCGACTCTCTATCTCTGTGCCGCAGTGTACGCACTTAGCGCTATTGCGTATGATACGCGGGAGTTCGCTCACCGCCGCAGCCTTCCACGGATGTCTGCCAGCGTGTGCTTCTTCTTGAACTTGCCGTTGCACCAGACCTCCTCCAGGAGGTTGCCGGTCATCTGGTCTGAATCTTTGCGCAGGCCATCGATCAGGTGCAGCTTCCCAGGGGCGTCGACGAACTCGGCCACAGCAAGCCGTCCACGGGCGCTGCGCTTGACCCCGTCATCTGTCACCGGGTCCTTGAATAGCTCGTGCTCTACGCCGTTTACCTGCGCCCAGGTAGCCTTCATCGCGAACCCAAAGGTATCCCGGGTGACGTACTGGTAGTTGTAGCTACCCACACCGAATACCACGTTCGTGGACGCGAATCCCTTGGCCTTTAGCCGCTCGCAGATCTGCGCCGCCCGGTCGCGGTTAATGCTGTCCCCGTAAATCGCGCCGATGTGCTGATCCAGGACTTTGTACCCAGCCTCATTAACGGTGCCGCCGAAGATGTTCCACAGGGTCTCGACAACCCCCGCGTACCGGGCGTCGCGCTCCGGCCGAAAGTCGGCTGTCATGATCTCCGGCTTCTCGGTGCCGCACAGGATGTCGACCGGGTCTCCGCTGTCCGGCCTTATCACAAGCTTACCATTGCGCGCCAGAATACGATACTTGAGCTGCGGCAGGATGTACGCCAGCACCTTCCACAGGTCCCAGGTGTCGCTGACCACGCTCAGGATTCCTGACGGGTACACGTCGAGCAGCCGCTCGAAAGTAGCTAGCTCTCCATCCTGACCACCCGCGCACATAACGCTGTGCTCGGTAGCGGCTACGCTACCACCGAGACCAGGTTGCCCATAGTAATACCGCTCAAGTAGCTGTATTGCTGGTACGGTGTCGGTGCCGGTGAAGCTGAGCAGATGTCCTGCTCCACTGAGAGCCGCATCCTCTGGGCCAGACATGCCCCGAAAGCTGAAGTCGTGGCCCTGCCAATTGATGAAGCCAGGATCGCCTCCAGTTCGCTGAGCATATAACTCAAGGGTCTTGCGGAAAGCGTGAGCTGTTGTTGCGCTTGTGCAGGCTTTCCAGAGGACGTTGGAGAGGATGGTCTCGAAGTAGTTGGTAACCCAGAAGAACTCAGGAATTGTGTTCTCCACTGTGAACATAGGCACCCGGAGAGGGACGCGAGTTCCTTCTGGGAGAGCCTTAAATCGCAGTGGGATATATCCCAGGTCATGGAGATCTGCGATGTGCTGGGTGCCGATATTGTTTGGCCCGAGACCGGAGTCGAGCATACGCTGGTATCGCTTACAAACGGCCCCTCGCTGCTTTCCGAAGAAAGTCTCGTTAGCCAGCTCTTGGAAATAGGCTGCGAGAAAATATTGCAGCCCGAAGAACACAACCTCATTAACGCCTGGTACTCGGCTCGCCCTAGGGGTGAAGTTGGAGTAGACATACTCTGTTCCTTGGGGGTACTGACGACGATGGTCAGCCTTGTAAAAGTCGAACAGCGAAATAAGGTCAAACATTTTCAGCATCCTTCAGTATCTTATCGATCACGGGCTGCAATGATACCACATACAGTCTATTGGGGTCATGCACGGTGCCGGTGATATCATTACGCTGCCAGCTGTCGGTGGTCATGATTAGCTCATACTTGGGGTGTATCGCATTCAGGCCCTTCGAGAAGATGCCGTGCGATACCCACAGAGCCAGCTCGCTGTCCTTAGCGTATGGATCCTTCACGAACTCCTCAGCCAGCAGGTTGAATGTGCCGCCGCCGTCGCAGATGTCATCTATGACCACATACGATCCAGGTCCCGGTAATGGTGGCATCTTAAAGCCGGTGAACTTACCGGTGGCGAAGTCTCGTGTCTTCTCGCACACGATCACCGGGTTACGGATCTGTGCGGCATCGGCCGTATCCTGCGCCCGTCCGATAGCCCCATGGTCGGGTGCGATGATGTACGCGTCGCCTGGCGCTGGTGATGGATCAATCACCAGATCGCGAGGCATGAAGTTGCGCTTGATACGCAGCCCGGCGAAGTGCACCGATGAATGTAAGTCGAAGGTGTATAAGTTGTTCACGTATTGCCCGAGCATGCGCCCGATCATCTCTCGCGTGACCGGTGTACGGTAGTCGGTGCGGTCCTGACGGGCCCCGGGGAAGTACGGGCAGAACAACCACACCTTGCGGTTCTTCGTGTGACCCTGGTAGTACAGCGCATTCAGTACGCACATAGCCAGGCCGACGTCGTTCCAGGTGCGCGGCTTGAGAAACAGCAGAGCATCCCCGAAGTTCTCTGGGATGCGTGCGTGCGGCTCGCCTCCCGGAAAGAAAAAAGTCTCAATGCCGCTGGCTGCGTAGTTGTCGCTGTCGATGACCTTCATTTCATCATCCTGTGGTAGATCGACCGAAGGTTCTCTACGTCGGCGATATTGTGCCGCTCGACGGACTCCCAGTCCCCGGCGTCAATAGCCGTACCGACGTCAGCCCCGGTGATGTCGTCCTCACGTGGGATGCCGAGTACGCGCTCCAGCTCGACCTGCTTGATGTACCCACGGTACCCCATCCACTCCTTCATCGGGTCGAAGTACCCGTCACGCTGGCTCAGCGCCGCCCTGATAGCGGTCGGAACAGGAACCCGGTTAATGACCATTCGCTGCATCAGGAAGCGCAGATCGAACTCGCCGTTAAAGGCCACCAGTTGCCCCCTGCCTTGGTCTGTGAACGCCAGCGCCACGGCGTGCAGCATCCCAAGCTCGTCGTCGCCGTACACACACTTCACCGAATTGGTGCCAACGGCCCACGCAAAGCTCGCCAGTCGGCCATACGTCCCGTCTAATGACGTCTGCTCAACAGCGGCGAGCTGCGCCGCCGGGGCCTTCTCCTTCCACCAGGCAGCCAGTGTCTCAGCCTTGGAGATGTTGCCAGGGGGCTGCACGGACGCCTTCAGCCGCGCGATCACCGCAGGGTCACTGGTGCGCCTAGTCTCGCAGTCGAAGAAGATACTCACGCCTGCGCCTTCAGGGACTTCAGGTACTGGTTGACGTTGCGCAGCGTTATCCGGTGCTGAGCGCTGGGCTTACGCTCTACCCACTCACATTCTACTGCATCGAAGTACTTCATGCTGTTGCGGTCCACAAACACAAGTCTGTACCCGTCCTGGCCGAAGAAATCATCAGGCTCGATGGTGAAATCAGGTACCTCAGACCTGCTCCAGATTGCCCTAAATCCACGGCGATTGAACCATGGATCCAGTGCGCACTGCCCGGCCGCGCATCCAATGGTCCCGCAGGGCGTCTTGCGCAACCAGTCAGACATGTCGAAGTGCTTCTCGATCTGGTGCTTACTAAGGTTGCGCAGCACGTGCCGCACACGCTCCCAGCGCTCGATCTGCTCTTCGCGCGTCAGCTCTACGAAAAGCCTGCTGTCCTCTATACGGGGGCGGCCACGTCCGCGTTGCGGGATAACCGCAACTGGTGTGAGGTTGATTGTCTGCATTGTCATCTCAAAAATCTCCTGTGTCAGTTTAGCAGCGTTTCCACTGCGCTCTATCGTACGTTCGTCTCTTGTGACAAGTCGGGCAGACTATATCACACTTTGGAATCTCAGCCATCATCCGCCTTGGATGACAACCTTTGGAAATCAGATCCGACATTCTGTGTTGGCTCTCTGCGCCAATACCCTCACGGTGGTCGAACTCAAATGGCGTATCAGGATCAGGAGGCTCACCACAATCAACACACGGACTAGCGGAAAGAATCAACGCCCGCAACTTGCGGTTGAAGGCGTTGTGCCGATTGGCTCTAGCGCGAGACTTCTCGCGTTGCTCCACCTGGTTGTCCATGTAGTAGCTCATAAGTCACTGATTTAGAAGGGGATATCGTCATCAAAGTCCTGCGCCTGGTTGACGTTCTCCGCAGCCTTCTGCGCGTCGACCTTCTTGATGCGGACCTCGACCTTCTTCTGCAGCCACTCCGGGAGCTTCTCCCATGCCGCCTGGTCGTGACTGTCCGGGCTGTACGCAACCAAGCCATTGGGACCTGTCGGCTTGCCCAGTGCTGGGTTGGCGGTTATCTTGTCCTTCTGCTCCTGGATGAGCCCGAACGCGCCCTGGATCTTCGCCCGCACCTTGCCGTCGCGTCCCTCTTCGTGGACGATGGAGAGCTGACACAGCTTACCCAGGATGGAGGTGACCTCGAATGCCTCTTCCTCTTCCTTGGTGAACGGACGACCGCGCCAGCCTTCGAGGAAGGGACGGAAGTTGCTCTTCTCGCTGATCGAGAGCGTGAAGAACGTGCCGATGGTTGAGGACCCCTCATGGGTCTGACCATTCTTCTCCCACTTCACTTTCACACCCGGGATTTCGAACCTGATGTAGATCTGGTCCTTGTCAGGGTACTTCGGGTTGCCGGACGGCTGAACCCCGAGATGCACGATCTCCGTGCAAATCGCCATATGCACACCAGCTGGGACCTGCTCGAAATCCTTCCCGCCCTTCGCTGATGCCTTGATACTTGTGAACGCCATTAAATTATCCTTGAGTTGAGTTGATTAGTAGCTGCAGTTACCAGGAACTCGGCGTACCCGGGATCTTCGTCCAGCATCTGCTGCTCCAACAATTCCTGTTGAGCCCAGGCGGTATCCAGATCCCAGTCGTCCGTATCCTGCGGCTCCATTATAGCACACTCTCGTGACATGGCACGATCCAGGCGACTGCTGTTATCAAGGACACCATGGCAATAATCATGGTGACGATGACGCCAGGCGCACCGAATCGCTTCTCCGCCTGAAGTACGATGCATACCAGTAACACGGCAAATGCAGTGACTAGCGACATTCCGCCAATCAGGAACAAGAACACTTGTAGGTGACAGTTCATGCTAGCTCTCCAGTGGGTCTGTTTGGTGGTCATCATTCTGGAATGCACCCACCGCGTTCCATCTGCGCCGGATGCCATCGATGCTGCGTGCCGTCAGGCTGATGGTGCCGTATTGCAGTTCCATGTCGCGCGCCAGTTCCTCGCGCTTCGCCCGCTCCCTCTCCTTGGCCCAGCTGCGCTCCTCCGTGGTGTACGTGGTCAGCACCCCACCGAAGCCCTTGATAGCGACATACCGTCCCGTGGGGTCAGCGGCACCAAACACCATCGGCGATGGCAGTTTCTCGTACTCCTCGAACTCGTCGTCGTTCTCGACGGCGGCGCTATCCGGGTCGACGTAACCCTTCACATCCAGCCGGTCGGCGAACATCTGCGCCATGCGCACGCCCTTCGCGAAATCCTTGTGCACGAGCACCATGTACCGGTACACCAAGCAGTCGTCCTGGAAGGTGACATCGAGCACTGGCGCGAACGGCGCGACCATGTACTCGTAGTCGCCCAGGTCATGCATGTGCTCACGGATGTACGCGAACGCGGCCTGCTCCAGCTTGCTACACCGGAAGAAGCGCTGCGCGGCGATGAGGTAGTCGCTGTAGTTGGTGCCCTCGTAGTTCGCCATCTCTCGCCATGGGGTCAGTTTCATAGATATCTCCTAGCAGCTCATCATGATGTGCACGTTGTCGGCGCACTCGGCGCACGTAACGCGGATCTGGGCACCGGCCTGCGCCGGGTCATCGGCGGCGCGCAGCCTCCACGGCGACCTGATGCCGGTCGGGTTGGCGCGGTTGGCGAAGTCCTCGGCCTGGGCGTCGGTCCATTCGCTGGGGACGCACACCTGCATATCGATCAGGCCGCGCCGGGTTATCATGGCTTCGCTCATAGCGGCAGCACCTTGGCCTTGACCGCGCCGAAGCGCACCATCGCCCGCTGGCTCTTGTTGGCTGCTGCCTTGGGCCCCAGGCTGGCGGCAAGCTGCAGGGGGTTGATGGTCAGCTCGACCGTTCGCCATGTGCCGTTGATGCGGATCACATGGTTGGTTGTTACCTTTGTCTCACTCATATCACTCTCCGTTGGTTGTTCGACGGGCGCTATAGTTTCACGTTTTTTCAGTGCTGTCAACAAATATAATCGTGTTAAATTTCACAAGCTATTTGACAGATTAAAATTTGGCGGCTATACTTTTTGGGTGGGGGGTGGGGGTCATAGTCTTAGTCTGCTTCCCAAAGGGGGATACCCCTGTGTCTTTTGCCTTTACTGCCTTCCCTGTCAAATTTTGTGCGAAATCGTGTTAAATTTCACAAGAAATGGTAATTGCTGTAGATGGGTGTGATATCCTTTGCGGCATGGATGAGAGTGACAAGCAACACGTCGGCGAGGCGCTGCGGCGCATCTGGGCTGTGCACCGGGCTAAGTACGGCACAGACGTATTCAACGGCATGTGGGCTGGCCTGCAGGGCATGAGCAGGGCAGACTTCGACAGGGCGCTGGTGCACGTGGAGAGGTACTCCAAGTGGCCCCCGACGCCTGCCACGTTCTGGGCGGCTCTGAAGCAAGGATGGCTGTGAGTAGCATTGAGGGGTTGGAGCGTGCCTTGGCATACCTGAGGGCTGCATATGCAAATTGACGAGCTACTGACGCGCTTCGATAAGATCAAAAAGTCGGGGCCTAACAAGTGGATTGCCCGCTGCCCGGCGCACGAGGACCGCAGCCCCTCCTTAGCCATCAAGGAGGGCGACGACGGCGTGGTATTGCTGCACTGCTTCGCGGGGTGCAGCGTCGACGATGTCTGCGGCGCCATAGGTATCAGCCTGATGGACCTGTTCCCGCCGACCGACAAGCGGGAATGGTCGGGTGACAAGCCGATCAAGTTCGGGACCGTGAAGTTCTCGGCAATCGATGCGTTGCGTTGCCTGTCGAGCGAGGGCAGCTTACTGGCGGTTGTCGCCGCCGACATGGCCGAAGGCAGGGTGCTGGGCCCAGACCTCACAGAGAGGCTGTACGTCGCCTGCGAGCGAATAGCGACCGCCCTGGACTACGTGGAGAACACATGACCGACCAGCTGAAGATGGCTGGCATCAGCGTTGGCGGACCGGCGAAGAAGCACCTGGCAGAGATCGAGGCATCGCAGCGCGCCATAGATGCGGTCGCGGCGGCACGTCGGCACGGCAAGATATTCGTTACCACGCAGGCCGCCGGGGCGAACGACAGCCCCGAGAAGATCTTGTTCGACGCAGGCAAGCAAACACCGAAGGAGATGATCGATGCTTATTCAGCTAGACGGGCGCATTACGACACTGTGCCACTGGACGTGGAGGGCAATGTTGTACGTCTCTACAAGGGGCAGTGGACGATTTTCTCGGGATATACAGGGACCGGCAAGACGACGTTTCTTCGTCAGATGGTCTGCCACCTTCTCAAGGCAGGCAAGTCAGTATTCGTGGCTACTCTCGAAGCGGATCCCGAGGATTACCTCGTGGAGCTGGCGTCGACCGCTGCCGGTGTCGAAATGGTGTCAGAGACCCAGCTCGCGGCGTTTCTCGCGGCCTTTGGCGAGCAGATCAAGCTCTGGGGCATCGTGGGAGTTGCGGATCACCGCAAGATCCTGGCGACCGTACGTGACCTCGCAAAGCAAGAGGGCGGCCTGGATTACGCTGTTCTAGACAGCCTGATGATGCTCGACATCGAGGAGGACGACATCGACGAGCAGCGCAAGTTCGCTGGCCTGCTCACAGCCTCCGCGATCACCACCGGGGTGCACATCATACTCGTCGCGCATCCGAAGAAGCCCATGGATGCTGAGGCGCCACCGACCGTGCACAACGTCAGCGGCAGCTCGAAGCTGGTGAACCTTGCATTCAACGTGCTCTTCATTCGTCGTGGGCCGCCGGTCGCCGGACAGGACCATAGTATCACGCAGATGCAGCTGCATATCCTCAAGCAACGCACGCGTGGCCTGGTGGGCGAGATCACGGGCTGCTTCTACCGGCACCACAACCAGTTCCACCTGGACGCATACGCGCAGCAGCCGACGTTTTACATGCTGGCCGAGCATTACCCGGCCAGTGGGCTGACAGAGGACATCCCAGAGCACATACTCAACCGGAATGCGTTCACCGTGGACCGGGAGACCAGCACCTCGGCGCCCTGGGAAATCTAGTGTGGTATCATAGATGTCATGGCTAAATCTCCAACCCCCGCAGAGAAGGACCGCATGGACCGCCTCGCCCGATCAGGGTGTGTGGTATGTCGAATACAGCACGGCGCCTACGTGGATGCTGAAATCCAGCATCTCACCGCAGGAGGGCGGCGTCTTGGTCACCGTCACACCATTCCCCTTTGCGCGTGGCATCACCGAGGCATCTGCGCCGGAAGCATCACCACCCCAGAGATGACCAGGATCTACGGCCCGAGTTTCGCCAACAGCCGGGCAGAGTTCGAGGGCGCATTCGGCAGTGAAGAGCACCTGCTCGACGAGACAGACAAGTGGTTAGGCGTACCAAGGATCAAACGAGATGTCGTGGATACAGAGCCAAAAGCGGCTGACTAAGATTTACGTGTTCACGACTGCGGCTCTCAATGAGTGCGGCATCCTCCCTGATGGGGCAGAAATCAAGCCGTGGCTAAAGGAAGAGATCGGTGACATAGATCCGCCCCCGGCGCAGGCTGAGGTCGATACCGTGCTGGCGTCTATGTGGAGCGAGGGAGTAAAGTTCCACGGGGTGACACCGGATGCATCCGCGCGCTTCGATGCGCACCCGTTGTTCGGCAAGGCCGGTCACAAGTTAGGCGTGGCGAAGAAGGGTGAGTAAGTACCTTGAACACGCGGAACAGGTTTCTTTTCTGCGGCTGGCTAGCCTTAGACGCCATCTTGGAGAGCCGCTATCAGAGTATCTATTCGCTGTGCCGAATGCTGGCACGACCGGTGGCCGTCGCGCTATGCTTGCTGGCGTTCGCCGCAAGGCGGAGGGCGTCAAGGCTGGTGTCCCTGACATCGAGTGCTTTATCGCGATGCCTCCGCACACTGGGCTCCATATCGAGATGAAGAAATCCCGCAAGGACGGCGGGAAGCGCAGCGACGTGAGCGCAGAGCAAGAGAAGGTGATGCGACGGCTTGAGGCGTGTGGCAGGAAGTGCGTGGTAGCGTTTGGTTGCGCAGAGGCATGGAAGGAGCTGTGCGCGTACCTGAAGATCAAGGTGTGATACAATCAACGACGAGGTGAAAGTATGAAATTTCTACAAGGTATTGGGTTTGGATTCGGTGCGGCGTACGTGCTTGCTATCATTGCTGGTGTGATTGGCTGGGTGCTGAACATCATAGCCGTGGTGCATTCGTTGTCGGGTCCAGTGACAGCGATGTTGGTGGCGCGCCTTGTTGGCATCCCGGTGTTCATCCTGGGCGCCATCCTTGGGTGGGTGTCATGACAAAGTATGTGCCGTATACTTGGAATGAGTTTTGCGCTAAGCAGGACTATGAGGGCACTGAGTATATGATGACCCAGATTGACCCGGAGGGGGTGCCTGCCGAACTGCGTGATGCGCATGCGGCGCTGCAGAAGGCGTACAACGAATGGGACGCCATCGTGCAAGCAAACTACGCTGAATACTCAGAGGAGGATGACACGTGATAGAGTTCCAGGAGTTCCCAAAGATTCCGCGCTACCGGCGGGAGGTTGCGCTCACCGAGAAGCTTGACGGCACGAACGCCGCCGTGGTGTGGGTGCCTGCGACGCCGGACACAATGACCGAAGAGCAACCGAACGTGATTGCCACTGAGATGTTGGTTGACCAGCACGGCGCAGATATTGGTCCGCATCACTTGCTGGCGCAGTCTCGGCAGAGGTTTATCACGCCGTCGCACATCAAACCGAAGAACGACAATTACGGCTTCGCGCAGTGGGTGTACGATAACTACGGTGCCCTGACTCGCCTCGGCCCTGGGCACCATTACGGCGAGTGGTGGGGTTACGGCATTCAGCGTGGGTACGGTCTGCCTGAGAAGCGCTTTAGCCTGTTCAATGTGAACCGCTGGGGCGACGGCAAGCAGGAGCGCCCTGAGTGCTGCCACGTAGTGCCGTTATTGGGATATGTGCAGCCTGACGAGATTTATAAGCACCTGGGAGAGCTGCGCTACATGGGCAGTAGGGCAGCTCCTGGTTACATGCGCCCAGAGGGCGTGGTCGTGTGGCACAGCCAGAGCAAGCAGTACTACAAGATCTTGCTGGAGGGGGATGACGTGCCCAAGAGCTTGTGGACCGCAGAAGCCGCCAAGCCGGTGCAGCAATGAAGGCGCTCAAGTGGTGGGCGTACATCATCAGCGGCATCGTGCTGCTGCTGTTTCTGGCGCCAGCTCTGATATCTGCGGCAGACACGGTTGCGGTGCTCGCAGGGGTGGGGATGCTCGTGCTCTACGGGGTGTGGAGCTGGAAGTTTCTGATTCGTGGATTGATTAAACAACTGAAGGAGACATTGCGTGATTAATTATCTGAAGTCTTTTGCTGTGCTCGCGGCGGCGCTGTCTATGACGGCATGCTTGAGTAAAGTGCCGGTCGGCAACGCTGGTATCATGGTCGACCTGTATGGCTCCAATAAGGGCGTGCAGGCCACTGAGCTGTCGCCCGGCCGGTACTGGGTTGGTTACAACCAGGACCTGTACCTGTTCCCGATGTTCACCCAGACGTACACGTGGACCGGTGCCAACAAGGAGCAGATCAAGTTCCAGTCAGTCGAGGGTCTGTCTATCACCGCCGATGTCGGGATCACGTACCACATCCAGCCCGGCAAGGTGTCGGTGCTCTTCCAGAAGTACCGGCGCAACATCGAGGAGATCACGGACACCTACATCCATAACATGGTCCGTGATGCGTTCGTCGAGACCTCATCGAAGCTGCCTATCGAGTCTATCTACGGCAAGGGTAAATCTGATCTGGTGCAGGCCGTGCAGCAGTACGTGCAGGCGCAGGTGTCAGACATCGGCATCGTGGTCGAGAAGGTATACCTGGTGGACGACCTGATTTTGCCGGACCCCGTTATTGCGTCCATTAACTCTAAGATCAAGGCCACGCAGATGGCTGAGCAGCGCCAGAATGAGGTCGCGCAGTCTACGGCAGAGGCTAACAAGGAGATCGCCGCTGCGCAGGGCGTGGCGCAGTCCAAGCTGATCGTGGCAGAGGCGGAAGCCAAGGCGATCAAGCTCAAGTCTGATTCGTTACGCGATAGCCAGGCGCTGGTGCAGTGGCAGGCGGTCGACAAGTGGGATGGTAAGCTGCCTAATGTGAATGGCGGCGCCCTGCCGTTCATCAACATCGGGAAGTAGATGGCTCATATGCCGATAGTTGGTCTGGGATTCGGGCTATCTATAAAGGCAGACCGCGTCCCTGTGAGGCGCACTAAACCAATACTTAGTGAGCAGCAGATCAAGGACCTGTATTCCATCCGGTGGACAATAACTCAGGATGAGGCGGCAGTTCTGTTCGGCACCAGTCAGAGTATCGTAGGCCGCATATGGAACCGGCAGGCGTGGTTGAAGGTGACAGATGGCATGGGACATCCAAGAGATGGCTGGATTGAGAGGCGTCGGTACTATTCTAACGATGGAGACTCAGAACATGGCTAATCTGACCGGGTGGCTTATCGAGAACGCCGATAGGCATCCGGTGCCTAAATGGCTTGCGTCGGACGTGAACATTCGATGGACAACCGACGCCAATAAAGCGCTCCGGTACGCAACCGAGGACGAAGCCCGCGACATTATCCGCCTTGGAGGCTCCGCACTCCACGGTCGATGCTGGCCTACGGAACACATTTTTATGGACTCAACGGACAGCGGAGAGGTGAAGTCTTGAAGGCGTGCTATTTCTGCCAGAAATCCGCTCAACCGGACGGCAGCATCTTTCATCATCCCAACTGCGCCGGACTAGAGCAGTCTGAATTTAGCAACCTTCAGGTTCATCGCCTAGAAACTCGCGTGCATGAGTTGGAGGCCGAACTGCAGGGATGGCGCAACGGCTGCACCGGGAAGAATGGCTCACAATCTCCATGCTACGTTTCTGATGCCGAGGTGAAGCATGCCGCTGATTAAGCTAGTGAGCGCTGAAAACCCGGAAAGGTACCAGCGCGAACTTGAGCAGTTTTGGCGAGCGATCCACCAGAGGTTGGCAGACGAACTTGAGCACAATCTAAGGCGCATATTTTATTCTGATGCCGATGCAAAGCATGCGTGACGTCGAGTGGCTGGTGCATAAGGGCGTTACCCGGTTCAAGGCCATGACCCCACGGGCGATGACAGTATTCATGGAGATCCTGGAGATGCCAGAGAACCCCGGGTTGATTACCGAGGCGTTCCTGCACGCCAAGGACGAGGGGCACGCGCAGGCCCTCCTGGCAAGGCTCAAGCGCAACGGGCTGGAGACGGAGGCGCCAAAGGTAGCCCCGCCACCACCGAAGGCACCTGAGCCGCCCCCGACGCATTTGTGGACGTTCTAGATGCCAGCAGTCGCCGGGTCGCAATGGAACGAGCGCAGCATAGGGCGCGCTATCTTCGAGCAGGCGTTTACGCGCAAGCACGTCGTGCTGCTGCCGAATTCGTACTTCACGGGGTATGAGACCGACCTGCTGATAGTGCGCAACGACCTGCGCCTGGTCGACATCGAGATCAAGCGCAGCCGCAGCGACTTCAGGGCTGACCAGCACAAAGATAAGTGGTGGAAATACGGCCCTTACGCACCTGATCCCAGCGGCGCACAGATGCCATGGGGTACTGGACCTCGGATGGTACCCAGCAAGGAGCGCCGGGAGTGGCCAATCAGGATCTGGAAGCACTACTATGCGCTGCCTGCCGAGATATGGACCCCAGAGCTAGAGGCCGAGATCAGCCCCAAGTCGGGCATCATGCTG
>Ga0210410_10000261_pt1 | contig 67942 bp, 49 predicted proteins | sample IncBWC4MmetaG_FD_161058 | JGI IMG/M metagenome (GOLD analysis project Ga0210410, IMG submission 161058) | Forest soil microbial communities from Barre Woods Harvard Forest LTER site, Petersham, Massachusetts, United States - Inc-BW-C-4-M | ecosystem: Environmental > Terrestrial > Soil >... | reverse complement strand
GTTTCATCGGCATGGTCTTCGGATCGAAGCCAAATTTTTCGAGCACCGGTGTGTTCGTGAACCCGGCTGCCAGTACAGTGACGTAGATACCTAGAGGTTTGAACTCGTAGTGAAGCGCTTCGCCAAGACTGTGAACATACGCCTTCGCGCCTCCATCATTCGCGATACACGGAATGCCGTTTTCCGCACCCATTGCCCCCACGAGGATCAAGCCGCCCCGCTTCCGCTCAGCGAGCTTCCCGCCGAAGTAATGTGCGATGTCTAAATGCGACATGGTGTTGAGTCGCAAGGTCTCCTCGAGCAGCTGTCGATCGAGCTTCAGGAACTCGCCCGGGTTGGCCGTGCCAGCGTTCGAAACGACCAGGCCGATATCCAGATCCTTCGTATGCTCGGCGAGTTTCGGGATGAAGCCCTCTTGCGAGAGGTCCATCGTGAGGGCGCGGAACTGAACACCAAACTCCCTTGAGATCTGGCGTCCGACCTCATTCAGCAATGCCTCTCTCCTGGCCACCAGCACAAGATTGATCCCGGCCGCCGCGATTTGACGTGCGAATTCGGGGCCTATCCCGGACGAAGCCCCTGTGACGAGCGCCCACGGCCCGAACTTCTGCTTATCAAGCAACGCTTTCATGCTTCCTCCCTTTCTGTCCGCTTAAATCCCTCAACTGCGCCGCGACCTGTTGCTCCATCGTTTCGCCTCACAACGTGTTGATCCAATTCTTGAGGCGCTTTACCTCCCTCACCACCAAGTCGGGGTCATTAGCGGCGTGTGCCACCGCAGCCATACCCTGAAAAGCACAGAACAGATGCGCGGAAAGTTCTCGTGCATCCGCTTCATGGCCGGCCGCCCGGAATTGCTCCTCGAGCCAGCCCATTGGCTCGGCGAAGAGCGCCGCGGACTTCTTTCTGAGAGCGCCGCCCTCCTTTTGCAACTCCGTGCACAACCCGCCAAGAGGGCATCCTCCGCGCGCAAGCTGCTCCCGGTTCGCTTGAATGCTACCCACGAAAGCTAACAGCCGCTCCTTCGGAGAACTCGAACGGTCCCACTCCGCCCGGGCCACGCGAAACTCCACCAGGCGCCGCTCGACCACGGCTTCGGCGAGTTCTTCCTTGGTTTTGAAATAGTAGTAGACATTGCCGACGGGCACGCGAGCCGCCTCGGCGATGTCCGCCAGACTCGTCTCTCGGAAACCGTGTCCATACGCCAGCTTCGTCGCAGTCTCAATCAGCCGCGTTCGTTTGTCTGGTTGTGCCGTTCGCATATTCTCTGACTCGAATAAGTTAGTTATTTAACTAACTTAGAGCATAAACCCGATGCGCCCGCGTTGTCAACCCCCGCGCGATGATTCCTAAATGGCCAAATGCCAGAGGGCTAAAAACACTCAGAGAAAGAGAATCGGTTTATCCTCATCGGAGTGAGTTCAACGGCAAGACCTCTGGCCATCGTTCACTGCTATAAGGAATCCGGTTTTGTGATTCGGATCATTTCCGCACGGAAGGCAACCAAGAAGGCTCGCTGCCGTACTCCTTTGGCGCTCCGCAAGCAAAATGCTTGTATCTAATTGTAGAGTAAGGCTTTAATCATGCGTCGAATAGTGCGTAGCTTATGCGTAGATTGCTAGAGACAGTGCGTAGAATAATGCGTAGAATAAGCGTCGAATATGACCTACATCTATCTGTCCACCGATTGGCCCCAGTTCGCTTGGAACGCGGAGCTCGTCATTCCACGTCTGTCCGCAACTCGGTACGAGCAAGGGCTGCTGCTAGGGCGGATGAAAGGCTTGGGCTATCAACTCAAGAATGAAGCAACGCTCGCGGCCTTAACCGAAGAAACAGTCAAATCCTCCGCCATCGAAGGGGAAGAACTAGATCCAGAGAGTGTCCGTTCTTCGCTGGCCCGTCACATGGGTCTCGAAGCCGCGGGCACGCGACCCGCCGACCGGAACGTCGAAGGAGTCGTCGAGATGATGCTCGATGCCACACAGCACTACGCTTCTCCTCTTACCGAAGAAAGAATTTTTGGATGGCATGCGGCATTGTTCCCGACTGGGCGCAGCGGAATGCGCAAGATAAAAACGGGTGCCTGGCGGGGAGGTCCGATGGAAGTTGTTTCCGGACCAGAAGGAAAGGAAAAAGTTCATTTCGCAGCTCCGGGACCAAAGCATGTCCAACAGGAAATGAAACAGTTTTTGGGCTGGTATGAAGACAAAAATGCGGTGAGCGAACTGCTCATCAAGACAGCGTTGGCACATCTGTATTTTGTGACGATTCATCCTTTGGAAGACGGCAACGGAAGAATCGCGCGCGCGATCACCGAAATGTCTCTGGCACGTCTTGAAAATAGTCCGCAGCGTTTCTACAGCATGTCGTCACAGATTCGAGAGGAACGCAAAGCCTACTACGAGATTCTTGAAGCGACGCAAAAAGCCGGAATGGATGTTACGAAATGGTTGGTCTGGTTTCTGGATTGCCTGGGACGGGCGATCGCGAAAGCAAAAACGCTGACGGCGGCAGTGCTTGAAAAAGACGCATTCTGGCGTCATCTCAAGGAAGAATCGATCGAAGTCAGCGAACGGCAAAAAAACATTATCAATATGTTGCTCGACGGGTTCGAAGGAAAACTGACGACGGAAAAATGGGGAAAGCTTGCGAAGACTTCCCACGACACGGCGCTTCGGGACATCCAGGATCTGATCGAAAAGCGAATCCTGAAACAGGACGAGGCGGGCGGAAGGAGCACGGCATACGTTTTGCTTCGCGAACGGGATGCGTGATCGCCCGCAAAAAACTCCGTTTCGCTTGACAAGAGAAAGAAACGGACGAGAGATCTACTCCAGCAGCGAAAACTACTGTAACCCCGGGGGAAGTATCTGCTTAAGGTGGCCGAGTGTCAACGATTCAGCGGAACTTGTAGCGTTTTTAACTAAATTTGCGGCGGTCAATCTCTTCAAACAGGCATCTTGCGTATTTCCCCAAGATGCCGCGAAGGTACCCTTTCACTGTGGACGGACTCTTTTTGGTCTTGATGTTCGGGAAGTACACCGTCTCCGCGTACTGTTGCAGGGCCATAGGCCCGTTGACTTGCAGGCCTTGATTCAGCGGGTCAAGAACTTCATCGGCCAGTGGACGGACACTACGCTTCGTGCGATATTGGTCGTTGTAGTCGGCCAGCTTGCGCGAGACCTGCTTACCGTCCACACGGTAGCGGACATGCCAAGCGCCGATGGTCTGGTAGATGTATCCCTTTTGCATGTCGAAAATCTATCGGACCAAGGGTGAATGTGCAACAAAATGTGCAACGCTGGTTTACACAAGTACAATAGAATCAATGCGGAGGAGTGGCAGAGTGGTTAAATGCGGCGGTCTTGAAAACCGTTAGACTCGAAAGGGTCTCGGGGGTTCGAATCCCTCCTCCTCCGCCACTAAATCCAAAGCAGCCTTGGGGTTAGAGACGACTTCGAATTCTTTCAGCACGCATAGCCTTTATCCCAATTTATCCCAATTCGCGAATTGCCTGCCTGGCGGTCCGCAAAACCGTTAGACTCGAAAGGGCGGCGGTTTGGAAAACCGCTGTGCATCGGATCATGGGCGCCATCGATAGCCTTCCTTTAGCGTCGTAAGGTGACCCGAGTCGCCGCTAATCCTGATGAGCGATGGGCGGCCGAGGCAGAACTATCATGGACTATGTCTTCAAAAGCTCTTGCACATAGGCGCGTTTCAAAGGAAGCCGTCGGCTGACTTTCCCGGTTGCGTCGTACAGAGCCGCCGCGATCGCTGGAGCGGCCAACGCGTTGGCGGCTTCGGAGGCTCCACCGTATGCCCCGACTTTGGGATTGTGAATGAGGACGACTTTGATTTGGGGAGTGTCCGTCATTTTTGCAATTGGGTAAGTGTTCCAGTCGCGGGAAGTGATTCCGCTTTCATCAAACATAGCTTCTTCGTAGAGGGCATGGCTGATGCCCATCATGGCACCGCCTTCGACTTGCCGCTTCAGTTGAGCAGGATTGACGACGATGCCGGGGTCCACTGCGATTGCGTATTTCTCAACAACGATGGCGCCGGTGCTCGGAGTGACGGTGACTTCGCAGACACAAGCCCAGTAGGTGCCGGATCGAAACATGGCAGACACGCCGCGGCCGCGGACGGGAGTTGTGCCAGTGGATTTTGCGCCGGGGCGCGGCGAGGGTCGCGTTTGCCAGCCGCTCGCGTCGCGGACTTCCTTTAGAACGTTAATGAGGCGCTCTTCCTTGGCGTGGTCAATTCGAAATTGAATCGGATCGGCCCCAGCGAGTGCTGCGGCTTCGCTGAAGGCAAGTTCGCGCGGATAGTTCTGCTGGTATTGGCCGGGCGTGCGCATGCTGTGATCGCGAAGGCCGACAGCGAGAGGCGAAGATTTTTGCCCGACCTGAAATGTGCCGTGGCCTCGCTCCGCAACATTGGGGACGAGATCGTAAGACCAAGGATCGGACCAGAAGTTGGCCGTAGAGCTAAGGAATCCTGAGCCGCCGCCTGGCGCGGGCATGGTGGGAAGCCCGGCAAGGATGGCGCCGATGGGACGATCATCCTGAAAGGCCGGCATGTAGTGATCGATCTGGTAGCCGGCGATTCTGCCTTTTTCGTCCAGAGCGAGCTCCACGTCCGCGAAAGCAGCCGGGGATTGGGTAGACCACTGCAAGTCTTCGGCGCGCATCCACTGTACGCGAACGGGTTTTCCAAGAGCCTGGGACAGGAGTACGGCATCGTCTTCCGCGCCAGAGTTGCCGCCATTGGAGCGGCCGTAGTGCCCTGCTCCGGGATGCGTGTGAACGATGACGTGATCGGGCGTGGTGCCGAGCATGGTGGCAATCTCGCCGCGCAGGGCCTGAGGATTCTGGTTGTGCGTGTGAATGTGGACGCTGCCATCGGGCTTTACGTCGGCAAGAGCCATGGTGGGGCCAATGGGTGCGTGCTTCATGAAGGGAAAGTGATACGTGGCGGAGAGTTTCTTGTTTGCAGAGGCGAGCGCGGCAGGTACATCGCCTTTGCTGGCGGGGCTTTTTGTAACTTGCGCCGTAGTCCAATCGCCATCTTTGCGAAGAGAATCGTAGAGTTTTTCGTTGCCGGGCAGGCCTTTCCATTCGGTCCATTTCGTTGCGGCGGCGACTTGCTGCGATGCCTGAATGGCTTCCCACTCGGTTGGAGCGACGACGCCGACAAGATTTCCTTTCACGACGGCTTGCGAATTGGGAAACTTGGATTTGTCGAGTTGGCCAACGGAGACAAGAGTGGAGCCGAGCGTTTTCGGATGAACCATGCGTCCGTGCAACATTCCGGGAAGGCGTATGTCGGTGGCCCAGGTTTCTTTTGCGGAGACTTTCGAGACGATGATGGAGTTTGGGTAGGATTTGCCGATGACAGTGTAGTCGCTAACGGGCTTCATCGGCGGATCGCCTTCAACTCTCAATCCCATAATGCCGGTCAGATCTCCGCTGACGGGAATGGTGAGTTTGAGCTGCTGATCTTTGACGAGGTCGCCGTAAGAGATGGATTTGCCGCCACCGGAAAAGACGCCTTCTTTAGCCGTGAGCTGATTTTTCGGAACTGAGAAGCGTTCGGAAGCGAGATCCAGAAGCGCTTGATAAGTGTAGGCAGCGGCCTTGCGGATGTTAGGAGTACCGCGGCCAAGGAAATCGAAGGCGCCACTGCCATCGGGCGTTTGATCTGTGTGTCCTGCGATGACTGTGGTGATGGATTCGAAGGGGACGCTCAATTCGTCAGCAACGATTTGGCGATATGCCGTGAATGTGGTGCCCTGACCGAAGTCACTCTTGCCGGTGCGGATAAGAACGGTATTGTCCGGATGAATTTCGATCCATGAACTAAGCAGAGTTGGATCGAGCGTATTTTTGAAGGGTGCACCGGTAACTTTCGGGCCCTGAAACTCTTGCGCTCTGAGAACGGAAGGACCGACGAATGCGACGCCGACAACGAGCGCTCCGCCGGTCTTGACGAATTGGCGGCGGGACAGAGTGGCTGCGTAAACTTTGGCGGTATTTTCTGCGGCGGTAGTCATGGCTTACTTCCCCTTTCCCATCAGCGATGCAGCGTGTTTTACGGCGTCGATAATTGCGACGTAGCTGCCACAGCGACAAAGGTGAGGCGATGGACCTTCGGTGGTGAAGGCAGCCTTGATTTGTGCGTCGGTGGGATTGGGAGTTTTTTCGAGAAGTTCGGTGGCGACCATCATCATGCCGTTCTGGCAAAAGCCGCAGAGGGGAGTTTGTTCGGCAATCCATGCCTGCTGAACAGGATGAAGTATGTCTTTGGCCTGATCGGGAGAAAGACTTTTTAGCTTTGCCCAGCGTGCGGGAAGGCCTTCGAGTGTGGTGATTTCCTGATTGGCCGATACCGTCGAGAGCGGCGTGACGCAGGAGCGAACTTCTTTGCCGTCGATGAGGACGGAGCATGCTCCACACTGGGCTAGGCCGCAACCGAATTGCGGGCCGAAGATTTCGAGGTCGTTGCGCAAGACGTAGAGGAGAGGTGTGTCAGGTGGGGCATGAACTTCGCGGCGGACTCCGTTGACAGTGACGGTTGGCATAGTTTGCTCCTTTCAAGGCGCAAGTCGCCTAGTGATTCTAAACCTGCGAACAATCAAAAATATACGGATTTCCAAATCGATTCGGTCGCCCGATTCTGTCGAAGTCTTGCCTAATCCGATGGAATTCCCCCTTGCGAGCACTAGTCTGCGCCCGTAGTCCATTCATTGCGGAATGGACGGGCGTGCGGCTGTCTTATGTGCTGAATCTGGCGGCCGTCAGCGCGAAGGCGAAGCACGAGTTTCAGTACAGCCTTTCTGACACTTCTCTTGCGGAGTTATCGGAGTGGGTAGTGTCTGAAAATAGGTGCTGCCCGTTTTTCGATTTTCATATCGATCTTGAACGCCAGGGCACTCTGCTTTGCCTGCGGTTGACCGGTGAGAAAGGCATCAAGCCGTTTATGCTCGCGGAGTTTCAGGTTCCGCAAAAAATAGTCGCCGGGTGTCCTAACCTGAATTCTTGGATTTTGAACAGATCTTCTGCCAAGCTCTTTCTGGACGCGCTTCGGATGCATCACCGGTGCCGGAGGCGTGAGAGGAGCCAATGACTAAGGGGAACGTGCCTACTCTTTACGAGTGGTGCGGGGGCGTGGAGCGAATCGAAGCACTTTTCAAGAAATTCTATGAACACGTCCGCGCGGACTCTGTGCTGGGTCCAGTATTCGCAGAGATGCCAGAGGAACACTTTCAGACTGTCGCTCACTTCGTCTCTGAAGTTTTAGGGGGGCCTAAGCTCTATACCGGGGACGGGAAGCACAATCATTCGACCATGGTGGCGAAACACCTTCAAAGGCATCTGACCGAGCAGCAACGAAAGCGCTGGGTCATTTTGTTGCTCGATACCGCGGACCAGATGGGTGTGCCTGGTGATCCGGAATTTCGCTCCGCTCTTGTCGGATATCTGGAATGGGGATCTCGGATCGCCGTCATCAACTCTGGGTCCGTCGAAAATCCGATCGGTCCGGCTGCACCGATGCCGCAATGGGGTTGGGGCGAAGTGAAGGGACCTTACGTTCCATAGTGTTGGGAGGTTTCGGCAGGGAAAATGCACTTGACCTTGGAGTCAGTTCCAACCTTTAGGCTAATCCCGTGAGTACCAAAGCATCCAAAGCTCGTCCCCTGTACAGCGGTGAATTGGCTCGTCTCTGCGGCGTGAGTCCAGACACGGTCCGGTTTTACGAGAGGAGGAATTTGCTGACCCCCGCCGCTCGGACCGCTGCTGGTTACCGGGTGTTTCACCCGGACAGTATTGGACGAATGCACTTGATTCGAGCCGGATTGTCTATCGGATTCTCGGTGAGCGAATTGGCGGAAATCCTTCGCGAGCGGTACAGCGGCGGCGCACCGTGTCGGCGGGTTCGAAAGTTGGCCGCCGAAAAACTTGCACAACTTGAGAAGCGGCTTCGCGAGTTGCAATCGTGGAGGCGTGAACTCCGTTCGACGATTTCCGAATGGGATCGCACGCTGGCGAACACACCTCACGGCAAACAGGCTCGGCTCTTGGAGCAACTGGCTACTCGCCCGAAGACCCATGCTCGATTTTTGGGCCGCGGCATTCAGAAGCGGAGAGAGCCATGAAGATTATTCTCGTCGTCGCACTCGCGGCTGGACTGTCCCCGCAATCGACTCAAAAAACAGAATCGCCGGCGAAATGTCCCATTCGTGAGGTGCATACGCAGATGGAGGAGCGCGGCGAAAAAGGGATGGGCTTCTCTCAAACATCTGCGACACATCACTTCTCCATCAAAGCGGATGGCGGAACAATTGAGGTGTCCGTGAAAGATGGCGCAGACACGGCGAACCGTGATGCGATCAGAATGCACCTCGGTCATATTGCGAAAGCTTTCCAAAGGGGTGACTTTGATATCCCGATGTTTGTTCACGTCACCGTCCCTCCGGGCGTGCCGGAGATGAAACGACTGCAAAAAGAGATTCGTTACACTTTTGAGGAAAGCCCTGGTGGAGGGCGTGTTGCAATCTCTTCAGAGAATCGAGATGCAGTCGAAGCGATCCACAAATTCTTGAAATTCCAAATCGAAGAACACAAGACTGGCGATCCAACTAACTAGCGAATTGTCACCCGACACGTGTTCTCCGATTGCTTTTGGACTAGATTGATGTGAAACGCGAATCGCGACTTACCTTGGGACGGCACAACAGTTCGTATCGCAACATTTCACGGGCTTCTGGGCACGCACGAAAGCACTGATAAATTTACCTTCAACCTGGGAAGCGATGGCTTCTACGTCAACTCCTGCGGCGTTTAGAAACTCCCTTGCATCACCGAGGCTGTAGATTCTGGTCGCCTCGATTTCGACGGATTCGAAGCCCGCATCTTTCAGTTTCTGGCGATACTCCTCGTCGGTAAGTGCTCCGGCCACACAGCCCACCCAGAGTTCCATGCTGCGGCGAATTTCCTGTGGCACCTCACCTAGAACGACCACATCCGAGATCGCGAATCGGGCGCCCGGTTTCAAAACACGGAAGGCCTCGCGAAACACGCGGTCCTTGTCGCCCGAGAGATTGATGACGCAATTGGAGACGATCACGTCAACGCTGTTTTCGGAGAGTGGAATATTTTCGATTTCGCCTTTCAGGAACTCGACGTTGGTGAGACCCGACTTGCGTTTGTTTTCCTCAGCGAGGGTCAACATTTCTTCCGTCATGTCGAGGCCATAGGCTTTTCCTGTCGGGCCGACACGGCGAGCCGACAGGATAACATCAATGCCTCCGCCCGAGCCCAAATCCAGAACGGTCTCGCCCGGTTGGAGTTTCGCGAGCATTGTCGGATTGCCGCAACCGAGTGAAGCCTGCATCGCGGACACCGGCACGGAGGCTGCTTCGCCGGCACCATAGAGATTCGAAGTAATTGGGTCGCAGCCGTCAATCGCGGACGCCGGACTCGTGCCACAACACGCTGAACCCTTGCCGGAGGACACGCGCTTTGCGGCGTCGCCGTATTTTTCCTTAACAATTTCCCTGATATTTTCAGCGCTCATCGAAATCTCCTTGATTGGAAAAGCATTTGGGACGGATAGGGCAACACTTTCATCGCGTTGCCCTTCCGGAAACTTCTGCGCGGACGACTTCCGTGTCCTGGGCCAGCAGGACATTCTTGGCTTCGCGATCGAGACCCGGGACGAGCCATCGGAAGAGAAGAGTTGCCGCTAGCGCTCCGAGAAGTTGAGCGGCAATGAACAAAGGGACGTCCGCAGGGCGAATGCCGGCAAACGTGTCGCTCAACGATCTCGCAATCGTGACCGCTGGATTTGCAAACGAAGTGGAAGCGGTAAACCAATAGGCAGCGGTTATGTAGGCGGCAACGGTGAATGGCACTGCGTTTGACTGGAGCCGTGAGCATCCCCAAATGACGGACAACAAGCCAAAGCTTGCGACAAACTCGCTTAGAAATTGAGCCGGTCCGCTTCGAACATGGTGCGAGAGGGAAATAGCCTGAAGGCTGAACATAAGGTGAGCTATCACAGTCCCGGTTACGCCTCCAAGAATCTGGACCGGAACGTATCCCGAAGCCTCCGTCCAGGTCAGCCCGCCTTGCAACGTATCTGCCAGTGTGACGGCAGGATTGAAGTGTGCACCAGAGATTGAACCAAACGTAAGAGTCAGCGCGATCAGGGCAGCTCCTGTGGCTATCGTGTTGGCAAGCAAAGCCAACGCGACGTTTCCGCCCGAAAGCCGCTCCGCCATGACACCTGATCCGACGACGGTCGCCACAAGAAACGCCGTGCCCGAGCATTCTGCGGTCAGGCGTCGTGACAGCGAAGGTTTCATTGCTGTCCGATCCGGTCGACTTCTTTTTTGATGGCCATTGCGTCGAGGCTCGAGATAGGCAGAGAAAGGAACAGGTTGATCCGGCGGTCCAGCATCATAAATGCGTCGCGAAATGCGCGTTCGATTTGTTCGGGGGTTCCCGTCACGGCCGCGGGGTCGGGCACTCCCCAATGCGCGGTCATCGGTTGACCGGGCCAGACCGGGCAGACTTCTTTGGCGGCATTGTCGCATACGGTGAAAACAAAGTGCAAAGGGGGCGCCCCGGGCTTGGCGAATTCGCTCCAGTCTTTGCTTCGCGCGGCGAGTGTCGGCAGATGCGCGACCTCAAGCTGATGCAGCGCTTCGGGCCTCACGGCACCGGCGGGCCGACTTCCGGCACTGTAAGCGGAGAACGTCGGCCTGCCTTTCTGATTGAGGATCGCTTCGGCCATGATGGAGCGGGCGGAATTCCCAGTGCACAAGAAGAGGACGTTATAGCGGCTCATCTGGCGGCTCCAGCATATATATGCATACGCGCATACGTTAGAGGCTACCGGCGAAAATCATATATGTCAAGGCATATGTCTTGTATACTGTGCCGGTGACAAAAGCTGAGGCCAATCCTTCGCTCGATCTGCTGTTCCGCGCTCTTGCGGATTCCACTCGCTTGCGGCTGTTGAACTTAATTGCTGAACGTGAGATCTGCGTTTGCTATTTTGTCGAAATCCTGAACATCAGCCAGCCCAAGGTTTCAAGGCATCTTGCCTATCTTCGCCGCGCAGGAATTGTCGCCGCCCGACGCGAGGGAAAGTGGATGCACTACCGGCTGGTGAGGCCAAAGGACGAGGCCGCGGCGAGCATACTGGGTGAAGCACTTAAGCATTTGAAACAGAAACCTGAAATGCGCAAGGACATCTCACGGCTTAGCGCGGCTTGCTGTGCGCCGCAAAAGTACGAACTGCTTGCAGCTGCGCCCCAACCGGCGCTTGTAACGCCCTAGCGATCGGGGCCGAGCGTCGTCAGAAAACTGGGAACTTTGCTGAACAGTTGCTGAACCAGTCTGGCACCTCGCGCCCATTGACCACACATCGGACTGGGGCCCATCTTTAGCGGATCTCAATGATCCGATCGCCCGCCTTGAGGCAGGACTCGACGTTAGGCCAGAACTGTTCGAAGGCCGCGATCAAAGTCGAAGTCCTGCAGTTGCCCAGCCGGACCCAAAGAACTCTAGTTGCAGCTTCGGGGCGGTTGGCGAGATGGAGAAAATCTTCATCCTTGCTGATTATGATGCGCCCTTGCTCGTCAGCATACCGGCAGACTTCCGCGTCCGACGCTTCCGCTAAACCGACGTCTAGCACGTGCCGGCAATTGAAACCTCGCGTTTGCAGGTGGCGCGGAAGAATTACGGGAAGTTGGTTATCTACCAAAAACTTCACGACGTCTGGAGCACGACGTGGTCAGTTTGATACGCGGCGTAGTCGAGGGCGGCAAGGATATCTTCGCGCTCTAGAAACGGATAATCCTTCAGGATTTCGTCGAATGTGGCTCCCGCGCCCAGCAATTCCAGAACATCGGTGACACGAATGCGTTGGCCGCGAATACCTGGACGGCCACCACACTTGCCCGCTTCGACCGTAATTCGATGAAGACGTTCCCTTTTCATAGGGCTGCTTTCCCTATTCTAAATACACTGCCTTTCGCTGAAGGACAAGTCCTGTCTTCCTCGAGGTCGCCCCGACACCCAGCCGCCGCTTGTCCAGCCGCGATTCTGGTGCAGCACCAGGTCGCCACGTACATACATCCGCCGCAGCGACACCGCCTGCGAAACCGCCCACTGCATCGTGCCCCCGGCCGGCTTTATCGAGAGCCCTTCCGCAGCTCTCCAGAAGGTCGTCGTCGCATTGTTGTGTTCATGATTCGCATCCGCATGCACGTTGCCCGCGTATTGCATCGGGCGACGCTCCAAGCTCCAACACTTTGGGCTGGGCAATCGTTTTGTTCAGATACGTTACGTTAGGGTGTAACCGTGCAATTTCTTACTCGTTGCGAAGGGATTGCATTGGGTCGATGCGGGTCGCTCGCCAAGACGGGATGAGACCCGCCATACCGGCCGCTACGGCAAGCACCAAGCCTGCGGACACAAAGGTGAATGGGTCATCCGGCTGCAAACTCCGGTTACACTACATGACTAACTAAAAGCAGGCCCCGCCACTGGCTGGCCGACCAACAGAGGGCGCTGGGCAATTGCCCACTTTTCAGGTATCCCCGGTCTTGGTTTTGCGGGCTATCTCGACGCTGCTGAGAGCAGCGTAAATTAAATTACTGAAAATAGGTGACGGCATGGGGGCGCGCGATGCGTGCCCGCGAGCAAGGGAAAGCGACAACTTCGGTTTTACCGATCCAAAGAACGGCAACAGCACGAAGTTGACAGCTTTCTTTTTCGCCGAGCTCAGGCGAGGTCGAAGCGATCGTGGTTCATCACTTTGGTCCACGCCGCCACGAAGTCTTTCACGAACTTCTCCTTCGAATCCGCGCACGCATAAACTTCCGCGAGAGCGCGCAGCTGGGAGTTTGAACCGAAGATTAGGTCGATACGGGTGCCGGTCCACCTGACCTCGTTCGTCTTCCGGTCGCGCCCCTCATATAAGTCTTCCGAGCCAGCGGCCGGCAGCCATTGCGTGCCCATGTCGAGCAAGTTGACGAAGAAGTCGTTCGTCAGCGTCTCCGGTCGCTTGGTGAAGACGCCATGCGTCGACTTCCCGGCATTTGCACCCAGGACGCGCAGGCCACCGACGAGAACCGTCATCTCCGGTGCCGTCAGCTTCAGCAATTGCGCCCGATCCACCAATAGCTGCTCAGCCGACAGGCGCGGCTTGCCATTGACATAGTTACGGAATCCATCCGCCTTCGGTTCGAGCAGCGCGAAGGAATCGACGTCGGTTTGCTCTTGCGACGCATCCATGCGCCCCGGCGTGAAGGGGACTTCCACGCTGTGTCCTGTGGCCTTCTCGATCGCCGCACTACCGCCGAGAACGATCAGGTCCGCCAACGCAACCTTCTTACCGGTCTGTGAAGCGTTGAACGCCTTCTGGATCCCTTCGAGCTTCTGCAGCACCTTCGCCAGCTGTGCCGGCTGGTTCACTGCCCAGTCCTTTTGCGGCGCCAGACGAATGCGCGCGCCGTTCGCTCCACCGCGCTTATCAGAGCCGCGGAAGGTCGACGCCGAAGCCCAAGCCGTCGACACCAGCTCGGAAACGGACAGCCCCGACGCGAGGATTTTCGCCTTCAGAGCGGCAATGTCCTGCGCCACGATCGGCGGATGATTCACAGCGGGGATCGGGTCTTGCCACGATAGCGTCTCCTTCGGAACGAGTGGGCCAAGATAACGCACGATCGGGCCCATGTCACGGTGCGTCAGCTTGAACCACGCCCGGGCGAACGCATCTGCGAACTGATCCGGATTCTCGTAGAAACGCCGTGAAATCTTTTCGTAAGCAGGGTCGAGCCGCAGCGCGAGGTCAGTAGTTAGCATGGATGGCGCGTGACGCTTTGACGGATCGTGCGCATCCGGCACCGTACCCGCGCCTGCGCCGTTCTTCGGTCTCCACTGATGCGCACCTGCCGGGCTCTTGGTCAGTTCCCATTCGTAGCCAAACAGGTTCGCGAAGAAGTTGTTGCTCCACTTCGTCGGCGTCGTGGTCCAAATGACTTCCAAGCCGCTGCCGATCGCGTCGCCACCCTTGCCCGAGCGAAACTTGCTCTTCCAGCCGAGGCCCTGCTCCTCGATGCTGGCGGATTCCGGCTCTGGGCCCACCAGGGCAGCTTCGCCAGCGCCGTGGGTTTTGCCAAAGCTGTGCCCGCCGGCAATCAGCGCAACCGTTTCTTCGTCGTTCATTGCCATACGGTGGAACGTTTCGCGAATATCCTTGGCCGCCGAGATGGGATCCGGCTTCCCGTTCGGCCCTTCCGGATTCACGTAGATCAGACCCATTTGCACGGCAGCGAGCGGATTCTGAAGATCACGGTCGACGCTGTAGCGCTCATCGCCCAGCCACTTGCCTTCCGGGCCCCAGTAGACGTCCTCTTCGGGCTCCCACACATCCGGGCGCCCACCTCCAAAACCGAACGTCTTGAAGCCCATCGACTCGAGGGCGACGTTGCCTGCGAGAATCATCAGGTCGGCCCAGGAGATCTTCCGGCCGTATTTCTGCTTGATCGGCCAAAGCAGCCGGCGGGCCTTGTCGAGGTTCACGTTGTCCGGCCAACTGTTGAGCGGCGCGAAGCGCTGCTGGCCCGCTCCGGCACCGCCGCGGCCGTCGCCGATACGGTATGTGCCGGCGCTGTGCCACGCCATTCGAATGAACAGCCCCCCGTAATGGCCAAAGTCGGCCGGCCACCAATCCTGCGAGTCCGTCATCAAGGCATGAAGGTCCTTGATCACGGCGTGCAGGTCGAGGCTCTTGAATTCCTTGGCATAGTCGAACTCCTCGCCCATCGGATTCGACAGGACGGAGTGCTGGTGGAGAATCTGAAGGTCCAACTGCTTCGGCCACCAGTCACGGTTCGTGTGTGCGGTGGTTCCGTGAGAAAACGGGCACTTGGATTCAGTTGGCGCCCCCGCTGAGGTGGTAAGTTCTTTGTCCATGTGTTCACCTTCCTTCGAATCAGTCAAATCTGTTACGAACTTCAAACTCATTCTCGGTTTCCCATTCGCCTAATCGCCGTCGCGCTTGCTCACGCGCCTTCGAAAATCAACGGGAAGTGCGCCGCGGAGCGCACTTCGTGCAGAGTCCCCGGAAAATGAGTTCGCATTCGCGAAGCATCCGCTTACCGAGAGAGCGCGAGGCAGGCCTGGGCACGTCGTACCACTCGAGGTCCTCAACATTGCCGCAACGGTCGCAGATGAAATGGTGATGCCTCATGCCTTTCGCATCGAATCGCGCGGCGCGGCCCTCGACGGCCACTTCACGCACCAAACCCGCCTGCACCAGATCCCGCAGATTGTTATAAGTCGTGGCCCTCGAAGAGCGAGGATCCACGTGATTCACGGCTTCGAATATTTCCGCAGCCGTGGGATGACTGTTGTGTTCCATCAAGAATGCCATCACGCCATAGCGCTGTGGAGTGCACCGCAACCCGCTGCCGTCGAAGGACCGTCTAATCGCCTTGGCGTCCATCAAAAATTTAGACTATGTCTAATGTGAGATTTAGTCAAGACTTGTGTTTTTGGTTGCTGCGGCGAGCAGAAAACTGGCGGATGCCGTATTGAGTATCACCTGTAGCCAGGTTGGGTTCCTCCTGCGCGAAGCCTAGACCCATACCTGCCCAAAAGTCTAATATTTCCTCGCTATGGGACCCATCGGGAAAAGAAAGCAAAACTCCCTGGCGACCGAGCTGAAACATGGAACTCCATCAATTGCGCTACTTTGTGCGGTCGCGCACAACGGTAACTTCACGCGCGCCGCCAAAGCCGAGAATGTGGCGCAACCCTCACTATCACAACAGATTCTGAAGCTCGAAGCTGAACTCGGTGCCAAGCTTTTCGATCGTTTCCCGCGCTCTGCAAGATTAATTCAATTTGGAAGGACGTTGCTCTTCAGGGCGGAGGCGATTCTCCAGACAGGTCGGCGAAGCAAGAACGGAAATTCAGGAGATGGCGGGTGCGGAAAAAGGAAGAGTAGTCATTGGAGCGATTCCGACCATCGCGCCGTATTTTCTGCCGCCAGTGCTTACAGGTTTCACGTAACTGCCACGGCTATTGTGGACTATCACGATCGTTAGCGAGCCGCTTTCGTCTTGCTGCCCGGCATTTCATCGCCTACACGCGGCGGTCTTCCGCCGCGCCGTTTCATGAGCTTGTCAAAGGTCCTGAAATCCGCGCGCGCTTTGCGGTCAGCAAAAAACTCCGCCGTTTGCAAAGCGGAAAGCTTTTCAGCCACTGCCGTGGCGACGAACTGGTTTATGCTTGTCCTATCTTCCTTGCTCTGTCGCTCCACCGCCCGCTTTAGCGAACGTGGCAAACCGCAGAGGGTATGTCATTGTCTCCGTCATCTTCTCATCCTCCCTATCACTTTACTTGGGATCATCACCTCGATCCCGAACCGCGCGGGCACGGTACCAAAGTCCCGCACGTTGAATGTAACCAATCCATCGGCCCGCCCATTGATCGCCGTTTCCAGAACCATCTCATCGCCCGGATCCCGCAATTGTGGCCGCCACAGAACGTGCGTTTTCACCGGCTCCGCCATCGCCACCAAAGCGTCCAGGAATATTTCAACTTCTCGCTCACTTAATCCGGCTGCCAGCCGCTGCTCTGCTTCCGAGCAAGTTGCTTCATACTCCATGGCCAGCGGGACGCTGACCAACAGCGTTATCTTGCTTTGCCGAGCCGCGAAACCCAGGAGTTTAAACTCCTGGGTTTTCCTTTGCTTCGGGCACGAGACCTGGCACTTTCTGTCGCTTCGACCTAACGCCACCGCTTCGACAGGTCGGAGCGTCAGTTAATGGTTTCGGTCACGACCGTCGACGTGCTTGATAGAAAGTCAGCACTGCCATGGTATACCGCCGTGATCGAGTGAGCGCCCTTCGCTAACTTGGTGGTAGAGAAGGTTGCGGATCCTCCGCCCAGAGTCATGGTGGTCAGGGCCGTGGATCCGTCGTTGATCGTCACCGAGCCTGTGGGTGTGCCCAAACCGGGAGAGGCTGCTAAGACCATCACTCGGAATGTGACGGTTGCGCCAACCGTCGCCGGGTTTAGGCGAGGCTGTTAAGTCGGATTCACCTTCTGTACCACGGCGCTCGAAGTGCTGGAACTGAAGTCGGTGCTGCCGCCGTAAACGGCTGTAATGGAACTGGTGCCGATCGGCAGTTTGTTGAATGTGAAGGTGGCCTTTCCGCCCGATAGCGCGGCGAAGCCGAGCTTTGTTGCGCCATTCATGAACGTAACCGAACCAGTGGGATTGCCAGTTGAGGGAGCAACGGCGGCGACGGTCGCCGCAAACGTCACGGTCTGCCCGAACGCCGAAGGATTCGGGGATGAACTAAGCGTCGTTTTGCTGGATGCCACGTTGACCGTGTGCGACAGGGTCGACGAAGTGCTTGTGGTGTACATCATGTTGCCGGTGTACGTGGCGGTGATGGAGTGGCCGCCGATGAGCAACGCGGAGGTGGTGAAAGACGCTTTTCCACTGCTGATCGTGCCGGAGCCGATTGTACTGGCACCGTCGTTGAACATGACTTTTCCGCTGATCGTTCCGGAGGTTGGTGAAGTGACCGTCGCCGTGAATGTGACCGGCTGACCGAAGACGGTTGGGTTAGCGGACGCGGCGAGCGAGGTGGACGTCTTAGCCAGCACGTTCTGAGTCAGGACCGGCGAAGTGCTCGCGAGAACGTTGGTGGCGCCGGAATAAACCGCGGTGATGGAATGCAAGCCGATGGACAACGTCGACGTCGAGAACGTGGCGACTCCACTGGAGAGTGTGCCGGTGCCGAGAGTGGTGGTGCCGTTCTTAAACGTGACAGTACCCGTGGCTGCGCCGATCGACGATTTTACGGTAGCGGTGAACTCGACCGTTGAACCGGTAACCGACGGGTTTGGCGACGACATAAGCACAGTCGTTGTTGAATCTTCGATGGTGAAGCTGACGGATTTTTTGGATTCCACGTTTCCGGCTTTGTCGGTGCTGTGGAAAGTGACGGTATTGGCTCCCAGGTTCGGGACGGAGAAGGGGCCTTTGTAAGTCTGCTGCGCGCCGCCATTGATCTGGTAAACTGTGCTCTCGACGCCACTGAGATTGTCCGTGGCTTTCAGCGTCACCGTTACGGCGCTGATGTAATCGCTGCCGCTGAGCGTTCCGCTGAGACTGTCGGTGGTGACGGGCGGAGTTAGGTCGATATTTACCGGCAATATGACATCGTCTGCAGCGTTGCCGGCCACGTCTTCACTAAAAGTGGAAACAGCGTGCGCGCCCTCGGTTTTGATCTCGAACGGATTGGTGTAAACGGTGCAAAGTTTGAGATCGATGCTGATGCAGAATATATCGTCCACGGCGTAGTAGGTGTGAGCGACGCCGGAGCCGGTGGTGGGTGCGCCTGGATCCTTGGCGTGTAATGTCACGAATACGGGCGCGTTGTTCCAGCCGTGCGAATCGGGCGCGGGAAACAGGGAACCGGTGGTGACGGGCGGAATGGTGTCGTAGCACACGGGCCCGTACGTTTTATCGAAAGACTGCAAGCCCATGTTGTCCCAAGCTTCTACGTTGGCCGTGTGGCATCCCTGACCTGCAGCATCGAGGTTGAGACTGCCTTTGGTGGCGTTCGGAAATTCCGGGCCGCTGTAGAAGGTATTTCCGTCGCCGGGCGTGGCTTCCTTCTTCACATCGCCCGGATCCTTATCCCACTCGTCGCTGAATCCCGCGACGCCGGTCGGTTTGAATTGTCCGCCGGTAATCTTGACGGTCCAATCTACGGTCTTGTTTTTGTTGTACCAATGGTGCGTAGCGGGACCGGTGAAATCCACCGAAGGTGGAGTGTTATCGGCCGCGAGGTTCCAATTGATGGCCCATGCCAGTTGCAGCATGTTGACGCTGCCCCATCCGGTGACCTGGTCATACCCCTTGCCAGCGCAAAAGACGTGCAAGCCGAATTTCGTGGTGACGTCGTTGCTGTTGCAGCCGGTGAGGATGTCATAGAACGGATCGTGAGGGGAATTGTTCGTATTTCCTTGGGTATAAATGGGGAAGTTCGGATTTCCCATTGGCGCGCAGGGATTGGTGCCTATATTGACGCCACAAACGTTGCCCAATGACTCCAAGTAGGCATTTTCCTGGGCGAAGAAGCCAGCCAATTCCGGAGCGACGATGCTGGTACCTCCGACTGGACGCAATTTCCCGTTGAAAAAATAGGCTTGCGCGATGCTGGCATTGAGCGCGAGATCCGGTGTCGAGCGCTTGAGACCGCTCGCCGACGGGCAGTCCTTGTTTTTCTGAAAGCCCGGACGGCCCCAAACGGCGCTGCATCCGCCCCCGCCCCCACCGTTGTTGCTGTTACAGCTGCCTGCCGTGGTACCGCCTGTCCAGGCGACCTCGCTCACGTACGATCCGTTGGGCAGTAGACTGAGCGTGGTGCCTCCGGCGGAGACGACGTCGGAGTCCGATCCCGGAAAAACGACACTGTCGAAGTGCTGGCATTGTTGCACGCCGTTCGAGTTCGGAACGGTCGCCACGGCGCCGTTGTCACCGGCCGCCGCGACGAGCGACCACCCTTCGCCCACCATCATGTTGAAAGTGTTGTGCGCCGTCTGCATATCCGACAGTTGCCAGCAGTTGATCTCCGCACAGCCAAAGCTGGTGCTCATGACGCGAGCATGTCCGTCAGAAAGTATCTGGTTAAAGATGTCGATGAATGTACTGGTGGTTGCGTCGCCGCCCTGGTAGACCCAGACGTGCGCGGTGTCATTCAAGGAGCCGCGGCTGTTGGACATCGCCAGAGACCATTCGGTGTCGAGAGTGACTTCATTGAAGCAGCTCGGGTTAGTTGACGGACAGGAAGGTGTACCGTCGACGTCCATTGTGGTCACATTGTAGGCCAGGTAAGGAAAGGCGTTGTGAAAGCCCTTCACGTCGCTGAGGCTCACGATCCCAAACGCGGCAATGGCAATCGAAGAGTCGGGCGGTGAACCGCCGACCAGGTGAAGCGGATTGCAGCAGTGCCCCTGGTTGTAAAGAGCCTGAGTATCGTAGGCATTAGAATTCCACAACTCTTGAGGCGTATAGCCTTGAGGTAACGTGCCGCCACCGCTCCCTTCCACGTCTGCGGCTCCCAGCGCCGACTCAGCATCCTCTTGGATAGCTCCCGACTGTTTGGAGACGGGGCCGAGATTGTAGATGGGTCCGGGCGGTGTGTCCGCCTGTCCTGTCCCGACACCGTGTAGTCGCTGGATGTTGTTCATTCCTGCGACGGTGAGAACGATGCCACTGAGGCTTGCCGGAATCACTGCCTCGCGGTCGTTTGAGAAATAGGTGTAAGCTCCCAGGAGGTAGGCATTCAGTTTCACTCCAAAAGCTTTCTCGATAATTCCCGCGGGACCCTCCAAATCCACGATCAAGCGGTTCGCATATCGCTGTGTGATGGTCAATCCCTGTGACTGCGCCCAATCGACCACAGCTTGCTCGTCTTCGGCCGCGGGCGCAAACCGAGCGTTCCATTCGTCAGCCGTGAGGAATTGGTGGAAGAGCGGCGAGTCTTTGGTGTGCAACTGTACGAGGAATTCTTCTTCTTCGGCCAGACGTGGCGGCTGCAGACCAAACACCAAGCGCAGCATTTGGTTGGGATCCAGATGCCCCGCCAGTTGCGCCGATCCGCTGGAAACCGCGTTCGGAAGATTGTGGACAGTCACTCCCGGTGCGCTTCCGGATTGTGGAGCGGCGGCAGGCCGGGCTTTAGCAGCGTGGCTGGAACCCGAAGACGGACTATTCCCGGTGCCCTTGTTCCCGGCAGCAGCCAGCCCGCCCAGCGCAAGCGCGAGGACAAGACAAGTTCGCCATCGGACGGTTGCATGGAAAATGGTCAATTGCGAATTGCGTTTCGTGTATGCGAAAGGAGTCTGATAAATAGGGCCGGGTGATTTCATGGCAACTTTGCTCCTGATTTGAAATTCTGCAGCTCACCTCGATCCATGCAGTGCGCCCACATTGCACGGAGCGGCTGCGGGAGACAATGCACTGGCTCTAAACTACCGTTGAACTCTCTCTGAACTGCGCTAAGTATTGAAAAGGAAGGACAAGCGTCGCGGGTGACGCTCCTCTGCGGGAGGCACGACCAATCGCGGCTGGTCGATGGATGACGTGCTCCCGGGTCATGACAAGTGGTAAACTTCCGCCACCGTAGGTCAACCCAGATGGAAATGACGCGCCCAAATCGCCTCCGGGTCGGTGCCTTCGAACTCGATTTGAAGGCTGGTGAGCTGTGTGGGAATGGAAAGGTGCGGCGCCTGCAAGAACAGCCCTTCCAGATCCTGCGCCTGCTGGTTGAACGTTCCGGGGATTTGGTGACGCGGCAGGAGATCCAGAAGAAACTTTGGCCGAACGATACGGTCGTGGAGTTCGACCACAGCATTCACACGGCGATCAAGAAATTGCGGAATGCGTTCGGAGATTCGGGTGACGATCCGAAGTACATCGAGACAGTAGCGCGGCGCGGTTACCGGCTGATGGTTCCGGTCGAGCGTGTGGACGCGACGCCGGTCAGCTCGCCCGTGGCTGCGGTCGCGCCTGCGACCGAGGAAGCCTCTGATTCCCAATTGCTCGGCAAAAAGGTCTCGCACTACCGCGTGCTGGAAGTGATCGGTGGCGGCGGTATGGGCGTGGTCTACCGGGCAGAGGACCTGAAGCTGGGGCGCCCCGTGGCATTGAAGTTCCTGCCAGAAGAAGTGGGACGGAACCCAAAAGCTCTGGAGCGATTCGAGCGCGAAGCACGTGCCGCTTCCGCGCTGGATCATCCCAACATCTGTACCATTTACGAATTTGGCGAACAGGAAGGCCGGCAATTCATTGCCATGGCCCTACTGGAAGGACGGACTCTGCGGGATCTGATAGCGGAGAAAGCTGGCCCCCTCCCGATTCCTGAACTCGTGAGTTTTGCGATTCAGATCGCCGACGGGCTGGCAGCCGCCCACGCCAAAAGCATCATCCATCGCGATATCAAACCGGCGAATATCTTCATCACGCAACGGGGTGAAGCCAAGATTCTCGACTTCGGTTTGGCGAAGGTGACGGATACCGCCAGCCGTGAAGACCTCCACCCAGAAGAGACGCAGACAACATCCGCCCGTAATCCGGGTCATTCGCTCGCGGGTGTTGCGGCGGGCACCGTGCCCTATATGTCGCCGGAGCAGGTCCGAGGTGAAAAACTCGATGCACGCACCGACCTGTTCTCTCTCGGTTTGGTGATTTACGAGACGGCGACAGGCGAGCAGGCGTTCAGCGGGGACACCTCGGCTGATTTACGCGACGCGATTTTGCACCGTGAGCCTGTGCCGCCACGAGTACGGAACCCCGCAGTTCCTCCCAAACTTGACGAGATCATCGGGAAGGCGCTGGAGAAAGACCGAAATCAGCGCACACAAACCGCCGCTGAGCTGCGGACCGAACTGCAACAACTGAAGACTGACGCGGAGACCAGCACGAGTGCGGCTATGGTGACAGCCTCCTCCGCTCGGAAGCGGAATTTGTGGCTTTATGCCGCTATATTCATTCTTCTCTTCGCGGCGATTGCGTCGGCACTTTACACGCGCTACCTTGCGAAACCTGCCCCATTTCAGCAGATCGAAATGAGGCAGCTCACCACCATCGGGAAAGTGAAAATGGCCGCTACCTCGCCAGACGGAAAATACGTGGCTTATGTCGTAGATGAGCTGGGCAACGGAAGCTACCACTGGGTGCCAACCCAGCGGACCAAAGAAAGTCTTTGGGTGCGGCAAGTCGCGGGTGGAGACGTTCAAGCGGTTCCTGCCGCCGAAGTCGGTTATCGCGGGCTCACTTTCTCTCGTGACGGGGATTATCTCTATGTCGTCAGATCAGAAGGTGTGAATTCCGCATTAGGCTATCTTTACAAGATTCCCGTGCTGGGAGGGTCGCCAAAAAAGCTGATTGCCGACGTGGACGGCAAAGCGACGCTCTCGCCCGACGGAAAAGAAATAGCATTTCTGCGGTACGGCTATGACGGCGGACTCCTGGTGGTGGCGAACGAGGACGGCAGCGGCGAGAGAGAGCCGCTAGGAGAGCGCAAGAGCAAGTTCATGCTGATTGGTACCGCTGCTTGGTCACCAAGCGGCAGAACTATCGCATCGACTGCCTTCCTCTCGGAATCCAGTACCGGTCGTACGTACCCGGTAGAGTTTGCCGTTCAAGGCGGGGCGGAACGTTCCCTTACAAACAAACGTTGGGCTTGGATAGGGGATCTAGCGTGGCTCTCCGACGGCCGGGGAGTGATCCTGAATGCAATGGAGCCTACGAGCACGCTACCGCAAATCGGTTATATTTCCTACGCTAATGGCGAAGCACGACGGATTACGACAGACACGAACCAATACGAAGGCGTAAGTCTTACGGCCGATTCGCATACTCTCGCAACAGTTCAACAGAAGTCCTCGTTCGATCCTTGGGTGGCACCCCTGGCAAACGCGGGAGGCGCCAAGCCCATTGCGTCCGGGGGCAGTTCGAGGCACCCGACGTGGAGCCGAAATGGAAAGATCGTGTTGGCAAGAAGCGAAGGGCAGGGAGAACTGAACATTTGGACGATGGAGCAGGATGGGTCGAACGCAACGCAATTGACCGCCAACGTAGGGCGGATCAACATGGCTCCCCGTGTATCACCGGACGGACATTACATCGTATTCGTTTCGGAACGCACCGGGACTGCCCACATCTGGAGAATGGACATCGATGGTAACAACCTCAAGCAGCTGACGAACAGCCCGGCGGACTTTTTGTGGTACGGCTCTCCGGATTGCACGCCAGATGGCAAATGGGTTCTCTATACGAAGAACGGAGCGGATCTGGGGATTTGGAAAGTTCCGATCGAAGGCGGAGACCCAGTGCGGCTTACTTCGAAATCGGGGTTCTACCCATCGGTTTCGCCCGATGGAAAGATGCTTGCTTATTACTTCGTAGGACCGGGAAAGAGCGGCGTCGAAGTTTTGCCGCTGGATGGCAACGCACCTCCGAAATGGTTCGACATAGCCGCCGGAACAGTTCGGTGGGTGCCAGACAGCCGTTCGTTTCTATACGTCAGATTCGAGGGTGGCGTTTCGAATGTCTGGAGCCAGCCGGTTTCTGGTGCGCCTCCCAAACAGGAGACTCACTTCAACAGCGAACTCATCCAGAGTTTCGACATCTCCCGAGACGGCAAGCAACTCGTAATGAATCGCGGTACAGCGAACCGAGATGTCGTGCTGATCCGCGACGTGAAGTGAGCGGCCTGCGAGGCCTTGCGCGCCCTCGTCGCCCGGCCGAATCAGCGTGAATATTGCGGAGTTTTGAGGTGCTAGAAACGAATACTGGCGGTGTCCGAGATATTGCCGAAGCCTGGTTTTCGCTACCAAAAGAAGAGCGCCAGGCGCATCGAACAAGTTTCTCTGCATGACCGGAAGGGCCGCGGCTTAAGCCGACCGACTAGGGATTTCTCAATTCCAGGGCGTAAATTTCCTGGCGGCTGAGGTCGCGAATGGTGACGACGGAATCGTCCGGCGTCAGGGCATACCACGCCCCGAGACCGACGAGCGCTATCCGCTCGCCACTCAAATTCGCCACCGGTTCGATCGCACCAGTGCTGATTCGAATGCGCACAGTGGCCGCGCCTTGGATATTCTGGGCACAAAGGTATGCGCTGTCGTGCGACCATTCTGGGTTACCCAGCGCTCCCTGTGCCAACTGTCTCCAGTTGCCGGTCTGCAAATCGCACAACATCAGCTTGTCAGAATCGGCGCTCAGAGCGGCAATATAGCGCCCGGATGGTGACCAGCGCGGCGAGAACAAACCCTCTGATCCCGGTACGGAGTGGGTTGCCTGGAAGCTAAGTCCGAAATATAAAGCAGCGGCTTTTCGGGGGCACTGGGCATCCAAGGTAGACGTCCGAAGACAAGCTTGCGGCCATCGTAGGACCATGAAGGGTCGCCTTCGTTCTCGTCTCCTGAGACGAGTTGTTCGGCGGCGCCTCCATTCGGGGACAAGGTGTAAAGCTTCCAAGGACGATGTGGATAGAGCCCAAAGAAAACAATCCTGGTGCCATCAGGCGACCACCGAGGCCGAAAAGCACGCAGTGGTGCCGCGGTGAGTTGAACGCGATGACTGCCATCGCTTTCTGCACGCCACAGAGTGCCCTCCGGATACTGTGTGTACGTCATCGACTTTCCATCTCGCGTGAAGTCGAAGCTTTCCCCGGGAATTCCCGGTACTACAGGCGCAAATTGTTTGCTTTGGCGATTGTAGAGAATTGGTTCAATGCGGGGCTGCAATCCAACGACAAAAGGTTTTTTTGCATCCGTGCTGCTTGAGGAAGCAAACGCCATCACTGGGCCAGCGCTCAATTGTGGCGCCTGTACGATAACTCAACAAAGCCGTTCTTGTAAGCGACTACGTTCTTCAGATGCCACTTCTGCTCGGTACCGGAATCACCGAATAGGTGCAGTCCGTCACCCAATATGACCGGCGCTATCATCAATCTGATTTCATCGACCAAGCCGAGCCTGAGAAAACTCTGGCCTAACATGGCCCCTCCCACCAGCCAGATGTTTCCGTATCGAGGCGCGAGTATCTCACCCACCAATCTCTTGAGGTCGCCTGAGTAGAACTCCACGCTCTCCTTCGTGGACGGCAGTTCTCTATTTGTCATCACGACCGTCGGAGTATCGCCATAGGGCCAGCCGAGTTGCAGCGCGTGCTCATAGGTGCGAGAACCTAGCACGTAGCAGTCTATCGACTGGATGACTTCAGCGCCGTCGTCAGTAACCCCTCTTTCGTAGACGTCGCCAGAACTGTCCATCCACGAAACACTGTTGTCCTTCTTGGCGATGAAGCCATCAAGGCTTGAAACTACGTGCAGCGTTACGGTCGATCTCATTGCGCTCGACATGTTTCCTCTCGATGAGGCTGATGCCGGCGGCGTCCACACTGTTCTCGTGATCGCATCCCTCACCAGGAATAACGTATCGTCGCCCCTGTCGTCGAGTCAACCTCCCGCAAAACGCGCTACTGGTCACAGAAGATCGAGAACAGGATCACGCTTTTCGCCACGGCATCGAATCCCCCCGGCACGAGTTCAACACTTACAGCCTATGTCTCCTGGATAAGTGCCATCTCCCTGTCGCGACCGTCTCTCTCTGTCCAGCCAGGGCTGGAATCACAGCGACACAGACTACGATTACAAGACCCATAACGGAAACCGTGGCGATGCGGCTCCTGGTACGGCTTTTCGCTGACCAGATTTGCGCATGGACGGTTCTCCGTTTGCTGCGTGATCTCAACAAGAATTACGGCAACCTTTCTGCTTTTGCCGGCTAGGTTGCGTCATTCAAACGGTTGGATTGTGCATCGAGATACATCGCGGAAGTAGAAACACGAATGCTTCCGTTAATTTGACTTATCGTTTAAGTACACACGAAAGTCGCCTGCCACGCAATTCACGTATTCACATGTCGCTCACCAGCCTCAGGTCCCCATACCGGGCTGCGGCGGAACACAAGGTTCTGCGTGGGCAAACCGGAAGTTAACCGCAGCACGCTCAGCGGTGGCTTGCGGATCTTGGTGAGGTGCCGCTAATCTCTGTAGAGCAAACTTTCCTGACCGATCGATTTTCTGTAGCATAAAGTCTTGACATGCAAGTGTAGAATGCACTGTATCAACGGGAGATTATCCTTTATCGATAAGCTGGGATCTCCCTCATTTGAGACGCGGGTTCCTTCGACATGACATTGCAGTCGAAAATGTCAAATTCGAAACGTAACATGACTCTGCCCGACTCCATCCGGAATTTTGTCGAACGTCAGGCGACGCTTCCGCTCGGGAGTCTGTTCGAGGATAGTGAAAAGCCCTTTTATCCTTACTGCGAGTACTGGCACCGGGGCCGTATCTGCGGAGGGTTGACACTCGACCTATCGTCGCATATCATGGCCGTGTTAATTAACAGGGCCATGATAATTGCCATGGCCAGGTACTCCGATGCCAGGCCATCATCCAAATTCACTGGTCGGCAACGAGGCTCAACTAGGGCTGCTCGTTGCCGACCTATTGCGCGAAAACGGCTGGAAAGTACTGGATCAGCCGCACGAACAAAATTCTGCACCAGACCTAATCGCCTCACGGTCGGGCAGGAAGCTGATTATCGAAATCAAACGCGCGTCGGAAGGCCGACGAGATCGCGTGATTCCCTTGCTGTCGCAGGCCGCGCTGGAGGCGGCCTACTATTCTCGCAATCTTGCCGGCAATCCAATCCCGGTCGCCATCGTTGGGGCGAACCATATTCCCGAGTCGGTCGCCGAACGAGCCAAGGAATTCATGCGAGAGCGCGCTCCCGACGTCGCCGTCGGTCTGTTGGATCTCGAGGGCTTTCGCTCATTCGCGGGTCATGGCCTCGAGGCTCTGAACTCGGCGCGCCGGCTTGGAAATGGTTTCGCGTCGCCGAAATTGCACCAACGAGCCCCCCAACTCTTCTCGGATTTGAATCAATGGATGCTGAAGGTCTTGCTGGCACCTGCAATTCCCGAATCGTATCTATCTGCGCCGCGCGCGCACTATCGCGGAGCGTCGCAATTGGCGGAAGCAGCCGATGTATCGGTAATGAGTGCGTTTCGTTTCGTGGAGCAATTCTCCAAAGAAGGATTCCTCGAACAGAGTTCAGGTCGGCTTCGCATTGTGAGGTCGAGCGAACTGATAAAACGTTGGCAGTCCGTGAGCCAGCAACGGGTTTTGGATGTTCCCATGCGATGGATTTTGAACAAGGGGAAAGACGCACTCCCCAATGCGCTTCGTTCATTCATATCAGCTGAAGTCATACCGTCAGGCGGCAAAGGGAAACGAAATCGAGCACTTTCATCCCCACGGCCGAGGGCTTGTCTTGGTCTCTTTGCTGCGGCTGAAGCGCTGGGCTTGGGCTTCGTGCAGGGTGTCCAGCCATATCTGTATCTCGAGCAAATGAGCCAGTACATTATCGGAAGCTTGGGCCTTTCGGCAAAAGGGGCAGACCAACAAGCTGACATCTACGTCCGTATACCTGGAAATCATGAAAGTGTGTTCCGCGGAGCAGTGGTTAAGGAGGGTGTACCATCGAGCGACATTCTGCAGGCGTGGTTGGATGTGTCGCAACACCCCTCGCGAGGAAGAGAACAGTCGGACCTGATTTGGAGACGAGTTCTTGCGCCTGTTTTTGAGGCAAATGAATGATGGTGAAGCCGCAGGCCGACATTGAGCCGTTTGCGAAGTTCGTCGAGGCCATTGACCCGTGGCTCAGAGAGATGGTTCTGGTCGGCGGTTGGGCGCACCGTTTATATCGCAGCGATCCGCGCGCAAGAAATCTGAGCTATGTGCCTCTCACGACGCTCGATGGCGATGTCGCCCTACCGGCAAATCTCAAGATCGAAGAGTCGACAGTTCGACAGCGCTTACTTGACGCGGGGTTTACGGAGGAATTTGTCGGAGAAGACCGTCCCCCCGCGACTCACTATCACTATAGGCCGGCAGGCGGCTTTTACGCGGAGTTCTTGACGCCACTTGTAGGCAGTGAATACGACCGGAAGGGAAAACGCAAAGCGACGCAGGCTGTGGGCGGAGTCTCTTCCCAGCAGTTGCGACATATCGAAGTTCTAATGATCGCCCCTTGGAAAATCGAACTGGGAGAAGCGAACGGATATCCGTTTAAGCCGGCAAAGAGGATTCAAGTCGCGAATCCGACGAGCTTCCTGGGGCAAAAAATTCTGATTCATCACGAAAGGGACTACAAGGACCGCGCAAAGGATCTCCTGTACATGCACGACACCATTGAGGTGTTTCCGGGCACCTCGGAGAATTGCGTGAAATCTACACGAAAGAGGTCGCTCCGCGCCTTCACGCCAACAGAAGAGCTGATCTGAGCAAAGCCCCGGACCTCCTGTTCGGAAGAGTGAACGATACGATTCGTGAGGCAGCGCTCATGGCGGCAGGAAGAACTCTGAGTGCGGAGCGTTTGGCGGAAAGCGGTCGGGCGGGATTGAAAGAGATCTTCAGTTCAGACAATACGATGTGAGTTCTCCGACCCAGGAGGAAGGATAACTTTCGAGCACGGCACTGTGGCTCAGTCGATAAGGAGAAGGAACGGCCTCTCTTGAAGGGGTCATCGTTACGCGCTCTTCGCGCTGGACTCAGACACCGTTGGCGGCGTTGCGAATATCCACGGACTGAGCGCCTTCGATGCGGTCTATACGGTGGTGCGTGGCAAACCCTTTGCCGCACGATAATCCTTTGCAGATTTGGTACCGCGAAACGCGCTGCTGTTTATCGATTCTTGTAAGTTGGCTCGGGTCTCATTTCGGCGGCGATCTCTCACCACTACGCGACTTTGCGGGAGCTTTCCTATTGGAGAGAAGGAAGCAAACGCCACTCAGGCTATCAAGGCTGGAAGTTATCTACTCGGCTGTCCTTTCATCTGGGAAATGGAACTTTCCGTCAGAAGCCATCTCGCGTCCCGCGAACATAACTGGATAAGAATCGACTGTGATGGCCTCTTTAATTCACTTCATTGACGTAACTTTTCGGTGGTTCGTGGATACCTATTACGAGCGCGTACGTTCCCGAGACGAAATGGAACCTCTCTCTTGCCTGTCGGGATGTGTGTGTCCCGCAATAAGGAGGCCTCATGGCCACGATCACTGCGCCAAGAATCGAATCTTCAAGCCCAAAGCTCATCGCACCCTGGTGGCATACGGCGCTGCTCGTGGCATTGTTTCTGGGGATGGCGCTGAGCGGGGCGTTTTTTCAGCGGCAAGCCCGCTCGGAACCCGGGATGTTGCAGCAGCACCCGCACGTCGTGCCGCTCTACCTTTCGCTCATCGTGCTGGAGTGGGGGCTCATCGCTTACGTGCGGAGGGGCCTTTGCAGGACCGGAATGAAACTGAGCGAACTGCTGGGAGGAAGATGGACAAGCTTAACAGACGTGCTCCTGGACGCCGGCCTCGCCCTCGGCTTATGGGCCACTTGGACGCTCGTCGCGGCAACTTGGGATCGCTGGCTCGGGCCGGGCCAGGCTGCATCGATAAACACTTTGTTGCCGCAACGAGGAGTGGAAATCCTTCTATGGGTAGGTGTTTCCATCAGTGCGGGAATCTGCGAAGAGCTGGTTTTTCGCGGCTACTTCCAGAAACAATTCGAGATATTCACGCACAGCCGATGGGCTGCGTTGTTCCTGCAAGCCGTGCTATTCGGAATTTCCCACGGTTATCAAGGAATCGAAGCGTGCGTGAAGATCGCCGTCTATGGCGTTCTGTTTGGGTTGCTCTCACTCTGGCGTAGGAACCTGCGGCCGGGCATGATGGCGCATGCCTGGACCGACATTCTTGGCGGCATCTTCAGAATCTAATTGGGTTTTAGCAAAAGGCCCCCTCCTCGTGTAACTTTCTGGGCCCACCTGGATAGATCTAGTGAGACGGCCGAATGACCGACTTCAGCTCGCTCTACAAGAAGTATGCGCCGGACGTGTACCGCTTCGCGCTGTACTTGTCAGGCGAGCGCGGCGAAGCCGAGGACATCACTTCTGAGACGTTTGTGCGTGCGTGGACTTCACCCGGGCCGATCGAGATGGTTACGGTGAAAGGCTACCTCTTCACGATCGCGCGCAACTTGTTTCTGCAAGGGCTGCGGAAAAAATCACGGCACGTCGCGCTCAACGAAGACTTGCGCGACCCACAGGCCAACCCCTATAGGCAGGCCGAGCAGAAAGAAAAGTTAGACTCCGTGCTCACGGAACTCCAGAAGCTGCCGGAAGAAAGCCGTTCTGCGCTGCTCATGCGCGCCGTGGATGGAATGGCGTACGAAGAGATCGCGCGGGCGCTGGGAATTTCGCTCGCGGCAGTGAAAGTGAAAATTCACCGGGCACGTCTCGCGCTGGCTGGGATACGAGATGCATAGCAGGACTGGGCATGAATGTCAGGGACGGAGGGAACTAAAATGAACGTTACGCGGGAAGTGATTCTAGATCTCCTGCCGGTCTATCTCGCGGGCGAGGCAAGCCCCGCCACGCGTGCGCTGATCGAAGAATACATGCAGCAGGACCCCGAGCTGGCGCAACGCATTCGCTTGCAATGGGCGGACAACTTGACCAAGGTTGCGCCCTCCGCGCTTCCGCCAGATCTCGAGTTGCGTTCGCTCCGCCGCACGCGCAACCTGCTCGGCTGGCAGAAGTGGCTCTTCGGCCTCGCAATTTGTTTCAGTGCCCTCTCGCTAACCAGCGAATTCTCATTCCATGACGGCGGCTTCAAGGAATTCCATTTCTTGATCCAAGATTTTCCAGCTGAGTTCGGAACTTGCGTGGCACTGGCGATCGTCTGCTGGATCGGTTACTTCTCCATGCGCCGCCGCCTCCGCACACCCAAGCGGCATAGAGAATGAAAAACGCTAGTGTTGACCGAACCGATCAACTCCCGGATAGTCGGCTTACTCAGCAGTGTCCCTTGAGCGCACGGCGCGCTCATCGGGGACCAGGAGTTCGCTGCTTCAGGTCCATTCGTCGCTGCCAAATTCCCTCCCTCGAATCATGCAAGGCAGGTGCAGGGAAATGCTTACTTTGCCGACCCCAACGGGCGCGGCGAGCTGCTTCCGTGCTACTGCTTTCGGGCGAGGTTCCTTTGTCAATTCAATTTGTATACTTTATAATCGTAGACGTCACGGCCGCCTTGGAGCTCTCGATGCGTCGCGCACTGCGGTCCTTCGTCATCACGACACTCGTAGCTATCGCCGCGGTTTGTATGTCGACGCGCGGAAGCGGTTCGCAATCCCGCTCGGGCCGCACTCAAGAGGAAGGCCAAGCGGCAGGTGCGGTCCTCGTGCGTCGCGCTATGCACATCGACGTCTCGCGGCCGCTCGCCTCAATGCAGGAGCCGGAAGCCACGTCCGCGTGGAGTAATTGCGAGGGAGCGGGATGCGGCACGTCGCCTGGCGTGTCGGCGGACGGCGCGGATGCTGTGCGAGAGCAAAGGCAGGAAGAGACCATACCTCCTCCCATACCGCCGCCAACTTTAAGTCCCGCTGAAATTGCCATAGAGCAAACGTCCCAGGGTGCGCGGCTGGCAGCGCCCTTACTGGAGAGCTTCGACGGACTCGGCGCCGGATTTGAAGGGTTGCAGGGCACGACCAAGTTTCGTAACCCGTCCGACAACAGCCTCGCGGTCGGCCCCCATCACATCCTGCAGATCGTCAATTCCAGAATCGCAATCTACTCGAAGAGGTCCGTGACCTACGGCAAGAGCGGAACCGTGTTGTACGGGGCGGTGGCTACGAAATCCGTCTGGACGGGTTTCGGAGGCGCATGCGAGGCTCGCAACAACGGCGACGCCGTAGTGCGCTACGACCAGCTTGCAGAGCGCTGGCTGATCGTGATGCCAATATTCTCACGAATTGGACCCGACGAATTTCCGCTCGAGACCGGTCTGGCTAGCGCCAAACCGGTCCCTACAGGGCAGCTCGCGACGACCAGCGAGGCGTCTACCCCCGGGCCGGCGACGGCGCTTCCTGCGAATCCCCCGCAGCCGCCATCCCCGCCTGAGGGCGGGCAAAGGCCACCCGAAAAGAAAGAGGGAGTGTGGGCCATGTGCTATGCGGTCAGCACCGGGCCGGACCCGCTGGGTACCTACTATCGCTATGCGTTCGAGCGGACGCTATTTCCAGATTATCCTCGTCCTGCGGTTTGGACCGACGGCTACTACACGCCAACCAGCACGGGCGACGATGTGATTCAGAAACACACATGCATCGCGGACCGCACGAAAATGCTGGCGGGCCAGCCCGCGACCGAGCAGTGCATCGTGATCGACGGCGTGAATTTTCTGAACAACGCCGACATCGATGGCCGGAAACTCCCGCCCCCTGGAGCGCCCAACATCATGATGGCGACGGGGGGCACGCAGCTCAAGAAGATCTTCGCTGACGACGGCATTTATTACTGGAAGGTTCACGTCGACTGGAATAATCCTGCCAATACGAAGGCAGATGGTCCGGTAAAAATCAAGGTTGCGCCGTACCACTACTTGTGCAACGGGCAGTTGTCGAGTTGCGTTCCGCAGCCCGGTACCGAGCGCCGGCTCGATGTGCAGGGCGACAAGATCATGCAGCGGCTCGTCTACCGCAAGGTTGGGGGGCACGAGTCGATCGTCGCCGCGCACTCGGTCGCTGCGCAGGGCGGCGGCGGGGGCGTGCGCTGGTACGAGTTCCGCCTCGACAAAAAGCGCGACCCCGTGTTGTATCAGCAAGGCACGTATGCGCCGGGAGGATTCTACCGTTGGATGCCCAGCATCGCGATGGACCAAAAGGGCGATATCGGCGTTGGATACTCGTTCGGGGGCGTACCGAATTTTGCGGGCCAGCGCTTCGCCGCGCGGGAGGCCGACGACCCGAAGGGCCAGTTGACGTTGCGCGAAACCGTGCTCGCAAAAGGGGAAGCGTCGCAGACCAACACCCTGCGATGGGAAGACTACACGACAACTGCGATGGATCCGAGCGATGACTGCACATTTTGGTATGTTGGTGACTACTTGAAAGAAGGCGACCCAGCTTACCGAACCAGGATCGGTTCATTCCGTTTGCCGAATTGCAAAGGCGGGCGCTAATTGCCACTGCCCTTCGACAGCAGCGCCAAGGTGCATCCGCAGGCAAGATGCAATTCCAGAGGATTGCGAATATAGCACTCAGTCGGGGTCCCGAGCGTGACTAGAATCAATTGGTTCTTCTTGAAAACGTTGCTGATGCTTTGTGCCATTCTGGTACGGATCAGTTCCCCGCGCGCGCAAGATCGGGAACCACCGGGCAGGTCCATTGGAAAAGTCTCCGTCGTCGGAAACCTTATCTTCATGGAGTTAGACGAAGGCGCGCTCGGCCAGCAGAACCTCTTCGACCTCGGCCAGCGCACGCTTCGCTTCACGCCCGGTAGTGAGGGGTATCGCGTTGAGAGTCTTCCACTGCGCTGGGATGGGGATTTCGGCGAGCAACTAACCAGTCATCAAGTCAGGCTGCACAACTTTTCTTTTCCTTTTTCCGGCAAACCCTGGAATTCATTTTCAGTCGGCGTTACCGGGTCGATTCGATTCGCTCCGGAAAATAGCCTGCCCACGGATGTGACTCCCGGTTTCGGAACGCGCGGTAATGAGGGCGGAGTTTCCATCGGCCGTTTCGATCCGTTGACCGAAGGGGCCGCTATGCTGGTCGACACCGACCCGGCGATTTGCGTTTTTTTCAAGCCACGCATGTCTGGGAATCGCTACGTGAAGGAACTCCAGGATCGCGTGGTCGTGACGTGGGATGTGACCGAACCGTGGGGCAACATCCAAGATTTTACCTGGACCAAGACCGTCAACCGGTTCCAAGCGGTGCTCCACAAGGACGGCGCTATCGAAATGTCCTACGAACAGCTTGCCGCGAAGGACGCCATCGTCGGCATCTATCCGCTCATTTCTGGCGGAGCTGATAAACTTCTCGCCACGCTCGCGGGGAACAAAAACTCCTCCATCGCGGCGCATCTCGACATCCAGAATCTCAAGCTTTCGGTGGTTGCTGGACTATTCCTCAAAGTCACGTTCGAAACTGCCGGCCCCGTGTTGCCGGAAGGAGATTCCGGACTTTCAGGTATTGCCTATCGCGTTCACTTTTACGCCCACAAGCCTTCCGCGCTGCCGGACGACATAGCAAGCGCCGACCTTGTGTGGACAATTCGCGGCTTCGCTCCGCGGAACCGCGCGGCCGCTAGCAAATCGCGATACGTCGCGTTCGGTCCCGGCGTGTCGCGTCGCGTGAAGACGAGCGGCAACACTATTTCGATTCAGGGAATCATGCCGTTGGCGCTTCGTGGCGCGAAACAAATTGCCGTTTCTGCGGACGCCTCTGCTTCCGGCTCGGACGAGCCAGTTGCGCGCATCTCCGCCGGCCCGGTCGCACTGAGTGGAATCCGCGACCCCCAAGGACACCTATCTTCGCTCAAACCGCAAGATGGTCCCTTCCCGCTCGTCTACGAAGCATTCCACTATTACAGTTTGCCGAATCCCCGCGACCTGACCTGCAGCGTGATCAAGAGCCTCGGTGACAAGTTCGACTTCCTCGCCTACTACTCGGACTTTCGCGTCGATAACCAGGAAGCGGGCACTCCGAGTGACGGTCCGTTGGGAGCGGTGGGAGGCCCTGTCACCGGAATCGGTGCAACGCAGAACGGGCTCGCGTCCTATTGCACGCAAGGCCGGTTTCAGTGGCAGTTCATCCAACCCGTATATTCCGGCTCAAACCAGATGCAGGAGCGGCCGCCGCAGAATGCGCCTGTTGGCACGGATCACGACATTACCTTCTACCAGCAGCAACTCGCGGAGCCCTCGCAGGACGGCAAAATGCCTCCCTATATGTATGCGATCTCGCAAATCGCACACGAGATGGGCCACCGCTGGGCCGCCTTCGTTTCGGCAAACGTAGCGGGCGAAACAATTCCGCTTGGTCCCACCCACTGGGCTCGTGGGTTGCAGGCCCGTGTGGCGTTCCCTTATCAACGGCCCATAGAAGCATCCATCATGGGCGGAGGCGTTTGGCAGGACAACTTTGACGGGACCTACACGCAACTCGACGACGACTACTACGTCCCCGCGACCGGATGGTCCTACCTCGATCTTTACCTCATGGGTCTGATTTCTCCGGCCGAAGTGCCGGACTTTTTCATTCTCCGCAACCTAGTCCCCACAGGCAAAGACGCGAACGGGCACGCGATATTCAAGGCGGACAGGACCAAGGTGACGATACAGGACGTGATTGCGGCCGAAGGCCAGCGCTTTCCCGGCGTCGACACGTCTCAACGGCAGTTCAACACAGGTGTGGTCATCGTTGTTCAACACGGAGCCAAGCCAAGTAGCGAACTGGTTGAACGAGCAAACGGGATTCGCCAACAGTGGATTGACTATTTCTCGATCACCACGGGACGGCGCGCCTCGATGACCGCGAACCCGGAATGAATGCTAGAACGATGCAAGCGGACGGAAGATGCTAGGCAGTAGAATCGTCGAGAATTGCTGACTCAATTGGCAGGAGCCGCCGCGGGAATGCTTCTGCCGCAGCGAAGGACCATAGCAAGCGGAGGTCTTCGCGTCGCTGGACAAGCCTGCAGGTTCACCTCACTTCTGTCCGTCCCGATACGCTCCGTCTGAGCGTCGTTCCGCCAGCGTGGTGCGGCGTATCGCATCGTGTTCGGGGCATTCTTCTCGCGACGCTCCGCGGCGACCTGGCCGGTGCCAAAGTGGCAGGACAGAAACCCCGCAAGGACCCCAACCATGATAATGTAAGCGGTTACGAGATTCTTGCATTGCTCCTGCATCTCCGGAGTTTTCGGTGGCTTTTCGTGAGACTATTCTTTCAAGATCGACGGAGCCGCAGATGCTCTGCGCTTGGCGCGAAGTTCGCACGAATGTAAGACCAAGACGGTTCGGCGATTCCAAATACTAAATGCAGTTCATACAGCAGCGTAATGCGATCGAAACGTTCTGAGCCCATGAACTTGGATGCGGTGGCGAAAAGGGCGGGTGTCTCGACCGCGACCGTCTCGCGCGTGCTCAACGACCTCAAGGTGGTCAAGACTTCGACGCGTGCACGTGTGCTGAAGGCTGCCGAAGATCTCAACTATCACCCCAACTTGCACGCACGTTCCCTGGCGAGAGGCAAGAGCCGAACTCTGGGCATTCTTGTCTCCAATATGGAGAACCCCTTTTTCTTCGACATTTACCGCGCGCTCGAATCCGCGGCGCACGCCCGTGGCTATGAAGTTGTCGTTGCCAACACGGATTACCGTTCCGAGCAGCTCGTCTCCAGCGTGCGCTTGATGATTGGCTGGAGAGTCGCCGGCCTCGCCGCCATCGTTTCCGAAATGGACACGCAACTGATGCAGGTTCTCACCGATAGCAGAATCCCGATCGTTTTCTATGATGTCGGAACTCCGCGGAAAAACATCACCAATGTCAGAGTGGACTACCGCAAAGGGATGAAGAAAATTGCGGAGTATCTCCACTCCCTGGGGCACACCAGGATGGCTTTTGTCGGACACCACTCCACCCTTGGACCGATCAGCGAACGAAGAAAAACGTTTCTCGAGACCATTGCCCGTTTCACGCCCGGTGCGGAAGGTCAAATCGTTGCGGGAGCCGACGGCTTGGAAGGCGGCCGGCAGGCTGCCCGCGAGTTGCTGGCGTCAAGTTTTCATCCCACGGCCATTCTTTGTGTGAACGATTTCATGGCCGTTGGTGTTCTGAGGGAACTTCGCGATCAGGGCATACGCGTGCCGAACGATATTTCGGTGACTGGGTTCGATAACATCAAGCTTGCGGAATTTTGCTCTCCTGCCCTTACGACCGTGCATATTCCGCGCGAGCAAATTGGCCAGACTATTTTTGAGAATCTGCTCCCCGAGTCGAAGCGAGAGCAGACCGCCGGCCGCGAAATTCTAATCGATCCGGAGTTGGTCGTTCGCGAATCCACAGGGCTCGCACGGAACCCCCCAGACTTGCCGGGCGGCACGGAAAAGAGCCTTGCCGGACGGTCAGCGAATCCTTAGCGTGCGCCGCAGTCTCCACATCCGCAAGCAATTCCGTTCGTTGCCAAGTTTTCTCTGGTTGCGGGCGTGGCATTGAGAATGTCACTGGCCATCTCAAGGCGCGACCTTCTGAAGTTTGTCGGTGTCGGCTTAGCTACAAGTGCCGGCGGTTTCTCAGGCTCGTCGCAGGCGCCACAGGTCAGTTTCATCGATGTCGCGCGCCAAGCTGGCCTGACATTTACACATGACAATGCTGCCTCACCCGAAAAGTATCTCATTGAAACGATGGGATCTGGCTGCGGCTGGATCGACTACGACCAGAACGGCCTGTTCGATATTTACCTGGTGAATGGAGCGGCCACGCGCCTCTACACACCAAAACGGCCATTGCGCAGCGCTTTGTACAAAAACAATGGCAACGGCACTTTTACTGATGTTACAGAACGCGCGGGCGTTGGCGCCGAAGGCTTGTTTGGTATGGGCGTTGCGGTCGGTGATTACGACAACGACGGATTCCCGGACCTCTTCGTCCTGGGCTATGGAAAATGCATCCTGTATCACAACAACGGGGACGGAACGTTTTCCGACGCAACCTCGAAAGCGGGAGTGGGGAACGTAGGCAAGTGGGGCTCAAGCGCCGCCTGGTTCGACTACGACAACGATGGAAAACTGGACTTGATCATCGCCAACTACGTCGACTGGTCGCCTGAAAACAACTTCTACTGTGGCAGCAAAGGCCCGGGGTTGCGGAGCTACTGCCATCCGGACGTTTATCATGGCCAGTCCCCGACGTTGTATCACAACAACGGCGACGGGACGTTCACCGACGTGAGTGAGCGTTCCGGCCTCGGACAGAAACCCGGGAACGGCTTAGGAGTCCTGACCTTTGACTACAACAATGATGGCTGGCAGGACATTTTCATTGCCAATGACTCCATGCCGAATTTCTTGTTTCGCAACAACGGCGACGGTACGTTTCGCGAGGTCGCGTACTCGGCGGGGGTGGCCGTCGGCATCGACGGGCAATTCGAAGCCGGCATGGGCACCGACGCCGCCGATACCATGGGAAGCGGGCGGCTCGACCTCGTCGTGACGCATCTCGACCAGCAGTTGGCACGTTTGTATCGCAATCTCGGCGGCGGTTTGTTCGAAGACGCCACCTACCGCTCGAAAATCTCCTACGCGACCTTTCACATGAGCGGCTTCGGCGCGCGCTTCATGGACTATGATAACGATGGCCGCCGCGATCTCTTCATGGCCAACGGCCACGTCCTCGATAACATCCAGCTCTATCACGCGGAAACACGTTACGCGGAATCCAAACTCATGTTCCGCAACTCCGGTGCTGGAATTTTTGAAAACGTGAGCGATCAGCTCGGCTCAGACTTTCTGCTGCCGCGCGTCAGCCGCGGCGCCGCCGTCGGTGATTTTGACAACGACGGGGATCTGGACATTCTCGTCAGCAACAATGGCCAGCCCCCGCAACTCCTGCGCAACGACGGCGGCAATTCGAATCACTGGATGCAGCTTTACCTCATCGGCAGGCGTTCGAATCGCGATGCCGTCGGCGCCCGCGTGAAAGTGACTGCAGGGGATCTAGTTCTCTACGATGAAAGAAAGGGAGGCATGAGCTATCAATCCGCACAAGACCCGCGCCTGCATTTCGGGCTGGGTCCGCGCTCCGTCATCGATCAAATCGAAATCAAATGGCCGAGTGGTGAGCTGACCAGGCTTAAGAATCTGAGAGCCGATCAGATTCTGGCTATCGAGGAAGGCAAAGGCCTAGTCCAGCGATCCTTTCCCCGCGTTACGTCCAAAACAGCTTGATTCGATTTGCGAATCGAGAGATTCTATTCTTCTGTCGGCGGTTTTTTTTCGGCAGCGCTCGCTCCTGACGCGCCCGGAATGGCCTTGGCGTCGCCTGGAGCGGTCCTGATTCTCTGCGCCTGCTCCTGGTTCAGCTTTGCAAGGATCGTCAGCATCGCTTCCGCTTGGTCCAGCCGCCCGCTTTTTCGATATGTCGTTGCGAGGAGGGAATATACCGCCGGGTTCCGCGGACTAAGCCGTCGTCCAGTTTCCAGGTGTTCAATCGCCGCATCCAGCCGCGCATCCAAAAGGTCCACATGCCCGAGCGCAATGTGAGAGCTCGCATAGTTCGGCCGCGTGGCCACAGATTTTTCGAGCGCCGCGCGAGCCTCCGCAAATTCCGCTTGCCCGGGACTCGCGCCTCCACGAATCAGAGCTTCTCCCAGGATCGCCAGTAGTTGGTAATCTTGTTTGCCTTCCGCGCTTGCTTTCCGCGAGACGTGGACCGCTTCTTCAAGGTTCCCCGTAAGGAGATTTTCTTGCGCTTCCGCCAGGTATGCAATCTCTGAGCGCGGCGCGAGCCGCATCGCCAGCTCAAAATCCGCTTTCGCCCCATCCAAATCATCGAGCATCGAAAGCAGATAACCTCGCTCGTAGTGCAACCGTGCGGAGTCGGATAAATGTTGAAGACCAAGTTCGATCACTCGAAGACTTTGCACGTCTTCTTGACGTCTCAGAAAAGCATCTGCAACAAACAAATAGAGCTTTTCATCTGTCGGTGTGAACGCCACCGCCCTCTGCAGCGCGTCGAACGCCTCCCCCGCCTGTCCGTTCCCTGCGTACGCCTGTGCAAGCAGATTCTCGACACCCGCGCCTTCATGCGGACCGGCGTGCAATGCAGCTAAGGTTGCAATGGCTTCCTCGAACTCGCCAATGCCGATGTAGCAAAGAGCAAGATTGAATTCCAAGGCGTATTCGTCGGAGACGTGGCCTTTTGCGGCTAGAAAAGGCGGGATCGCTTCAGCAAACGATCCGCGCTGTGTTAAGCCGATTCCCAATTCCAAGTCGGTTTCGGCTTGCGAATTCGCATCCGTAGCGGACTGCAACGCCGAATTCTGGGATCCACGATTTGGAGTTTGGGAGTTAGCAGGCGGCCACTGGCCCGCAATGAGTAGGATCGTAGCCAGCGGGCCCAATCGAAGACCGCGCGCGCTGAATCGGTATCGGTGCACAGACAACCTCTATTTCCAGCGACCCTGACCTTCCTCAATTGTAATGTAGCGGTCGATAGGAAGTTCGGTGAATCGCTCCGTCTTCCCGCTCGGATTCGGCCACTTCACTTCCAACCAGTCAATCTTGGTTCTTTGGCCTAGCCCTAAAACAATTCGCGGATCATGAGAGGAAAGATAGCTGCCCCCTCCCATTTTCCACTGATGCCGCAAAAGATCGCCGGCCTGATAGCTCAGTCTTGCGCCAACCGCATCAATATTCCCTTTGTGGCCGATCAACTTCACCCCGAGCCAATGATTCCGTCGTCCAGCGTTGTTGCGCAGCAGAACCGGCGCCCCATCATTTTGCGCCACCAAAACGTCAACGGCGCCATCGTTGTCGAAGTCTCCGACAGCCAGGCCGCGCGCCGCCAAATTCTTTGAAAAAACAGGGCCGCTTTGAGAGCTCACATTCTTGAAGCTCCCGCCGGTATTCCGGAACAACAGCAATGGCTCGCGATAGGTTACATCCTGCATCCGGCTTTCTACCATCAGATCAGGGTGGCCATTCGCTAGGAGGAGATCCAGATTGCCATCGTTGTCATAGTCAAAAAATTTCAAGCCCCATCCGCTCAAAAGTCTTGTTGAGGATCCAATCCCGCTCGCCAGCGTAGCATCGGTGAACGTCTCGTCCTTAGCGTTGTGATAGAGAGCGAAAGACTCGTGATCAACATTAGCGACAAATAGATCAAGCCACCCATCCTGATCATAGTCGCCGGCATCCACGCCCATGCCTGATCGCGCAAGGCCAAAGGAGTTGTACCCCACTCCCGCGAGCGTTCCGATCTCTTCAAATCGGCCTTTGCCGCGGTTGGCGAACAGAAAATTTGGGACTGTATCATTGCCCACAAAAAGATCCATCCAGCCATCATTATTCATATCTGCCGCAACAACGCCCCACGCTTTCGCCAAAGATTTAGCAATCCCCGATTCCTTGCTCACGTCCGTAAACGTCCCGTCGCCATTGTTGCGGAACAGCCAGCAGGGAGCAGGCTTATACACATTGGGTTTGCAATACCAGCGCCGGTTGGAAGCCCCGTAGCCACAATAGATATTCTTGGACTTATCGAATTCCACAAAGCGGCAAACGAAGAGATCGAGCAGGCCGTCGTTATCATAGTCGAACCAAACCGCGCTGGTAGCCCACCCCGGCGCGGCAACCCCCGCCTTCGCAGTCCCATCGGTGAACGTCCCGTCGCCATTGTTGTGGTAGAGGATGCTCCGCGGATACTGCGTAACGTAAAGGTCCGGCAAGCCGTCGCGGTCGTAATCGCCGACCGCGGCGCCCATTCCGTAAGCGTTCCCGGCAACTCCCGCCTTCAGAGTGACATCCGTAAACGTCCCGTCGTGATTGTTACGATAAAGCGCATTGCGCAAAGGCACGGACGGCCGATAAAAATCGCACGCTCCGCTGTTCACGAGATAAATATCCATCCAGCCGTCATTGTCGTAGTCGAGAAAGGCGCACCCGGGTCCCACGGTCTCCGGCATATACATTTCGGGCGATTGACCGCTCACATGGACCCACGAAATGCCGGTGGCCGCAGGGGTAATCTCTTCAAACGGAGGCGCCGAGTCGTTTGCCGCAAACGCAGCGGCGGCGAGATCCATTCGCCCGAGAGTGGCTCCCAGGCCTGACCAACTTAGCATTTGCAGCATCCACCGTCGAGATGCCATCTGATTCAATCGAGTTTGCTCACGGGCTTCAGATTCTCATACCGGTGCGTTCACTTCCACTTAGGGCCGTGTCCCGCCCTGTGTCTTGTCTGAGATTTGCTTTTGGATTGCCATCTCGCGAACTGCGTCCTCTTTGCGGCCCGTGCGCGCATAGGCGATGGAAAGTTGGTAGTGTCCTGCCGGATCGTCAGGCAGCATCTTCACGTAGCGCTCGAGAGAGCCAACGGCTTCCGCATAACGCTCGGCAGAGTTCAGCGACATGCCCATAGCCAGAAAAGCCTCGGCAAACCCCGGATCTAGTTTGCTCGCGTTCGTGAAGTGCGGAATGGCTTCGTCCCATTGCCCGGCGCGCCGCGCGATTTCTCCCAGCGAAAACTCGGCGGCGGCGTTATTTGGATCGATCTTCAGTTCTTCCTCAAATTCTTTCCTAGCCTCCTCGGTGTTGGCCGGAGACTCCGATTTGGAAAGCACCACGCGGCCGAGCCGGAAATGAATTCCAGGGACGTTCGGGTTTTGCTGCAGGATCTTTTTGTACTCCGCCGCTGCATCGTCCCATCTCTCCTGGGATTCCAGGGCCTCAGCCTCGAGTTCGTGCGCCTGATACGACGAAGGCGCGGTCGCGGCCAGCTCCTGGGAAGCGCGCGAGGCTAGCTCGGAATAATAGTGCGTGGTGATGTAAAGGACCTCGGGATTGTGGGGGAACTCGCGGTTCAAGAGCAAAAGCGCCGTGACGGCGGTCTCCGGCTGTTCGAGACTCATGGCACAACGCGCGGTAGCCATCGCGGCGCGGTATTTCAGCTCTTTGTCAGCAACATGAGATGTGGACTTCTTTAAGACCGGCAAAGCTTCCTGGCAGCGGCCTTTGGCCGCGAGATCGATCGCTTGCTCAACCGCCTGTCCAGACGCAACCGGCGAAGCTGCCGGCCGCGTCTGGGCAGCAGCGGCCGCGGCGGCCAGAATTCCGGCAGGAATCATAAAGAGGCGCTGAACGGATCTATCCATAAACAGACAATGCAGAATGCTTTTCCAGCGAGTGCAGTATACCGCTAGAGGACGATTGCGATGTTGGCCGAACGGGAACCCAAGCGCAAAGGCAGTGATAGAAACAGAAAAGGAGGCATCCACCGCAATCCCCGGGGTGGGGGGGGAAACTTGCAAGGTGAATGCCTCCACCGCCAGTCAGATGAAAGCGCCTTGACTGGGTTAGAACGAAATGTTGGCCCGCAACTCAACGACACGCGCACCGTTGTTAATTCTCGAGGGCACGTTCGTGAAATTCTGTATCCCCGTGGTCCCGAAGCCGGAAGAGTTAATAAAATTTCCCGAATTCCCCCAGTTCGGATGGTTAAACGCGTTCAAGAACTCGGCCTGCAGGGAAAAGCGAACCTTTTCTCCAATTGGGACGACTTTCGAAAGCGACATATCGTCATTCCACAGGTGAGGCCCGTATAGCCACGGGTTGAATCCAAATGTTCCAGGGGTCGTGTTTTGGCAAACGCCCTTAAGGACCGAGTTGCAAGTACCTGCCCCACTGCCAAACATCGAAGGATTGATGATGTCTTTAATGGTGCAAGGTTGGCCCGCGGGGCACTGACTTGCCGTTGGTTGGAAGACGCCGATCGCGTGCTGCAACTGCGAGACGGTTACGCCGCTCAAGTTTAGGCCACCATCAGCGTAGTCGTTAAAGGTGTTGTAACCTCCAAACAGCTGGAAGGGGAAGCCGGTCTGGTAGGTAAAGATTGTTCCCAGAGTCCATCCGCCGACCACCTTATCGATCGCACCGGTGCGATTGAGAACGGGTTTGCCGTGCCCAAAGGGAAGTTCGAATGTTCCGCTGGCGTGGATCACGTGCCGCAGATCGAAGTTGGTGGGCCCGTAACTCTGTCTCAGGTTGCGGAGCGTGAACACATTGACGGCGCCCAGCCACGCGGCTGCCGATCCTTGGTAGTTTTCCGGCTGCAGCCCTAGTGTATGACTCCACGTGTAGTTCACATCAAACTGCATACCGTGCCACTGTTTCTGGCGGAAGTCCACTTGGAGAGCGTGATAATTGCCGTATCCACCCGCTTGCATCAAACTCTGCGTTACGCCTGGAAAAGAAGCACCGAGCGGATTGACCTGGAAGAAATTCAGCGGGTAGGCTCCCGGAGACGTGTAGCCATACTGCGTTGTGCAAGGCGACAGCGAAGATCCAACCAAGTTGCAAATGTATGGAACGGTACCGAAGGGGTACGCCAATTGTGAAGCCAAGGCGCCGGCACCTCCCTGGTTCAGATCTGTAATAAATCCACCGTTGGTGTAGTCTGCGCCCGGCGTGCACCCTGATCCTCCTGGCGGGCAGGCGAATGCCGCATCAAAGATGGGTAAAGCTACTTGGCCAGGCAATCCTTGATTGGCGAAACTCGGGTTCGACGCGCAACCTGGATTCGCCATGCAGGCCTTCAGGTTGGCCTGAGCAGCTTGGAACTGCTTCAGGAAGCCGTTCTCGAAGATATTGACCTCATTGGGATTAATCTGTATCCATTGATGCACGCTTCTATGCCCGAGATACCGCACCTCCAGGACATTGCTTGAGCCTAGTTGCCTCTGAATGCCCAGGTTCCATTCCTGAACATAAGGTTGCTTAATGTGGGGATCGAAGCCGGAAGCGCCCCAGAAATAATTCCAGGTATAGTCGGTTTCCGGTATGCTGGCTGCGTAGGCTGGGGGCGATTTCACGAAGAGAGTATCTGGCAGCGGCTGTTGGTTAGGGGCAAGTGTGAGGCTACCGGGTGTGAAGGTCCCCGTCCCTCCACCGTTGGCTGGCTGTAGCGAAAAGCTTTGGAAGAACGCCAAGCCATGGTTCGAGGCGTTATTCCAGAAATACTGATAAGGCTCGGTAAAGCGCTTGACGTCAAAGCCAGCGCGAATCACCGTGTTACCTCCATGGAACAATTTTCCCAAAAGACCTTCCGAATAAGTCGGATTCCAGGCCAGCCCGATAGTCGGCTGGGGAGTTACGTTCCACGGTTTGTACTGATGGCTGCTCGCAACATATTGGGGATTCTGGTCGCCCGTGAGCGTCCCGGGCTTGAATACGTTACCCACGCCTGATGGCCCGTAAATCGCAGCCGCGTCGGCGCTATGGTACGCACTAGTCAGGTCGTGGTTGTCCCCCGTGAAATCCCACCGGAGACCATAGTTAAAAGTCAACTGGGGAGTTACGCGGAAAGAATCCATCGCGTGAAGTCCCCAGGCTTTCGATAGCTCATCGAGGTTGTAAGCCGACCCAGGCGTCTTCGCATACTGGCCCGTCTTCGCATCGTACGGAAAACCGCTGCCGACGGGACCGACACCGGAAATTCTGCCTACGAGCGTCGCGTAGAGGTTCTCAGCCTCGCCTCTGTCGCCGGCAGAACCAAAATATTTATCAAACGCAACACGACTCGGGTCGCCACTCGCAAGACCCAAAGCGAGGTTTTGGATTCCGTCCGGCGGATTCCAGTAGTGATCCTGTTCGCGGTAGAAGTCAAAGCCAAAGGTGACCGTGTGAACTTTGTGCACCCAGGTGGCCGTATCGGAAGCGTTTACAATGGGATAAAAAGTGGAAATCGGCAGGTTAAACGCCTGGCCTGAGCAGCTACCGAAGTTAGGAGGGCAAATCGCCCAGCTTACCTGTGGCAAAGTGTCCCACGTAGGTTTCGAGCCAACCGAGTAGGCATACCAATTGTAATAATAACCTCCCCGGAACTGGTTAATCAGAGTCGGCGTGACCGTCCAATTCAACCCAATCGAGCTGATGTAATTGCTGGACTTGTTTAACGCCGCTTGATTTGAGAAGTCCGGGCCTGGAAAAAGCGGAGCGGCCGCCCCAGGCTGATTGATTTTGGTGTCCTGAAACGAAAAATCGATGCGGAACTTCTGCGAAACGTTGTAATCCACGCGGAATGCCGGATAGTAGTGCGTTAGCGGAGAGCCAACGAGCCAAGTAAGCGTGTCGATGTTGGGATCTGTTGTGCCCTTAACCAGCACCGCACCGGGCGTGCTCACGCTTTTGGCGATAAGAGCCTGTTGCGCTACAAAGGCCTGGCATGGATTTGACGCACTGCTGCAGGTGGGCTGGCCGGCGGGCTGCGCAACCTGCGTAAACAGATTCACCGCCGTTCCTCTGGCCTCACCGTTCGGTCCCGTCTGTGTGTACGTGAAAATCCCTTGCTGCGCCAATGCCGATAGAACTGGCTGGCTCGTAGTGAACCCGCCAGGCTGCTTGGACATCGCGAACGAAGCAAAGAAAAAGAGCTTGTCCTTAATGATGTGTCCGCCCGCGCTTCCGCCAAAATCATTGAGGATGATTGGATTTCTGGGAAGGCCAATAGCATTATTATTCCAACTGTTGGCATTTAGTGCCGTATTGCGAAAATCTTCAAAGACTCGCCCGTGGTAATCGTTGCTGCCTCGCCGGGTAACGAAATTCACCTGCATGGCGGCCATTCCCATTCCCTGGGTCAAATCCACCTGGCCTGTTTCTACGGTCATTTCCTGGATGTCTTCAAGACGCGCCTCCAGCCCGGGTTGCACGTTGCCGCCAAACTTCATGCGGCTTGTGGAGGAAACGACTCCGTCAATGGTGTTGGTTTGGGCGATCAAGGGAAGACCGTTCCACGTACCAAATCCATTTGAACCGGTATATCCCGGTGCCAACTGCGCCAGCGAGCTGATGTCGCGGCCCTGCAAAGGGAGATCTTCGATTTGTTTCACGTCAATGGTCGCACCGATAGCACTCGAAGTGAGCTCAACCAGCGGCGTAGAACTCGCGTCCACCACCACCGTCTGCGTGGCCGCTCCGACCTTCAGCGTAACCTTGATGTCGGTGGTGCGGCCCGCCTGGACAACGACCGAATTCAGCACTTCATTCTCGAAGCCAGCCTTGGAGACCGTAAGCCTATACGTCCCCAACGGCAGGGTGACAAAGCTATAGCTTCCCACCTGCTGCGTTTCGCCGTTGTGGCTGTCATTGGTGGCCATGTCCTGGAGAAACAGCTTTGCTCCTTGGACGACCCCGCCAGTCGGGTCGAAAACGGTTACGTTGACGGTTCCCTGCGAACTCATCTGTCCGCGGGAAGGAACCGCGACAAACAGGATCACCCCAAGAACGCAGCTGCAGCGAATAGATATGATTCTACTCCGCGTCATAAACCCTCCTTGCCGCGAGGCAAAGTCTGAAAATCAGCGATGCGGATGCGAAACACCCCGAAACTGGGTTGGATATAATATATACAATAGGCAGTGTCAAGCCTTTTCTGCAATCGCTTGCATTTTGCTTTTTCCCCAGAAAAGGGCTCGTCTGAACCGTCCTGGTCACCCGGTTCGTGAAAACGCTAGCAACTGACAGGAGATGGCACCGCGCCCAAGTTATTTCTCGATGCTAGCGCTCCGCCGAGGTACTCACGCGGGTGATCGCAACGCTGGCGCCAGAGGCATCGACGGGTATCCGAATCTGTTGCTCGTCTCCGCTGCTCACCGTGAGCTTCAGCGCGGGATGATGATTCTGAACCGTCGCCTTGTATTCGCCTGCGGGCAGGCCTGCTACGCGAACAATCGCGTCGTGCTCCGCAGCGGCGCGATTCTCCAGCGTGAATCGAATCGTCGTCAGCGCATCGTCGAAAGAAACCGGTTTGTCCTTTGCGAAACCGTCGCGATCCAGAAGGATATGCACGCGTTGCGCTCCGCGCACGATGTGAAAGCGCGCGCGCAAACCGTCTTTCGCGATGACTTTCGTGAGATTTTTCTCGTGGGAAACGTCTCCGCCATAGGCAAATAATCCGAAAATCGGATCATCGACCACGACTGTTGACGCGGAGCGCAGCGCTCCGCTGTAACCCAGATCAATTTCACCGGAATACCACCACGATCCGCGGCCCATCTCTTTGTTGCCGAGCCAAGCGCGTCCCCAGGGTCTTGGCTCGAAGCCTCCACCCGCGCCGCCATCATTGTTCTTGCCCGGATACCAGTAGCCGTAGTTGGAGTCCGGGGTGCCGGAATTCAGCAGCGCCCAGGAACTCAAAGACGAAGCGTAGCCAAGTCGCAAATAAGTAAGGGGATCGCGAGCAAAATAGAGAGCATAGTCCGAAACGGCCCACCCACCCATCTGCGCCATATAACTCAGGGTGTAGTTGGAAGGCCCTCCGCCACGATAGTCGCTGCCGAGAAAGTAGTAGGCGGTTTCGAGCCACCCGCGGCAGGCAAGGTTCAGTTTCATTTGCTCTTCCAGGAAGGAAACGGCGTCTTCGTATTTTACCGTTCGATTAAATACGTCGGCCGATTCTCCCGGGGACGCGGTCTCTCCAGGATGGAGGACCTGGCTCATCGCGTACTTTGCAAAGGCGTGGGTGGACTCAAATCCGGTGGAATCAAAGGGATATTCCGAACCGAAGAGATAGGGATGGTCATTAATGAAGTGCTTGACCTTCTTCTCCCAGGCGGCCTTGAGCCAGTCTCCCTGGTCTTTGTGGCCGTTTTCGTAAAGAGCCTCAATAAGCTCGGGAATCACGACCTCATTATAAGTGCCCGTCTCATAGGCTGACCATTTCACAATGTCGAGCGGAACGGTGAAGAATGCTTTGGCAGTGCCAAAGGCGCGCTCGAGGTAGGCGTCTCTATCGAGATACTTCGTCATCTCGGGATACAGCTTCGCGATGCGGTACATGTTGTAGTAGAGGAGGACTACGTGGGGGTAATCGTAGATTCTCCAGATGTGCTGCTTGCCACTCGGATCGTCTTTGGGGCTGTCGCGATTTACTCTCCAGTTCGGAATGCCATAGATGGCAAAGGGATAGGGTTCCTTATCGGTCTCTTGCAGACCGCCCCAGACGAAATTCTTGAGATAGCTTTCGACAGCATCAATCTCGGGCTGCGACGGATAGAAAATGTTCTTCCCCGCAATGTAAGGGGCTTTTCCCAGAGCGGGATCGTCGGAAGCCACGGCGTAGGACTGCAAGTTGTCTAGATCGTCGGGGCTGCGCAGAATTTCATGTTTCATATCCCACTGAGAAAACACGGTGTCGTACCACTTCGAGGGATCCTTGACCTGCTCGTGGGAGACGAGGAACAAAGCGCGCTTCTTGAAGAGCGTTTCGAGAGGCTCGGTGACGAAAAATTCGAGCGAGAGAGACTGCGCATCGCCGTAGTCTACTTTCAGAAGATTTTCGCCTAAGTGCGAGAAGCGGACTCGGTAGACGTGGACGTCTTTGCCGCGTTCTCCGAGGTAGTCGATCCGGGTGGCTTCCGGGTGCTCTGGCACAACGGCTCGGATTTTGTTGTGCGTGTGGAGGGAAAACATGGCAGTCAAATCGGTGGGAACCGTCATTCCGGGTACGACGTTGATATCGAAGAGGCCTTCTTCGTAGAGAGCATTCCTGACGGCGGCGTAGTCTTCGGCCCAACGGAAACGGAATTGGTAGGTTCGAGAGTCGCCAGATTGGCCGCTGGATTTAAGAACAAGACTCGTATGCGGCAGGCGCCAGGTGCCGCCTTTCGCTCGCAGTTCCTCGCCGGCCGCCGTTGAGTGGAGGTAGTAAGCGACACCCCGTCCAAAACGCTGCGGCTCAAAGTATTCAAGACCGCTACCGGATGACGGCGTCATTACTAAGTAAGGGCCTTCAGTGTTGGTGCGCATCCAAAACAAAAATGAGCCGTTCCCAGCGACTAAAGTGTGCGGAATGAGCCGCTTGGTGTACGTCTCGGTTTTGTCCCAAACATATTGGGTATTGAATTGGATGGGCAGCGCGAGGTCGCCGATTTCGAGTTCGCGTGCGGACGAGTTTTTTAGCGAGATGGTCCAAAGTAGCGCGTTATCTTGAAGGTGGAAACTCTCGATGGCTTGCAAGTCATTGATTGGAGAGACCTTCCGGCCCTCGCCATTGAGGCCCCATTTGAAGAGGCCGGCGGTCGCGCCGTCTTGGAGTTGGACCTCGAGGCGCATCGCGTTGGTTGTAACAGGATTGAAGTCGATGCCGGTGGGTTGGTCGGTCGCGACCGGATAGCCACCTGGAGAAGTCACTTCCTTCCAGTCGTTGCCATCGCGGTAGAGCAGGCGCCAGCTTTTGGGAAGCTTGCTGGGGTTGGCGTCATCGTCGTGGAGAGCCCAATAGACTTGAACGGAGTGGACTTCTTTTGGCTGGGGAAAATCGTACTGCACCCATTCGGCAGTTCCTTTACGGCCGAACCACACGAAGCGAGGAACGTCGGCGTCATGGGAATTTTCGGGGAGAAGGTCATCGCTAAGGGCGAAAAGCCCCTGTGAGCGGACGGAAGCGGAGGGGGTAGCCAGAGAAGCAAGCGTGGGGACGAGTTCCCCGATTGTGAAATTGACGGTCTGCTCGGAAGAGCGATCGCTGGGATTGAGAAGCGCAGCCGACGCTTTCTTCCATTCTTTCTCACCTGCCGAACGGTAGCGAAGGATGAGGTCACCGAGGGTGCGGCCCCGCGCGATGTAATCTGTGTCGTACTTGTCGTGAACGCGCTTGAGGCTGGTTACTCCGGAGGATGAATAGTCGAGCCGAAACGCGGTGCTATGGAGGGATTGCGCGGAAGCCGGTGGCGTAAAGGAGCAGGCGAGCGAGAGAAGTAAGGCGGGGCTGAAGCGCACAGAAGAGGTCCTCCAGGTCGGCGCGACAAGTAAGCGCTTGCAATGTAGCACAGTGCATATATTATGCAATTGAAATTGACTCTCGCCTGGTGGTCCTTATAGTGCGTGCAGTCGGGCGGAAGCGCTTACAGATCCTTGTTGGGCGGCCATAGATGCAGGAATCACGAAGATGAAGATGACCAAGGTAGAAAACGAGGACGAGGATGTGGAGATGATTCCAAAGGCGAGCGCTTCAGGCTGGAAGGGCAGGAGATTGGCTCGCGTTGCACTTCTCGCAGTGGCCGCCACCACCGTGGTATGGACTGCGGCAGCACAGCAGCGGCAAGAGAAGAAACCGGCGACTCCCGGACCGATGCTCGAGCAAGGATACCTCGACTTGGAGACACCGGCTTTTTCCGTGCGGCTGGTGAGGTCCTCGCAGACAATCGCGGCGCTCAAACCAAGGGTGGGCGATTTCGACTTTACGCCTGGTGATTTGCTCGTGGAGCGATCCAAAGACGGCTTCTACCACTTGGGCGATATAGACCTGCGGCTCCGAACGGGCAATTCAGGGGAATGGAAGAACTATTCGACGGCCCTCGCTCGCACTCCCGTTACCGCCCTTCCGACGTCAGCCCAAATCCTCGCTGCGGCCGATCTGGCGCCGACACTTCCGCCAGACATTCCGGTCGAGATTATCCGAACCTGGGGACTTCAGGGAAGCAATCTCGTCTTGCGGTTTACGTTGAAAAACAAGACCTCTCAACCCGTGCAGATTGGGGCGCTGGGCATCCCGATGATTTTCAACAACGTACTCAACGACCGCTCGCTGGAGCAGGCCCATGCGATTTGTTCCTTTTACGATCCTTATATAGGAGAAGACGCGGGATATTTGCAAGTGACACGATTGAGCGGGCACGGACCAGCGCTGCTCGTGCTGCCCGTTGGGAAGACGCCGTTCGAGGCCTACAACCCGATCCTCGATGAACGCCGGTCGGCGGCCGCCGCAATTTTTCACGACCCGACACCGCGAGGGATTACGTTCGAGGGATTCTACGAATGGATGGTGCACAGCGCTGCTTATGCGGAGAACGAATGGAAGAAGGCTACGCCGTGGAATGCGCCGACGCAGGTGACGATTGCGCCTGGCGAAACGAAGACGTACGGACTGGAATTTGCAGCGGCGGACTCCATTCGAAACATTGAGAAGACCCTCGCGGAGAATGGGCGGCCCGTTGCGGTAGGGATCCCCGGGTATGTTTTGCCAATGGACCTGGACGCGAAGCTATTTCTGAAATATCCGAAAGCGGTGAAGTCGATGATCGTGGAACCGTCCGGGGCGATGACCATCAAGGAAGGAGCGACCACAGCGTCCGGGTGGAAAAACTATTCCGTGCAGGGAAAGCTGTGGGGACGCGCGCGATTGACAGTCACCTACGCGGATGGACTGGTTCAGACGGTTCATTATTTCGTGACCAAGCCGGAAGCGGAGGCGCTTAGGGACATGGGCCATTTTCTTACGACGAAGGAGTGGTTTACGGATTCCAACGATCCGTTTCATCGCGCCCCTTCGATCATGACCTACGACCGCGAGACGAACGAAGTCGTGACGCAAGACAGCCGAGCGTGGATTGCAGGACTGGGGGATGAAGGAGGCGGAGGCGCGTGGATAGCGACGATCATGAAACAGCTCGGTGCGCCGAGCAAAGAGGAACTCGCCAAGTTTCAGGAGTTCGTGGACGGGGTGTTGTGGGGCGGCTTGCAGTATAAGGATGGGCCGAAGAAATTCGGCGTACGGAAAAGCCTCTTCTACTACCAACCCGATCAGATGCCCGCGGGATTTTATCGCCGGGATTTCGATTGGAGCAGCTGGACGAGCTGGGATAAAGCGCACGCAGAGCGAGTGGACCGCTCTTTCGATTATCTTCACGTGGTTGCGGCTGACTGGGTTCTGTACCGGCTAGCACGCAACTACGATGGTTTGGTTACGAATCATCCGTGGGACTGGTATCTGACAAACGCATATGAGACATCGATGGCTATGGTGAAGTTGGCGCCCGAGTACGCGGTGTTCGGCCAAATGGAAGGAGACATTTTTCTTCAGGTACTAGCAGATCTGCGGCAGGAAGGCAGGAACACGCAAGCGAACGACCTTGAGGCGAAGATGCGCGTGCGGGCGGACCGATGGAAGGCAGAAGCGTATCCGTTTGGGAGCGAGATGCCGTGGGACTCGACGGGACAAGAAGAAGTGTATGCCTGGATGAAATACTTTGGTTATCAGGAAAAGGCGGATGTGACCTTGGACGCAATACTTGGCTACGATCCTACGATTCCCCACTGGGGCTACAACGGCAGCGCGCGGCGCTATTGGGACTTTATTTTTGCCGGCAAGTTTCGGCGGCTGGAGCGGCAGTTGCACCATTATGGATCGAGCCTGAACGCGATTCCCTTGCTGGCGGAATACCGGGAGCATCCAGAAGATTTTTATCTGCTGCGAGTGGGATACGGCGGCACGATGGGAACGATTTCGGACATCGATCAGGATGGATTTCTAGCACCGGCGTTTCATGCGTTCCCCGACGCGCTGAGACCTGACGGGATTACGGGAGACAACGGGCCGAACCTATTCGGTCACGCGTGGAACACGGCAACTTATATTGTGCATCACCCGGAATTCGGGTGGGTGACGTTTGGAGGAAACGGTCGCACCAATGGGGAGACGGTGAGGGTGACGCCGCTGGATTCGTTTCGGATGCGAGTGTATGTCGCGTCCGCAGGGGTTTGGCTGACGCTGGACGCCGGAAAATTCGAGGAGATCGAAGTGAATTCGAAGACCAGCGCGATACGCCTTGGATTTTCGCCCGGGACGGAATTCTTGCGCGCGGCGCGGCTGCGTATCGAACAACCTGCAAAGAAGAGTGGCGCGGTGAGTTATCACCCCACGAAATCCATGCAGCAGGAGCGCGGGGCGTATGTGATCCCGCTCGGCAACGGGATAACGTGGGTGGATCTCAGCCGGAATCCGTAGCTGGCGATAGAACAAGACTTACGCGGGCCGAACGGATCGAATTGCGAGGTTTTCTGAACTGACATGGCAACGGTCACGTACTCAAAATCAGCACCCATTCCGCGGCAGTCTCTTTCCGCCGCGGTAGCTGAACGCCTGCGCGAGAAAATTCTGGGCGGGGAGTTGCGAGAAGGCGAACAGCTACGGCAGGACGCCATTGCCGCTGAATTTCAGATCAGCCGCATTCCTGTGCGTGAAGCACTGAGCCATTTGGCGGCGGAAGGGCTCATCACCATTGTTGCCAATCGCGGCGCCGTGGTCTCCGCTCTTTCGCCCGACGAGATCATGCAGATGTTCGAGACGCGCGCTGTCCTTGAGTGTTATATGCTGCGCTGCGCGATCCCGAACATGAAGGAAGACGATTTTCAGCGCGCGGAAGACATCCTCGTACAGTACGAGCAGTCCCTCGAGAAGGATTCGGAAGTGAAGTCCTGGGGCCAGTGGAACTGGAGTTTTCACTCCGCGCTCTACGCGCCCGCCAATCGTCCGGTGATGCTGTCGTTCTTAAAGACACTAAACATCAACTGCGATCGCTACACTCGTCTTCACCTTCTATTTACGCGGGATTTGCATCGCGCTGGGCAGGCGCATCGAGAACTGCTCGATGCCTGTAAGACGAAGAATCCTGAAATAGCTGCAGAGGAGTTGTGGAAACACATTACAGAGGCCGGCGAATACCTGACGGAATTCATCAAACGCCACCGCGAACAGCACCCCTGATCTACGAGTGCTGGGTCGAGGTGGCAGATATTTCGGCGCCCGCAGATCGATGGAGTTGGTCTGCTTGGCCGAGGACGAATACGAGGATAAACGTTGCCTGACAATTGTTTGGGCACGCCTAAGGAGGCTCTTGTGAGGAAGTTCTTTGTTGTTCCATCGCTGATGATTTTGTCTTTGCCCGGGATCGCGCGGCCGCAAGCGCCCAACGCTGCACAAGTCTCGGAAGAAAAAATTATCAAAGTCCGGCCGCTGCCGCTGAACAGCGTGCGGCTCACCGGAGGGCCGCTGAAAAATGCGCAAGAGCTTGACGCTAAATACTTGCTCGAGCTCGAACCAGATCGGATGCTGGCCTACCTCCGGCAACGCGCGGGGCTGGAGCCCCAGGGGAAACCCTACGGAGGATGGGATGGGGCAGGACGACAACTAACCGGGCACATCGCGGGACACTACCTTTCGGCTGTGAGTCTCATGTGGGCGGCCACCGGTGACGAGCGTTTCAAGGATCGCGCTACCTACATCGTAGGTGCACTGAAAGCCATTCAGGATGCGCAAGGAGATGGCTATCTCGGCGCGCTTATGGACAATCAGGGTGTCGATGGAAAGATCCACTTCCAGGAACTGTGCAAAGGAATCATACGGTCTGGTGGATTCGACTTGAATGGCTTGTGGTCGCCGTGGTACGTGGAGCACAAGATTTTTGCCGGGTTGCGGGACGCCTACCGTTACACGGGCAACCGCACGGCGCTGGATGTGGAGATGAAGTTCGCAAGCTGGGCGGAAAGTATTGTTTCCAAGCTTGACGACGAGCAAACGCAGAAGATGCTGGCGACGGAGTTCGGAGGTATGAACGAAGTGACCGCCGATCTGTATGCGGACACAGGCGACGCGCGCTGGCTGGCGCTGTCCGGAAAATTTGAGCACCGCGCCATGATCGATCCGCTGGCCGCGGGTCAAGACATCCTGGGGGGCAAGCACGGGAACACCCAGGTACCGAAAATGATTGGATCGCTGTCGAGGTACATTTACACTGGCGATGAAACCGACCACAAAGCCGCGACATTTTTCTGGGACGAGGTGGCGATGCATCACAGCTTTGCCACCGGCGGGCACGGCAAAAACGAGTACCTGAGCCGACCCGACAAGCTGAACAACATGATCGATGGACGCACGGCGGAAACCTGCGACGTCTACAACATGATCAAGATGTCGCGCACGCTTTTCTCCGTCAACCCGGAGATACGCTATGCGGACTTCCACGAGCGGGCGCTCTTTAATCACGTTCTTGCGTCGCAGGATCCTAATGATGGCCGTGTGTGCTACATGGTGCCGGTCGGCCGTGGAGTACAACACGAATATCAGGACAAGTTCAGGGACTTTACGTGCTGCGTGGGAAGCGGCATGGAGAGCCATGCGCTTCACGGATACGGCATCTACTATGAATCCGCGGACAAACTTTGGGTCAGCTTGTATGTACCCACACGCGCGAACTGGGAAGCCGAAGGCGTGCGAGTGGAAATGGACACCGATTTCCCGATGGGCGAGACCGCATCTCTAAAGGTCACGCCCCAGTCAGCGAAGAAATTCACTTTGGCTTTGCGGCGGCCGTATTGGGCGGGCGTGGGTTTCAGCGTCAAAGTGAATGGCCATGCTTTGAAGGATTTGCCCATGGCGGATTCGTACGTCGAGATCACGCGGATGTGGAAAAAAGGAGATACCGTGGAGTTGGTTTTGCCGAAAACGCTTCGCAAAGAGCCTCTGCCCGACAATCCGGAACGATTTGCGCTGATGTGGGGACCGCTGGTGCTGGCTGGCGATCTCGGTCCAGAACGACAGGAACAAGAGCGACGATCGCAACAAAAGGCGGCGGGAGAAGATTCGGCGCCGGTGCTGGTGGCCGCTGCGGAGCCGGTGGAGAGCTTTCTGAAACCAGTAGCGGGCAAGCCGGGAACATTTGTGACCTCCGGCGTTGGTCTGACGTCGGAGGTCACATTTGTGCCGTTTTACCAATTGCCGCGGCGACGATACGCGATCTATTGGGACATGTTCACCCCGGAAGAGTGGAAGAAAAAGTCGGAGGCTTTCGCGGCTGAACAGGAAAAACAAAAGAAGCTTGAGGCGGCGACAGTGGCGTTCGCGCAACCGGGGCAAATGCAGACGGAACGCGATTTCAACCAGCAGGGCGAAGACAGTGCGCCCGTTCAACTGCTGGAGCGCTACGGGCGGCGGGGGACGAAGTGGTTTTCCTTTGATGTGCCGGTCGACGCAGGCCGTCCGATGGGACTGGTAGTTACGTTTAGCAATGACGCGCGACGGAACGGATCTTTCGATGTTTTGGTGGACGGAAAGAAAGTGGGAGAACAAGCGACGGAGAGGCGCAGCCCGGAGCAGGACGTGCGGTTCTTCGACGTTGAGTATTCAATTCCCACCGGGATAGTCGAAGGCAAGCAGAAAGTGACGGTGCGCTTCGAGGCTTCCAGCGGAAGCGATATTCCAGGCGTGTTTGGGATTCGAACGATCCGTACGGACGCGCCGCGCTGAAGGAATTCAGTGGCTGCTGCGGAACGGGTTGCGCCCCTGCGGAATACGTCATGGGACAGGAAACCGCCCGGCGTTTCAGGAATGCTGTGCGCGATGGCGCGTGATGAATTCTTTCAGGTATTCACCCGCCTCGGTGATGTGTTTCCACATAGCCTCAGAAGCCAACTCGGGATTTTTCGTCCTGCAGGCTGCAAGAAGTTCGCGGTGCGCCCGGCCGGCCCGATGCAGGTCACGCGTAAAGACCAGGTGCAGGCGAGTGTAACGGTCACAGTTAATGTTTAGCGTCTTCAAGAATGAGAGCATGAACGGGCGATTGGCGGGTGCGTAGAGCGCGGAGTGAAAACTCCAGTTCCACTGGCCCCAAGACTTCACTTCCGAGTCCTTCTCGAGGGACTGCTCGTACTGTACGAGGATGTCTTCCGCGCGCTGAAAATCGTCTTCCTTCGTGTTCGGGATCGCGTGACGCAACATATAACATTCGAGCACGGCGCGTGTCTCGAACATCTGCATGATCTCGTCGGGCGAAAGCGCGGAGACCACGGCGCCGTGATTGGCGACAATGGTGATAAGACCTTCGGCGGCCAAATGGCTGAGAGCTTCGCGCACCGGGATGCGGCTAATCTGAAATTCCTTGGCAATGGCGTCCTGGCGAAGCTGTTCGCCCTCGCGCAGTTCGCCCCTGAGGATCTTGTCCCGGAGGCGCTCGACGACCGCAGCAGCCAGGGATTGACGTCGGATAGGATCCGATTTTCTCGGGGAGATGGTCTCGACAGTTGAGCGAGGATTCGTGGCCTTCATAGTTGTAAGTTCACCAAACAAAAATCGCTGGAGCGGGTCAAAAAACGTAAGGCTGAGAGTCGCCGAATTGACCAAGATTGCCGACTGCCCGGAGCTCACTCTGGCGGAACTGCCGCTCGAGTGCTGGGGACGCATCTGCGCACCTCGCTGAGACTATAAAATAAACGTTAAATTTACAACTGTCGGCGCGTGAACTCGCCGTCGACCATTCTAAAGATGCCCAGTGGGTTGGAGTTTTTTAATTCGGCGGGGAGCGCGGAATCGGGAAAATCTTGATAACAGACCGGACGGGCGAAGCGGAATATGGCCTGGGAGCCTACAGAAGTGGTGCGGCTGTCGGTGCTCGCGGGATAGGGTCCGCCGTGAACCATGGCGTGACAAACTTCAACGCCGGTCGGATAGCCGTTGAAAACGATGCGGCCGACCTTGTGTTTCAGGATCTGGAGCAAGTCGGAGAATTCCCGAAGGTCTTCCTCGGTGCCGTGAATCGTGGCGGTGAGATGGCCGCTGAGACTTCGGGCGGCGTCGAGAAGGTCTGCTCGGTTGGAGAAATGAACCAATAGAGTTGAGGGGCCAAAGACTTCGGAGCCCAGATCCGGGCTGCTCAGTAAACTGGAAACTTCTGTTTGAAAGACTGCGACTCCCGCGAGGAAGGCTAGGCTGGAAGCGGGCTGTTCGCCTTGGGCAACGAGAGCGAGATTTGAGCGGCCTTTCCGATTCTGGATTTCGCGTTGGTACGAGTTTCGAATGCCGGAAGTCAGAAGCGTGTATTTAGGGGAATGGACTACCTTGTCTTGAAATTCGAGCAGGAAATTCGACGAAGAATCCTGTTGAGGGAGAAAAACCAAACCAGGTTTGGTACAGAATTGCCCGCTTCCCAGCGTGAACGAACCGTGAAGCTCGGACGCGATGTCTTGGCCACGTGCCGCCATGGCGCCAGGAAGAATGAACACTGGATTCGTGCTGCCCATTTCGCCATAGAACGGGATGGGCTCCGGGCGGCGGACCGCCAAGTCCATCAGGGCTCTGCCTGCGGGAATGGAGCCGGTGAAACCGACGGCTTTGACGAGGGGATGTTGTACGAGCTTCGCGCCGACTTCTGTTGCGGAATCGAAAAGGAGGGAGAAGACGCCTTCGGGCAAACCTTGTTCGCGAACGCAGTCTCGAATCGCGCGCCCCGCGAGCTCGCTCGTGCCAGGATGAGCGGGATGCGCTTTGACGATCACGGGATTTCCGGCGGCCAAGGCGGAAGTCGTATCTCCGCCAGCGACCGAAAAGGCGAGCGGAAAATTGCTGGCTCCAAAAACAACGACGGGTCCGAGAGCATGCAACAGCGATCGGATATCCGGTTTGGGCAAGGGCTTGCGTTGCGGATCGGCGCGATCGATACGAGCGGAAACCCAGGAACCTTCCTCGAGAACGGAGGCAAACAGCCTGAGCTGATTGCATGTGCGGGCTGTTTCTGATTTTAGGCGCGGCTCGGGGAGGGCGGTCTCATTGTGGGCGCGCGCTACAAGCAAATCGGCGATCGATTCGAGGCGAGAAGCGACGAGGTTGAGAAAGGAAGCTCGCTCGCGCCCAGACAAGCGAGAGTAGCTCGAAAAGGCTTCACTGGCGATGGTGGCAGCTTGCTCAACGTCTTCCGGGCTTGCCGAAGAAAAAGTAGTGTCGATTTTTTCCCCGGTTGCGGGATTCCACGCGTTGAATGGACCGGCGGTGGATGCGGAGTCGCAAAAACCAATTAGGGACTTCCCAAGGACTTCCATGGCGGGCATCCGTTATTTCGCCTGCCGGAGCCGGAGTTCGGTGCTAGCTCTTTGCGGCCGCGTGCGGAGCGACCGGTGGATCAGATTCCTCGTCGCTTGCAGTTCTTCGTCGGTGAGTCGAAGCTTTGGCGCCCTGACGTCGGCGTTTCCAACGCCGAATTCTTCTTGCACGAGCTTGATGAGCTGAACGAATTTCGGGACGGTATCGAGACGCAACAAAGGCAGGAACCAGCGATACAGCTCGAATGCCTGTGAAGATTTCCCCTGGATGCCGTAGTCGAAAAGATCTACCGATTCGCGCGGCAAGGCGTTGGCTAGGCCGGCAATCCAACCAACGGCTCCCACGCCAATGCTTTCGAGAATGGCGTCGTCAACGCCAACGAGAATGGCGAGGCGGTCATCGAGCAATGCGCGAATTGCGGAGACCCGTCGGACGTCGGCACTCGATTCTTTCACCGCATGGAAATTGGCGCGCTCGGCAGCAAGCTCTCGGATCTGCTCGGGCAGAAAATCCGTGCCGTAGGCGATCGGATTGTTGTAGAGCATGCCCGGAAGAGGGGTGGCGTCGAAGACTGCGGAAACGTGCGCCTTCATCTCTGGCCAATCGCCGCGATAGACGTACGGCGGCAGAATCATCAGACCGTCGCAGCCGACGGCGTGAGCTTGTTTGGCGAGGCTTACTGCTTCAGCGGTGGTGAGGGAGGAAATGGCCGCGACAACGGACCCGCGTCCCTTCAGAGCTTTGACGCAGGTATTCAGAACAGCAATTTTTTCGTCGAAAGAAAGCGCCCCGCCTTCGCCCAACGAACCCAGAGCGACGACTCCGGTGCATCCATTCTCGACGAGCCACTGGCAATGGTTCGTCATAAAAGCGTGGTCAATCCGAGAACCGTTCGCGAAGCACGTTGTGATTGCGGGAATAACACCTTGCCACTTCATGGTGATCCTCCAAGGCGTGGAGCCGGACTCGCGGGAGACGAGATCGCCGCAAGGCTCGAGCAACGCACGGGAAATATCGGTGGACGCGAGGAGTCCATGGTCCATTCGAACAGAAATTCAGCAGCCGCGCCACAGACACGCCCCTGACAGGGACCCATTCCGCAGCGGGAGTGCAATTTGGCAGCGCGCCAAGAGGCGTGTTTCTGAGCATCTGCCAAGGAGATATCTTCGCAGCGGCAGAGGAGCGTGTCAGACTTTGCGAGAGTTGCGAGTTCGGGGCGCAGCGCGAAAGCCTCCTTCAGTGCGCTGACGACTTTTCGATTACGGGCGCGCGTTGCGAGAAGTTGTTTTGCGGAAATGATCCGACCGGCCGCGGCGTAGCCGGCGATTTGACCTTCGACAATCGCAAGCTCCATGCCGCCGATCCCGGTGGGCTCGCCTGCGCAGTAGACACCGGGCTGAGAGGTCTCTTGAAACTCGCTCACTTCGACGCAGCCATCCATCACCCTGCATCCCAGCGCGCGGGCCAGCTCAAGATTTGGAACGAGATGAAATCCGCAAGCCAGGAAATCGCACTCGATTTCGCGGACACGATGGTGATCGGAGATTTGCACCGACTGCAAGCGCTCCTGTCCAATTGCGGCGACCGGCCAAGTACTCGTGAAGTAGGGGGCGCGTCTCGAGCGAAATCTAAGCTGCGCTGCTTCCACTAGTTTGCGGGGGAACGATGCCAATGCCAGCGCGAAAGCGCGGAGTTGGGAGATGGGCGCTTGCTCGCAGATGCATAAGACATCTGCCCCGCGTTCGCTCAGGTATGCAGCCACGGCGAGAAGAAGCGGGCCGGTTCCGGCGACGACAACACGTTTGCCGTTCACGGGCAAACCGGATTTCACCAGGGCCTGAAGGCCTCCGGCGCCGAAGACGTTCGGCAGGGTCCAGCCGGGGAACGGGAGAAAAAGTTCGCGTGCACCGGTAGCCAGGATCAGCTTGCCGTACAGGAGCTGGCAGAGCGAATGATCCGACTCCACTTCCAACGCGCCATTGTGGGCGTAGAAAACGCGCGTGCCGGCTATGAATGTCGCCCCGGATTTCGAAAGCTCGTCCAGCCAATGTCCTGCCTCAGGGTGATGTGGAGCGCTCGCACCGCCACGCCAGATTTGTCCACCAGGAGCAGGGTTGTCATCGATCAACGCGACGCGCGCGCCAGAGCGAGACGCGGCAACCGCAGCGGCAATTCCGGCTGGGCCTGCGCCCACGACGGCAACGTCGAAGCTCCGTTGGGCAACACTATCCATGAGCGTTGATTTCCATATTCGCTTCACACATCACCTGGCAGCTGCGCTGGTGGCTTCGGCCGTTGATCTCCACGCGACATTCAAAACAAGTTCCCATACCGCAGAATGGAGCGCGTGGCTGGCCGGAGACCGATGCGCGACAAACGCCGGTCGAAAGCAGCACGGCCACGGCGACTGTCGATCCAACCGACACGGCTACCGGCGTGCCGTTTACCCGAACCGTGAGAGTTTCAGACATGCGTTTCGACCTTTGTTTCAATGACCATTTGTCTCGACGGCAAATAAGGCTCGGACGGAATCGCGGGAGCTTGTCCGAGAATCTGCGCACAAATCAGCTTGCCGGTTGCCAAAGAAGTGGTGATCCCCAATCCTTCATGCCCGGTCGCGATGTACAGAGATGGATCTTCGAGCCATGGACCGATCAACGGAAGTTTGTCCGGAGTCGCGGGCCGAAAACCCGTCCAGATGCGGATGCCGGAAAAAGTAGCCACGGCAGGCAGGTATTCGAATGCACGCTGCAACATGCGCGAGAGAATAGTTGATTCGACCTCATCGTGTTCGACGTCGTACTGGCGAGAAGAACCGATAAGAAGCTGGCCGGTCTTGCGAGGCTGGATGTTGAAGGCCACGGAATCACTGGTGAGCGAGTGAGCGGATTTGAGATAACCCAGCTCGACCAGTTGATGACGAACCGCGCCCGGATAACGATCAGTGATGACCAGGTGGCCCTTGCGCGGCTTGACTTGAATGCCTGGAGTCAGCCTTGGAGAGAACTGACCGGCCGCATTGATGAGCCGCCCAGCACTGAGGCTCGTGCCATCGGCGAGGCGAGCGTTGCCTTTTCCTAAGGAAACAACTGCTTTGCCCGTGTCGATCGAAGCGCCCAACGCGACCGCCTGTTCCAGGAGAAAGCAGGCAGCTGCTGGTGGATATAGGACGGAATCTCCTTCGACCAAGAGTCCGCCTCGAAGGGGTGCACGAAGATGGGGCTCAGCGTGGTGCAAAGCTTGTGGATCGAGGATTTCTGCGCGAACCCCGCGGGCGCGGTAGTAGTCACACTTTCGACGGACTTCCGACATTTCTTCCTCGTCGACAGCAACCCAAATCGTTCCACATCTTTCGAACTCAACCTTGGGCGGCAGCTCCTCGCGGAGTTCTTCCCAGAGAACCTGAGAATAGTGGGTCAGAGAAAACTGAGCTTCGGAGTCGTCCATCACCACGACGTGGCCCATCGAGGCGCCGGTTGCTCCGGACGAGGTAAACCGCTCTTCGACGACGGTGACGCGCAATCCGGCCTTGGCGAGCTCGAAGGCGCAGGCTGCGCCGACGATTCCCGCGCCAACAATCAAGACATCGGCCGAAAGCGTCATGCCTGAATGCCGTATCGGAACGAGTCGCTCGGATCAAAGATGAAATCCGCGTCAGAAGTGATGAATGCAGAGCCCTTGATCACCGGAATGATTTCGCCGTTCTCGATGCGCACTTGACCTTCAAACACGCTCCCAACAATACTCTCTTGCCGCCAGACTTCTCCCGGTTTGAGCTTGCCATCGGCGTAGAGACAGGCAAGTTTGGCGCTGGTTCCTGTGCCGCACGGCGAACGGTCGTAGGCTTTTCCAGGACAAAGAACGAAATTCTTGCTGTTGACCCCCGGAATTTGTGAGGGACTGAAGAGTTCAATGTGATCGATTTCTCTTCCGTCGGCGCCCTTGATTCCCTTTCTCTCGAGGGCCTGACGAATCGCCCATGTAAATTGCGTGAGCTCTTCGATGTTGCCGATCATGAGATCGAAGGAGTGGTCGTTGACCAGGAAGAACCAATTCCCACCCCAGGCCACGTCCCCCCGCACCGTCCCGTAACCGGGAACGTGGACGGCGACGCACGTGGCCGTGCGATGGCTGGGCACATTTGCGACGGAAACTTCGCCGGTTTCCAGTAGCGTGGCCGAAACCGTACCTACCGGCGTGTCGATCTTATGCTCCCCGCCGCCAATTCGTCCCAGGTAGGAAAGGGTTGCTACCAACCCGATCGTTCCGTGGACGCACATACCGAGATAGCCGACATTATTAAAGAAGATCACTCCCGTCGCGCTTCCTTGTTTCACAGGCTCGCAAAGGAGCGCCCCGACAACAACTTCCGAACCGCGAGGCTCGTTGACCAATGCACGCCGCAAGAAATCGTAGCTGGCCTCAAACTCGTCCAGTCGCAACGCCATAGTGTCAGATGCCAGTACCGGGCCGCCGGAAACAATGATGCGAGTCGGTTCGCCTCCCGTGTGTGAGTCAACTACGTGAACGCGCTCCAGTCGTTCAATCATGGAATTCGGGATTCATCCTCCCTCCAGGGTCGGGTTTGCAGCGTGATCGTCCCTCAAAGGTCGACAGATCGAGGGATTTTCTATGAATCTACCTACCTAAAGCATTCGCGATCACTAGCGGAGCGCTCCGATTCGACAGCCCGTCAGAGTAATCATGATCCAAAGAGCTGACCCGGAGGTCGGGCTAGCGAGAAACGCGCTTGACACAGTATATCATATTCTGTATACAATCCGTCAACAAACGCCGTGCCACAACTTGTCGGTCCAGTGTCCCGGTCGATGAGTTAGTCAAGTCTCACACTTGGACCTGCTGTTGGGACAAGTCGAGGAATTATCTCGAAGCGGAGGATGACATGCGCAAGCCACTGCGTCTCGGAGCTATTTTCCTTTCAATTCTTTTGTTTGCGTCGACCAACATAGCCCGCAGCCAAGTTCGTACTACCGGGCAGCTTGCTGGTACCGTTTTGGACCCTTCGGGCGCGGCCGTTTCCGGCGCCACTCTGACGGTATCCCAGCCATCCATCGGGTTCAGCCAGACAGTGACAGCCAATGATTCCGGTGAATACGTGTTTCCAGCCCTACAGCCGGGAAGCTATCAGCTCAAGGTAACTGCAAAAGGCTTCTCCGACGCTGTCTACGACAACGTAGGGGTGGGCGCGGCGCGCAGTACGGACCTCAAGGTTGAGCTGAAGGTTGGCCAAGCCAGCGAGACGGTGCGCGTTTCGACGGCGGGCGAAGTTTTGGAAACGTCCAGCAATACACTCTCGACGACGATCAGCCCCGAAGGCCTCCAGAATCTGCCGTTGAACGGACGAGACGCTCTGCCGTTCGCACAACTCGTACCAGGGGCGCAAAGTGGAGGAGACCAGCGCTTCACCACGTACAATTCGCTGCCAAACGCCGCTATCAATATTACGGTCGATGGAGTGAACGACAACTTCCAGCGCTATCGCACTTCGACAACTGGCTTTTTCACGGCGGCGCCACTGCGGCTCGGCGCTTTTGATGAACTGACGGTTTCGACGGACAGCTTGACCGCGGATGCGGGATCTGAAGGATCGGTACAGTTGCAGTTTGTGACCAAGCGCGGAACCAACCAGTTCCACGGCACAGCCTTCTGGCAGACACAGAACAGCGCGTTCAATGCAAACAGCTTCACCAACAATGCTCTGGGGCTGAAAATCTCTCCGTTCCACTTAAATGACTACGGCGGCAACTTTGGCGGGCCACTTTGGAGGAACAAGGTTTTCTTCTTCGTTAACTATGAAGAGGAAGACAATCCTTTTTCCAACACCACTTCGCTCTTAATACCGACGCAGCCGGCGCAGCAGGGGTTGTTTACATACGTCGGAACGGATAGCCAACAACATACCGTAAATCTGCTCAACCTTGCCACAGCAAATGGGTTTCCAAGCCAGATCGACCCGACTATCGGAAGCATATTCAGCCAGATCAATGGGTTTGCCAAGAATCAAACGTTGACAGCGGTATCGGGCCTTCCCTACATGACGCAGTTCAACTTCTTTCAGAGGCAAAGCAATACGAACCGCTACCCAACGGCGCGGCTGGACTATCAGGTGACGCAGAAAATCGCGGTGCATGGCTCATGGGATCTTTACTGGCGCAAGATCGACAACGCCCAGCCGTATCCCGGTGACACGCACGTCAGCAATGGGTTCAAGTCTACGTATTACACCGGCATGCTGGGTTTCGACTGGGCCATCACACCGCAGTTAGTCAACCAATTCAATTTCGGCGTTCTGGGTACGGTTGAGGAGTTTAACCCCGGGAACAACTTCAATGAGTTTCGATCACAGGGGAATCGGCAGATTGCCGCCGGGCAACTCGCTAGCGGCCAAGGTGCGTTGTTTCAACCATTGATACCGAGTTTCATCTTCCCGCTGCCCCGGAACAACCCTCTCTGGCACACGTACGACAACATCAGTTGGACCCACGGGAAGCATACCTTCACGTTTGGAGGGGACATTCGCATTTCCGTGATGCGTGAATTGGAGTCGAATTCGCCGCCAACGTATTCCCTCGGACTCAACGCCCTGGACCCGGCGCTCAGCATGTTCAGTGCTTCGAATTTTCCCGCCATCAATCAGGCTACTGACTTGCTGAACGCGGAAGCCTTTTACGCCACGCTTGTTGGCAGGCTCAGCGGGATCTCCGGTTTCAACGAGGTGGACAGCAAATCACGGCAATATAAGGTTGCCGGTGCATTGAACTATCTCGAGAAGCAAAGGGTTGGCGGGCTGTACGTTCAGGACAAGTTTCGAGTCACTCCGCATTTGGCCCTCAACTATGGTTTCCGCTGGCAGCTCACCGGCGCCATACACAACACAAACAACTTCAACGCCAATCCAACGTACGCCGATCTTCTTGGACCATCGACACAACTGTTCAATCCCGGCCAGCTGAATGGGAACCTCAATCCCGTTGTCACGCTGAGGCCGTCACCTTACTCCGCCGACCTGAAGCAGCCAGCGCCAAACATTGGGTTCGCCTGGAATCCTGCCTGGCAAGATGGATGGCTTGGAAAACTCTCGGGAGGCGGCAATCTCGTTATTCGCGGTGGCGCTCGAGTCAGCCACTACGACGAAGGATGGACGACCTTCGAACAGGCTACGTTCTTTGGTAACCCTGGACCGACACAGACCGTCTTCTTGAGCCCCGGATCCGCACCCGGACAGTTCGCGCCAGGCTCTTTGAGTCTGGCATCCACGGTTACTCCCAATGCGTTCCCGCAATCGTTCCGCTTCCCGCTCGAAGAATCTGCGTTCACGTTCGGCGGCCAGCCGTTTGGGACCGTGGATCCCAGGATTCGCGCGCCGTATGTCGAGAGCTGGAATTTGGGTATCCAGCGGAAACTGCAGGGCGGCACGGTTTTCGAAATAAACTATATTGGGAATCACTCCGTGCACATGTGGCAGAACTTCGATTTGAACGAAGTGAATATCTTCGAAAACGGCTTTTTGAAGGAGTTTAAGAACGCACAGAGCAATCTCCAGATCTGTATGGCGACCCCATCCTGTGCTGCGACGCCGAGCTTTCAAAACGCGAACCTGGCTGGACAAGTGGCGCTGCCGATCTTCGACGCTGCTTTTGGCGGGCCGGGGGCGGCGCTGCCCAGTGCGTCATTGGCGACCTCAAGTTATCAAAATGCTCAGTTCATTCCGCTGCTGCAGCAAGGACAGGCTGGGGCACTCGCTAACGCGCTGGCCTCGACGGCGACATACCTTTGCAATATGGTGGGACAGGTCTTCACGCCGTGTGGTTCGGGCTATGGCGCCGGCAAATATCCCATAAACTTCTTCCAGGCGAATCCTTACGCGGCGGGTGTGCCAATCCTGTTGCTATCGGACCCGGGTAGTGAGTCCTACAACGGCTTGCAGGTTCAGGTGAAACACCCCGTAGGGCACGGGCTTATGCTGATGGCCAACTACGCGTATAGTCATTCCTTCACGAATCGTTACATCGGCGACTACTTCACGGCGGATCAGGCCGTCGCGA
>Ga0210410_10000260_pt1 | contig 67960 bp, 48 predicted proteins | sample IncBWC4MmetaG_FD_161058 | JGI IMG/M metagenome (GOLD analysis project Ga0210410, IMG submission 161058) | Forest soil microbial communities from Barre Woods Harvard Forest LTER site, Petersham, Massachusetts, United States - Inc-BW-C-4-M | ecosystem: Environmental > Terrestrial > Soil >... | reverse complement strand
TCACTCCCGGAACTACATTTGCGCGCTGGTTGAAATATCCGAGACCGCCGTCGGCATTGTTCTGTGCCGGGTTGATGGAAATAGGCAACCCTGTATGCGCTGTCAGGATGCCGCTCCACTGCCAGCCCCCGAGAACCGCATTCATTGCCCGGTTCCAATCGGCGCCAAATTGCTTACCCTTACCAAAAGGCAGTTCGTAATTGTGATGGATAACGAGGCTGTGGGTGAGGTCACTCGCGTCGACGGAGCGCTCAGCGGCCAGATCGTAGGAATTCCTGACGACGCTACCATTGCCAGGGAATGCCCAGCCAGAAGCGCCCTGCACGTTGTCCAGGAACTTGGAGTAGGTGTAGGAAACGTTGAGCTCCAGGCCAGAGTGCCAACGATGCGTGTATGTGGCCTCGAGCGCGTTGTAGCTTGAGCCACCAGCCGCAGGCTGCGCTTCGGTAACGCTGCAGTATTCGGGGAACGGACGCAACAATTGTCCTGCCAGAACCGTGGGCTGGTCGAGACCGCAAGCGCTGGACTTGATTGCCCCAAAGAATGGATTGGGCACCTGCTGCAGGAGTTGATTCCCCTTGGCTAGATCTGCGACTGGAAACTGGTTCCACTCTAGGTATTGTGCAAGGACATGCACGCCGTGATTCCCGACGTAACTGATGTCGATTAGGTCGTTATTGGTGAGGCTATATTGGACGCCGGTCATCCACTGCTGTACATAGGGTGAAGGGCGGTTAGGGTTAGTGACAGGATTGAGGTTGAAGCCGACACCTGTCAATCCTCCCAACGAGTTGCCTGTAATCGGCACTTCCCCATTTGCAAATGCGCTGGGCAAGGTTCCATTGCCGCTAAGCGTCGAGGCGGGATTTAATCCACCATTAAGACTTGTAACCCAAGGTGTGGGCTGCGAATAGCCCATATTGGGTCCCTGGCCATAATAGCTGGGCACATAAAATACCCCGTAGCCGCCGCGGAGCAGCAGTTTGTCGCGCAACTGATAGGCAGCTCCAATGCGCGGGGCAAAGTTCTTATACGAAGTATTGTAAAGGCCGCTGTTGCTGCCTGAGCTAAAGACGAGCGCGCCCGGAACGTTAAAGCCCACCGAGGAGCTGATGGGGTTCACCGCGGTGAAGTTGAAATTCTCCTGTGCATCATGCCGTTCCACCGGCGCCGTCTGGATTTCGTAGCGCAAGCCCAGGTTAAGGGTGAGCTTGCGAGTGGCCTTCCAACTGTCCTGCAGATACCAGCCGAGCAGGTGCTTATCGGTGGCTGGAAACTGGTTGAAACCGGTCTTGGTCTTGGTGGAATCCGAACTGCCCACGCCGAGCAGAAACGATGCGAACGCGTTGCCCGTGCTGGATGTTTGAGCTTGTGGGTCCGGCCCAGCGGTGAAGTTCGGCGTGAATTGGAGAGTGGTGTTCGCGTAATGTCCGCCATCGATGCGCGCCCACACGTCCATAAAACCAAAGGCAAGCGTGTGCTTCCCTTTGATTTTCGTGAAATCAACCGAACTGGTCCAAATGGTTTGCGGCACGATGTAGTTATCCAGATTTACCGGCGCGCCAAGAAACGCGTAGTTCTGCGGCTGAATTTGAGGGAACGATGGCGCAATCGCATCGATGAAGGAGGGCAGTCCAAGGGCCGAAGATTTATATCCGAAGCTTTGCGTGGTGGACTGCTCGACGTGGCGGTTCACCCCGAAATTCAGGCTGGCGGAAAACGTGGGATCAAAAACGTGGGTGTAACCCGCGTTGATGCTATAGCGATTGTTGGGAGCGGTTACGCCCGGGCCTCCCGGATCGGAAGCCCCATAATAGGTCGGGGAATTTATTTTCGACTCATATTTCTGTGACCAACGCGCATTGAACCGGTCATTGTCGGTGAAATTGTGATCGATGCGGACAGAATACTCATTGGAAGTAGCCTGCGCGGCAGCGGCATTGGTGTAATTATTGATGAGGTTGCTGTTCGTGGGAGTCGGCCAGTAATTGCCCGTGGCGATGCTTTTGGCAATCGTGTCCATCAGACCGGCCGGGATGATGTTGCCGGAGAAAGGATCGCGGATAAAACCGGATTGCGTGGCGATCAAACCTGTGCCCGGATCCACCTGTCCCGCCGTGATTTGTCGCGTGCTGAAGGGATTGTAAATTGCCCCGGTAATGATCGGTCTGCCCAGGGCGTCGACTTGACCTGTAGGCGCACCCAGTAGCGCCGAAAAGTCTCCATTCCTTTCGTTGGTCGTCGGCATTGTGCCCACGAACGTGGCAGGGGTCGACTGGCGCAGGCCTTCGTAGTAACCGAAGAAGAAGGTTTTGTCCTTGCGGATGGGGCCACCGACGGTGCCGCCAAACTGATTGCGAGTGAAGCTGGGTTGTTTGCCGTTGTTGAAAAAGTATCGCGCGTCGGCGTTGCTATTCCGGTAGAACTCGTAGGCATCGCCATGTAACTGGTTGGAGCCGGACTTGGTAACGACGTTGATGACGTTGCCACTGCTGAACCCATATTGCGATGTAAATGCGTTAGTCTGAATCTTGAACTCACCTACATCGTCCACCGAGGGAACATAAACCACGCCACCCCAATCAAGGCGAGTATCCCATGTCCCATCCAGCAGGTATTCCGCCGTGTTAAAAAAGGTGCCTCCGAAATTGAGGAACGAAACATCCTGATCCGCACTTCCGGAAATACCCGGGGCGCCCACAATCTGCAATTCGGCGGCGTTGCTGACCGAGGAGTTCAGCACCGCCAAGCCGATGACGTTTCGCAAATTCAAGGGAAGCTCGGCCACCTGCCTGGCGGAAATATCCGACGAGATATTGGCGTTTTCTGAGTTCATCAGAGGCGCCTGCGAAGTGACTTCGATACTTTCGGTAACCGCGCCAAGAGCCAAACTGATCTTTTCCTCGGCGTTCTGCCCGGGTATCAACTCGATTCCATCTTGCTTGTAGTGTTTGAACCCGGCAGCCTCCACCTGCAGCGTGTAGGTGGCAGGCGGGAGGAGCGTGAACGAGAAGAGCCCGTTGTCCGTGGTCAGATAGGTACGAGAAATGCCGCGGTCTTTACTAACAAGCGTTAACTTGGCGCCATTGACTGACTGACCCGAAGCGTCGAGGACCGTTCCGCTGAGTGACGCGGTAATGGCCTGCGACTGCCCGTAAGACTGCCCGGCGGTCAAGGCCAGCACCGCCAGAATTGCAACTAAGAAGATGCTCCACTTCCACGACCGTACTTTGCCTGACATTTAAAAATTCCTCCTGGACACCCTGGTTGGAGGCAGGATGCCACCCCGAATTCTGTCCAAACCCCGTGGGTCCCCTTGCCACTCGAAGTCGCTTGCTCTTCCCAAAATCCTTGCGAGGGCTGGCAGACCCAATTCAAAAGACTGGTGCAACTTATAGAAAACTCCGTTGCTCGCTGGCAATGGTTTGCCGGTAAAGGAAATCGGATAAGAAAGAAAAGACCCGAGATTATCGCGTAAAACGCCTCTTGTCCGCAACTTACAGGGACGTTAAGAGACCGTTAAGAGCACTTGAATTTCTGTTTTACGTTGCAGCGGGCCGAAAACCCCTGTAGCATCTGTGGAAATTGAATTTTTGATAGCCGGAATCTGTTGTTTGGGTGCTCGCCTGGGTGCAACGGCGACATACTATCGCTGGGTCGGGGCGTAAGAGGAGCCTTGCTAGCAGAGCAGGTAACGGACAGCTGGACACCTTCCAGCGAAGCCGAAAAGTCCGCCGTTCAGCAGCAACTCGACAAGTTGCTCGCTACACCTCTGTTCAACTCCAGCAAACGATATCCGAGCTTCCTGAAATACGTGATCACGCACTCGCTGGCCGGCCAGACCGATCAGCTTAAAGAGCGAATCCTCGGCGTCGAGATTTTTGGCCGCTCCCCCGACTACGACACCAACATCGACCCCATAGTGAGGGTGACCGCCGCGGAAATTCGCAAGCGCATCGAGCAGTATTATCAGGACCCCAAGCACAGCCAGGAAATCCGGCTGTACCTGCCCGCCGGTTCTTATGCGCCGCAGTATTCCTGGCCCGGGCGTCCAACCGGTTTGTCGGGGAATGGGGTAGACGCGCCCAGCGGCGGCGGCGAAGCGACTCCAATCCTTCCAACCGCAGCACAGTCCTCTCCAGCGCGAACCGGCCGATCTGTCCTTAAAGGCTGGAAAACCAAAGTTGCGTTGGTGCTGCTTTTGGTGGCGGGAGCTTCAGCGGCAATCTGGTTTGCGTCCCGGCCGCCGGCGCTGAAGGAGTTCTGGGAACCGTTCGTAAAATCTTCAGAGCCCGTGCTGTTCTGCATCGCGGACCAGATCCAGTATTCAACGCTTCGGCTGCGCGATGCTGCCGACCCGCAGCGGGAAATCACGTTAAGCGACAGCATGGTCACAATCATCATTGATGACGTAAGCCCGCTGGTGAACCTGGCAGGTTTGCTTCATACCTACGGCAAAACCTATCGCGTGCAGGGTGAAGCCACCACCAGCCTTACCGATCTGCGCCGCGGCCCCTCGGTATTCATCGGCGCCTACGACAATGGATGGACGCTGCGGCTGACCTCTCCTCTGCGATACCACTTCGGGAACGACAAGGAAATGACACAATTCTGGATCGAAGACCGCGCCAACCCCGGAAAACGCGACTGGATGCTGGACCGCAGCGTGCAGCAGCAGACCGGGACCTATAAGGATTACGCCATTGTTGCGCGCCTGGTGGATCCGGATACGGATCAGTTCGTAGTTGTGGCCGCGGGAATCGGAAGAGGCGGAACAGTCGCCGCGGGCGAATTCCTGGTGGATGCAAATCGCATGGACGAAATGCTGAAACAAGTGCCGCGCAACTGGAAACAAAAAAATGTCGAGATCGTCCTGGAGACGCAGGTGATTCAGGGTCGCTCCGGCCCGCCGCGGATCACCGCGGTTCACGTCTGGTAAGCGAATTACACGCTGAGGAAGACAGGGTCACTGCGGTTGTGCTATGAATTTTTCCGTGCGTTTGGCGACCTTTTCGATTGCGCGAATCACCAACTCCGGCTGTTCCTGCATGATCCAGTGATTGCTGTCTCCCGCCAGGACGTGTTCCCCCTGCGGCAATCGCGCTGCGATTGCCGCATGCTCGCGGCGGCGATGCTCGGGTGCAGTGCGCGCCGACAAAATCACCACAGGCTTATCGGAAAAATTTGCGAATTGGGCGATTCTTGCCGCGCTGGCGGGCAGGTTTTCCAATTGGCTGGCAATCGTAAGCGCGAATTTTGGCTGAACCCAGAAAACGGTCGCCATGGCGCGTTCCTTTTCGGGCAAGGCGGAAAACCAGGGACTCGAAACGGTGCCGGATTCCGCGGGCGATCCGCGGCTGATCAGGCGGACCAGATGAGCGGCAAGATTCTTTACACCGGTGGTCAGAAGAAAAGCCACGAAACGAATTACACCGAAGCGGGCGAGGAACGCCGCGCGCCGGCACACCCTGGCCCCGATGCGTGAGAGCTTCAGGTCGTGGGTGGAGGGCGGGTTCCATTCCGCCGGCGCCACTGGATCCACAAGCACGATCCCGGTAACTTCGCCGGGGAAACGCGCGGCGAAGTGCGGCATGGTCAGACCGCCGAAGGAATGCCCCACGAGCACATAGGGAGGCGGAATCGCGGCCCGCTCCAGCAGAGTGTGCAGTTCATCGACAATGCGATCCGCGGTTCGAGGCATTGGACCCAAATCGCTCCAGCCCATCCCCGCGCGATCGTAGGAGACAACACGGAATGATCCAGACAATGTGCGTTGCAGGTCGCTCCAACTCAACACGGTGGACATCAGGCCCGCTTCCAGCAAAATGGTCGGGCCTCCGCTCCCCGCTTCCAGCAGGTGAAGCCGATGCGTTCCAAGATCAACTAACCTGCCCGGTGGAGGATAGGCTCTGCGATCTCGACGCGTTCCCAACGATTGGTAGACCACGCCCAGCACAACGCCGAGCAAGATAAGGCCCCCAATCAAAGCTACGATTTGGATCAACTTCCCCGCTCCTCAAGAGGATTTCGCAGTCGCTTGGATGCTTTCACTTCGCATCCGGCTACGGACGTCCTGCGCCGCCTCAAATGCCGCCTCGATACAATCACCGATGGACCGGCCTTTCAGAAAATTGCCCGCGATGCCCAGGTTTGGAATGGTGCGCACGATGTTTCGGATCTCCGCTACTCGATTCGCGTGCCCAACATTGAATTGCGGCAACGCCCGCGAATCGCTCCAGACCACGCGGTCGAGCGGCGGACCTTTGATGCCCAGCGCGGCGGCGTTTTCCGCTTCGACGATTCGCGCGTATTCTTCTTCGCTCGACGCGGCTCGATTGTTGTTCATCTCTCTTCCGGCAAAGCTGGTCATTAACACCGCCCCATCGGGCGCGCGATCCGGAATTAGCGAGGAATTCCAGAAGGTGCAAATTGTCTCCAAACCTTCGCGCCGAGGGACCATGAAGCCGAATCCATCCAGCGTGTTGCTCACTTGGGAGCGATTGTACGCACAGCCCACCGCGCGGACCGGAGCGTACTCAATCGCTTTCAGATGGCTCGCGAGTTGCGGGGCGGAGTTTTCCAATAGTTGCGCGGCAACGTACGCGGGCACCGCGAGTATCAAATGCTCCGCCGTTATTTTTTCGCCGCTCGATAAAACAATTTGCCAGGAAGCGATCGCTTCGCCGCTTCCATTTCGTATTTGTTCCACACTGGCGACAGGGGTGTTATAGCGAATCTCTTCGTGCAATTCCGCGGCGAGTTTATCTGGAAGCGCCGCCATGCCTGACCGGAAGGAACCGAGGGATGGCAATGCATCGGTGACCTGCAAAATGTCGCGCTTGCCGTTTGCGCCGGCCTTACTCAGAGATTGGTCCTCGTTCAATACTTGCTCTTTTGACTTGCGCGCGCGAATCGCCCCACGTACGAGGCTTCCCTGGGTTCGCTCCCATTCCACCAGGGCCGGGAAGGCGCTTCCCATGCCCATTTTGCGGGCATCGCCAAAAAATATCGTGGAAATAAGAGGGTCCACCAGGTAGTCCAGCACTTCAGTTCCAAATTTCCGTTGAACGAAATCAGCCAGGGTCTCTTCATCGGGGGGCGGTTGCGAGGAGCCAAAGACGTCGGACAGGATTCGCAACTTGGATCCGGCTCCGAGCAATCGCGTTCCGATCAGCCCCGCCGGCGAAAAAGGTGCCCGGTGCAGCCGGCCGTCCCGCAAGATATAGCGCTTTGCTTTCGGGTCGCCCGCTACAAATTCCGTTTCCAGATTCAACTCGCGCAACAGCCGCCATAACATTGAGGGAAATCGCGGGCATTGGGGTCCGGTCTCAAACAAGAAACCATTCCTTCGGACAGTGGCGATTAATCCCCCGGCGCGTCCCTGAGACTCCAGGACGACGCATCGGATTTCCAATTGCCGGAGCCGGTACGCGCAAGCCAAGCCGGAGATTCCCGCGCCGATGATCGCCACTTTTGGTGTGTATCCCACGGTAGCCGAAGCCTATCAAACTTCCGGGAGCCGCGGGGGGTGCGCCAGGCTCCCGAACTTCTGCCAGAATAGATGTCTGGAATACCCGTGGAGTCACTTCTAAATTTCGTACAGAGCTATGCAGCGCTTGGCGGCGAAGTTGCCGTGCGGCAGCGGCGCGGCTATCGCATGGAAAGCCGGACGTACGGACAGATTGCGGAAGGAGCGAACCGGCTGGCGCGCGAACTTGAGCGACGCGGCATAAACAAGGGCGAGGCGGTTTTGTTGTGGGGCGAGAACTCCGCGGAATGGATCACGGTATTTCTCGGGTGCCTGCTTCGCGGCGTTGTCGTCGCTCCCATCGACCACACATCTTCGGCGGAATTTGCGAGCCGGGTGTCGCAAGAAGTTAACGCGAAGCTCATCTTTCGATCCGACACGCAGAAAGAATGCGGATCAGTTGCGTCCATCGCGCTGGATTCGCTTTTGGCCGTCACGGCGGGACACGATTCTTCGGCTTATCCTTCGCCGCCGCTCACCCGCCAGGATACTTTGGAAATCATATTCACCTCGGGCACCACGGCCGAACCTCGCGGCGTAGTGATCTCGCACGGAAACGTCCTGGCGAACATTGAGCCGCTGCAGGCTGAAATTCAGAAATATCTTCGCTATGAAAGACTTTTCCACCCGCTTCGTTTTTTGAACCTGCTTCCCCTTAGCCACGTGTTCGGCCAAATGCTTGGAGTGTTCATCCCTCCATTGCTGGCCGGCACCGTCGTATTCATTGATTCGCTCCGGCCGGCTGAGTTTATGGACACGATCCGGCGTGAGCGGGTCTCTGTCCTGGTGGCGGTTCCGCGTTTTATCGAATCTCTTCAACGCGAGGTGGAACGCCAGGAAGAACGCGACGGAAAAATCGAGCAGTTTCGAAGGAATTTCACCCTGGCGGAGCGACGGCATTTTCTCCTGCGCTGGTGGCGATTCCGCAAAATCCGCTCGCGGCTAGGCTGGAAATTCTGGGCATTCATCTCCGGAGGCGCCGCGCTGCCCAAACAGGCCGAGACGTTCTGGAATCGGCTGGGATACGCGGTCATCCAGGGATACGGGATGACGGAGACGACTTCGCTGATCAGTCTGAATCACCCCTTTCGTTCCACGCAGGGATCCATCGGCAAGGTGTTTCCCGGTTTGGAAGTGCGTGTTGACGAGAACGGCGAAATCCTGGTGCGCGGCGAAAACGTAGCGACAGCTTACCGGCAAAGCGGGCGGACATTATCAGTCGCCGAATCGGACGGATGGTTCCGAACGGGAGACATCGCGGAGAAGGACGAGACGGGCAGCCTGTATTTCAAGGGCCGGCGAAAGAACGTAATCGTCACGCCCGCCGGAATGAATATTTACCCGGAGGACCTGGAAAAAGCGTTGCGAGCGCAACCCGGCATTCGTGATTGCGTGGTGATCGGCCTCGAACGGGATGGCAATGCCGAGCCTTGCGCCGTTTTGTTGCTGAACGGCTCCAATGGAAACCCCGCCGCAATAATCGAAGGCGCCAACCAATCGTTGGCTGAGTATCAGAAAATCCGGCACTCGTATCTTTGGCCGGAGCCGGATTTTCCCAGAACACCGACGCAAAAGCCGATTCTTCCCCGCATTCGCGAGGTAGTCCAGAAAGCAAAGACCGGCGTGACGGAAAACGCTCCTGCGGCGGGCTCCCTAGCCGGATTGATCGCGCGAATTACCGGCCGCCCCGTGCCATTGGGCTCCGCTGAGAGCAATCTCGAAACGGATTTACACCTGACGTCGCTGGACCGCGTGGAACTGATGAGCGCGCTGGAAGAGCGGCATCAAGTGGACCTGAACGAAGCCCAGTTTCAGGACGTCGCCACAGTCGCGCAACTGGAGAGGCTTCTTGCGCGGGGCAGTTCCTCTCCGGTCCAGCATGTGTATCCCATCTGGCCGCAGCACTGGTTGGTGAAAGCTTTCCGGCTTGCTGTCTACTATTCGCTCGCCTGGCCGGCGACGTATCTTCTTGCGGCGCCCAGAATTCGCGGCCGCGAGAATTTTCGCGGGCTACAGGGGCCCGTCCTGGTGATCTCCAATCACGTCACCTATCTGGATATCGCCTGGATTCTGCCGGCGCTTCCCATAAGATTTCGAAACCGCCTTGCCACCGCGATGCGCGGTGAAAGGCTCGCGGAAATGAGGAGCCCTTCCAAAAGCCTGGGCCTGTACGAGCGATTCATGGAGCGCTTGAGGTATTTTCTCGCGCTAAGTCTCTTCAATGTTTTCCCTCTGCCGCAGCGATCCGGTTTTCTCCGCAGCTTTTCTTTTGCGGGCGACCTTGCCGACCGCGGGTGGAACGTTCTGGTTTTTCCAGAAGGCAAAACAGCGGAGGATGAAAACATAATGCCTTTTCGCGCCGGCATCGGCCTGCTAGCGAAACAGTTGAACATCCCCGTTGTTCCCATCTACCTGCATGGGCTATCGGATCTGAAACAGAAGGAACAAATTCTCACCCGGCCCGGCCACGTGCAAGTCACGATTGGCGCGCCGGTACGCTTCACCGGGGGCGAGGACGCAGAAGAAATCACGCGTGAACTGGAGCGTCGCGTGCGAGAACTTCAATCGGTCTGAGAATATTCCGTCCTGCGCAGCGCCGTCAGGCGGCGAACCCCAAAGAACACAAGAACAAGCACAATCGTCAGGGCGATTGAAGCCCATTTCTGTTCCACAAGGAATTGCTTCGCCGCGGCCCCATAGCGCGCTCCCAGAAATGCTTCGACGAAGAAGAGAGTGCCTCGTCCGAGCAGCGTGCCAATTACGAACGTTGCGAAAGGCACCTGAAAAACCCCTTGCGCAATCACAAACGGTTTGAACGGCACCGGGAAAGGCGCGACGGCGGGAAGGAAGACAGATGCCATCGGATACTCTTGAATGAGCGTGCGAATCCTGCCCGGTGGATGGCCCTGGGTTTTGCGATAGTAGGCTTGCCCGCCCTTCCGTGCCAGCCAGTAGATCCAGATGCATCCAGCAAGCGAGCCGATTGCGGCCATCGCGGCGTAATACGGCATGCGCAGCGGGTGCCGGCTGGAGAGTTCCATCAGGAGCAAGTCTGTGACCAGGGGAAGCGGGACGAACGAAGAATCAATGAACGCCGAGAAGAGCAGGCCGGCGCCGCCCAGCGCGGGCAGCATTAGCTTCAACCAGGATCTGAACTGAGCCCATCCCACAGCAACCTCAAGTTATGCAATTAGCCGGCAGGCGACGTTTGGCTGTTACCGACTGGCCTACAGAACCGTGTCCAACCGTAAATGGGCCTGCAGTTTGTCCGGGCCAACTACCCATTCGATAGTAGATGCCTGAGTCCGCCGAATTGGCAAATAAAATTTGGGCCAATATTTCGATTTTTTTGTCACTTTCATGTATCTCTCCGGCAACTTCGATTATCCAACGTTTTGCCACCAGGGGCCGCCAGTAACCGGTCAGCACCACTGTAGGGGCAGTAAAGAAAGCTGAACGAATCACGACAATTTTGTTATATTCACCCGTGAGTTGACTCAGTCGCAACCCCTGGTCATCTTACGCAAAGAAGAGGTTGGATTCATGTCCACACTGGAACAACCGCGACCTACGGTTCCTACCCAGTCGTTTCGCCTCGACGTTCCCTTGCATACTCTTTTGCAACAGCCAGGGCAGAGGCCCTCGCCCCACTCTTCAAAAGAGACCGGGGCGCTTCCCGAGCCGGTTTTTCCGCAACAACCCGAGTTGCTGCACGAGCTTGACGCGGCTGACATCGCGGCCCACGACCATGTCTTGCACACGGGGAAGAGGCAATGGCCGGTTGATCGGATCCTCAAAACCATGCGCGGTTGGATGGTTCCTTATTTCAAATCGCGCGTTCTGCCCGGAGATTTCCAGCCGATCATCGCTTACCTCTTCACCGAGTGGAAATGCAATCTGGATTGCCATTACTGCTGGTCGTACGACAACCGCGTGAAGGGAATGACCGAAGAAACGGCGCGCCGGGCGATTGACTGGTTGGAGTCGACCCCGTGCCGCGTGTTGGCACCCACGGGCGGAGAGCCGTTGTTGCGCCCCGACTTTGTTCACAAAGCGCTTTACTACGCCGCGAAGAAAGACTTCTGGGTTTATCTGGCCACGAATGCCCGCCTGCTCCGTCCTGATGTCACCGATCGCCTGGCGGATGCCGGAATCGCGACCATCAATTTCGCAGTCGATGCGATTAAGGAAAAGCCCGGCCTTCCGAAAGCGCTGGAGCATGTGCGAACAAACTTCGACTACCTCGTGCGGCGGCAGTACCGGTACGGGTACACGGTATTCTTCAACACCAACATTTGCCGCACCAACATCGAAGACGTGAAGCAATTGGTGGAGATCGCCCACGACCACGGGATATCGCTGACTTTCCACATCAACGAAGCTCCCATGATGGAGCAATCCCACTTCAAGCATCTCCACGAAAACGATACCTATATTCGTCCGGAAGATTTTCCGATGGTCGACGATCTGCTGGACTGGCTGATCGACAAGCAACGCCAGGGATACAAAATGGTGGACTCCATTCCGCGCTTGCAAAATATGAAGGGGTTCATGCGTGGAGTGGGCGAGCACTGGGGTTGCCGCGCGGGCCAGAACTGGCTGATCATTCGGACCGACGGAACACTGGCGCCGTGCTTCCCGATGTACAACGCGACTTACGATTGGGGCACGGTCGAGAACCAGAAGTTTGACCTCAAACAACTTGCCGAAATGAAACAGGGCTGTGAGCCGCACTGCTTCTCGACGCTTGGCTACAACGTGGCTTACTGTTACGACGCAGCCCGGGTCATGAAGTGGCTCTACAAACAGGCCATCAACGGCTTCCAGGGCGTTACCGGAAGCTTTGAATAAAGCTCGATTCTAAGTGAATGCCGGGCGCCGTGGGATCGGATGGCGTGCGCTTCAGGGCTGGCCTGTCCCGCGGCTTTGGAGACTCGGCGTCATCTTCGGGGCAACAAACTCCTGGAAGATATTGGCGACAGCCGTTTCGCCCAGCCGGATCAACGCGGTGGCGAACACGGTTCCGACTGCATTGCGATCATTGGCCGGATAATAGAGATTCGAGATTCCACCGGCGGCCAGATTTCCGGCGATGCTCGAGTAATTCGGCTGCCAGCGTTTGTTGTCGCCTTTGCAGATAACCGAGTTGGCCAACGCATAGAGAATCCGCGACCGTTTCGATCCTTTCCCTCTATAGAAATACCGGGGGTCCTGCTTCAGCAGTGAAGGCAGGATGGCGCTGCCGATAAATGTTCCTGCAACCACGTCGCCGTAAGAGGCTCCGAAGCGCTTGGCGTAGCCCTGCGCCCCTTGCCCGTAAGCGCCCCAGCGATCCCCCGCTTGATCGAGTCCGGCGACGAAGCCCACAGCGGCAAACGTCACCGGATCAGTCATCGACTTCCAGGCAAGCCGGAATTTGTATCTTGGCGCGAGGGGGGCGGCATCGGGAACGTAGCTCACATAAAAATTCGGAATGAAGCCAAGCACGCGCTGCTTCTCCTGTTCTTTGACCTGCACCTCAGCGATTTCATCCGGTGTAAGCGCGACGCGCACTTCGGTCACCTGGACGGCAATAATCAGCCTGAATAGCGGGGTGACATAGGAGTCTCCAGGTTGCAAGTTCCCGGAGAACTCTTGCGGGGAAAGCCCCTCGGAAGAGACTGTGAGGCGGAACGGCCCAGGAGCAATATTGGAAAAGAAAAACTTTCCGTTCTCGTCTGACAAGACCTCTGAACCCGTCGATTCACCCTCACGGAATAGCTTCACCGAAGCTCCAGTGATCAGGGCTCCGGTTTGATCCGCAATGGTTCCGGTGATGGTGCCGGAGGATTGCTGATTGGTTCGCAACGGCAGGGCTAAATCTTCGGTGCCTGGTGGGGGCGAGGAAACGCTATTCGGCGTGACCGCTACTGGGGACTGCTGAGACTTGCACGGAGCGCCGCAAAACAGCACATACATACAGAGCAAGCCAAGTAGCCCAAGGCGAAAGGTCGATCTCTTTCTCGTAAAATCCACGGTCATCACTTCCCATAAATCGTTCAGGGAATCCTGCGAACCGTTTAGATGCGCCTACCTCGTGGCTGGACACACTCAATTTTTAACCGGAGAGCCGGTGGAAAGTCAATATAACTCTTGGTCTGTAAATGAGTTCCGGACTGGCTTGCAGTACACGAATGTTCCGAAGCGGGATCACGAACGCTGACAGAAATCGCTGCCTTTGGCGTTCAGCAACCAGTGTATAGCTGAAAGGGCGCCCAATAAAAAGGCTTCGCAAAGACCGAGCCGCTCCTCGAACGCAGTAGTGACAGTTTGGCATTCCGTAACGCCGTCGCGGCATCTTCTCCGCGGTCCAGCCCCTGGTAAAGCGAGTCCATGATCTGCGGGGTGGAGGAAGAATCGCTGACCTCCCACAACGAAGCGATCACCCGCCGGGCGCCAGCACGCAGGAAGGCCCAAGAGAGACCCACCAGACCCTCGCCGGCGTAGGCACGTGTGCCCGCACCATTGCAGGCGGAAATGGTGACGAGTTCGGCATGCAGAGGGTGCTTCACGATTTCGCGCGCATACAACTTATAGGAGTCGCCGTCGTTGCTGAGGATGACGGCGGATTCCAATGGAAGGGTGCGGCTGGCAGTGCCATGGGCCACAAAATGCAGATAGGCGAAATGCCCTGGATTGCTTGCCAGATAAGCAGCGGGTGTTGCGCCGCGTCCTTCGAGGACCTGTCGTTTGTTTTCCGGAAAGTGGCCGGAGATTTTTTGCATCTCTGCGGGAGCCTGGGCAAGACGAGGGAAATCCGGGCTTACAGGGTCTGGATTCCCCACAAGAAGAAGGCTTCTCTCTTCGCTGAACGATTTTTGAGTCGCGGAAGCAGAAAGGATGGCCAGCGAACTGGCCGTGGAGAGGGTCACGTCTTCGATCCAAAAGTGCGGCTGGGGGTCCGGGACAATGAGTGTCTCAAAGTTCAGACCGGAGAGACTGTCCGCGGGCAGCAAAATCAATCGCGAATTTGTGGGGATGAGATTGCGCGCCGGAGCGACCAGCATGGTGTAGAGTTCCCTTCCTGCGGAACGATCGTCTCCAAGAACATCATGCCCATCCAGAATTTCCTGGCGATATCCTCTTACCAGCGGATCGATCCGCGAATTTGGAGGAAGCAGGAATGTGGATACCTTGGCGGGAGTAATGACCCACAGATAGGAATGGCTTTGGCCCAGCCAATACAAAAGTAATGTCGCGTGAAGCTTTTGCGCGAGTTGGCGAGGAGGCAGTCCGACGGAGTGGGCGGGGGAAAGCTTGTTGGCGGACGAAAGTCCTTCGGCCAAAGTCTGGGAACGGGTGAGATCAACAATTCTCAAGGCTTTTTCAGGCAGGCCCTGTCGCATCAGGAAGTCGATATAGTCGTCGTAGAAATCGATCGCCCCGGAAAGAAAAGCCAACCCAAGTTCGTCATCCTCGATCGATTGCCGGACCGCTTGAATTGTACTTACGGAATGATTGAATTCCCTTTCTGCATTCGCCGGATGATTTTCCTGGGCGTACACACTGGCAAGCCGGGCCTCCGCTTCCCACCGGATTGCCGGGTTGGCCGACGGGTCCCCAATGATTTGCCCGAACAATTCTTCCGCGCGATGGAATTGCCCGCGCCCGGCCTCGATTCGCCCGGCGATCAGGCGGGAGGACATCTCTCCCGCGCGATCCTGGGTGGAATGAGCCAGCTCCAGCGCCTCCAGGTTGTACTTTTCGGCGATTTCAAGCTGGTCTTTGGCGATCATGACACTCGAAAGCGTATTCAAACTTTCGGTGATCAATCTTTTTTCGTCCAAAGCGCGAGCTAGTTGCGAGGCTTGCAGGGAATTGGTTTCTGCCCCATTGTAGTCGCGCAGGTAGTAGTCCACGGCTCCGATGTTTGTCCGGCAAATCGCCTGGTCTTTTAACAAGCCAGCCGTGCCCGCAGCAACGTCCGCTTGTTGGAACAGAGCGAGGGCTCGCTCGTAGTCTCCAAGCTCAAAGTAACTCCAACCGGTGTTCAACTGAATTTTGGCGGCCAAGCTCCTGGCGCCGGCGACCTCGGCTACGCGCAAGGCGTCGCGGTTCCAATCAACGGCCGCGTCGTAGTGCCCTTGTTCTGTCTCCAATAGACCAAGGCTGCCGAGCGCTGACGCCTCCAGATAAGAATCCTTTTGGTCCCGGGCGGCTTTCAGCGAAGCACGATACTGGGTAGACGCAGCTTCCAACTCGCCCCGAAAATCGGCGAGCGTTCCTTGTCGTAAGGCGACGTAACCCAGAAGTTCCGGGTGGTTCCCTCGAGAAAGATTATCGGCCTCGGCGAGACTTGCCGCAGCCGCCTGGAATTCCGACAGATTCGTGAGCGCAGAGGCACGAGTCAGTCTTCGCCATATCGTTGTGTCACTCGTTTGTAGAGAGGGAGGAAGGTCCTGCTGGAGGAGTGCCAACGACTCCTTGTTCATTCCTTCCCAGATGAGAATTTCCGCCTTCAGCGCCGTAAAACGCCAATACCAGTCGGAATTGGAATTGGGAACCTGGCCCAGGGCGTGGTCTACTCCGCCCATGGCGCTCTTGAGGTCCCCGCTTCTTAACTCTCGCACAGAGGTGCGATAGACCGCATCAAGATCAGGTTTTCCTGCCCGGTGGCAACCGCCGGCGCTAAGAATCAGGAGGCAGAGCAACAGTATCAGGGGAAATGGGTGCCGTTGATCGCGGCCTGGCTCACCACCGCAGTGCCTTCCACGGGTGAACCCAGTTCGAAACGCAACATCGAAAGCGTTCGCTTGTTTACACCGATGAGCGCCTCGGCGAAATAGACCCTTCCAAAACCGGGTACGACCAGAGCATGGCCTTCGACGGTTACTCCCGGGGCATCTGTATTGAGCTTCTTGACGAGCGAGCAAAGAATCTCCCCGTTGCCATCGCGCAATTTACTAGGTGTTCCCGAATGGAAGGGATCCTCCGCCATTCTCTTGAATTCCTTGTCCGTTTCCAACTCTTTCTTTACCTTCGCAAAAGTGTCCAGACGGGCGAAGAGGCGGTCATTTAGTTCAATTTCCACCGAATGGCCGCAAATCTTCAGGTTTGCGAAGGTGCTGCCGAGAAAGGAGAAGTGAGACTCGTCGTCGGAAAAGGCATGATCGCCGGTGAGCCGCAGTACGACACGATCCGCCGTCACAACATCAAGGAAATTCATGCCTTCGACGACGGCGGTAACGAGTGTAGTGTGAGTCTCCTTGTCAGCCTTCTGGTGCTTGCTCCCCGCAACGTGCGAATACCCTGCCAGGAATTGAATATGATTATCCAGACGAAACTTCTCGACTCTGGCGTTGCCATACCCACCGATGGTGGGCAAGACGCTGGGCGCCTGCACTTCAATAAATCTTGAAACCGGCCTGGTGAATGAGCCGCTCAGTACATGTCCGTGCGCGTGATAGTGGAAGACTCTCTTAACCTTGTCAGTCATGAGTTACTTACTCCTTCATGGCAAGACGTTCGGCCGAACGAATTATTTGGGTTCCGAAACAACTTCAAAGGTGAGACGCAGGACCTCGCCGGCGTTGGAGGTTTGATTCGACGCTTCGGTGTCGCCAACGATGACGAGATCGTATTTCCCAGCGTGAACTTTGCCCCCGGGGACAACCAGGTGGACTTCCTTATTGGCCTGCCCACCTTTGAGAGAAAATATCAAGACGGCTTGTCCAGATGAATCCATCAAACTGCCTTTGTAACTTGAAAATTCCCGGGTGGGGATGAAATCAAAGTCCAGGGCGAAACTCTCGTTGGGCCGAACAGCTAGTTTTGTAATGTCGGCCCCCCTGGTCGTGCCCTGCAGGTGGTAAGAAGATTCGTAGACTTCAGCGACCGTTTGAACGGCGGACTGTTTCCTCACCGAGGGAATCGTAACGGTAATTTGATAAACGACAAATGCAGCCAAGGCCATGATGGCAGGGACAGCGATCACCGGATGCAACCAGTTAAACCAACCAGAGCGTTCGGCCGTGGGGCCATTAGAGGCGGCCCGGGGAGCCATCTCCTCTTCCCTTAGAACCAGGCGGCTTGCGGTGACAAACGTCCCCAGGCCCCGCAGGCCCATTGCGCACTCTGGGCAGTCGAAGTAGTGCTCCTCAAACTGCTCGCGCAAGTCGGGCGGCAATTCCCCAAGAATATATTTTTCCGCTGCTTGTAACCGCAGTGCTTCTTGATGATCCATATGCCTCGTCCTATAGGTAGTGCGCGAAATGGTCCGCCCGTTTCAAGGGACCCGGTCACTGGCCGTCCGGCCGATCGAGTTCTCGGGTTGCATGTCAAACGTGGACCGGAAACGGACCTTGGCCCGGTACAGCAAAACGCGAAGATAATCGCGATTCACCCCAAATTCACGGCAGACCTCGTCTTTCTCCTTTTCTTCCAGGAAGAGAGCGCGAAGCACTTGGCGGTCTCGCGGTTTCAATTCGGCCAGGATGTCTCTCACCTGCTGCTTGGTCTCCTCGGAGATCAGCGTGCTCTCCAGGTCTGCGATCTTGTTGCCGAACAGGGATTGATCCTGCTGGATGGCCAGATTGCGGCCCCCCTCCCTGGCGTTTTCGCGTAACACGTTCTTGCAAATCGAATTAACGAACGCTCCGAAACGCTCCGGCTCGCGAATAGCGCCGTCGCGCCGAAGCGCTGCAATTACTCTTCGAAACGTCTCCTGGCGAACGTCATCCACACGTTCGGGGGTTAGGTACCTCGCGCGCAGCATGATGCCCAAAAGTTGGCCGAAATAGGATGCAAAATGCTGCTCTGTCGACGGGTCACCACCCCGCAAACGATCGACATAGGACTTATCAAACGGAAAAAGCTCCAAAGTATCCTCGGTATCAGGTGGCAGGAGTATAACTTCGAGCCATCGGGCGAAGCAATGGAAGGTTGGTTCTGAATTGAAACGTTTTGCGGGACCCCGACACTAATTGGGAAGGAGAGTCCTTACCAGCGGGACTCGCCTCGTAATGGGGGCCATCGCCAACCATGGATGCCCCTGGGGCGCGGCTAGAACCTTGCACTTGACCAGGTCGCGTCCCACTTTTCCCGAAGGTCGGGCCCGGAGGATTCGTGGCAACCCAGTTAGAGACCGCAAATGGCGAAGCAAGGGGCTTCGCTAGAAAGTCAGCCCAAATTGACGGCAGTGACCAGATCCCGGCTTCAGCTGAACTCGAAAGGGATCAACCAGCGGCAGCTGGTGGTTCCCGGCGGGAACCCGCTACTCCGGAGGTTTATGCCCACAGCGTGGAATTTGTGACTTTACCCGGAAGATCAAAGGAACTACAGAGAACGATACTCGAGACCCTGCGTTGCGCGCTGGGCAATTCCGTCGGCTTCTTCGGCTGCATGGTTTTCGTTTCCAACCAGGAAGCACGCCTGATGACGGTGATCACGCTTTGGACAGGAAGGGACCGAACGGAGCAATGCGACAAGATTTCGGACCGCTTGCATCAAGTGCTTCTCCCGTATGTCGATTGCTGGCTCCGAACACAGAAAATGGCCACGTTCCTATGCTGGCAGCAGGGCGCTCAATCCCCAGGCGAAGCTCATCCGCAGCCCGCGCTTCAGAAGCCAGTAACACAGTAAGTAGAGAGACTCAGAAAACACCGGAAGTGGACCGAATGAATGCAGGACAGTACGAATTTATTTCCGGCAACGAAGTCCGTTGCCGGTTGAATAAACCATTGAATCCGAGGAACTTGAATATGGTATCGGGCAAGGCGAAATGTCAGCTGGAATCCTGCGCAAACTCCGCTCTCATCTCTCTGGAATCCCTGGGGCTGTGCCTGGAACATTTTCTTTCCACCTGTTATGAACGCCTCGACCATCTGGAGCCAAAGATCCGCAGGCGAACCCTGGAAGAGCCCCAAGTCCAGACTGTCTACGCCTTTTTGGAGGAATGTTCCGACCGCGCGCTGCTCATCGCTCTTCAGCAGGAACATCTCACGAACCTGGATCGCTCCCGGCTGCTGAATATTTTGTTGCTGACCCGGCATCTTCAGCTATTTTTGAAAAATACTGTGGGCAGTGTTGCGGAATCTCGTCCTCTTGCCACGGCCGCACTCTCCAGCAGCGGTTCGCGGGAAAAATAAGGCTGCGCTGCCGCGCTCAACCGCCTCTAGGGGAGATTGGGAAGCCGGTCATCTTCCTTTAATACTCCGAAATTGTTCGAGCAGATTGCCAAACTTTTCCTGGCCGACACAAGGTCATGGTTCTCGCAGGCCGGCCCCATCCCGCTTCGGAAACTCAGCGCTTTTTGTTGAACAGCTTTTGTGCCGGTTCGAGTCGTGGCAGGATAAAGAGGAGAAAAGCGGGAGGTTGACAGCGGAAGCAAAAGAAAGTAAAAGAAATAACTCGAAAGCAGTCAAAATACGCCCCGTTCGCCGAATGCTTCGTTTGGCGATTCCACCCTCGGGCAGGTGACGAGCAGGTTGAATACGCACCGGCATTTCCAGGTCGGTCTGCGATTCAAATTGTGGGAGCAGATGAATGGCCGTGCGTTTGAGCCTTGCCCTCTGTCTAAGCCCTATAGTGGGCATGCCCCGCATATACGGGCAAGAAGAGAACATGACTAAAAGGCTTGGGAAACTCCCTCGCGTATCTTTCATTCCCGGCACAAACAAAAAGTCTCCGTTGAATATAACTAGGCGACACGATGCGGTTTGAACTGCCGCCGATCGAGCCTGGCGCGGCTGCTTGGAGGGTTGGGAACTGAGAGAGGAATCGTATGCCATCTCCACTCGGTCTTGGAAAACAGAAGGGGCTCGCGGCGGTCGCCGATTCACGCGGCATAATTGCCGCCCTGGCGATTGATCAACGAAGCGCCCTTCGGAGCCTGTTTTCCAGGGCGATGGGCGTCGAAGCAGCGGAAGTTTCGCCGGAATACCTGTCGCAATTTAAAGAAGCGGTGAGTTCGATTCTTACGCCTCATGCAAGCGCGATTCTGCTGGATCCGGAATACGGTTTACCAGCCGCCGCCAGGCGGGCCAAAAACGCCGGGCTGCTGCTTGCCTATGAGCAAACTGGATATGACAAGGATGTGCCCGGGCGGCTCCCGCGCCTGCTCGACCGATGGTCAGTCAAGCGATTGATCGAGGAGGGCGCAAACGCAATCAAGCTGCTTTTGTACTATTCAAGCCGCTCGTCCGCGGAAATCAACGACCTTAAATATGCATTCGTGGAAAAAATTGGAGCAGAGTGCGCCGCCTGCGATATCCCTTTCTTCCTGGAACTGGTGAGCTACGCGGAGAACATGGACGAAAAAGGAATCGAGTTTGCTCGGGTCAAACACGAAGTGGTTGCCGCAGGCATGAAGGAATTTTCCAAGCCACAATTCCATGTGGATGTCCTAAAAGTCGGCATGCCGGTCAATCTCTCGTTTGTGGCTGGATCGCCATCCGCGGGCGCTGAAATTCTCCATACGCAAGCGGAAGCGAAGCAACTCTTTTCGGGCGCCTCGGCTTGCGCCTCGATTCCGTTCATTTACCTGTCCGAGGGAGTGAGCAACGCCGCCTTTCAGTTTGGGTTGCAACTTGCTACCGAAGCGGGCGCCAGGTTTTCGGGAGTGCTTTGCGGGAGGGCCACCTGGAAAGACGGAGTGGAGATATTCGTGAAGCAGGGGCCTCACGCCCTGGACGATTGGCTGGGGCGGGAGGGCGTACAAAACATCGAAAATGTGAACAAGTGCCTGGGAAGTGCAACGCCGTGGTTTGCGGCAAGCGGTCTTGCTGCCCCAGGCAGGGGCGATTGATGTTTTTGTGCGTCAGCCTCAACCCCGCGGTGGATAAGCGGCTGCGGCTTGGGCGCTTGCAGGTGGGGAACGTGAACCGTGCGAGCGATGCACACCCCGCTCCTGGCGGCAAAGCAGCCCATGTTGCAATGGTGTTGAAAACTTTGGGAACGGATCCTTTGTGGCTGGGTTTTGCAGGCGGAGCGACGGGCAAACAACTGGTTGAAGGGCTACACGGGTTAGCCATTCGAGTACACGAAATACCGACCAGTGGAAGCACACGAACGAATCTGGAGATTCTCGAAGACGACGGCGGCGTGACTGAAATCCTGGAGCCGGGCCAACAGATTGCCGCCGAGGAGCTTCAAAGATTCGTGGAAACCTTTTCTAAACTCCTGGACGAGGCCAACGAGCAGCCGACGGTGATTTTTTCAGGAAGCCTTCCGGAAGGAGTGCCGCCGGAGCAGTACAAAAAGCTAGTTGAGTTGGCGCATGAGTTTGACAGCCGTGTGTTTGTGGATACCAGCGGCGAGCCATTCAAGTTTGCCTTGGCCGGCGAACCGGAGTTTGTAAAACCCAATCGAGCAGAAGCGGAGTTTTGGAGCGGGCGAGCGATCAACGGACCGTCCTCTGCGTATGAAATCCTGTGCGACATGCTGAAAGCAGGGGCGGGCGCCGGCGCGATTACTTTGGGTTCGGCCGGGTTGATCTGGCATTCCGCCGGAGGAGCTGCCCTCTTTGCCAATGCTCCCAAACTGCCCGCCCGGTCAACTGTCGGCAGTGGCGATTCCGCGCTGGCGGGATTCGCATTTGCAGCGCAGCAGCGGCTTTCTCCGGTCGAAGCGGTGCGCCTTGCGGTCGCGTGCGGATCCGCCAACTGCCTTGCCGCAGGGCCTGGCTGCGCCCGTTCGGAAGACATCGCCAGTGTGAAGGACCAGATTCATGTGGAGAAATTGTCGTGACTCATCAGGAAAGGCGGGAATCGGTGTCACATGCTTAGCGAAGAACGGCGTCGGGAAATTCTGGAACTTCTGCGCTCGAATGGCCGTGTCCTGGTGAGAGATCTTTCCAGATACTTCCGGACGTCGCAGATTACCATTCGCAAGGATCTGGAATCACTCCACCATGAAGGCCAACTGGCGAGAACCCACGGCGGAGCACTGCCCAAAGAGACCGGCGCGCTGAAAGACAGCCCCCTGCGGGAAAAAGAACGCCAGCACCGCCAGGAAAAAATTCGGATTTCAGCGGCCGCAGCGCGCAAGATCCGCCCTGGGCAAGTGATCATTCTGGACTCCGGCACCACCACCACGGCGATTGCGCGTGCCTGCCGGAATATCAAAAATCTTTCGATTATTACAAACGCTACAAACATCGCAGCGGAGCTTGCCGACTCTCCGGTTGAGGTCATCCTCACGGGAGGCGTCTTGCGCCAGAATTCATATTCCCTGGTAGGCCCGCTGGCCGAAGATTCACTCCGAAAGCTGAGCGCGGATCTGCTGTTCCTTGGGGTTGATGGGTTTGACTCGGGTTACGGCTTGACCACGCCCAATCTTCTGGAAGCGCGCGTAAATCGAGCGATGGCGGAAGCCGCCAGGCGCACGGTGATCGTCTGCGATTCCAGCAAGTTTGGCCGGCGGAGCTTGTCGTTGATTATGCCCACTTCTTCCGTACACGAAGCGATCACCGACAAGAACATCTCGAAGCGCGACCTTAAGGCGCTCCGCGAAGCGAATATCAAAGTGACCTTGGTTTAGCATCGAAAATTCAGCGTTGAGAAAGAATATCCATGGCAATCGCACCAAACGGGCACGCTCAGTCCGACACGTACAAGGAAATTCTGTCCCAAGGTGACGTCTGGCAATCCGTTCTTCAGGAATTAAAGCTAAGCGCGTTCAGCGAACAGATGTCACGGAGCAATAACCGGAAACCGTCGTGGTTGTTTGTCGGCTGTGGTACCAGTTTCTATCTCGCGGACGGCGCGGCAACGTCGTGGACTTTGCTGACCGGCGAGCCGGCACGCGCTGTTCCTGGTTCTGAGATTTTGCTTTACCCCGCCCTGACGCGTCCGGAGGCCGCGAATTTGCATGCAGTGGTGATTTCGCGTTCGGGACGCACCTCGGAAGCTGTTCGTGCCGCGCGCCTGCTTCGGAAAGAAATGCACATCCCGACATTTGGGATCACATGCGCGGCGAAGAGCGCTCTCGAAGCTGAGTGCGACTCCACATTGGCGTTAAAGACCGCGGATGAGATGAGCACGGTGATGACCCGGTCGTTCACAAGCATGCTAATCAGCTTGCAATGGATGGCGGCGAGGCGCGCCGGGAACGCGGAATTCTGTAACTCCCTGGAAATTATGGCCGCCCAATTCGCCACGCGAATGCCCTCCCTGACCGAACAGATGGAGGGATTTGTCGAACGAAATACCTTTGAAGACTACGTTTTTCTCGGGCAGGGTCCTTTCCACGGAATTGCGCGAGAAGCCGCTTTAAAGGTAATGGAAATGTCCTGCTCTTACAGCCAGTCTTTTCACACTCTGGAATTCCGTCACGGCCCGAAAGCAATCGTAACGCCCCGGACTGCCTTGACGTTCTTTTTAAGCCAATCGGGCCGTCAGGCCGAGCTTGAGGTTCTGGAAGAAATGAAGGAATTGGGCGGAGTTACGATTGCTGTTTGCAATCGTGCGGATGAAAATGTCCGCCGGGCGTCCGATCTTGTGCTTGAGCTGAATTTGCCCGGCGATGAGCTGACGGTGTTGGCACCGCACATCGTGCCCAGCCAGTTGATGGGCCTCTTTGCTGGAGTTGGCAAGGGACTCAACCCGGATCAACCCAAAAATCTTACTCGCGTTGTGGTGCTGGATTAGCCGCATAAGGAGACGATCCCTTGGCCCCTTTCGACGTCAGCGTCATCGGTGAACTGAATCTCGATCTGATCCTGTACGGACTTCCGCAGAGTCTGGTCCTGGAACGCGAACATCTGGCCACCGACCTCAGCATCACGCTGGGCAGTTCATCGGCAATTTTTGCGCACAATCTTTCCTATCTGGGAAATCGCGTGGGTTTCAGCTCGTGCATCGGGGATGATCCGTTCGGCGATATCTGCGTGCAACGCCTTTCAGCGAGCGGCGTGGATGTCTCTCATATTAAGAAGTTGAGGGGGAAAACGACGGGGCTCACGGTCATCCTGCCGCAGCGCAAGGATCGTTACATCCTGACGTACCCCGGAGCAATGTATGAAATGACCGAAAAGGAGTTGGATCAAAGTTTTGTCTTCAACGCAAAGCACCTCCATTTGTCTTCTTATTTCTTGCAGAAGGGGATTCGGCCGCAACTGATTCACGTTTTTCGCAAGGCCAAGGAAGCGGGGCTCACCACTTCGCTGGACACCAACGACGATCCGGAGGACCGCTGGAGCGGCGACATTCAGTTGTTACTTCGATACGTTGACATTCTTCTGCCCAACGAGAGGGAGCTCTGCAAGCTGGCTCAGACAAAAGATGTCGAGCAGGCGGCGGAGTCACTTTCGCAAAAGGTGCGTATCCTGGTCGTCAAACGCGGGTCGCAAGGCGCTGTGGCGCGGGTCGGAAAAGAAAAGTATGTTGCGTTTCCGCCGGTAGTGGATGTGGTCGATCCCGTGGGCGCGGGAGATACCTTTGACGCCGGATTTGTCCACCAGTTCATTCGCGGCGCCAAGATCGAAGACTGCCTGAAATTTGCCAATTGTGCCGGCGCGCTCTCGGTCACCAAAGCGGGAGGCACGGAAGCATTTCGGGATGCGGCGCATCGGGAAGCATTCTTGCGCAGGCATGCGGCAGGCCCTAGCCAAACTGGGACCACCGCTCACAAGCCAACGGGCTAGCAGGATGCGAAATCCGTTCAGGGCGCCGGCGAGGCTTCCAGTAACAAGCTGCCGGTGAAATCTACATTCAGCTTGCCGACTGGACCGGTCACTTGCCCGAGTTCTTTGTGATGAACGTAATCGGTGATTCGAAAGGTTCCAGCAGGCAGTCCCCTCAGCTCTACCTCACCTTTCCACTGCCCTGAATTTGTGGGATCCGGCTTCGCGCCGGCCTTTTTTTCAGGACTATAGAAGGCATAGTAAAAGTTGCGCTCCTTTTCGATCGCGTAGGCCTCGGGAATATCAAATCCATAGACGTACAAATCCAGAAACTTGCCTTTGGAAAGCATTTTTTCGTTGTAGAGACCGATCCATTCTTTCCAATGAGCCTCTTTCGCCTGGTTCAAATAAACGGTGCTGAATTTCGGACCGTAGTCGGGCCAGGTGAACTTGGTTCCCAGCACACCGCCCGTGCCCAAAGTGGAGGCGAAATCTTCTCCAAGGTCCTGCTCATCGCCGCTGGACGAGTTGGTCACTCGAGTAAGCTCCACGTGATCGCCGTAGACGGCGGCTTCCTGGCCAAGCAGCGCCTTGTACATCTTCACGCGGCGGCGAACCTGAATCGACCCCACGGGATCGGCCGTCACGGCCTGATCCATGTAACGAAGCCAAGCGAGATTCGGTGGGGTGCCGCAAGGACAACTTTGCGTGACGCTCTCCGGTTTCAAGGCTCGCGTAGTTTCGAAAATGATTTTGTAGACGTCACCCATCGCGTACACCGAGTCGTACGGCGACTTGTGATGGTGCGTGGGGTTGTAGCACAGCGGCGTGGACCAAATATTGTCCAGCTTGTGGCCGTCGAATCCCCAATCCCTGATGAATCGCTCCGTAACTCCCTTGTAGTATTCCTTCACTTCCGGAACCGCGGGGCAAAGCGTGGCCAGATTTCGCGCCATCCGCGCGGGCTTTCCGCTTTTGTCGAGAATCAACCAGTCGGGATGCTGCTTCACCACGTCGGATACGACATATTTTCGGCCGCCGTAACCAAGGTGCCCGTCTTCGACGGCAAGCGGCAGCCACCAGACCTGCATCTTTAGTCCCTGATCATGGAACTTCTTGACCATGTCCGGAATAGCGCTGCCCACAAATGCGGCCGAATTTGGCTGCCAGTCCCCGTAATTGTTAAACCATCCATCATCGAGGGTGGCCCAATGGATGCCCAATTCCTTCAGTTTGGGAATGGTGTCGAGCATCTGTTTCGGTGTCACGCCAAACTCGTAACCCCAGCCGCACCAGCTCACCGCATAGTTCTCATCGTTATTGCGAGGCTTTTCCAGGCCTTCCTTCGCCAACACTCTCGACCACGCGCTCAGCGGCTGGAAGAAATCGCCGCGATAGACAGCGAGAAACGTTCGGGGAGTGGAAAAAACGTCCCCGGGCTTCAGAATGGTATCGGCCGGCACGCGCACGCTGGTTTCGACTTGTCCTGTCGCCGTGGTCTGCACTGGAATGGACAAGGTGAGGGGCAGTGTCTCGACGTGGCCAATTGCTTCGCCGACTTCGTGGCTCCAGAATGCAACCACGGGAATTCCCCCGCCGACATATCCGAGGTCGTCCTTCGTTGGCACAGGTGCGCCGAATGGATTTTCCTGAGAAAACTTTGCGGGCATCGGGAAAATTTCGTCCTTGCCCCACTTCAAGCTGGCGCCTTGAAAGGTCCACAACGGATGCGAAGGAGAATTGGAGCCGGGTGCGGCTGCAAACTGATGACGCTGCAACGTTACCCAATCCAGCGGAACATCGAATTGTCCCTGGTTGCGGATACTCAGGGAAAGGAGAGCCAGGTTCGGAAAATCGTCATAAATTTCCAGATCGAGCGTTTCCATCAGGTCCGTTCCGGCAATTTTGCCGGTCGCCTCGATGCGCTTTCCCAGCGTTCCTAATTTCCCGGTGGCGTCTCGCACTTGTGCCTGGGCTAAGTCGAGGAGCACTCCCGGATGCTTGCTTCCTGCCGATGAAATGATCTGCGAGAAGTCGAGAGGGTTATCCTCCAGGGAGGTCGCTCCGTTTGCTCCCACAAGCCTGGCCGTCAGGGCTCCCGACGGAGTCAAACGAAACACCGCGGAAGGCGTGCTTGCGAGGATCGCTTCGTTCGAAACCTTTACCACCACAATGGAATTCGCCGCGGGGGATACAGGCCTCGCCTCTTCCGGTTTCTTGCAAGCCGCCAGGCACAGGCATAGAACAACTCCGAACAAGGGGAGGTCAAGAAAACGCAGAACTCGTCGTTCGCCTGGCGGAGCGGACATTACTCCAAACGAATCACGAGGAATTCTCCGCACTTCAGTGCCACCCCTTGAACTGCGCGAATATCTTGTCCGCATTCTTGTGGTAAACCTTCTCGAGCACGCCATCCGGCAGCTCCATTCCATAAATTTGCCACCGCCCCTGGCCCGGATATCCCCAGTAGGGGAAATACTCGTCGCCCGTTTCGAGCCAACGGAAATAGTTCGCGTACATGGCTTCTTCCGGCTCACTGTCCGTTCCGAAAAGAATGCGGTCCTGGTAATCAAGAAAGAATTTACGTGAGCGCCGCGGCTGCCTTCCAAGCTCCGCCTGGCGCGCCCCAAATTCCACAAACATATTCGGGTATTTGTCGAGCCACGCGGAGACGGCATCGAGATTCTCGGGCCAATTGGCAACGTGAAGGGCGATAAAGGCGGTTCGCGGGTGCTTTTCGATGATGTGATTCCGTTGCGCCAGCAGCGTTTGCTTGGACGGGAACTGCGGCCCGTAGAAACTCCAGGAAGGATTCGAAATCAGCTCTTCGTAACGTTCATTATGGCTGTCGAGGGGCGTAAAAAACGCTTCCGGATCCGTCGAATGGATGGCCACCGGAATCCCCAATCGTCCGCATTCCTCCCAGACCGGATCAAGCCGCGGATCATCGATTGAAATCAACTTTCCGCTCCGGTCGCGCACTCCCAGGCCAAGATCCTTCAATACTTTCAGTCCGCGTGCGCCGCGTCGCACGGCGTCATCAAGCTGCGCCACCATCTTGGCGCTGAAATTCGCGTCGTCGATCTTGCTCCAGTCAAATTGGGTAAAAACGATAAAGCGGCCGGGGTAAGGCTTCACCATTTTGTCGAGAACGCCCTGCAATTTATCGCCCCACATTCCGGTGAGGATCACGATCTTTTCGACATTGGCTCGATCCATCCTGCGCACGAGTTCAGCTGGAGGAACCTCTTCCCCGTGAATGCCGCCGGGATCGTTGACATGATTGTGCATGTCAATCACCGGGAACTTTGCACGCGGAACATCGTGGGCTTCCGCGTGGAGCATTGATTTCGGGTCGTAATCCCTCAGCAACAAGGTCATGTTTCTGGATGCATTCGGGTCCTGGCTGTACTTGATATCTTGAGGCGAACCGCGGTCCTGCGAGACGCCGCTTTCCTGCGCGAGCAATATATTCGGCGAGAGAGCTGCAGCAATAAAAACTGCAGCCGAAAGCAACAAAAGTTCGAGGTAACCGGCAACGGATCTTCGCATTTCTCTGGTGGTCCCCCCTCCGGAAGCCTGCTCGAGAGCCCTGGCCAGGAAAGCAGGATTAGGGCAGCCAGGATTGTACTCATAGACGAAATGAAAAGAAACAAACAGTAACAAAAGGAAATTCTCTCCCTGCCCCGTGGCAGTTGCGCCCGCCTCGCAGGCGGGGTAAAGTGTCCGCCCGAATGCCGGTGAAGCGAACGGACTGCCCGGTTCGTGGGGACTGCGACCAATCGGTGATATAAATTTGCTGTTTGAAACTGACGGAAAAGCGCGGAACGGTCACCAATCGGGCGATCGATCCCGGGGAAAGCGATCACGGTCCGGCGTGTTGCGCGAATTTCTGCTTGAAAGTTTCGCCTTGCCGCCAGTTGCTGAATGGGTATCTGCCAGAGCGAAATTTTGCTCCGGAAATAAATTTGCCTAACCCTTAAAGGAGGAACATGCCTCTCTCCATCCGGCCGAAGAGTGAGTGCCGTTGGGACCTTATCAGCTTGGGCGAAGTGATGTTGCGTTTTGATCCCGGGGAGTATCGGGTGTGGACCACGCGTCACTTCACGGTCAGCGAAGGAGGCGGGGAATACAACGTTGCGCGGGGGTTGAAAAGATGCTTCGGACTCGAAACCGCGATCGTGACTGCTTTTGCCAGGAATCCGATCGGTTCGCTCCTGCAAGACCTGATTAACCAGGGAGGAGTCGATTCTTCGTTGATTCGATGGGTGGATTACGACGGCGTTGGCAGAACCGTGCGCAACGGTTTGAATTTCACGGAACGCGGGTTTGGAGTACGAGCGGCACTTGGCTGCTCCGATCGCGGCCACACGGCCGTATCTGCGCTGAAGCCGGGCGAAATCGACTGGGAGACGATATTCGGGAAACAGGGGGCCCGCTGGTTTCATACGGGCGGAATTTTTTGCGCGTTATCGGAAACAACACCGGAGGTGGCGATCGAAGCGCTGAAGTGCGCGAAGAAACATGGCGTGATGATCTCGTATGACCTGAACTATCGCGAATCCTTGTGGAAATCAGCCTGCGGAAAGAAAGCGGCCCAGCAAGTGAACCGCCTCATCGCCCCTTACGTCGACGTCATGCTGGGAAATGAGGAAGATTTCTCCGCTGCGCTTGGCTACGAAGTGTCCGGGACTGATGAGCATCTTCTTGCGCTCGATCCGGAAGCTTTCAAGCAGATGATCCTGAAAGTGGTGAAAGACTTTCCGTTCAAGGTTGTGGCGACCACACTTCGCAAAGCGGCAACAGCCACCAGAAACGATTGGGGAGCAGTGTGCTATTGCGAGGGCAATTTCTACCAGGCGAGAAATCGTGAAAACCTCGAGATTCTGGATCGTGTGGGGGGTGGTGACTCCTTCGCGTCAGGTCTTATCTATGGATTTCTCCAGGGAAAGGATCCGCAATGGGCTGTCGAATGCGGGGCCGCCCACGGGGCGTTGGCGATGACCACGCCGGGAGATACCAGCATGGGAACACTTGAAGAAGTTCTTCAGCTGATGAAAGGAACAGGAGCGAGAATCGCCCGCTGAAACAGGGGATCCCCACTATGAAAAAAGATGAGGCCCGCCGACTTATCGAGGAAATTGGAATCGTGCCTGTTATCCGCGCTTCTTCCCCGGGGGAAGCTCGGCTTGCCGCGGAGGCAGTTGCAAAGGGCGGCATTCCAATTGTGGAGATCACCCTGACTGTCCCGGGAGCAGTGCAAGTGATTGCGGAGTTAGTTAGGACGATGCCTGAAGTGCTGGTTGGGGCTGGAACTGTCCTGAATCAGGAGCTAGCACGGCAATGCGTGGAGGCCGGCGCTCAGTTCCTGGTTACTCCGGGCTTCGAAAAGAATTGTGTGACCGTGGCTCACGAATTCGACTTGCCCATCATGGCGGGAGCGCTCACTCCAACCGAAGTGATGGCCGCGTGGGAAGCAGGTGCGGATTTTGTGAAAATTTTCCCGTGCGGAAACTTGGGAGGTCCAGGGTACATCAAGGCGCTGAAAGGACCTCTGCCGCAAGTCCCGATGGTCCCCACCGGAGGGGTAAACCTGGAAAATGCGGGGGACTACATTCGCGCGGGTGCGGCCGCCCTGGGCGTGGGTGGGGAATTGATATCAAAAGAGGCGCTTCAGGAAGAAAAGGTGAAAGTAATCACCGAGCTAGCGAAGCTGTATACCGAACTAATCAAAAACGCGAGGAAGCAAAGCCACAAAACAGCTTAAGTGACACGACGCTGGTGGAAGCGCTCCAATGTAGGTCGCTCCGGGGCTCGCTAGAATGAGGAACAAATTTCGACAGCTTTATTTGTTTCCTGATCCCGCTTCCGCAATTTTTCCGCGCAACACGGTCACGGATGCGGCCGGCAGCGTGTAGATCGCGGCATCTCCGCCCGCAATAGTGGAAGTGGAGGCAGGCCCATCCGGGTTCGCAAACCCATTCCGTCTTGCAGGATGCCACTGATACTGGTTTTTCCCAAAAGTGATCATCGTAACCGGCCCGGCAAAGCCACTCTCCTTCCTGGCTTCGGAATCATCAAACACGATCCGCACCTTATGATCGTGATCGTGGTCCTTATTGATCAGCAGAACGGACCATTGCGCATCCGGGCGCAACACCGCATAGGCCGTGACCAAAACATGGCCGCTGGAATCCCGGATGTCCCCAATTGCGCGATACAACCGGTGCTTGGCATCCCTGGGCTGTACCCACTCTTTCGTCAACAATTGAGCCGCGAAATATTGCGACGTCGGTGTCTTAATTTCATACTTCTCGTCGGTCATAAACATTCGATACGTCCCCCAACTGTTCTTGCAATTGGGGTGCGGCGGAGAGTATGGCAGCGCATGATAGTAAAACGTGCCCTTTCCACCGGCCGTCAAAAACCCCGCAAACGAATCGGCCAGCCACAGCGCGCCGAACACATCCACGGCGGCTTCTCCGCCATGCGCATTGGTCTCTGTATCGAACATCGGGATATCGGGCGGCAGTCCGTCGTCCCGCCACACTTGCATGATGTGGGTGATCAACTCCGGCTCCTGGTACAAGCTCTCCCACGGTGTTTCGCACCCGTCGTAGGGATAGTGCTCGAAGGACATAAACGCAAAGTCCGAGAGTCGTTGATGCGCCTTCAGGTATTCGAGAAATCTCCCGAACCACGAGTCCCGGCCACGCGCGTCTTTCCACACCTTGATGTCTTCCGTCACTCCCTGAAAAACGGGCCCCCCTAGTTGCAACCGCGGGTCGACGGCATGGAGGGCTTTGGCCCATTGCAAGTACAACGCCCCATAATCCTCGGGAATCATGTACTGTCCGTCGGCTTCTTCTCCCATTTCCACATACGCAATGGGATAACCGCGCTTTTCCAGGTATGTGATCTGGGCCGCGGAATCTTCCGGCGTGCCATAGAGCATGGCCACGGGAATAATCGCAGGCAGGCCTCGCGTGATTCCGCTGGTGTAAAGCAAATCAAACCCGGGCTGATCCCCGGATGCCATTTGGTCCGGCGCCACGAACAGGTCGCCGGGTTCGTGCCACGGATCCACGGAAGAGCAGTACGATGCGGACTGATTCTGGTCCTTCGAATGGCGCAGTAGATCCTTGAAACGTCCCTCTTTGTCGACTGTACCCAAGTAGACTTCTTTGATGGCGTAACCCACACAATTGCGCTTGTCGGCGGTTCCATGCGTGTCGCACGTATTGGAAGACTTGCTCATCAACACCCGCACCCACCGCGTGGAAACCCCGGCCGAACCCAGGCGCAGCGTGACCGTTCCCCCCTTTCCGTTGTCCACCGCACCTGACGCGAATCTCTTCCAGTCGCCGGAAGCCTGCTCGTCCATAGCGTCGCCAGTCCCCTTCCAATACTGCACTTCGTAAACTCGCGCGTAGGGCTCGGCCCATTCGATGCGGATCGCGTTCACCGTTTGCGTGGACTCCAGATCGATCACCACCCATTGCGGATGGAGAGCGTCAATTTCCCCAGTAAACGTTTCGGCCAAATAAGGATTGCTCTTCCAGTAGGTATTTAGATCTCCGTCGTTCAGCCGGGAGTAAAGCTCATCCTCCAGGCCGCCGTTACGCGTGAATCCCCGGTGCTGTAAGGCATAGCCGTAGGAATGCCGAATCATCTCTGTCGGATTGGCATCGCCAGTGAAATAGCCTTTCCCTGCCGGATCGCTCCAGCTTCCTTTCGGGTTCCAATGCCACGCCTGCACAAACAAATCCGTATTTTGCCGATAGCTGATCGCTCCCCATCCCGCCGACAAGATCTTCTCAATCGCTTCCGGTTTGAAAAACGGGTCGGTTGCATTGCTCGGCACGCGATCCACCGTAGACCCCAGCGCATATAGCGGGCTGAACGAGTTAACAACATGGCTGGGAGTCGCATCGACGCGAATCGTCTGCGCGTTGATCATCTCCGGCAACCATAGCCTGAGGAGTCCCACCACCGCGCACATCATCCGTGCACTGGCGCGTCGCCTCAACCATTTTCCCCAAGCACATGCGATTGAGTTTGCTTTTCCCACGCTCGCTCCTCAGTTCCACTCCGCGTTTTAACGCAGCCTCGGCCCGGCAACGGACTTCTGTGGCCGGCTTTCCTTGTGACCGGGAAGCAAGAGGACAACATGCGTCTGGTATGATGTCAAGGCTGCGGTGCAGGATTATCAAGCGTGTAGTCTGGCCGCTTTGTTTTCCCGATCCCCGAATCCGGTTGGCACAGGAGAATCCAGAATGCTGCTGAGAGTTTTCGGTGACAAACTTTCACTCGGCAACGCTGCAGCCAGCCAGGCTGCCGCGGCCATCCGCTCCGCGATCTCCGATCACGGTCAAGCTCGTGTCGTCGCTGCCAGCGCCGCATCCCAATTCGAATTTCTCGAAACTCTTACCGCCATGCCGGATATCCCCTGGCAGCAAGTCGAGCTCTTTCACCTGGACGAATATATTGGTCTTCCCATGAGCCACCCCGCCAGCTTTTGCAAATTTCTGCAGGAGCGCTTGATTGCAAAAACCGGCATCACCAAATTTCACCTTCTGGATGGGAGCCAGAATCCCGCCGAAGTGATCCGCAGTGCGGGCAAAGCGATCACTGCTTCGCCAATCGATATCGCATTCCTGGGCATCGGCGAAAATGGGCACATTGCGTTTAACGATCCTCCCGCCGATTTCGACACGGAAGAACCTTTCATCACTGTCGCCCTTGACCACGCCTGCCGCGCTCAGCAGGTCGCCGAAGGGTGGTTTGAGAATCTGGATGCTGTTCCCAAACAAGCCGTTTCCATGAGCGTGCGCCAGGTTCTCAAGGCAAAAGAAATTCTCGCCGTGGTTCCTGGTCCGCGCAAAGCGTCCGCCATCAAAGCCTGCTTCGATGGACCTATCAGTCCGATGGCGCCCTCTTCGATCTTGCGGAATCATTCGAACGCGACCGTTTATCTCGACCGGGAATCCTCGGCGTTGCTTAGCCCCGCCGCGCTCTCTGCGCTCACGGCTTCGGCTTAATCGATGACGGCCGATTGCCTTTCATTTTCCACGGCTTCCTGATGGAGCGTGCCGCGCACTCCGGCCAGCAGCCCACCGACTCCGGCGGGCGCCGGACGATTTCCCGGCTCCGCTGGTGGATCGGCGGAATCCTGTTTTTCTCCACGGTCATCAACTATGTTGACCGTCAGACCCTTTCGCTCCTCGCTCCGTTTCTGAGGCACGACTATCACTGGACCAACACGGATTACGCCGCCATCGTCATCGCATTTCGCGCGGCATATTCCATTGGCCAAACCGTCTGCGGCCGGCTGATGGATCGCGTCGGCACCAAGCGGGGCTTGACGATCACAGTGGCGTGGTATTCCCTTATTTCCCTGCTCACGCCTCTTGCCCGCGGCTTTTACTCCTTTCTTGGGTTTCGCTTTTTCCTCGGCGCCGCGGAATCCGGAAACTGGCCGGCCGCCACCAAAGCTGTTTCCGAGTGGTTTCCCAAACACGAACGCGGATTGGCTACCGCGTTGTTTGACAGCGGCTCCTCCATCGGAGGGGCTATCGCCCCTTTCCTTGTGCTGGGGATTTATTTCCGCTACGGCTGGCGCACCGCGTTTATTGTTCCGGGACTGCTCGGCATTCCCTGGCTGCTGGCCTGGCGCTGGCTCTACTACACTCCGCAGGAACATCCGCGCATCGGCGAATCCGAGCGCCGCATGATCCTTGCCGATACGCAAGAGCCGGGCTCGGAAAATAGGGCTCGTCCTCGCTGGCGTGATCTTCTGAAATTGCCGCAAACCTGGGGAACCATCATCGCTCGAGCTTTTCCCGATCCGGTTTTCTTTTTCATCGCCGATTGGTTCCCCATCTATCTCGTCGCCAAAGGCATATCACTCAAGAGCGGATTGATTGCCGTGTGGATCCCCTTTCTCGCCGCCGACCTGGGAAACTTTTTTGGCGGTGGCATGTCCGGCCATCTCATCAAGCGTGGCTGGTCGGTAGGCAACGCGCGCAAAGCGCTGGCGGTGTTTGGAGGCGTCGGGGTCACCATGCTCATCCCTACTATCTTCACGGTGAATCTCTACCTGATCGCGCTTCTCTTTGCCCTCGCCACTTTCTCGTACGGGGCCTTTACCACCATCGCAAACGTACTTCCTTCCGACCTCTTTTACAGAGATTCGGTTGCTTCGGTCAGCGGTTTGAGCGGAACAGGCGCCGCCATCGGCACCATCATCGTCTTCCTGTTGGCGGGGCGCCTTTCCGACGCGCGAATCTCTACCGGTACGCATCTATTTGATCCGCTCATGATCATCGCTGGCCTGATTCCCTTTGCGGGGATGCTGCTCGTTCTTCTGCTGGTGCGGAACACAGAGGCCACCGACCGCGGACTTGTGCGCCGCATCTAAAACTGAGGCGGGGGAGTTATTTCTGCCGATACTTGCAATATTTTTCTTTGGGAGAGTGAATCGATGAGCCTCTCAGCTTTCCAACTGAATGGTAAAAATGCGCTGGTCACGGGATCGCATAGAGGCCTTGGCGCCGCCATCGCCCTCGCACTTGCCGAAGCCGGTGCCAATGTTGCTTGTCACGGCCGCGATCCGCGTCCGGGAAACATCTGCTCCGACATCCAGGCGCTGGGGCGCCGCACCGCGTATTTCGCCGGCGACATCGGTGAAGCATCCGTCTGCTCAGTTCTCATCGAGAAAACCGTGGCGGAATTTGGCTCCCTGGATATTCTGGTGAACAATGCCGGCATTATCCGCCGGTCCCCGGCAGCAGATTATTCCGAGGAGGATTGGAATGAAGTGATCTCGGTCGATCTGACCGCACTCTTTCGCCTCTCGCAGCTCGCCGCCCGCCAAATGTTCAAGCAGGCCACTCCTGGAAAAATTTTGAATATTGCCTCGGTGCTTTCCTTTCAGGGGGGAATCCTGGTGCCGGCTTATGCAGCGGCGAAAGGGGGGGTGGTCCAGCTCACTCGAGCGTTCGCAAACGAATGGGCGGCCAGGGGGATTAACGTGAACGCGATCGCTCCAGGCTACATGGCCACAGACAACACAACCGCTCTTCGAAACGACCAACTCCGCGGCCGCCAGATCCTCGAGCGTATTCCCGCCGGCCGATGGGGAGAACCAGGCGATCTTGCGGGAGCGGCGGTCTTTCTGTGCTCCCCCGCCAGCGATTACGTACACGGCCACGTTCTGGTGGTCGATGGCGGCTGGCTCTCGCGCTAACTACACTTTATTCAAGCCCTGTCGCCAGGCCGCAATGCTCTTGGCAAATCAACGCGACAAATACGGGATGAAGCCGTGAGTCTTCGTACGCAATTTGTAAACCGACGTGGTCGCCGTAATGTACAGCGTCTGGTAATCCGCGTCGCCCCAGGCGAGGTTCGCGGGCTGCTCCGGCAAAACGATTGTGCCCAGATGATGCCCAGCCAAATCCCAAACCCAGATGCCCTTTGGGCCTGTCACGTATAGATTCCCGGCCTGGTCTACTTTTATGCCGTCGGGAACGCCGTCGCCCTTTCCGCCGGGCTCTTCTCCAAATACTCTTCCGTTTGCAAAACTGTGCCCCGAGGTGAAATCGAAGACGAGGATATTTCTCCGGTCGCTGTCATCCACATAGGCGTGCTTGCCGTCAGGAGAGAATGCCAGTCCATTGGGTTGCGACATCTCCTTCGTAAGCAGCGTCACTTTGCCTGATGGATCAAGCCGGTATACCCCTTGATACGGGAGCTCCTGCTTTTGGCCTTCCGGGAGATCGAGTGTAGGGTCTGTGAAATAGATGGCTCCATCAGGACCGGTTACCACGTCATTCGGACTGTTAAACCGTTTACCTTCGAACCGGTCGGCAAGAATCTCATACTTTCCCTGGCGATCGAGTCGAATGATCGCCCGCAAAACGCTGGCGCAATCGATCAATCGTCTTTGACGGTCGTACGTGTTGCCGTCGGGGTCGCCCAGCGAAATGAGTTCTTCCTTTCGTCCGTCCATGTACACGCGAAAAATCTTGTTCGTGACTTCGTCGCTGACAAACACGAAGCCTTCCGGATCCCAAACGGGACCCTCGGTGAATCCGAAGCCCGTTGCGACAGTGCCGAGCTTTGCGTCCTTGTCGAAAAGGGTCCAGAACTCCTTGGAGTTCGCTTCCAGTCTGAAATCCCGCTTCGGTTTCTGCGGCCCCGCGCAAAGTTTTCCAAATGCAACGAGGACAAACAGGATAGCGATTGAATATCTCCACCTCATCGCAACTTTGCTCCCCGGCCTGAATTCTTACTCTTCATCGCCGTCGTCCGTCCCGCTGTTTGGCTTTTGCATGTTGCCGGAACCCGATGTTGTCAGCAAAAAACTTACCAGGTCGTTCAATTCAACCGTTGACAGAATCGAACCGTAGTCGGAGGGCATGGGGGAGCGCCCCATGTAAGTCTTCGACCGGATGTCGGACTTGCTCAGAAGGTGGAACGCACCGTCAGCAGTCTGCAGTTGCAGCGAAAAATTATCCTCGTTCCGCAGCACACCGGAAATAGTTGTTGAATTGGCTAAAATGACCTGAACAAGTCCTCGTCGCGCGTCATAATCCTTTCCCGGGTGAAGGATTCGTCCTCGCAGTTCGTCCGCATTCATTCTTGCCGCGTACACAGTCAAGTCCTGACCCCAAAATCCGCCTTGACCGCCGACCATGTGGCATTCCGCGCACTTCGCTTTCCCAAAAAACAATGTTTTCCCATGCGCGGGATCTCCCGGCAGTGGTTCCATTTTCCCTTGGCCCTGAAGGACTCTCAAATAGCCGACCAATGCGGCCAGCCGGGTTGGACCAAACGAGGAAAACGATGGCATCCCAGCCGCCGTTTTTCCCTCCTTCAGGATTTCAAGCAGTTCTTTATCGCTTTTTTGTAAAACCTCTGGCTTCGTGGCCAGGTCCGGTCCGCGTTCGCTCCCGCGTGCGTCCAGACCATGGCAGGCTGCGCAGACGTTCTCGTAGGTGGACTTGGCTTCTCCCTGGTCAGCGGCTTGTGCCATCGAAATCGCAATGGGGAATTTCTGCGGCGTTGCGAAAGCTGCGGCGCCAAATGCGAGCACGCAGGAAATCATCGCCAATGAGGCACGCGCGCCCAGTAGGCTGGTTGCAGGCTTCCTCTGCTGGATTGGAGCTCCTTTGCAGTTCATCGTTAAGGACCCCTTCTGCGCCAATTTGCTTGCAGTGCCGAACGATTGGGGGCATGCGACAATTCGCTGGCTGCGGGATATTAGTGAAATTTCCAAAATCTAGCAACCGACCGGGCGCTGCTTCAACGAAAACTCCAAAAAATGTTAAAGTGCGCGTGACTCGAATTCCAGGAGGTTTCCTCATGCATTCCCGCTTTCGACGCCTGGCTATTAGTACGCTTCTGGCGATAGCCGTAATTTCTGTCCTGGTGGCTCTGGCAAAACCCTCTGGAACATCCGCAAGGCAAGAATTGGCTCCGGCGCCGGCAATTGACGACGCCGCGCTTCTCGAAGGGTTTCGCCACGTCGAAGTAGCTTCTGTTTCGGATGCTCTCGAACAAATTTCGGGCAAGAAAATGTACATGACGCACCGGATGCGGCCAATTTTCCCCACACGGTTCGCGGGTTTCGCCACCACCGTCGCCCTGAAAAAAGAGGCCAATCATGATCCTGACGCCCTAAGAGGCATGCTTCATGCCATCGACACCGCCGCTCCCAACTCTGTTTACGTGATGGTGGTCGAGGACGGCAGTGACATCGCCGGCATGGGCGGCTTGATGGGCACCGCCATGTCGGCAAGAAATCTTGCGGGAGCGGTCATCGACGGCGGTGTTCGCGACACGGCCTATCTGCAGAAGATCGGATTCCCCGTGTATGCCCTGGGCATTGTGCCTTCCACTTCCATTGGCCATTACCGATTTGCCGGAGCTAATATTCCTGTCGTGTGTGACGGTGTACCGGTGGCCCCCGGCGATGTTGTCGTTGCGGATTCCGACGGAGTGGTGGTCGTACCTAAATCGATTGCCCCGGAAACCCTCAAGCTGGCGCAGGAAATGGATTTCAAAGAGCACTCCATGTACGCGTACATCGAGAAACTTAAATCGATTGAACAAGCGGTCGCCAAATTTGGCCGGTTGTGAATACTGCTGGCTTCCCGGCCCTCGATTGTAGTATATGAATTGCCGTTTTAATCGACCGCGCAGCGCTGGGCGCCGGCGATGATTTTCAGCTCACCATGAAGGGCGTGCGGTTCTAACAATGGGGCGATGGCAACAGTTCACGTTTTCGTTTGTGCTTCTGCTTCTCGACACAACGCCTCTCTCCGCGCAAAGCACGCGCATGAATTCGATTTCAACAAATATTGACGTCCAGCCCTCTCAACTTCTCTCTGCACCTGTGGCTGCTGATTGGCTCTCGTACAACGGCGATTACACGGGCCGCCGTTTCACTTCGCTCCGTGAAATCAATCCTGGCAATGTCTCAAGACTCCGCGCTGAGTGGGTGTTCCACGTGCCAAGCTCGGAGCGCCTCGAAGTCACTCCCGTGGTGGCGGACGGAATCATGTTTGTCACTTCCGCCAATGATGCCTTTGCCCTGGACGCACAGACAGGTCGGACCCTGTGGCACTACTCGCGTCCGGTTACAAGCGGGCTGATCGACGACGCCTCCCAACATCACAACCGCGGCGTCGGCATCTGGCACAAGCGGGTCTATATGGAAACAGACAACGCTCATCTGCTTTGTCTGGACGCCCGTTCGGGTCATCTCCTCTGGGACGTCGCTTATACGGATGGAAACAGAAACTACGGTGCGACCAGCGCCCCGCTTGTGGTGAAGAACAAAGTTCTCGTGGGAACTTCCGGCGGCGACGATGGCGTCCGCGGCTTTGTCGCCGCTTATGATGCCGAAACCGGCAAGGAGGCCTGGCGTTTTTGGACCATCCCTGGCCCGGGAGAATTCGGCTCTTCCAGTTGGCCGGGGGAAAGTTACAAGCTTGGCGGCGGCACCACCTGGATGCCGGGCACATTTGATCCCGAACTCAACACGATCTTCTGGGGAACCAGCAACCCGGCACCCGATTTTGACGGCGGCCCGCGCCCCGGAGATGATCTTTACACGGATTGCCTGCTGGCGCTGGACGCCGATACCGGCAAACTCAAGTGGTATTTCCAGTTCACGCCGCACGATCTTTTCGACTATGACGCGGTCGAGACTCCTGTGCTAGTCGATGCGACATTCCGCGGGCAGCCGCGAAAACTTGTCGTTGAAGCGAATCGAAACGGATTTATCTACGTACTCGACCGCACCAACGGCGCCTTTCTGCAGGCAACGCGATTCGCCGAAAAGCTCAACTGGGCAACCGGAATTGATGAAAAAGGGCGGCCCATCCGGACGGAGGTCAAGCCGACCGAGGGAGGTACGCGCGTCTGTCCCGGCATGGTTGGCGCGACGAACTGGTTTTCCCCCGCCTTCAATCCGGAAACCTCCATGCTTTATTTTATGGCATTGGAAAGCTGCGATATTTATATGCTAAAACCCAGGGATTTCCGGCCCGGCCAAACCTATTACTCGACGGGCGTCCGCCATAGCGAGGGCGACTTCAATCAGAAAATTCTTCTCGCTTATGCGCTTGGAGGCGACAAACCGTCATGGCGCTACGTGCAGGCTGGCGAAGGCCATTCCGCGGGCGGCGTTCTGACCACGGCGACTGGACTCGTCTTTTTTGGTGACGACGCTCACTCCTTCGAAGCGGTGGAAGCGCAAACCGGCAAACCTCTTTGGCACTTCAATACGGGACAAACGATCGTCGCCTCACCAATGAGCTATGCGGTTAATTCCAGGCAGTACGTAGCCATTGCCGCGGGAAGCGATGTTTTCAGTTTTACTTTGCCGTGAAGCTTGCGTAGGATTCCCAGCGTTTCGGAAACAAGCATCAAGCGATTGGAACGGACAGAACAGAGCAGTAATCAAAAAGGAGGAACAATGTTTTCAGCTTTCACTTCTCGACGCGGGTTCGCCGCCAGGCTAGCCACTTTGATTCCCGGACTTGCGGCTGCGGGGGCAGTTGCCAAGGCGGCGCCATCTCCCCAAGCGGCTGCTGGCGTAAAGAAACTCGACTACGAAGGCAAGCCCGCGGGCACCGGTTTCATCACTCCGCTCATCCTTCACAACGACACCATCTACATCGCCGGGCAGGGAGCACATTCTCATGATCCGGAGGGAAAATTCCCGATGGACATCGAGACCCACACCAAAAAGGTCATGGACAATGTCAAAACACTCGTCGAAACCGGCGGCGGCGCCATGGACAGCATCCTGCAGCTCACTGTTTTTCTCACCAAGATTGAAGATTATGACGGCATGAACAAAGTCTTCAAAACCTATTTCCCCAATGGCGGACCCGCGCGAACGACTGTGGCCGTCGCTGCTCTCCCAGGAAATTCCCTGGTAGAAATCAATTGCATCGCCGCGATCGCGCGGAAGGGATGAGGAGGGGTTCATGACCATTAAAAACCGCTGGGATCGGCGAACGTTCCTTGGCAGTGCAGGCGCGCTTGCCGGCATGATGCTCAACGCCCGCAGAGTCTTCGGGCTGCCAAAAATCACGTTGCCCTCCGCCGGCATTCCAGAAAAACTCACGGGCTTGGGCTCCACCGGCAACGTGTATGCGGAGTTGGGTGTAACCACCGTGATCAACGGACAGGGCACCATGACCTACCTTGGCGGCTCCCTTCCGCGCCCGGAGGTGGAAGCCGCCATGGCCCTTGCCGGGCAGCATTTCGTTCCAATCGCAGAGTTGGAAGTCGCCGCCGGCAAACGCATTTGTGAGCTATTGCAGCTCCCCGCGGACTACGACGCCATCGTCACTTGCGGCGCCGCGGCGGGCATGCAGTCGGGTCTTGCGGGAATCCTTACCGGCAACAATCCCAAATTCATTGAACAGCTTCCCGACCTCACGGGAATGAAATCCGAAGTGATTATCCAGAAATCTCATCGCAACCCGTTCGATCACCAGCTTCGCGCCACAGGGGCCAAACTTGTGGTCGTGGAATCACGCGAAGATGTAAAAAAGGCGATCAACCCGCAAACCGCGATGATGCACTTTTCCAATTTCGCCAACGCCGCGGGCCAGATCAAAGTCGACGAATGGGTGAAGCTCGCTCATGAAAATCAAATCCCCGCGTTCATCGACGCGGCCGCGGACGCTCCGCCCGTTTCCAATCTGTGGAGCTATGCCAAGATGGGCTACGACCTTATCGCCTTCAGCGGTGGCAAGGCCCTCCGTGGGCCGCAATGCGCCGGATTGCTGCTCGGCAAGAGAGATCTGATCGCCAACGCCTTGCTGAACAGCTGCCCACACGAGGACACCCTCTGCCGCCCCATGAAGGTTGGCAAGGAGGAAATCGTCGGCATGGTGAAAGCCCTGGAATGTTTTTTGAAGGACGACCACGCCGCGCTGGACAAGGAATGGTGGACCCGCCTGGATCTCGTCTCGCGTGAAATCACGGCCATCCCCGGAGTAACAACCACCTTCGACGTGCCCGATGTAGCGAACCATGTCCCGCATATGGGCATCTTCTGGGATCCGCGCAAAATTTCGCTTACGCCACGGGAAGCATCCAGCTTGCTAAGGAAGAGCACCCCTTCCATTGTTCTGGGCTCATCCGAACACGGCCTCGGCATGAACTCATTCATGTTGCAACCTGGCGAGGAAAAAATCATCGCGGCGCAACTTGTCAAACTTTTCAAGTCACACTCTGTCTGAAAGCGGGCCTTATCTCTTGTGGCAATCGCTGACTTTGGATTATTGGGGTGAAGCTTTCGATCGCGGAAGCAGCCTCCAGGCCCGCGGATGAATGCGCGGCCCGCTTCCCGCGTGCGTTGGTTCCTTGTCTTCTGGCTTTTTGCCCTGAGCGCGGTCGCCTATCTCGACCGGGTAAATCTCTCCATCGCCGGCGCAAAGCTCATCGAAGAATTCGCGATTAGCAATATACAACTGGGCTTCGTCTTCAGTGCATTCCTGTTCGGATATGCGCTGTTCCAGACCCCTGCCGGCTGGCTTGCCGACCGCTTTGGCCCGCGTCGCGTCCTCACCGCTGGAGTCCTGTGGTGGGGCGTATTCAGCGCGCTTACGGCAGCCATCTCTCACCGTATTGCGAACGTGGTGATGGCACTTTTGGTGCTCCGGTTTTTGCTCGGGGCGGGCGAGGCAATTATCTATCCTGCCTCCAACCAGTTCGTCGCCCGTTGGATTCCGCGTACAGAGCGCGGCAAAGCCAATGGATTTATTTTCGCAGGGGTCGGCATTGGCGCCGGCGTCACACCTCCGTTCATCTCTTTCCTGATGTTGCACTACGGCTGGCGGTCTTCGTTCCTGGTGAGCGCGTTGATTGGCCTCGCTGCTGGTGCGGTATGGTTCATCGCGGCGCGCGACACGCCCGATCTGCACCCTTCCGTTTCTTCTGGCGAGCTTGATCTTATCCATAAGGGGATTGCCGATACTGCGGTTCCCGAGAGAGTTGGTCTTCTCTCCTGGTCCACCATTTTGTCGAGCCGCAACGTGTGGATTCTTTCCTTTGCCTACTTCTGCTTCGGCTACGTCGCTTGGGTTTTCTTCAGCTGGTTTTATCTTTATCTCGCCAAAGTGCGCGGGCTGAACCTGAAATCCAGCGCACTCTATGCAACTTTGCCTTTCTTGGCGATGGCCGTATGCAGCCCGTTGGGCGGTGCGATCAGCGATGCGCTGGCCAGGCGGTTCGGAGCGCGTTTGGGTCGCTGCAGCATCGCCGTTCTGGGTTTTGCGCTGACTGCGATTTTCATAATCATTGGCTCGGCAGCGCAGGACACGCGAGTGGCCAGCATTGTCCTCGCGGGCGGCGCGGGTTCCCTTTATCTTTCGCAAAGTGCGTTCTGGGCCGTCTCCGCGGACCTGGGCGGAAAGTCCTCCGGCTCTCTCTCCGGATTCATGAATATGGCCAATCAGATCGGTGGGATGATTACCGTGTCGCTGACTCCGTTCCTCGCGGATAGATTCGGCTGGAGCGCGGGATTCAACGTCGCGGCCGCGGCTGCGTGTCTTGGCGCGATTGCCTGGCTGTTCGTAAATCCCGTGCTTGCCTTCTCTACTACGTCAAGCGCCGCTCCATCCGCTTCGAACGACGCCGCCTGAACACGGGCCCGACTGCGGCCGGCCGGGGCGGTAGATGCGTTGCCTGCCGATCTGTTTCGCTTTGTTTCCTTTGTCTTCACTTACTTTCGAATCGGCGAGATATTTTTCGTTGACTTCCTCTCGGAAACCGTCCTAAACTCCGCGACCAAGCGGGGGTGATTTCATGGTCGTCTACCTGAATCGGTTCCTTATCTGCATTTCAATCGTTTTAATATTGCTGGGAAATCCCGGCCTCTTGCGCGCCGACGTGACGGGCTCCGTTCTCGGCACCGTGCACGACAGTTCGCAAGCGATAGTCTCCGGCGCGCACATCACCATCACCAATGCGCAAACCAACCTCAAGCAGGAAACGCTTTCTGGCGCTGACGGCACCTATCGTTTCCTCGCGCTCGCCGCAGGCATCTACAAGCTCACCGTCTCGGCGCCGGGTTTCCGTCCCTATGCCGTAACGGACCTCGAAGTCAAAGTGAACGATCAACTCCACGTTGATGTAACCCTGGCCGTGGGCACGACTACAGAAACCGTCAGCGTTGAAGCCAATACCGTGCAGGTTCAGACCGAAAACACGCAACTTGGTGACGTCATCGACTCCAAGAAAATGTTGGCGCTTCCCCTCAATGGCCGGAGTTTCATCGATCTTCTGGGCCTGCAGGCGGGCGTGGCGCCCGCCACCGCCGAAACGATTCAGCAAGACCGACCGGTATCGGGCGGCTTGAGCGCCGGCAACATCTCCGTAAATGGCCAGCGGGAGACCGCGAACGCATTTCTGGTGAATGGCGGAGACGTCAGTGAGGGACGCAACCTCGGCGCCGGGTTGGTTCCGAATTTGGACTCCATCGAGGAATTCCGCCTGATCACCAACAGCTTCGATGCCGAATACGGAAAATTCAGCGGCGCGGTCGTCAACGCCATCACCAAGTCCGGCACCAACAGTTTTCACGGTGACGTCTTCGAGTTCCTGCGGAATGACAAGTTGGACGCCAAGAATTACTTTTTCGGGTCCAAATCCGAGTTGCGGCGAAATCAGTTCGGCTATGCGGCGGGCGGGCCGGTCTGGAAGAACAAGATCTTCTGGTTCTCGGATTATCAAGGCACCCGCGAGGTGAAAGGCGCGGAAGCCAGCCAGGTTACCGTCCCCACGGCGGACCAGCGTCTAGGGAACTTTGATCCCGCGAGCATGGCCCCGAACGGGACCGGTACAGGCGCTGGTGGCGGCACCTGTCAGGACATCACTACAACGAATTGTGTTCCTGCCGGCTCATATTGGGCACAGGTGCTTTCGACGCGCTTGGGTTACCCCGTGGCGCCGCAAGGAGGCCCGGACGAGGCCTACAGTTTCCCCGGTTGTGCCAGCACGGACCCAGTTACAGGCTGCATTTTTCCTGGCGGCGCGATCCCACAGGCCGCCTGGTCAGCACCCTCGAAGGCCATCCTTCCTTATATTCCGGCGCCGACGGTTGCAGGAGTATCCACAAACAACTACTCGAATAACAGCGGGAGAAACATAACCGACGACGACAAAATCGGCGAACGCGTCGATTTCAACAATCAGAAGACGGGGAACTGGTCGTGGTATTACCATTTTGATCGCTCCAACATACAAGCCGCACTTTTACCATCTTCACAGGGCGGTTTTGCCTCTGTGCCGGGCTTTCCCACGGTTTCGCCTTCGCGGGCGCAAGAGTTCGTGATGAGCAACACCAAGACTCTGGGAGCGACGGCGGTCAACGAAGCGCGGTTCAGCGTCTTCCGCACTTCTCTCCACCTAAACAACCCGGCTGGGAGTTTCGCCAACCTTTCTGACCTGGGTTTCAACAACTCTAACGGCCTCGGCATCATCCCGCTGGCCGGATACCCGCAGTATGTGCCTCAAATCAGCTTTCCCAACATCGGCAACAACGGCTTAAACATCGGCGTGCCCACGCTGAATACGTTCCAACCCAATACGACCTATGCGGTGAGTGACGTATTTTCGAAGAGCCAGGGCAAGCATACGTGGAAGGTTGGCGGGGAATTCCGCTACCTGCAAGTTAACGAGCGTAACTTTGCCAACCCGAATGGGGGCTTCACATTTGATGGCACGGTGACGGGCGCCCCTTTTGCAGACTACCTTCTCGGCGCGACCTCTACCACCAACGCACCCTACACCCAAGCCGCGGAACAGTTCCTGGATTCGCGCACACGCTACGGTGGTGCCTTCGTGCAGGATTCCTGGAAGGTAAAATCCAATCTCACCCTGAATCTGGGGCTGCGTTGGGAAATGAGCATGCCCTGGTACGACACGCAGGGGAAGATTCAGACCTTCGTTCCCGGGCTTCAGTCAACTACTTTCCCGCTTTCTCCCACAGGCTTGGTATTTCCAGGCGACCCGGGTATTCCCAAGACGCTCGCTCCAACAAAGTACAACAACTTCGGCCCCCGATTGGGATTGGCGTATTCACCGGGATTTTCGGACGGAGTTTTGGGCAAGATATTTGGCGGCCCGGGCAAATCCAGCATCCGGGCCTCCTACGGTCTGTATTACACCTCGGTCGAGGACCTGAACCTGTTCTACGAGGTGGCGGATGCGCCTTTCGGGCTGTATTGGACGTCGCCCGTCTCGGTCATGTTTGACGAACCTTTCCGAGTCAGGGCTACCGGGGCCTCCTTGAACCAGCGTTTTCCCTTCACTGCGCCAGTTCCAGGCGCCCCATCGAACAAGACGCTGGACTTTTCAGTTTACGAGCCGTTCAACTTTTTCCCGGGCTACGACATTCACAACAAGTTGCCTTACGCGGAGCACTTCAATCTTTCGATACAGCGCGAGCTAAGCAAATCAACGGTGCTCACGGTGGCTTACGTCGGGACCGAGGGGCATCGCCTGATCACACAGAAGGACGCGAACCCCGGCTCTGCGGCTCTGTGCCAGCAGCTCTCGGCCCAAAACGCCATCGACGTAACCGCGGGAACCAACGGCTGCGGCCCTGGAAATGAGAACGACGTTTTCCAGCTTCCGTCGGCCACCGTTCCGTGTACGACGCTTAGTCCCACGCCCCTCCCGGGATGCGTCTACAGCACTCGGCAGACGATCCTAAGTCCGAATTTCTGCCCCGGCGGAGCTCAGGTGTGTTTCGGCTCAAACAATACCAATACGCTTACGAGCGCCAATTCGATCTACAACGCCGCGCAAATCACGGTAGAGCGCAAGGCCAACGATTTCACCTTCCTGGCCGCGTATACCTTTGCGAAAGGCCTGGACGATTCTTCGGCCTTCAACGACCTGGTGAATTTCCAAAATCCCAAGTTGAGCCGGGGGCTTTCCTCGAGCGATATCACTCACAATTTCGTGGTCAGCTACGTCTGGGCCGTCCCGTTCGACCGCGCCTTCGGCAGCGCGCCCAAGCGCATTACCCAAGGCTGGCAGATTCAGGGGATCACCCGCTTTTCAACCGGCTTCCCTATCCAGTTGAACCAGGGCAGCGATGATATCTCGTTGGCCGGGAGCTCCGCCACGGACATGCCGGATCGCGTTGGACCTGTCGTCAAGTGGGACCCGCGAAAGCAGAATACAACCTGCCCCTCTTTCGATCCCAATTTTCCGAGCACAACCGGCTATGGATGCGCTTTCCTGCCCAGTGCATTTGCTCCCAACACAACTTTGGGAACTTTTGGCACCGCCAATCGGCGATTCTTCCACGGCCCCGGTTTCAACAACACCGATTTCGGAATAACGAAGCGAACCATCATCAAGGAAAATTTCGCTTTCGACCTCCGTTTCGAATTTTTCAATATCTTTAACCACGCGCAATTCAAAAATCCTTCCGGAGACATCAACAACACGGGGGCCTTTGGAGTCGTGACCAGCGCGCGCGATCCGCGCATTGGGCAGGTCAGCGCGAAGTTCTACTGGTGATCCGCGCGCGGCACAGAGGTGCCAGGCGAAATATCACTGTGATTTCCGGCGCGTGCTAGGCTGTCTCCATGAAACGCAGCTTGACGCGTAGCCAGGGCAAATTCGGATTCTTTCGGCAAATGGCGCTGGCGCTCACTATAGGTTTAAGTTTACCGGCACTTTTAACGGCGCAGACGGCGCAAAACTACCGCCAGCAGGCCGCGGACTTCGCTCGTTCCAAGTCCTGGGACGAAGCCATCGCCGCTTACCGAAAGGCGATCGAGATCTCCCCCAACGATCCCGCCACCCATTACGACTTGGCGCTTGTGCTGCAGCACACGGGAGCCTCGCGCCAGGCCGTTGAGGAATTCGAATCAGCGGTACGTCTGAAGCCCACATGGGCCGAAGCGCATTACGCGCTGGGCGCAGCCTATTACGAACTTACCGATTTGCCGCCTGCGCTGAAGGAACTCCGCAAAGCCGCGCAGCTCGATCCTTCCAACGCCGGCGCTCATCGTCTGCTAGCGCACATTTACGTCGATCAGAATGACTTCGCCTCCGCCGAAACCGAATTGGTTCGTGCCGTCGAATTGAAGTCCTCCGCCGAATTGCATTTCGAGTTGGGGCAAGCGGAGGGGCGGCTCGGCAAATTAGACGCCGCGGCCCTCCAATATCGAAAGGCCATGCGTCTGGATCCCAAGTTTGCGCGCGCTCACGTGATGCTGGGAATCGTTCTGCGCCGCCAGGGCAGCCACGAGGGGGCGCTCGCGGAATTCCGCGAGGCGGTCGCGCTCGATCCCAGCGATCCTAACGCGCAATACAATCTCGGCATGGAGCTCAAAACCTCGGGTGACCTCCCCGGCGCCATCGCCGCGTTCCGGCGTGCAATCGAACTGAAACCTGATTTCGAAATGGCGCACTACAGCCTGGGCATCGCCCTGCGTGCCGAGGGCGACACGGCGGCTGCGCACAAGGAACTCGACGAGATAAACGGGCTCCATAAATTCCGTCTGCGCCTGTCCGCGTCCAAGCTGCTGATCGTCCAAGGCGTGGATGCGCTGAAGAAAAATGATCTCGATTCCGCAATGGACTGCTTCCAGAAAGCCATTGACCAGACCCCGGAATTTGCGACCGGGTACTACTATCTGGGCGTCACGTGGGAGCGCAAGCAGGATACAGCGCGTGCCGTCGAGGCCTACAAAAAAGCCCTCGATTTGAAACCAGACTACGCCGCGGCGCATTCCTCCCTCGGCCTGCTTTATTGGCGACAGCAGGATCCAGCCCGTGCCCTGGATGAATTTCGCAAGGCAGTGATGTCTGACCCGGATTTGCCGGAAGCCCACTACAACCTGGGCCTCGCTCTCGCTGAATCAGGTCAGTTAAACGAAGCAGCGCGTGAGTTGAATCAAGCCGTTAGCCTCAACCCCCAATATACGGATGCGCGCGTTCAACTTGGCCTGGTGCTGGGCCAGAACAACGACCTCGCTGGAGCCAGGAGCGTCTTTACCGAGCTGGTCCGTCGCGATCCGAAGTTTGCGGAGGGCCACAATAATCTGGGCCTGGTGCTTTTGCAGGCCGGCGATTTCTCCGCTGCCCAGAGGGAGTTTGTAGCGGCCCTGCGGCTAAAGCCCGGGTATGCGGAAGCGCATTACAATCTTGCGCTTGCTCTTCATCAACTAGGGAAGGAGGCAGAGTCGCAAGCGGAGTTCGAGAAGGCATTCGAGATTTCTCCGGAGTTGAAAAACGCGGCTCGCCCTTAAATATGCGATCACAAAGAAATGTCCTGATGTCCTTCTTGCTGGCGGCGGCCGGCATTCCATGCTGGTACGCCGGTGGAGCGGCGCCCGCTCCGGGCCGAACCAATCTGCAAACAACTCCGGCAACCGCCGCGAAAGTTTGCGAATATGCTGCTCCCGGCGCGGAGTTCTCCGTTCCTCACGTTTCGAAAGTGCCGGACTTGAATACCGATCCTCAGTCACCAACGTGGCAACACGCCTCTTCGACCTGGATCGTAAAAGACTGCCCCCATCAACTCGAGTATCCCAAGTTGAAAACTGAGGTACGCGGCTTCTGGACCGACTCCGATTTGTACCTCTTGTTTATCTGCCCGTACACCGAACTGAATTTGTGGTTACCCGCGGACAACACAAAGGACAGGCTGAAGCTTTGGGACCGGGATGTGGTGGAATTTTTCCTGGGGGATGATTGGACAAACATCCGGCGTTACCGCGAATTCGAAATCGCGCCGACCGGGGATTGGGTCGACCTGGACATCGATCTGGATCGGAATTCTTACGGCGCCGAGTGGAATTCCGGATGGCAGCGGCAGGGAAGGATCGACGAAAAGAATCACGTTTGGTACGCCGCGGCCCGCGTGCCGTTGCATTCCGTCAGTGAAAAACAGGTCGTGCCAGGCGCAAAGTGGAGAGCCAATCTCTATCGCATCGATGGCTTGGGCCCTGATACTGTGCGCCATTTTATGTGCTGGCAGCCGACTTGTGTTGTCGATCGCGACTACAACCACGTACCAGAGCACTTTGGAACCTTGATTTTTGAACGATAAAGAACCCAGTGGAGGAAACACATGCCTGTTCAGAGAGAATCGAACCGCCGCGGCTTCATGAAAATGCTGGCAGCCTCGCCGTTGCTGGCGCAGATTGCCGCACAAAGAGCTTACGTAAAATCCGCCGCCGCGATAGGACTGGATCCTCACGACAACGTCTACAGCCGCCTGGGCGTCAAGACAGTTATCAATTGCCGCGGCACCTGGACCTATCTAAGCGGTTCCTTGCAGTTCCCCGAAGTTCGAAACGCGCAGTCGGAAGCCGGCCGCTATTTCGTGAACATGGTGGATCTGCACCATGCCGTGGGGCGCAGACTGGCGGAGCTTACCGGCGCTGAATCCGGCCTCATTACCTCTGGGGCCGCCGGCGCCATGGCGGCCGCCACTGCAGGATGTATGGCAGGGACCGATCCCAAGAAAATCTGGCAGCTTCCGGACACCACGGGCATGAAAAACGAAGTGATTATGGTCGGAGGCCGCAGTGCGTTTGACAACGCTATTCGGCTGACTGGCGCAAAGCTAATTCTCGTCGAGAAGCCCGACGAAATTGCGAACGCCATCAACGCGCGCACCGTGATGATTTACACCACCGATTTGGGCGACAAACTCGCTCGCGAAGCTGCCATTGCGAAGGAGCATTCGGTCCCGCTTCTGCTGGATGACGCCGCGGGAATTCCGCCTATCGACAACATCAAGCTGTACGCAAAAATGAAGCTCGATCTCTACACCTTCTCCGGAGGCAAAGGCCTGCGGGGGCCTCAGTGCAGTGGAGTGCTTTTGGGCCGGAAGGATCTGATCGAAGCCGCGATGCGAAACTCATGTCCTTTCGAAGGCTCGGTGTGCCGTCCCATGAAAGTCGGTAAAGAAGAAATCATCGGGTGCCTGACCGCCATCGAGACCTGGTTGAAGATTGACGCGACGAAGCTCGATCAGGAATGGAGGGCGAGGGTGGACCGCATCGCCAAGCTCGTCGAGACCGTCCCTGGCGTCCGCACAGAAATTTACATTCCCGACGATGGCAATCGCTATCCCACGCTGCGCGTCTCCTGGGATACGCAAGCTTGGGGATTCGCCGTTGCCGATTGTGTCAAGCAGCTCCACGAAAGCGATCCGGTCATCGAAGTTCTCAGCATCGACAATCCCAGCCTGGTCTCCGCCGTGCATGAAGGCGTTGACAAGCCCAAGCCAAATCCCAAGGAGATCAAAGAACAAAATCACATCGAGTTGGTCTCTATGACCATTCAGCCTGGGGAAGAAATGATCGTCGGGGAACGATTGCGAGCGATCCTCGGCGCGGCGCGCAAGGGGAAGCCAGCATGAGGCATTGCCTGCTGCTGGCTCTTTGCTGCATCGCTTCCCTGTTCTCCAAAGCACCTCCCGCGTTTTCTCAAGCGTCCGGCGTTTCTGGCGATGCTCTCGGCCCGAATGGCGTTGATGCAGGAGACTATGTTTATGTTTCCGCCCAGGGACCCCGCCGCTCCGACGGAACGACTCCCACGAAATTTTCCGACCAGGTTCGCCAATCACTCGACAACGTCAAGAAAGTCGTCGAATCCGCCGGGCTCACCACGGAGCATGTTGTTTATGTTCAGGTTTATCTGGAAGACACAAGTCACTACCCAGAGCTGAACGAAGTATTCGCCTCATATTTTTCCAAAGAGCCGCCCGCCCGCGGGGTTCTGGGCGTTTCCCATTTACCTCAACCGCCTGTTCAGATCACGGCAGTCGCTGTTCGCGACCTCACGGGAAAACAGCCGGTGTCCCCGCCTAATTTCACGACGAACAAGGCTTACTCGGCGGGAATGCTCACCCATGACCGTCTGTTCGTTTCCACGATGCCGGGAAGCGATCCGGCAAACGGCAGTGTCCCGCGGGATGCGGCATCGCAGGTTGACTTTGCGCTTGACCGGTTGAAGAGTGTGGTTCAGGCGGCAGGGCTCACTCTTGGGCACATGGTCTTTGTGAATCCCTATCTCACCTCGGAAATCCCGATGCGGATTATGAACGAGCACTACGCGAGGCGATTCGAATTTGGAAACACACCCGGCCGGGCAACCATTCAGGTCTCCAGCCTGCCCGAAGGCGTGCACATCGCCTACACGGGCGTGGCTGTGCGCGACCTGAGCAAGCGGCAAGCAATCCGTCCCAAGAATATGCCCCCGAGTCCGACGGCCAGCCCATGTGTTTTCGCCGGCGACACGCTCTATTGTTCCGCGAAGAGCGGATTTATTCCGGGACCGAACGGCGGCGTCTACGCCGAATCCACCGCGAATCAAGCTCGACAGACCATGCGCAATCTTCTCGATAATCTCGAAGAAGCAGGTGTGAAGTTCGACGACGTGGTCTATACCACGATTTACCTGGACGATTTGTCGGATACCCCTCAGTTTGCGAAGGTTTACAAAAAGTATTTTGGCGAAACCTTGCCGGCGCAAACCACGCTGGCCCAACTTCCCCCGGGCAACCGTAAAGTGGACGAAGAGGGGCACTACCCGGATCTGGAGCAGGTATCTCTCATCGCCGTCCGCCCGCACGGAACCGTCAAGCCACACGCCTTGCCTTGAGGAAGGTTACCCTCTCCGCGCTCTGCCAGTTGGTTTGCATCTCCGCTGAGGCGGAGTTACCGATGCTGCGACGATCTTATAACTGCCAGCGCAAGCCGTTTTTCTTTTATCCAGGATAAAGTTCCCTTGCAACGAGGCTTGCAACTTTTCGTTAGCCACTATAATGTTAGTGCGACTATCGAAATTCAGGCCGCGCCATGGGCGGCGCATTATTCCGGAGGACAAATATCGTGCCCCGCGCAAAGACTCCCAGGAGACGGCAGACAGCGCCTCGGAGGGTCAACCACGGCGCGGGCACGAAGAAACGGCGTAGCCTTCCGACCTCCGGCAACGAACCAGCATCAGGGCTTCGCGAACGTAAGAAAGCCCGCCTCCGTCAGCAGATCGTCGACACGGCCTTGCACCTTTTTCGCCAGCGCGGGTACGAAAACACGCGGATCGATGACATCGTGCACAGCCTGGAAATCAGCCAACCCACGTTTTTTCGTTATTTTCCCAGCAAAGACGCAGTTTTGCGCGAAGTTGGTCGTCGTGCGTTCGCCCGCCAGGCCGAAAGCCTGAAGGCCGAGCTATCCGTCAAGGCGACTACAGAGCAACGCTTGCGCCGATTTTACGAAACTCTGGGAAACGTGACCGAGGTGGGACGCCCCCTCTGGCAGGCCGTGATTTTGGCGGGTGCAATGGACCCGGTGCGTTCACCGGAATTGCGCGGGGCGGAAGCGGCAACCGTCAGCCTGCTGCGCGAGATCATCTCGGAAGGGCAGAAGAACGGGGAGATCACTTGGGATTTTCCCGTCGTTCACCTTGCCGAATTCATGGAAGGACTTTTCAATACCGTCGTGCGCCAGTGGGCCGTTGATCTGACCGGACCTCACAAACTCACCGAACGGGTAAGAAATGCGGTTGAATTCTTCTTGCGCGGAGCAAAGCCCTAGCGAGGAATACGCTCCCTCCGAAGAGCGCTGAACTCCTAAATTCATTTGCTAAAAGCTGAGTTGCGCATCCCAATTTTCTCGAGGTGGACGCGATGAAGGCCGCCATCCTGCACGAATTCAATAAGCCACTGACAATCGAAGAGGTCGCTCAGCCCAAGCCCGGCGCGGATGAAGTGCTCATCGAGGTGCAGGCATGCGGCGTGTGCCATTCGGATCTGCACGTTGCATGCGGCGATTGGCCACAAATCGTTCCGATTACCAGGAAGCCCTTGATCCTGGGGCATGAGATCGCGGGCCGCGTCGTGGAAAAAGGCTCAGCCGTCAATCACCTGGAACTCGGGGACCGCGTTGGCGTTCCCTGGGTGCATTGGACCTGTGGGGAATGTGAGTTCTGCCGAGAGGGAAATGAAAATCGGTGTACGAAACAACAGATCACCGGCGTAACCGTGGACGGCGGATATGCCGAATTCGTCAAGGCTCCCGCCAGCCACGCCCTCAAGATTCCCGACGGACTTTCTTGCGTGGACGCCGCGCCGCTCTTCTGCGCGGGCGTTACGGTCTATCGCGCACTGAAACACGCAGGAATCCAGCCAGGCCAGCGGTTGGCAGTCTTCGGCGTCGGCGGCTTGGGCCACCTGGCCGTGCAAATCGGGCAGGTACTGGGCGCGACCGTCAGCGCCATTGATGTATCGGATGAAAAGCTTGAACATGCCGGACGCTTGGGTGCTTCGGTCAACCTGAACGCTGCAAAGGTAAATGTGGTCAAGGAGCTGCGCCGTGCTGGTGGCGTCCACGCCGCGCTGGTAACCTCCGCGGCCAAGGCCGCTTACGACATGGCCTTTCCCTCCGTACGGCCGGGCGGAGTTCTCCTGGTCGTCGGCCTGCCTTCCGAGTCCATCTGCTTTCAGCCCATCCAGATGGCGGCCTCCGAGGTGCACATTCAAGCCTCCTCGGTTGGAACGCGGCAGGATATGCGGGAAGTCCTGGCTATGGCTGCCGAAGGAAAGGTCCGTTGCGAGGTCGCGACGCGCCCCCTCACGCAGGTCAATGAAGTCCTCGAACAAGTCCGGCAAGGTAAAGTCCAAGGCCGATTGGTTTTGGTTCCTGGCTAGTCGATCCCCGGTCCAAAAGCTAACCACAAAATGACCGCGGCGTGATCCAGTGGCCGCCGGCTTCCCCTAATCCGGCGATTGGGTCATTGAATCGTCTTGACGTTAGTAAATATTATGTGATACCCACTAACATAATTTTGGATGCAAGCGTCGAGGGGATGGAGTCCTTAAGTTCCTGAACGCTAACGTAAGGCGAACCGAAATACCTGATCGCGGACGGAGAAGCATGGAATAAACGGGTGGGGGGTCCGGTTTCAGTCTTCGGGGCTATCTGGGTGGCGGGGGAGTTGTAAAGGCCAGAGCCTGATTGGGCTAAATTCGAAAAGATTCGTGGGTGCGTTCGATATACAAGGAGGATCTATGCGGTCAACCTTGCTTGCCGTAGTTTTGGCACTATCGGCGTGGTTGTTTGCGGTGAATCCTGCGGTTCATGCGCAGGGCACCGGCACCTCGGGCGAGATCAGGGGCACGGTCACCGATCCAGCCGGAGGCTTGGTTCCAAAGGCCACCGTGGAGGTGGAAGATCCAGAGAAAGGTATACGGCGCACCGTCGTAACGGGGAGTGACGGAGACTATCAGGTCGCGGGCCTTCCCCCGGCATCCTACAGCGTGACCGTTCAAATCGCCGGCTTTCAGGCGGAAACGCATAGAAATATCGTGGTCACCGTCGGGCAGACGCTGATCCTGGATTTTCACCTGCGCGTGGCGACCGGCACGTCGCGGATAGAAGTTACGTCTGAAACGCCCACGGTAGAAACAGCCAGGGCCAGCCAGGCGGATACCCTGGTACAGCAATACATTGCCGACCTGCCCATCGGGCGTCGCGACTACCTGACGTTTACCTTGTTGGCGCCGGGCGTAAGCAATTCGAACACCATTGCTGACAACGCGGACTTTCGCGTCAAGCAGACACCACAGAGCGGTCTGTCCTTCTATGGCAGCAACGGCAGGGGGAACAGCGTAACGGTCGACGGCGGAGAAGCCAACGACGACGCGGGCGGTGTCCGACTCAACCTGAGCCAGGATGCCGTGCAGGAGTTCCAGATTAACCGAAGCAATTATGGGGCGGAACTGGGTGGCGCGAGCGGCGCCACGATCAATATCGTCTCCAAATCCGGAACCAATGATTTGCACGGGAATCTCTTCGGCTTTTTCCGCAACGATGCCATGGATGCCCGCAACCCCTTCGCGTTCACGCAGGCGTTGGTACCGGGACAACCTTTCTCCCTGACAGCGCAAGGCTCCCCTGTAAAAGACTCCCTCAATCGCCAGCAGTTTGGCGGCAATGTGGGCTTCCCGATTCGAAAAGACAAGACATTTCTGTATTTGGCGTACGAAGGGCTGCGCTCCGATGCGCAGGACTCCGTCCCGCTGCTGACAAATAGCAATATTTTTGCGCCCACCCTCACCCAGCAGACCATTATCGGCAATCTGGCGGCGCAACCGGCTAGCAATATAGTGCCGTGCATAACAACGAATACGTCGAATCCGCTGAATAATCCCGTGATGCTGCCCGCGCCCGTTTGTGCTTTCGCGCTGCAGAGCATCTTGACGATAAATCCAAATCTGGGCCCGAATCCTTTTGTTCCCCCTCCGCCAATATCGCCAAAAAGAATACTGGACCCTTATATCGTGAATCAGTTCGCGGCCAATGGAGGGTTGTTTCCGTTCCCTATCCGTTCCAATGATTTTTCCGCACGTTTCGATCATCGTTTCGGCACGAGTGACCAGGCCTTTCTCCGCTACAGCTTCGCTCACCTCACGGAAAAGGACCCGGACCTCCAGGCTTTGACGGCCTTTTCCCGCGGCACGTCGGAACTTGCCTGGGATAGCACTTTGCAAGGTTCGTGGTTCCACCAATTCAGCCCTTCGACGGAGAACGAAGCCCGCATCCAGTGGAACATCTATCAATTCAATGTGGACACCAATGACCCGGGCGGACCGGGGCTCGATGTGGAGGGGTTCGGTTTCTTTGGCCGGGGCATATTTCTGCCAAGTCACACCACCGGCCGCCGCTATGAATTTGCCGATAACGTGATGATGGTTCGCGGGCACCATACGCTTAAATTCGGTTTCGCTGAGCTGGTTCGCGGCAACAACACCACATCGCAGACCTTTTTCCCCGGTCGCTTCGAATTTCTGGAACTTCCCGGCGCTTTGGTCAGCCTGTGCTTGGAGGCGCCCGCGGCTTGCGGTGTCTCGGCGCCGGAATCCAGTATCAGCACGCTCCAGTCCTGGAGCCTGGGCTTGCCCGCATTTTACGAACAAGGCTTTGGGAACCCGAAGTACGTGCAAACGCGTCCGTTCACGGCGCTGTATGCGCAGGATAACTGGCAACTCCGTTCCAACTTCACGCTGAATTACGGACTGCGATACGAGTTGGACTCGCAGTACGGTCCTTTGCACACGCCCAAGAAAAATTTCGGACCGCGCGTGTCCTTTTCATGGGATCCCCTCAACGACCATAAGACCGTCATTCGTGGCGGGTATGGCATTTTCTACTCTCCGATTTACGCGCAGATCCCCGGCGTCGTACAGGTGTTAGGCAACGTCAATGGCACACGCACCATTGCCAATACGCTTGTTTCCATCCTCGGCGCGCCTACTGGAAATCCCGCGCACCCGGTGACCAGTTCGGCAGAGATTTTCCAGACGCTGTATGGCGAGGGTTTCAATCCGGCAAATCCGCTGCAGAACAACATCATCGGTTGCGGTACGCCACCGGCAGGCCAGTTCGCCTGCCTCACGCCCGCGCTAATATCGCAGTTTGGCCTGACGGTTGCCAATACAGGTCCCTTGCCGCCAGGAACGGTGCTCTTCGCCGGCCAAAACGATTATAAGAGTCCGATGTCCCAGCAGATTTCATTCGGCATCGAGCGAGAAATTGGAGCAGGTTTCTCGTTCTCCGCAAACTACATTTACGTTCACACGACCCACCTTCCCGTAGCGATCGACACAAACCTGTTGCCCGGCGCTCCAGTCGTTACAGGCACGGGAGCAAATGGCCTCCCAACCAATGGTCTCCCTTTCCAGAACTGGGGAGCGCCCGCTTGCGTGGCCAATCCCGGGCTATGCTTCGCCGATCCCACACATACGATTTTGCAGAACAATGTGTACAGTTCGCTGGCGACAGCGCTCTACCAGGGCGGCATTTTTGAACTCAAAAAGAATTTTTCGAACCATTTCATGGTGATGGCGAACTATACCTATAGCAAAGCGATAGACGAGGCCACTGACTTCAACAGTGACTATTCGCCATTTAACGCGACGTGTCTCCGGTGCGACCGCTCGGTGTCGGATTTCGACCAGCGGCACAAGGTCGTCCTCGCGGGCGTGTTCGAAAGCCCGTGGGAAAATTCGCGCATCCTGGGCGGCTTCCAGCTTTCCCCCGTTTTTAATTACAACAGCGGCCACCCGTTTAATCTTCTCGCCGGCGCGGACATTAATGGTGACGGTCATTTCACCAACGACCGCCCGCCGGGCGTGTCGCGCAATAGCGGCCTGGGCCCCAGCTATTACGACTTCGACCTGCGCCTTAGCCGCTCCTTCAAGCTGGGGGAGAAGGCTTCCCTGCAATTCACCGCGGAAGCATTTAACCTGGCGAACCACACGAACTATGCCAGCGTGAACAATATTGTGGGCGCCGCGTTTGCCCCGGCGTACAAGGTGAATGGGATAGCGCCGGGAACGGTGCTCGGAAATGGGACAGTGGTTTCGCCAAGTACCCCGCTTGGTTTCACGGCTGCGTTCCCGAAGCGTGAAATCCAGCTCGGGGCGCGGTTCACCTTCTAAGTTCCGGGAAGCTGGAGGATGGCGGCATCCTGCGGGCGCCGCCGGCAAATCGGCGCCGCTTGGCGGTGAGCCGAAGCCCGGAATTTCAATTTTTCCGCGCCAGAGCAGGTTTCGAATTCGGTATTGAGGAGGTTTCCGATCATGTGGCAGAAAACCAAGCGGGGAATATTCCTTTTCGTGTTTGTGGCCGTCCTGATCCTATTGGCTGCAGGCACAGGCTGGGCACAGCCAGGAGTTGTCAAGCAGACAGGGACCTTGCCGGACGGCGCGACCTTTGTGATCGAGGTTCCTGCAAACTGGAACGGGACGCTCTTCCTATATAGTCACGGGTATGTGGTCCCCGGCACTCCAAATCCTGCCCAGGACTTTGCTATCAGTGATCCTGCCACGCGCTTCTTCATGCTCGCGAGCGGCTTTGCCCTCGCGGGTTCTTCTTACGCCACCACTGGCTGGGCTATCCAGCAGGCGCTGCCCGACCAGATTGCCGTTCTCGATCTCTTTTCGCAAATTGTGGGAACGCCGAAACGCACCATCGCCTGGGGCCACTCCCTCGGCGGCATGGTTACCGCGGGGCTCATCCAGCGCTATCCAGATCGCTTTGACGCCGCGCTCCCGATGTGTGGCGTTCTTTCCGGCGGGATTGCCACCTGGAACACGGCGCTTGATTCCGCCTTCGCGTTCAAGAATTTGCTCGCGCCCGGCTCCGGCCTGCAGCTTGTGAACATCACGAATCCAGCGGCCAATTTGCAGTTGGCGGAGGGGTTGCTGGCCGCGGCTGCGGGCACGCAGCAAGGCAGAGCTCGCCTGTCGCTGGTGGCGGCGCTCGGCGACACGCCGGGCTGGTTTACTCCGCTTTCGCCGGAGCCCGCTCCCACGGATTTTACAGGTCAGCAAATGAACCAATTCCTCTGGGCTTCGATGGTGGACTTTCCCTTTGCGTTTGCGTTTCGCGCGGAGCTCGAGTTCCGCGCCCAGGGCAATCCCTCCTGGAATGCTGGAGTGGACTACCGGGTGCAGTTTGAGCACTCGGCGGATGCCGCCGAAGTTCGTGCGCTTTACACGCAGGCCGGGCTGGATCTCGATGCCGATCTCAAAGTGCTGAACGAAACCGCGCGCATCAGCGCCGACCCGCATGCGGCGAACTACCTGAAGGAAAACATCACCTACGACGGCGAAATTCACATCCCGGTTCTGACGCTGCACACCACTGGCGACGGTTTGGTGGTCGTGCAAAATGAAAGCGCTTACCGCGCAGTTGTTCAGGAAGAAGGCAACGAACGATTCCTGCACCGCAGGTTTATTTCGCGCGCAGGGCATTGCGCTTTCACTCCCGCCGAAACGATTGCCGCGGTGAAAGCGCTTTTAAACAGGCTGGATACCGGCCAATGGGGCTCCCTGGATGTGACCGATCTGAACAATGCCGCGGAGGCGCTGGGGCCCAGCTTCAATATTTTTGCCGCTCCCAGCGGCGGAATTGTTCCGGTTGCCCCGGCATTTGTAAAATTCGATCCTACCCGGTATCTCCGGCCGTTTGATGCCGAGGACAAGGACAGGGACGACGATTGAAAAACTTCGCGGCAACCCAGTCGAGGGTTCCCCGGTGAACGTTAAGCAACTCTTTGACCTTTCAGGACGCGTAGCCATCGTTACCGGGGGATCCGTTGGGCTCGGTCGGCAGATGGCGGAAGGCTTGGCCGAAATGGGTGCGAATCTGGTTCTCTGCGCGCGCAAAAAGGAGCGGTGCCAGCAGGCGGCGGAGGAACTGAGACCCTTGGGCGTCCAGGCGCTCGCGCTCGGCTGCGATGTGAAAGACCCCGCCAGCGTTCAAGCGGTGGCCGATGCAACGGTCAAGCAGTTTGGGCGCATCGACATCCTGGTCAATAATGCGGGCACTTCGTGGGGCGCGCCCGTTGAGGCGATGACATTTGAGCAGTGGAATAAAGTCATCGAGACCAACCTGACCGGAACGTTTCTTTTTTCTCAGGCCGTGGGCAAAGTCATGATTGCGCAGCGCCGAGGAAAGATTATCAACATCGCTTCTGTTGCCGGGCTGCGCGGTTCGCCTCCAAGTTTTTCCGCCATCGGCTATAGCGCCAGCAAGGGTGGCGTGATTATCTTCACGAAAGACCTGGCGTGCAAGTGGGGCATGCACAACATTCAGGTAAATGCCATCGCACCGGGCTGGTTCCCGACTGATATGTCCGGAAAAGTCATCGAGCGGAACAAGGAAATGCTCCTGGCAGGCATACCTGCAGGCCGCTTCGGCGGATCGAATGACCTGAAGGGAGCGGCTGTTTTCCTGGCATCCGACGCATCGAATTTTGTGAACGGAAACATTCTTGTGGTTGATGGAGGGCAATCCGCCTGATCCAGGCGAGGCATGCCATGAACATTCCCCTTACCCCATTGCGCTTCCTTCGCTACGCGGAGCAGCAATACGCGCGCAGAACCGCGGTCGTTTGCAATGATCAGAAATTTACCTATGAGGAGCTTGCGGAACGCACGCGACGTCTGGCGGGAGCGCTGCGGCAGGCAGGGATTCAGCCCGGCGACCGTGTCGCTTTCCTCAGCACGAATTGTCACCGCCTGCTGGAAGCTTATTACGGGGTGCTGGAAGCCGGCGCGGTTCTCTTGCCGTTGAACATCCGGCTGGCCCCCAGCGAGCTTGCCTACATCCTGAACGATGCCGGGGCGACAATCCTTTTCGTGGAGAAGCAGTTTCTTGGTTTGGTGGAATCCTTTCGCAAGGACATTCCTTCTGTAAAGATGATCTGCCAGCTCGAAGGCGCTCCGGATGCGGCCTGGCTCAGCCCGCATAACTACGAAGATCTTCTTGGCGCGGCCACGCCGTATCGCGCCGACATCGCCACAATCGATGAAAACGCTCTTGCCGAACTTTTCTATACCAGCGGTACGAGTGCCAATCCAAAAGGGGTAATGCTCACGCACAGAAATGTGTATCTCCACGCGGTGCACGTTTGCCTGGGATTCCAGATCGAAAACGGCGCAGTGGAACTGCACACCATTCCTCTTTTCCACGCGAACGGGTGGGGTGTGGCGCATTTCCTCACCTTGCTTGGCGGCAAGCACGTGATGATGCAACGCTTCGAGACCACGGAAGTTTTTCGTCTCATTGAAAAAGAAGCCGTTCATTCCTGCAGCCTGGTTCCCATCATGGCCACGGCGCTGGTGAATTGTCCGGAACGCCCCAAATATAACTTGAGCAGCCTGCGCCGGATTGTTATCGGCGGCGCGGCGTCTTCTCCGACTCTCATTCGTGAGGTCGAAGAAAAACTCGGTTGCGAGTGCTATTCCGGCTACGGCCTAACGGAAACTTCCCCCGCACTTTCGCTTTCTCCAATAAAGGCCGAACTTGGATGGCAAGGGGAACAGCGCTTCGTGGGACAGGCGATGACCGGCTATGCAATTCCCGGCGTTGAGTTGCGCGTGGTGGACGCTAACGACAACGATGTGCCACGCGACGGGCTGACCATCGGCGAGATTATCGCGCGGGGCGATGGCGTGATGGAGGGATACTGGCGCCAGCCAACTGCGACCGCCGAAGCGCTACGCGGCGGCTGGTTCCACACGGGAGATATGGCGACGGTCAACGAAGCTGGCTACCTGCTTGTTGTCGATCGCAAAAAAGACATTATCATTAGCGGCGGCGAAAATATCTCCTCACTCGAGCTTGAGAAGGCCATCCTCGCCCACCCGGCGATCCTGGAAGCCGGGGTGATTCCAGTTCCGGATGAAAAGTGGGGCGAGGTCCCCAAAGCCCTGGTGGTTCTCAAGCCGAATGCCGCGGTCGCGGAGTCCGAACTCATCGCGTTCTGCCGTTCACGCCTGGCACATTACAAGTGCCCGCATTCTTTCGAATTCGTAGCCAGCTTGCCGAAGACCGCCACCGGTAAAATCCTGAAAAAGGATCTCCGCAAAAAGTATTGGCACGGTGCGGATACGATCCGCCCCGATTTCGTTGCGGGAAAGAGCGGCGCCTGATCCGGTTTTCTGTTACGGAAATTGTCTCGTTCGGAAAAATAGGAGGCCCGGTTCACAAGCATTGACGCGAAGGAGTCTTCTTCATGGACTTAAACCTGAACGCAGAGGAGCTGGCATTTCGCGATGAACTGCGCACGTGGCTCGCTTCCAATGTGCCAAAAGATTGGAACGAATGGCGCGAGAAGCCGCTTGAGGAATCGTTTCCGTATCTGCGCGCCTGGCAACGAAAGTTGCAGGAAGGCCGCTGGGCGACGGTTTCCTGGCCCAAGGAGTATGGTGGCCGCAGCGCCACGCTGATGCAGCAAGCGCTGTTTTGGGAAGAGATGGCGCGCGTCGACGCGCCGCCCATGGCCAACTCGCTGGGTTTGGGTCTCATCGGACCCACTATTATTGCCTATGGAACCGAAGCGCAAAAGAAGCGCTACATCCCGAAAATTCTAAGTGCCGAAGAAATATGGTGCCAGGGCTTCTCGGAGCCGAACGCGGGCTCCGACCTTGCGGGGTTGCAGACCGAAGCACGGCTGGACGGCGATCACTACATCGTGAACGGTCAAAAAGTGTGGACCAGCTACGGCACCTTAGGGGATTGGTGCGAACTTGTCGTCCGCACCGACGCCACCGCTGCGAAACATAAGGGACTCACGGTCCTCCTCGTTAATATGAAATCACCTGGCGTTGAAGTTCGTCCACTGCGCCAGATGACTGGTGAGTCCGAATTCAGCGAGCTGTTCTTTCGCGATGTGCGCGTCCCGGTCGACAATGCCCTGGGTAAAGTGAATGATGGATGGAACGTGGCGATGAGTACGCTGATGTACGAACGCGGCTCGTATGGCGCCCGTCTTCACCTCATTTTCAAGCGATTCATTACGCGGCTGATTGAACTTTCGTGGACCACCCAGCGCAACGGCCGGCCCGCTGCCGAGGACCCGGTTATCCGCCAGAAACTTGCGCAATGCAGCGCGGAAGTTGAAATCATGCGCTTCAACCAGATGCGCGCCTTCAGTCGCATCACCGCCACGGGTGTGCCGGGCCCCGAGGGCTCCATCCAGAAAATCTTCTGGAGCGAGCTGAACCAGCGCCTGCAGCAGATGGCGCAGGAAATTCTGGGGCCGTACGGCCAGTTGCTCGCAGGAGACCCGCACGCGATTGATAAAGGAATCTGGTCGTACGCGTATTTGCGGACGCGCGGGAATACCATCGAGGCCGGCACCTCCGAAGTTCAGCGCAACATTATCGGGCATTTCGTTCTGGGGCTGCCCAGAAGCTATTAAGGGGAGACGCCATGCAATTTGGTTTGACGGAGAGCCAGGAATTTTTGAAAAACTCCGCACGCCAATTTTTCGCCGGAGAATGCCCAAGCTCCGAAATGCGGCGTCTGGCGGAAACGGATACGGCGTATGACGCCACGCTCTGGTCGAAACTCGCCGAGCAGGGCTATACCGGCATTATTTATCCCGAAGCTTACGGTGGAGTGGGCCTCGGCAAGGTTGAACTTATGCTTTTGATGGAAGAGGCTGGTCGCGCCCTCTTGCCGGGGCCGTTCTTTTCGACCGCCGTTCTGGCTGGTTCTGTTCTGGACGCGGTTGGAACGCCGGGGCACAAGAAAAAATATCTCGAGCCCATCTGCAAAGGAGAAGTTCGTTCGACCGTTGCCATTCTGGAAGCCGCAGCGAGCTGGAACCCGGGGGACATCCAACTCAGCGCCAGCAACGGGAAGCTCACAGGGCAAAAGCTCTTCGTATCCGACGCCGCCGTCGCTGATTTCATCGTGGTCGTCGCACGCAATGGTGTCTTCGTCGTGGACTCCAAGGCTCACGGCCTGAAAATATCTCCAATGTCAGGGATGGACCTTACGCGTAAGCTTTACGCGGTTGAATTCAGCAATACTCCCGCCGAAGAAATCGGCTCCAAATCAAATCTTCCGCGGGCGTTCGACATCGCCACCGCGGCCCTGGCCGCCGAAATGGTCGGCGGCATGCAGCGGACACTCGATATCACGGTCGAATATGCCAAGACTCGAAAACAGTTCGGGAAACCCATTGGAATTTTTCAGGCCGTCCAGCATCAGTGCGCGGACATGTATCTGGAAACAGAGAGTTCCCGTTCGGCGGTGTATTACGCTGGTTGGGCGCTGGAAGAAAACTCGCCGGACGCTGCGGTTGCCGTTTCCATCGCCAAGATGTACTGCAGCGATGCCGCCCGGACCGTCGGCAATCGCGGCATCCAGATTCACGGCGGCATGGGCTTCACCTGGGAAAATGATCTTCACCTGTACTACCGTCGTGCGAAGGCGTCGGAAACGGCATTTGGCGACGCGACGTTTCATCGAGAGCGCATCGCCTCCATGGTAATCGATTCCGGCAGAGTCTCCGTGAAGAGCGTGTAGGGAACAATCACACAAGAAAAGAGCGTTCCATGAACGATTTGGTGGAATTCAAAAACGAAAACGGCATCGGGGTCATCACCATCAATAATCCTCCCGTGAACGCATTGAGTCCCGGCGTCCCCGAGGGCATTTCGGAGGCGCTGGATCAGATTTCCAAGGACGACAGCGTCAAAGCAGCGGTCTTGATCGGCGGGGGCCGCACCTTTGTCGCCGGCGCGGACATTAAAGAGTTCGGCAATATGACATCGGGCAAGCCGCGTGGGGCGGGATTGCTTCCGCTGCTTTTGAAAATCGAAGACAGCGCCAAGCCCGTGATTATTGCCATTCATGGAACCGCTTTTGGCGGCGGGATGGAGTTGGCGATGGCCGGGCACTATCGCGTCGCCATTGCCACCGCGCAATTTGGCCAACCCGAGGTAAAGCTCGGTCTGATTCCCGGCGCGGCAGGCACGCAACGCCTTCCGAGGCTCGCGGGCGTTGCGAAAGCAGTCGACATGTGCGTGAGCGGCAATCCGGTCAATACCGAAGAAGCGCTGAAGCTGGGCATTATTGATCGCATCATCGACGGAGAGCTTCTCGCTGGAGCGCTTGCATTCGCCCGCGAGGTGGCCGGCAAGCCCGCCCGCAAGACGCGCGAGCGCAAAGAAAAACTCGGGAACGCTGAGGAAAACGCTCCGATCTTTTCCAGTGCGCGAGAAACGGCAGCCAGGAAGCAGCGCGGCCTGTTGGCTCCAGCCAAGGCCATTGATGCCGTGGACGCCGCAACGAAAATGCCATTCGAAGAAGGCTGCAAGTTTGAGCAGAAATTATTTATTGAGTGCCTCTTCTCCCAGCAATCCAAGTCACTGATCCATGTCTTCTTCAGCGAGCGCGAAGCCGCCAAGATTCCCGACATCCCCAAACAGACGAACCTTATTCCGGTTCGTTCCGCCGCTGTTGTCGGTGCCGGCACCATGGGTGGCGGCATCGCCATGGTGCTCGCCAATGCAGGAATTCCCGTGCTTCTTAAAGAGGTGGACCAGGCCGCGCTCAATCGCGGACTTGCCACCATTCAGTCGAACTACGCGAATTCCGTGAAGCGCGGGCGCTTCTCGCAGCAGGTTGCCGAAGAGCGTTTGAAGCGCATCACCCCCACACTTTCTTACGATGATTTTTCCAACGCGGACCTGGTGATCGAAGCGGTTTTCGAAGGCATGACCTTGAAGAAGGAAGTGTTTAAGGAACTGGATCGCGTTTGCAAACCCGGCGCCATCCTTGCAAGCAATACCTCTACTCTAAGCATCGATGAGATAGCATCCGCGACCTCGCGGCCCGAATCCGTCATCGGCACGCATTTCTTCAGTCCTGCCAATGTGATGCGATTACTCGAAATCGTCCGCGGCAAGTCGTCTTCAAAGGAAGTGGTCGCGACGTGCATGCAGCTTTCAAAAACGCTCGGCAAGGTCGGCGTGCTCGTCGGCAACTGCCGCGGTTTTGTCGGCAATCGCATGTTTGGCCCCTATCGCCGCGAAGCTCAATTCGTGGTCGAAGAAGGTGCTGGCATCGAAGCCGTGGATCAGGCTCTTTCCGATTTCGGCATGGCGATGGGACCGCTCGCCACCGGTGACCTCGCTGGGCTCGATGTTGGGTGGCGCATCCGCAAGGAATATCGTCACCTGGAAGCGCCCGGCATTCGACAGCCGTTCGTCGAAGACCGCCTCTGCGAACTCGGCCGTTACGGCCAGAAAACCGGCGCAGGGTGGTACAAATATGACGACCAAAGGCGCGCTTCACTGGATCCAGCGGTTAGCGAGCTTATCCGTAAGTGGGTCGACGAAGCCAGTATTGCGCAACGCCAAATTTCAGCCGCGGAAATCACGGACCGCTGCCTCTACGCGTTGGTGAACGAAGGAGCGCGCATTCTGGAGGAAGGCATAGCGTTGCGCGCTTCCGACATCGACATTATTTATATCAACGGCTATGGATTCCCGGCTCATCGCGGCGGCCCGATGTGGTATGCCGACACCGTCGGTCTCAAACAGGTTTACGACCGAATCTCCGAATTCCACCGTCAGCACGGGGAAATCTGGCAACCCGCTCCGCTGTTAAAGCAGCTTGCTGAACAGGGGAAGACGTTCGCCGAGTTTAGAAGAGAACAGGGCGCAACCGCTTAGCTCTCAGCGTGACCGCGAATTGATTCGCAAACGGCATATCGACGTAAAGAATCGCCTCCGCTGCAGCGCATCATGCGGAAAAACGTCTGACGGGGGAACCGGCCGGAAATGAGCGTTGTCCATCTCGTCCGTCATGCGCAGGCTTCGTTCCTTGAGCCGAACTACGACAAGCTTTCCAAACTCGGAGAAACGCAGGCGCGCCTTCTCGGCGAATATTGGGCGGGCCAAAAAATCGTGTTTACCCGTGCCTGCACCGGGCCTCGCTGCCGGCAGACTGAGACTC
>Ga0210410_10000259_pt1 | contig 68082 bp, 46 predicted proteins | sample IncBWC4MmetaG_FD_161058 | JGI IMG/M metagenome (GOLD analysis project Ga0210410, IMG submission 161058) | Forest soil microbial communities from Barre Woods Harvard Forest LTER site, Petersham, Massachusetts, United States - Inc-BW-C-4-M | ecosystem: Environmental > Terrestrial > Soil >... | reverse complement strand
GCAGTCCGACCACAAAAGGCGCGACGGCAGAGAGACCCCGGCCTATGTTATAGGTAAGCCCCATGGCCGTCGCGCGAATTTCGCCCGGAAAGATTTCGCTGGCGATGGCGGCGTAACCCGAGAAAAATCCTGTTCCGAAGAACGCCACGAGAGGTCCCAGCGCGAGGAGCCATAACGGGCTGCTTGCCATCCCGTAAAGAGGCACTAGCGCAGCGGCAATTACGAGATAGATAAAGTAGGGCTTGCGGCGGCCGTAAGCGTCGGCGAAAAATCCAAACAAAGCGTATCCCAACCATTTCCCTCCGCAAAGCACCAGAAAAAACGTGGTGGTCTTCACGAGGCTCAGGCTGCGCCCGCCTTCCGATGCGGGAAGGGACAGATAGGCGGGGACCCACGTGAATAAGCCCCAGTAACCGAACATGCTGAAGGCATTCATGACCGTGGCCAAGATACCGTTGCGCAAAATATCTTTCTGAAGCAGCCGCCTCAGCCCGGTGCCTTTCGCGCCTGGGGCGCGCTGACTCCAAAGGGGCGGCTCCGGCACACGCTTTTGGATCCAGATCACGAGCAAGGCCGGCAGAACACCCACGAAAAACACGCCGCGCCAACCAAAGTGCGGCAGAACGAGCGCGACTACGAGGGCAGCGATCGCCTCACCAATGGCGTAGGCGGATTGCATCAGACCGAGCGCCTTGCCGCGATGCTCGGCCCGCCAGGTTTCCGCGATAAGGGCCGCCGCGGTGGTCCACTCACCTCCCATGCCTAGCCCCAGGATGAAGCGGAAGAAGGCGAGCTGAGGAATGGTGTGAGAGAATCCGCAGGCTGCGGAAGAAATAGAATAGACAAGAATAGAAGCCATCAACGTCCGGACTCTTCCGATGCGGTCCGCAATCACGCCGAAGAGGAATCCACCAAGGGCCGACGCAATGAGGGTCAGTGACAAGAGAAAGCCGGCCGTGCCTTTATCCATGGAGAAAGCGCGAATCAAGTAGGTGAGGACGAGCGAGTAGAGCATCACGTCCATGGCATCGAGCATCCAGCCGAGACTCCCGGCGATCAGGGAGCTGCGTTCGGCAGAGGTCACGTCGCGAGGCCACTCGATGCCGAGAACGCGATAAGGAATTGCGGGTTGGGAAAGAACGGAGGGGCCGGCGGAGGATGGGGGCGTGGCCGGGTTTGTCACGCCCCGATTGTAGCGAAATGCACGCGATGGCTGTTAGCGCGACGCCGCCAAAAATGACCGCGTTTCATTGCGGTCATGCGGTTGGTTGTAGGGGTCGTAGCTGGCGCCCTATAAGTTGTCACGTACGGCGTGAGTTCTGCGTCCGCATCAAGTTCCGGTGCGGGTTGCCCGCTCGATGCCTTCGGCGATGCGCAGAATGACGAGGGCGAGCTCGAGTAAGGCCCGAACGATGAGGATTCCGACAAACAGGGCAACAACTCCCGCCACCAGGGCGATTAGACCCTGAGCCGGCGATTGCTGCATGCCGAGCACGACGCAAGCGACCACGGCGACTAGGCCAGCGAGAATCAAGATGACATACAAAAGTTTCACGATCCGGCGTGTGAGCGACTGTTGAAACGCGAAATCGAACAGGCCCGCGAAAAAGTTCTTATCTTCCTGCATTCAGCCTCCTGAGCAAGAGTATCGAGCGGCTAGGTTGTCGCAGAGACTTAGGTACGGCTTTTTGGTTACATAGTCAAGCTGCTTCGGAGCGTTTGAAGGATCGCGTCGCATGCTGCGGGACTGAAACGTTGCTGTATGCTATCCCGTCCATGAGTGTGGCGGATGAAATCTGCACAGCGAATGTTACTAGGTTCAGGGGGAGAATCGATGAGCGTTGTAAGGAAATTTGCGATTTATTTTGCATTGGCATGCCTCGCGGGATTCCTGGGGACAGGCAGAGATACGCTGCGAGCGCAAACGCTAGACGAAAACGCCCTGAAGGGGATGAAGTGGCGGCAAGTCGGGCCGTTCCGCGGCGGACGCGCCCTGGCGATCACGGGCATCGCGGGCGACCCGGAGACATATTATTTCGGCGCGGTGGCCGGCGGCGTCTGGAAAACGACAAATGGTGGCCTCACGTGGACGCCGACGACGGACAAGACGGGAATCATGTCCGTGGGAGCGATTGCGGCCGCGCCTTCTGATCCTAATGTGATATACGTGGGCACGGGAGAATCGTGCCTACGCGGAAATATTTCTTACGGCGACGGAATGTACAAATCCGTTGACGGTGGGAAGACCTGGACGCACATCGGGCTCGAAGACACGCAGCACATCGCAAAGATCGTCGTTCATCCGCAAAACCCGGACGTCGTCTATGTCGCTGCGCTGGGGCACGCGTACGGCTCGAACGACATGCGCGGAGTGTTTCGTTCGAATGACGGCGGCAAGACCTGGCAGAAGATCCTCTTCAAGGACAACAAGACGGGCGCGATCGACCTGGTCTTTGATCCCTCAAATCCCCACGTGCTTTTTGCCGCGCTTTGGGAAGCGCAACGAACGCCGTGGACCATGATTAGCGGCGGACCGGGCAGCGGGTTGTACAAGTCCACCGACGACGGCGTGACCTGGAAGCACCTGGAGGGCCACGGGCTGCCGAGTGGGGTTCTCGGCCGCATCGGCGTTGCGGTTTCCGGCGCCGATGGCAACCGCGTCTACGCGATTATTGAGGCGGAAAAAGGCGGAATCTATCGCAGCGACGACACGGGAGAATCCTGGGCGCTCATCAACCCGGATCATCGCTACACGCAACGAGCCTGGTATTTCCATCACGTTTTTGCCGATCCGAAGAGCGTGGACACTGTCTACGTGCTGAACACGGCAGTCTATCGTTCGACCGATGGAGGCCACAGCTTCAATTTTGTGCGCGCGCCGCACGGAGACAATCACGGGTTGTGGATTGATCCCACGCACCCGGATTGGATGGCGAATGCAAATGACGGGGGCGCGAGCATCTCGCACGATGGGGGCAAGAGTTGGACGACACAATACAATCAGCCGACCGCGCAGTTCTATCACGTAGCGACAGACAACGAGTTTCCGTACCGGGTCTACGGCGCGCAGCAGGACAATTCCACGGTGGCGATTGCCAGCCGCAGCGACCAAGGAATCATCGACCGCGCGGATTGGTACGACGTCGGCGGGGGCGAATCCGGCTACGTGGTTCCCGACCCCACGAATTCAGATATTGTGTATGCAGGTTCTTACGACGGCCTGATTACACGCTTTGACAAGAAGGACAGCCAGGTGCAGGACATTTCCTCCTGGCCGCTCAATCCCATGGGGGCTGGAGCCACGGACTTGAGACACCGGTTCCAGTGGACCGCGCCGATTCTCATTTCCCCGTATGATCCCAAGGTTCTCTACCACGGCGGGGAAGCGGTCTTCAGGACGAGCGACGGCGGCATGAGCTGGACGGCTATCAGCGGCGACCTGACTCGCAACGACAAGAGCAAGCAACAATCATCGGGCGGTCCCATTACGCAGGACAACACCAGCGTCGAATACTACGACACGGTGTTCGCGCTCGCGGAGTCACCGATCGAAACGGGACTGATTTGGGCCGGGACCGACGACGGATTAATTCATGTGACCCGCGACGGCGGCCAGCACTGGAGCAACGTCACCTCGAAAGAGTTCGGCGACTGGAGCCTTGTCAGCATCATCGAGGCCTCGCCCCACGCTGCTGGGACGGCCTATGTGGCGATCGATCGCCACAAACTGGACGATTATCGGCCGCATATTTTCAAGACTTCGGACTACGGCAAGAGCTGGACGAAGATAACTTCGGGATTGCCGGACAACGGTTACGCGCACGCGGTGCGCGAAGATCCCAAGCGCAAGGGCATGCTTTTCGCGGGCACGGAGAACGGGGTCTACGTATCGTTCGACGACGGCGCGCACTGGCAAACGCTGCGGCTGAATTTACCGACTACGCCGATCCACGACCTGACGGTCAAGGACAGCGATTTAATCGTGGCGACCCACGGCCGAGCGTTCTGGATTCTGGACGACATTTCGCCGCTGCAGCAAATGACGGCCACAACAGCAAGCGAAGAGGCGCACCTTTACGAACCGGCTCCAGCCGTGCGTTTCCGCGGGCCGGGATTCACGCTGCCCGCAACGGTGCCTGTCGGCGCCAATCCGCCGAACGGGGTGGTAATTGACTATTTTCTCAAGACCGCACCCAAGGAGAAGGAGGAAGTGACGCTTGAAATCCTCGACGCACAAGGCAAGTTTGTGTGGAAATATTCGAGCAAGAAAGTTGGGGGAGGAAAGTCGGCCGATGAAGAAGAATTCGATATTGAACGGCCAGGCGAAAAACTTCCGACAGAGGCTGGACTGAACCGTTTCACCTGGGACATGCGCTACGATTCGCCGACCACGGTCCCCGGTGCGGTGACGTGGGGCGGCCGCCCGGAAGGACCGCTCGTCCCACCGGGGAAATACCAGGTGAAACTGACGGTTGCGGGAAGATCACATACCGCCAGCGTGGAGATCACCAAGGATCCGCGCGCGGCCGCTTCTCAAGCCGATCTGGAAAAGCAAGCAGAGTTCGCGCTGCGCATCCGCGACCGCATCACTGCGGGACACGAAGCGGTGAACCAAATCCGCAGCGTGCGCGGGCAGATCGAATCCCTGAAGAAACGGCTCTCTGCAAACGCAAAGCCGGTACTTGAGGCCGCCGATGCGCTCATCAAAAAGATGAACGACGTCGAAGAAAAAATCATTCAACCCAAGTCGAAGAGCGGCGAAGACCCGCTGAACTATCCCATTCAGGCCGCCGATCAGCTCGTGGCACTGCAAGGAACAGTAGAAAGCGCGGATGCTGCACCAACGTCGCAGTCCGCGACAGTATTCGAGGCACTCAATGCGAGGCTCGAGGCGCAATTGAACGCATGGCATGAAATCGAATCCAAGGATCTCGCCGCGTTGAATACCTTGATTCAGAAGAACAATATTCCCGCGATCGCGCCTGCGGCCGAAAAATCAGAAGGCGATTCGAAATAGAACCATTGCTCAAGTCAGGATAAAGCGCATGGGATGAAGGCGGCTCCTTCATTCCGTGCGCGTTTGCGAGCCCTTGTTTCCTCTTGACTTTCCAGATACTCACCGCCATTGTAAAAGGCTTTGTCCCCGCTGGTTTGGGACACTTATAGAACAGAAAGGCACTACCATTTCATTATGACCCGGGTCCGGCTTTGTTTCCACGACCGTTGTTTCGACGGCACGGCCTCCGCAGCTCTTTTTTACCGTTTTTACCGCGAGCGCTTCGACAATACCGCCGAGTTCCTGTTCAGCGGCATGACGCATCGTGCCAAGCAGTCCTGGGAGGACGGCCTCTTCGACGGCGATGAAAACGTCATCGTGGATTTCAAGTACTCGAATTCGCCCAAGGTTACCTGGTGGTTTGACCATCATCAGAGCGCGTTCCTGACACCTGCTGACGCCGAGAAATTCCGCACGCATCCCGGTCCGCACATGTTCTACGAGCCCGACTACAAATCCTGCACCAAACTTATCGCCACCGTGGCCGGGGAAAAATTCGGCTTCAACACCAAGCCGCTCGAAGAATTGATTCGCTGGGGCGACATCATTGACGGCGCGCAGTATCCCACGGCGGAGTCGGCGGTCGCGATGGCGGAACCCGCCACGCAGCTTGCGCTGGTCATCGAGGCCGCACCGGAAAACGGATTGCCGGCACGCATCGTTCCCGAACTTGCGTATCGTTCACTCGCGGAGATGGTCAAGCTTCCGATCGTCGCGCAGCAACTCGGACCTCTTCTCGAGCGACACCGCAAATCGATCGAAATCCTCCGGGAGCGTTCGGAATCGCGCGACGGAGTGATATTTTTTGATGTCGGAGACCTCGACCTCGAAGGCTACAACAAGTTCATCCCGTACCTGCTTCATCCCGAGGGCGTTTATTCCGTCAGCGTCAGTGCCTCCACCGTTCGTGCGAAGGTATCTCTCGGCACCAATCCCTGGAATCAGGCTACGGCTGACAAGAATCTGGCGTCGCTTGCGGAAAAATTCGGCGGTGGCGGCCATCCTCGCGTTGCTGCGATTTCTTTCGAGCCGGGAGATCTCCCCCGCGCCAGAGAAGTTGCCCACGAATTGACCGCGGTTCTCCGCGCAAAGTAGTCGGCTACGGGAAGCTGATCTTCTCGTGGCGCACCCGATCTGACAGCCCCCCGGCCCTCCATGGCTTGCAAATCGGTACCGCCATGAGCACCACGCCTATATAATCGACCGCAAATGAGAGTCGGAGTTTTTGGCTGGGGCATCGTCGCGCCCAAGTCACCGAACATCGAAGCCTTCCGGAAGAACCTGGCCTCTTCGGAGTCGTGGCTTGCGCCGTTTAACGGTTTCGGCCCCGACAATTTTCTTGTCGGCAATCCTGAATTCCAATTTGCAGATTACCGGCCGTGGATCGAGGCGCGCTTTCCGCCCCGGCGCTTTCAGCAACTCGAAGAAAAGACGGATTTGCCGGCGCAATATGCGCTGGGCGCGTTCATCCAAGCCTTCAGCCAAAACCCGGGAATCGAGAACGAACTCGAAAGTCTCGGCACTCAGGCGCATGTTTATGTCGGTACCGGAATTGGCAGCATTGGCCTGACATACGATCACAGCATCGAATACTATCGCACGCAGCGCCGGTGGAACCGGTTCTGGAGTCAGCCCGAACGGAATTCACCGCTTCGCGAATATCTCTCGGCGCCATCTGAACAACGGAGCACTACTGTTCCGACTGATCCAGCAAACGTCACTGACGAGGAACACGAAACCGCGGAAGATGAGTGGTACCGCTATTGGTTAGGTCGTTCACCGGAGCTGCATGTGTATCTCAAGGAATTGGCGGCAATTGACGGCCTGATCGTCGAAGGGGAAGTCGAAACGGGCAAGCTGCGACTGTTACGGGAAAAGGAAAGGCTTTATGTCAGGCTGCAAAAAAAGTGGGGAGCGCCGAAACCTCCGTGGGTCGTCTCACCAAACCTGATTTGGAATATTCACAATGGACCAGCGGCCCAGGTTTCGATGGTGGGAAAAATTACCGGGCTTGCGTTTGCGCCAGTGGCGGCTTGCTCGACATTCGGGGTTGCGTTGAAGCTGGCGATGAATGCCATTCGCTTGGGAGAGGCCAAGGCTGTCGTGGTGGGAGCAACGGACCCGCCGCCGCATCCTCTCACCGTCGGAGCGTTCTACACAGCGCGAGTTCTTTCCGCGGATCGATCCGTCTCCGTTCCACTGACGCGCTTGCAGGGCACGCATGTCTCCGGAGGCTCGGTCGTCTGGATTGTGGGGGACTTCGACTATATGACGGCCAAGGGGTTCAAGCCAGTTGGAATGGAACCTCTTGCCGTAGGAGTGAGTTCCGACGCCCATCACATCATCACACCTTCCGTGGAGGGCCCAAGAGCCGCGATCTTGCAGGCATTAGCGGATGCTGGCGTCGGGCCGGATGCGATCGGGACGTGGGACCTTCACGCGACGGGAACTCCGGGAGATTTCAGCGAGGTGGCCTCATTCCGCTCTGTATTTCCCGGATCCGTGCTTGTGACCGCGAGAAAAGGCACATTCGGCCACGGAATGGGCGCCGGCGGAGGATGGGAATTGACCGCGCAATATATGGGCTATGAGCAAGGACAGCTCTTTCCCACAGGGCTGGCGCGGGAAAATGTAAACGCTTCGATTGCCGGCGTTTACGACCGCTTTGTTTATGATGCAGCATGTAAAGTGCCTTCTGCTTTAGGAGGAAAACTGTCGATGGGAATTGGCGGAGTCAACGCTTGCGTTATTTCCAGGCCCTGGAGGTGAATCGCGCCCATTGTTCGACAAAGTCTCGCGTCCTGTGTAAAATTTTACGGTTGTCTGCGGGCCGGTAGCTCAATGGTAGAGCAGCTGACTCTTAATCAGCGGGTTGCAGGTTCGAGTCCTGCCCGGCTCACCACTTCTGGGTGACTTTCAATAAGCGCCTACGACGCAGTCGCTACTCCGTCCAAATTATTGCTCGACAAATAGAGCCCGACCTGAATTTTCACATCACGTCAACTAAGGCGCAGGTGCGAGGTACGCGCGGCGATGATCCACGCGGTAGACCGGGAGAACAGGTCCTGTCGAGTTTTGCGCGCGAACGCGCACTTCGATGGTATGAATCGTGTTGTCGCGTGCCGGCGGCGCAAAGGCAAGGCTGTACTCATGGCGAACTAGTTGGGCGATTTCTGTGTAGGCGGCGGAAAATTCCTTGGCATTCTTGGGGAAATACGCCCGGCCACCCGCCGCTTCCGCAATCTCCTTTAGCAGTTGGTCCGCTCGATCGAACTGGAGTGATGCCTCCGTGGGTTTATCGGCCGAAGATTTCTTTTTCTTCCCGCTGGGTTGCGGATTCCGCAGCTCACCACTCAGCGACACCGCTAAGACCCTTACGTCCCCGAGCCTGAGGCTTTGGAGAAGGAATTGCACCTTGTCGGAGGGCGAGGTATCCACACCCGTCGACAGTAACACGACAGTCTTCTTGCCTTGCAGTTTCGTGAGCCATTCCAGAACCGTCGCGAGACTGCTGGACAGATTCAGGGAGCCGAATCCCAGATTGAATCGCAACTCCTCGAGGGCGGCGCTCGCGATGCGTTTGTCCGCGGAGAAATCGGTGATTGCCTGCGGAGCTTCCGCGTACTTGACGACCGCAACGCGATCGTTCGCCGAAAGCCCGTTCAAAAGCGCATAGGACGCTTGCAGGTGGCTGCCCTCGAGCAAATACACCGCCGGGCCCGCCTCAATCAGGAGAAGAGCCTGCGCAGGCTCTTCTATAGCGGCAAAATCAGTGATGGGCTGTGCGGCCCCGTTGTCCAAAACGGAAAAGTCCTCGCGATGAAGCCCTTCCACGAATTGGCCATGGGAATCTGTAACTATAAAGCCCACATCGACGCGGTTGACGCTGCGCCGAATGATTTCGTTCGGGTTCTGGGGTTCCTGCTGTCCCCGCGCCAAAGTGAAAGGCGCAAATGCTAACAACAATGCGAGAAGTACGATCGTGGCAAGCCACTGCAAATGGGAAAACGACGTCGCCGTGCTATTCGACCTATTCTTCAAAGTGAAGTTCTTTGGCTTCTTTCTAGCAAGCGCCCGTGGCAGAGTGGAGATGACGAAGCAATGCTATCGCCGTGACCGTAAAAGCCAGAAGCCCTGTTCCAGGGTGAGTTTCCAAAAAACCTAACAGGGCCAAATTTAACTTCCCAGATGTAGGAATTACGACTGTGGCTTGGTGGTCGCTGCGGCTGGGGCAGCGGGTGCGCCGATGTCCTTGGGTGTTGAAAGATAGCCCGTCGCTCTGTCTTTGCCCACGTTGAAAACCACGAGTTCGTAGGGCGCCATGCGCGAGGCCCCGTTAACGTAGAATTGCACCGGCTCGCCGGCGGTCTTGTCTTTCTTTTCGATCGCGCGGTCATCGACGAAGACCGTCAAGGTGTACTTGGATTTCTTGGGATCGGTTTTCGTCAAGTTTATCTGCACTGGACCGACACGTTGCGGAGTCTTCGTCCTGGTCAACGTAAACTCGAAGTAGTTTCGGTCACCACGCCGCTTAAGATCTTCGAGATCGTCGCGGTTGCGGGCAATTAAGCCGCTCATTACCCCCATGTCTCCCGTGGCGCGATCCAGTTTGCTTTTTGTGGCTTCCAGGTCATTTTTGGTGGATTCCAAGTCTTTCTTCGTCCCGGAAACATCCGTCGCCACCGCGCCGATCTTTTCGCTGCTCTCCTTCTGGACTTGCGTGAGCTCTGCGGTCAGCTTTTGATCCGAATCGAGCTGTTCCTTCCGGATGGCTTCCGCGCGGCTCTTTGTTTGCGCCAGTTCCGTGCGGGTCATTCCGACTTTCTGTTCGGTTATTTCAAGCTGAGCCTTGAGGTCAGCCATGCGGGAATTGGCTTGGTCAAGCTGCGTGGAGAGCAATTTGTTCTGGTCCTGCTGCTTGGCGAGATCGCTTTCGAGTCGCGCTTGGGAAGTATGGCCAACGTAGCCGACGGCGGCAACAGCGAGGATCAGTGCGATAAACAGGACCGTGATCCAGCGCGGCGTGCCCGCGTTCTCGTAATGGTAGGATTCTTCCGGACTCGGGACATTTGGAGAAATACTCATTCTCCCTCCTAGGGCGTCGGTTCCACGTTCCACGATGGACCGTCCTTAAATTATGGCCTGCAATCTTCCTCGTGTCCAATCGAAGCGCTAGGTTGCTTGTCTGGAGTTAGAGCGTGAACTACAGTCAAAGGGTGGTAACTCCTGTTCCTCCCTTCGAACCCCACGGATTGCTCAAGAACGGGCACGCCATGACCATCGCGGCCGCCTTTTGGCCGCGAAGTTTTCGGATGCCAACTGCCGAAAATCGGTTGTTCCGGGTCGACCACGAATCACAGCTGCTGGGGCGTTGCCACTGGCAGTCCGGGAAGCACCGGGACGCGCCAGTACTCGTGATTGTGCACGGACTGGAAGGCTCTAGCGGTTCGAACTATGTGCTGGGCATCGCGGAAATGGCATTTCATCGCGGCTACCATGTAGTGCGTATGAATCAGCGGAATTGCGGCGGCACCGAGACACTTACTCCTACCCTGTACAACTCCGGAATGAGCGGCGATTACCGCGCGGTTCTTCAAGAGCTTTCGAACGATGACAGCTTCGAACAGATCTTCTTCGCCGGCTACTCCATGGGTGGGAATCTGGTAACCAAGATGGCCGGAGAGTACGGCGATGACGTGCCCCGGGCCCTGCGCGGAGTCTGCGTGGTTTGCCCGGCGCTGGATCTGGCGGCTTGCGCCGACGCGCTCGAGCGGCCAGACAATTTCTTCTATCAGCGGCACTTTGTTTCCGGCTTGATGGCGCGCTACGCGCGGAAGGCCAAATTATTTCCGCAAAAATATCCCCGGAACAATTTCCAGCGGGTCCGAACCGTGCGCCAATTCGATGATGTGATCACGGCGCCGCAGTTCGGCTTTCGTGACGCGCAGGAATACTACGAAGCCGTCGGAGCGAAGCGCCTCATCGCGCAAGTACGCGTGCCGTCGTTACTGATAACCGCGAAGGACGACCCCTTTGTGCCATACGAATCCTTTCTTCGGGCTCGGGTAGCGGCGAATCCTGCAATTCAATTCCTCACTCCCGAGCACGGCGGGCACTGCGGCTTTATTTCGAAACACGGCGGCGCACAGCGTTTCTGGGCGGAGCAGAGAATCGTGGATTTCTGCGACGAACACAGAACGCCGCTGCGCGCCACACAGCTTCCTTAACCCAGGGGCTTTTCCAGCGAAACCGCGAAGCCGGGAGTCAAGAGTTGTGCTGGGCCGTCGGCCTTGATCACCATGTCGTCCTCGCACCGCAAGCCAAACTCGCCCGGCACGTAGATCCCAGGTTCATTCGAAAACGTCATACCAGGTTCCAGAATCGTCTTGCTGCCACGAACTAGATAAGGATGCTCATGGCCGTCGAGTCCGATTCCGTGCCCGAGGCGGTGGGTGAAATACTTGTAGTCTGGTCCATAGCCCGCGCCTGTAATCACTGCTCGAGCCGCGTCGTCCACTGTGCCGGAAAGCCGGCCGGCACGAGCTGCGTCGAGTGCAGCGTCTTGCGCTTTGCGCGCAATTTCGAACGCTCGCGCCACCTTCTCCGTTGGTTTGCCAAAGACACCTGTTCGTGTAACGTCTGACTCATAGCCTTCTACCTGACAACCGCCGTCGATCAGCACGACATCGCCTTCCTTGAGTTTCTGTGGCTGCTCGCTGCCATGGGGAAGCGCCGCCGAGGCGCCGAGCAACACCAGCGCACCGCCGTGCAGACCCATTTTCGAATGGCCCGCTTCCACGAGGTGACCAATGTCCTCCTGAGACATTCCCGCTTTCAAAGAAGCGAAAACAGCACGAAAAACGTCGCAGGTGGCTTCACAAGCCAGACGCATCAAATCGAGTTCCTGAGGCGACTTGTGTGCGCGGCAGGCGATTGTGATCGGGTCAGCCGAGACGTATTCGAATGCGGGTGCGGCTTCGCGTAAGTGATCGAAAAAGGTGAAGCCGGCAGTTTCCTCGAGGCCCAGTCGGCCTCCGCGAATTCCGCGATCGGCCAGCGCCGCAGCCGCAATTTTTGTGGGGTTTTGATCCTCCTGCCAGACGCGCACTTCTATCGCGAAGCGCATTTTCTCTCTTAGGCGTCCTTCTTCGAACGCTGGGACAACCAGAACCGGTTCCCGGGTGCGAGGCAATACGAGCCCCAGCAGCCTCTCGCTGAGTCCCCACCGGATCCCCGTGAAGTAGTAAAGAGAGGTCCCGGGCGCGAAGAATAGCGCGTCGAATTTTGCGGCCGGAATTTGGCCGGCCGCCAAGGCCGGCGGATTAGCCATGAGTTTCTGGGCCCGTTCGAGGCGTGCGCGGAACTCTTCCGGTGAAATGGCATGAACTCGGGAGCCGAGTGGTTTCAAGTTCGCAAACGCCGCGGGTCCGGCGTCATCACTTGCGCGACCCGCAACAGCGAGGCGGGAATTGAGCAACATTCCCGATGTAGCGGCTGTGCCTTGTAGGAATCGCCGCCTCGACGATGTAAATGGTGGATTCAGCTTATGTTTGTCCATGGCGAACAAGACGTTTATCCGGTGAGTTGAGCGAGGGTTACCTACTCCTATTCCATCCTGACTGCAAGTACCTGCTTGCCCTGAATCTTCACCTCAATACCTAAAGGTGGCCGCAAATCCGAACCCTGCACGATTGCGCCACGCACCCAGACGTTTCCCGGAAGATTGCTCATTTTGAGGGGGTCAAAAACCGTCCGGCTGCAAGGGTTGCCGACCATCGGGTGTTTTGCGGCTCGATAGCCGTAGTCGCTCCTCAGTTTTCCCATATCGGTGATGTATTCAAGCGAACAGTCACCGTAGGGTGCGTTCTTTGCGAACGCCCAATAGCCGCTCGGCTGTGCCGGTGAAGCACCAGGAAGACGAATCAGGACTGCTGGAACATTTTGCCCGGTCAGCCGGTCCTTGAAGAAAAACTCTTTTGTGGACCACCATTGCGCCATCTCGCTCACTGTCGCGACACCCGGCTCCTCTTCGCTTGCATGAGGCAATGCTGCCAAGGGATCTGGAGCGGGAGCAGGAACCTCGATCTGCGGTGGGGGAGTCACAATTTGCTCCACCTGCTTGGGACCGAACGCCCAGCGTCCACCAAGAATTAAAAGAGCCGTCGCAATCAGCACTCCGGCAGCGAGCAAGGCCGTCTTATTCGTATCGAAAGTCGAGTGCCGAACGGACTCCGACACGCCTGGAATTTGCGGCATTTCTGGCTTGAAACGGTCTTGGGCGGGGCGATCCGGCATATGTTCTTGCAATTAGTTTCGACTATTTTGGTAGCGCGTGCTCAGCCTGCTGCGCGCGATGTGCCGTGGCCGCAGGCCCAAGCATCATCGTTCGCGTATTGTAAGGCCGCAGCGCCAGATGGGCAACCCATTCGATGAAGGCTCTTTTCTTGGTCAGGACCTCCGGAGACAATTAGCGTCCCGCGCGGAGATTTGCGCCAGGCTGTTATTGAGATGAGTACACTGGATGACGGGATGCTTGTCTCCCGCCGCCGGGGAATCTAGTGTAAAACATTAGCTGATTGGGGAGGCGTCTCGCCGGAGCGTATGAAGGCTGAATCACGCGGCTCGGCTCGGGCATTTGTCCGCAGCCTGAATATTCTGCTTAAGTTCGCGCGGCTCTATGAGTTTGGCCACGCTCGCACGGCGTCCCAGTTTGAGACCGCCTGGAAAGAGTTGCGCAGTGCTCTTGATGAGAGCGGCGGGAGCGGTGTCCTTCTCGGCGCGTCAGGAAACCAGATTCTCCTCGACGGCGTGCCCCTCGGTACATCCGCAGGCGAACGCAGCTTTGCGCAACTTCTTATCACTTCCGGCATCGCCAGCATCCACTTTTCTCCCAATCTGACTCAACCTCAGTTCGCGCGTTTCGTCCGTGCTTTTCCCAGTGGCAACGCCAAACCTTCTTCGCTTGCTGAACAACTCAAAGCCGCGCTCGCCGGGGAATCGAGCATTAAGGTCAATGAAATCCGCTACGTCGCGGAAGATTCTTCCGTGGCCGGAATCAAAGTGGCCGCGCAGCTCACCGCGAAAGCACTCGGTGCGCATGGCGACAAGTTCAAGGATTTTTTTGATGATCCCAATAGACTGCTCCAAATGATTCTTGCGGCCGAAAGTTCCCGCGGCGGTTTGGGCGGTGGGGGCGGGAGCGGGCCGGGTTTTGGGACCGGGGGCGTTCCCGGCGGCGGAGGTTCCGGTGGAAGCGGTGCTTCGGGCGGTCCTGGAGCGGGCGGCGGCTCAGGTAGTGGAGCCGGTAGAAGCCCGGGCGGCAATCTCTGGGAAAGTGGGGGAGGCGGCACAGGCGCCGGAGGTGGACCTGGAGGCGGCTCAGGCAGTGGCTTTGGGACGGGCACCGGCAGTGGACCTGGAGGCGGCTCAGGCAGTGGCTTTGGGACGGGCACTGGCAGTAGATCCGGAGGTGGCTCAGGCAGTGGCTTTGGAACGGGCACTGGCGGTGGATCCGGAGGCGGATCCGGCGGTGGACCGGGTGGAGGTTCCGGGACGGGCACTGGCGGTGGATCCGGAGGCGGATCCGGCGGTGGACCGGGTGGAGGTTCCGGGACGGGCACTGGAGGCGGACCAGGAGGTCTCCAGACTGGAGGGGGATCCGGCGGAAGCGGGGGTGCGGTGGGGATTTCCACCGCGGAAGGCACGACCACTCCTGGAAGGTGGCTATCTGCTTCCGCACTGCTACGAAGCCCCGGCACTCTCGGTGGCGGGCTTCCTGGGGGATCTTCGGGTCCTTCCTCGGGCTTTGCAGTCGAGGAAGAAGACGTGCGGGCCATGCTCGGACTTTTTGCGCAACTTGGAAAATCGCGCAAGGACCCGGAAGCCCGTATGGACGTGCCGACATTTCAGTCGCGTCTGAGCGCAATGCCCGTCCGCGCACAGTACACCCTCCAGCAAGCGCTCTCCGGACTTGCCGCGCAAGCGCCCAGCGAAAAAGCTGACAAGCCCATGCTTCTGAAGCTCGCGGAGCATGTGGCCATCCGCTTCGCACTGGATAGCTACGAGCGCGGCGAATTGCGCGTGAACGCGGTGAAGCAGCTGCTTGACCGCATGAATTCCGAAATTGAGGCCTTGCGCAAGATCTTGGGCACCCAGGAACAAGCCATGGCTCAGGCCGGACTCCAAGTGCAGTCCTACACGGAACTTCTCGACCAGGAGTTCTGGGAGCAAGTGCCCGAAGAGAATAAAAAAGAAGTCCTGATCTCCGACGAGGCTTGGTGTGTTCCCCCAAGAAACGTGCGGGCGTTCTTGGAAGACATGCTTCGCCGCGGTGAACTGAAAACCGTCAATGAAATACTCATGAAGTACGCATCATGTATCGGTCTGGATGCGCCGGAAGCGCGGCGCACGACCGCGATCGGTCTATCTGATCTCGCCGAACTTTACGGCAGCGGTGACGGCAGCGCATTGATGGACGCGATTCGAAGGCTCGGGAACCAATTGGCCGTCGAGCGCGAGCCGGAATTGCAGACGCTCGTCAGCGCCGCTTTCGTTCGTCTGAGTCAGGAAGCCGCCTCGAAACGTTCTTATTCCGCAATGCAGCAGGCGCTGGCTTCGCTCGACAATGTGGAAGCGCAGCGCCCGGGCTCGACGCAGAGTCTCCGCCCGCGCATTGGCGCTGAAGAGCGTATGCCGGAATTTGTCGAAGAAGCCATCCGCAGCGGCCAGATCGCCGACGGCATGCTGGACATTTTGACGCTCATGCCCAAAGCTACGCTTCACTACATAACTAATCGCTTCGGGAACTGCGGGTTCCGCGAGGATTGTGAACTGCTGGGCGAAATTGTGCGCGGCCTGGGTGAGCAGGCCACGCAAAGCCTCATCGAGACATTGCAAACTGCCTCCGCATCGGAAGCTGCGGAAGTCGTCGGTTTATTGACCCAGCTCTCACCCGATACCGTCGAAAAGATTTTGCCTGTCCGGCTCTCGCAATGGTCGCGCACTGCTCATGATCGAACGGTCCGCCAGCTATCCTCCGTTCCGGTCGATCACCGTGCCCGGCTCCTTGTGTCGCTCTACGATTCGCTCGATACCTTGATCCGTCCGTTGGCCATCGACGAGATGGGAATGAGCGGCCATCCCGATTGCATTCCGAAGCTGCTGGAGCTCGCTGGCGATGACGAGACTTCCGGCTTTATCCGGGTAAAAGCCATCGAAGCATTGGGCCGCTTGCGGTCTAGTGCTGCAAGCCCGACCTTGCAGCACACCCTCGAGGCGCGGCAGGTCTGGCGTTGGGTCTATCCGAGCGAGTTGCGTATTGCCGCGGCGCAGTCACTCCAGCGCATCGAGCCCATTATGGCCATGGAAAAGATCCAGGCCAGCGGGCTGGATCGCAAGGAATTGACCCTCGAACCCACGGATCCCGAACCCAATGCTTCCGTCATCCGGCAGCGGCGTTATGCGCGATTGAGACTTTCTCGCCCCGTAGCTGCCGTGACCACTAACCTGCGAGAGAATTTTCGTTTGACCATTCCCGAACTGAATCTCGGCGGCGGCATCGGCTCAGGGGAGCGCCACCTGGCTCCCGGTTCGCTTCTGACACTGAAGTTTACGCACGGGGTGCGCAACATCAAGGGCCAAGCTATTGTCCGCGGCGCTCGGCCTCAGGCTATGGCTTTTGAATTTGTCGAAATGGAGCTCGAGGAACGCGCTCGTCTGCGGAAAATGTTGCTGGAACTCGGCGGCTCTCCGCTGCCCGCCGCGGTGAGCAATCGCACCCGGCGTCGCGGTCGCGTCGCTATGGTTCGAGGCTAGATCGTAACGAGTCTTTGAAAAATAGCTCGGCCCCCTCTCGCAGCGCCACCTCGTCACCTGTCCTTCTCTCTGTGAGCCCTGTCCAGACGTGCAGGTTTCGCATCGATCATTCGGTCGGCTCGTCTGGAGAACAAATGGAACCTCTGTACCATTGCCGGGGTACCTTCCGGAAACCTATGGTACTGGAGAGGAAGTCCTATTCCGGTAAGTGTCTGGCAGGATGAAAACAGATCTAAATTCCGCCTCGGGACGCGCCTTCGTTCGCAGCTTGAACATTCTCTTGAAGTTTGCCCGGCTCTATGGCTTCGAGCATGCCCGTACTGCGGAACACCTGCATACTGCTTTTCTCGACCTCCAGTCCGCAATTCCCCCTGGTAGCGAAGAGGGCTTGCTGATCGGAGCGACCGGTTCGCAGTTGCTCTTGGCCGGTGTGCCACTGGAAGGTTCGCACGCAGAAAAACAGTTTGCCACCATGCTTTCTGCCGCTGGTCTCGCCAGCGTGCAATTTTTCCCTTCTATCACCAAGGATGAACTGAGCCGCTTTGCCCGGGCATTTCCCACCGGCAAAGCCAAACCTTCCGAGCTCGCGCAGCAATTGAAAACGGCTCTGGCCGGCATGAACGGAATCCGCGCCAATGAAGTCTGCTTTGTGGCGACCGACGCGCGGTTCAAGGGGACCAGCATGGCCGCACAGCTGGCTACCACCGCTCTCACCGGCGAACAAGACGAGTTCAAAGGTTGGCTGAGTGACCCACAAAAACTGCTCGAATTGATGGCAGCTGCACAAACCGCAAAAGAGGTCCGCGTTTCCAACCCCTCTCCAATCGCTGGTGGCACTGGCTCCTTCTCTGGCGCGGCTCAAGAAGGAGGAGCGGCCCAGCCTAATGAAGACGAGATTCTCGGAATTCTGAGTACCTTGACCAGCCTGGGACAAATTAGCTCCGCGGGAGCGGGCGCTCCCGCGGGCGGCCAGGTCCAGGAACGCCTTTCGCAATTGCCCGGCCGGGCGCAGGACATCTTGAAACAGGCTCTCGCGGGGCTGGCGGCACAAGCTCCTGGGGCGAAGCCCGATGAGGCTGTGCTCGTCAGGCTGGCCGAGCACCTGGCCATCCGCTTTGCTCTCGAGCGCTACGAGCGCGGCGATGTAAAGGTCAATGCCGTGCGCCAGATGCTCGACCGCATGAACCTCGAAATTGAAAACCTCAGAAAGATTCTTGGCGCACGCGAAGAGAAAATGGCCGACGCCGGTCTTCTTCTCACGTCGCAGCGCGATATTCTCGACCAGCAATTCTGGGCTGGAGTGCCGGACCGCAACAAATTCGCCGTGCTTCTCTCCGAGGAAGCTTGGTGCATACCTCCTCGCAACGTGCACTCTTATGTCGCCGGCTTACTCGACAAGGGAAATAGTGCTGACGCTATCCGTATTCTTCAGAACTACGCCGCCTGCACCGACAGCGAGAACTCTGAAGCGCGCAAAAGAAGTGCCCTGGGTCTTTCCGAGCTGGCGGTGCTCTACGGAAAGGCCGATCTCCGGCTGTTGTCCGAAGCCCTCCGGCATCTTGGCCACCGTTTGAATATCGAGCGGGACGCGGAGCTGCAAGGGCTGGCGAGTGCTGCGTTTGTGAGGCTGTGCCAGGAGGCTGCTGCTACGCGTTATTTTCCGGCCATGGAGCAGGCGCTCAATCTGGTTGCCCGTGTCGAGGCGCAGCGGCCCGGAATCTCTCGCTCTCTCCGCGCAAACATGGGTATCGAAGAGCGTGTGCCGGAGTTTGTGGATGAGGCGCTCCGGGCTCGGCAAGTGGCCTCCGGACTTACCAACGTCTTGAAACAATTGCCCCAGGTCACCATGGAGCAGCTCGCCGCACGCTTCAATCGCTCCGCGCTGCGCGAAGATTCAGAACACATTGCCAATCTTGCGGCTGACCTGGGCGAGGAAGGCCTGCAATATCTGCGCGGCTGCGTACGCGGTGGGCCGAGTGCCGAAGCCATCGAGATGGTGGGCTTGCTCAGCAAGCTGGATTCCCAGGCCGTCGAGGTTTTTCTCCCCGGGCGGATGAAGGAGTTTCCCCGTGCTTCACAAGACCGCATCATCCGGCAGGTCAGTGCCAGCTCAGCATCGGGGCGCTGCGGGATTCTGTTATCGCTGCTGGACCGCGTCGATCCCCTCGTTGTTCCGCTCCTCATCGACGAAATCGGCGTGACTGCGGATCGTGCCGCGCTGGGACGCTTGCTCACCATCGCCGACGGCGACTTGCCGGAGGGAGCGGGGCCGTTCGTGCTCCTAAAGGCTATCGAGGCGCTCGGCCGCATCCATGCCCCTGAATCCATCACGGCGCTGAAGCGGATCGCGGAATCGAAAAAAATGTTTCGCTGGGCCCACGCCCAGGAATTGCGCGTCGCTGCGCTCCAGGCGCTTGTGCGCCTCGAACCCGAATGGGTGCGCGAGTTCCTTCCCACAAGCGGTTTGGAGCAGGCAGACCTGGCGCTCGCTCCCCTCGAAGTTTCCTCGAACAGCAAATTCGTTCGCCAGCGTCGTCATGCGCGCGTCCGCCTGCGCAAGCCGATGACCGCCTACAGCATCATCCTCGGGCAGAGTTGCCGCTTCGAGATCAAGACCGCCAGCCTCACGGGTGGCGTCGCGACCATCGATCGTCACGTTGCCCCGGGAACCCAAGTGCAACTGAAACTGCACCTCGGAATGCGCAGCCTGCATGCCACCGCTTTGACCCGCGACTTTCGCGCACACGACATGGCCTTTGAATTTATGGACATGAACCTTGAAGAGCGTGGCAAGTTCCGCCGCCTGCTTGCCGAAAATCTTTCCCAGGACAACGGCTCCCCCGAGGTGGCCGTCGCCGTCACTCCCCCTAACGCCCCTGCTCCCAACTAGGCGGGTCACCTTTGTGCAGGCGTGCCGCAGGCAGGTTTTCAAACCGGCTCTTTCTTTGTGCTTCGCGCGAATCGCCTTTCTCCTCTTCCAAGGCTGCGCCGTCCCCATCCTTGGCGCTCTCGCATCCAACCAGTTAGAATAAGATGTTTGCGCCGGCACTCTTGTTCCGGCCCGTGCAAGCGCGCACGCAGAATTCCATCAGGAAACGGCGAAACGATTCATGGATGTAGCCAAGATCGTTGACAAGGTAATCGCGCGGTTCATCGGCACCAAGCACGAGCGCGACGTCAAAAAGTTGCAGCCGCTGGTTGCCGCCATCAACGCTCTCGAGCCAGAAATTAAGGCGTTGACCGATGCCGAACTCAAGGACCGCTTTGCCGCTCTCAAAATCCAAGTTCAGGAACAGCTCAAGGACGCCGACCCGGCAGAACCCACTTTCCGCGAACTCATGCAGAAAGCGTTCGAGCCTGTCCTCGTTCCGGCTTTCGCCCTGGTGCGCGAGGCCGGACGCCGCTTCCTCAACATGCGCCATTTCGATGTGCAGCTCATCGGTGGCATGGTTCTCCACGAAGGCAAAATCGCGGAAATGAAAACCGGGGAAGGGAAGACGCTCGTCGCCACGCTTCCCGCCGCGTTGAACGCCCTCGCCGGTCGAGGGGTGCACATCGTCACCGTCAACGATTACCTCGCGCGCCGTGACGCGGAGTGGATGAGTCCGCTCTATCGCGGTCTCGGCCTTAGTGTCGGCGTCATTGTCCACGATCTCGATGACGAGCAGCGTCGCGCGGCTTACGGCGCTGACCTCACCTACGGCACCAACAACGAGTTCGGCTTCGACTATCTTCGCGACAACATGAAGTACGACCTCGCCCACTGCGTCCAGCGCGGCCACCACTTCGCCATCGTCGACGAAGTGGACTCCATCCTCATCGACGAGGCCCGCACGCCGCTCATTATTTCCGGCCCCGCCGAGGAATCCACCGACAAGTACTACCGCATCGACAAGATCATTCCCAAGCTCATCAAGGACATTGATTACACGCTCGACGAAAAACACCGCACCGCCACGCTCACCGAAGAGGGCGTCAGCAAGTGTGAGCGCATGCTGGGTCTCGGCAATCTTTACGACCCCGCGCACATGGAGATCATTCACCACGTCTACCAGGGCTTGCGCGCGCACACTCTCTACAAGCGCGACGTCGATTACGTTGTAAAGGACGGCGAAGTCATCATCGTCGATGAATTTACCGGGCGCCAGATGCCCGGCCGACGCTGGTCCGACGGTCTGCACCAGGCCGTCGAAGCCAAAGAAGCAGTCAAGATCGAGCGCGAAAACCAGACCCTCGCGACCATCACCTTCCAAAACTATTTCCGCATGCACAAAAAGCTCGCCGGAATGACCGGCACCGCGGAAACGGAAGCGGCCGAGTTTGGCAAAATTTACAATCTCGACGTCGTCGTCATCCCCACGAACCGCACTCTCATCCGCAGGGAATATCCCGACGTCGTCTACCGAACCGAACGCGAAAAATTCGAAGCCGTCGTCACTGGCATCCTCCAGGAAGACAATTCTTTCTCGAACGGCATTCGCCACTATCACGAACGCGGCCAGCCCGTTCTGGTCGGCACCATCTCCATCGAAAAATCCGAAACCATCGCCGAGCTGCTGAAAAAAGCCGGGATTCCCCATCAGGTGCTCAACGCCAAGCAGCACGAACGCGAGTCGCGCATTGTCGCGCAGGCCGGGCGTAAGGGCGCCGTCACGGTCGCCACCAACATGGCCGGCCGCGGTACCGATATTCTCCTCGGCGGCAATCCCGAGCAGATGACCCGCGAGCATTTTCTGAGGAACAAGCTGGCCATGCCTTACGCCGCCGCTCCTGCCGTCATCGGTGCCGATGGCGCAGGTGACGGCGCTGCGCTACCCGCCGTCCCGATGGTCCTTTTCCAGAACGAAGGCAAAATCTTTCAAGTCCCCGCCGACCAGTGGAAGCCCGTCATCAACCAGTTCACCGAGCAGTGCCGCGCCGAGCATGACGAAGTCGTCGCGCTCGGCGGCCTCCACATTCTCGGCACGGAACGCCACGAGGCACGCCGCATCGATAATCAGTTGCGCGGGCGCGCCGGCCGCCAGGGCGATCCCGGTTCCTCGCGGTTTTTCCTTTCGCTCGAAGACGATTTGATGCGCATCTTCGGCGGCGAGCGCGTCAAGCAATTAATGTTCCGCCTCGGCATGACCGAAGGCGTGCCCATCGAATCGAAGCTCATCTCGCGCCGCATCGAAAACGCGCAGAAATCAGTCGAAGCGCAGAACTTCGACGCGCGCAAACACCTCCTCGAATACGACGACGTGATGAACAAGCAGCGCGAGACCATCTATTCCATTCGCCGCTCCGCGCTCGAAGGAAAAGACCAGCGCGATTACGTGTTGGGCATCGCCGAAGACGTCGCGCGCGAGTTGGTGGACACTTTCTGCCCCCGCGAGCAGCATCCCGATCAGTGGAACGCCACGCAGCTTCTTGCCGAGGCCAACAGCCAGTTTGGCATTGACGCCAAGGCCGCTGGCGCCGACCCTGCCACCCTCGGCCACAATGAGCTTTCAAACGCCCTCGCCGATGCCGTCCAGAATCGCTACACCGAAAAGGAAAAACAGTTTGGCGCCGAGCTGATGCGCTGGCTCGAGCGGCGCATCATCCTCGACGTGGTTGACACGCAGTGGAAAGACCACCTGCTCTCGCTCGACCACTTGAAAGAGGGAATCGGTCTCCGCGGGTACGCCCAGAAAGACCCCATCGTCGAGTTCAAAAAAGAAGCGTTCATCCTCTTCGAAGACATGATGGCGCGCATCGACAACGAAACCATCCGCTACCTCTTTCACATTCAGATTCAGCAGGCGGAAAAGCATCCCGACGAAATGCAGGTCCGGCCTGAGGCCCAACGCGGTCCCACTCCGCCGCGCTCCGGCGGAGCCCAAGTCGCCGTCGCCAGCGCCGCCGCGCGCGCCAGCGAACCTCCGCCGCAGCATCTTCCGGAGGTCGCCCGCCAGCTCGAGCGCAAACAGCAGCGCCAGCAGCGCGAGTTGCAATACCAGACCGGCCCTGCGCAAGCCGAAGCCCCCAAACCGGTTCGCGCCGGTGCCAAAGTCGGCCGCAACGATCCTTGCCCCTGCGGCTCCGGCAAAAAATACAAAAAATGCCACGGCGCAAACGCATGAAACAAGACCCAAAATCTTCGCCGTTTGGTTTTGGTAGCACAGCCTTCAGGCTGTGTCCGCGCCGGCTTATCCCCGGCGCAAAAAATCTCTCTTTGCTTTTGGTGGCACAGGCTTCAGCCTGTGTCCACTTCAACGCAGCCGCGATGTATCCATTAGCTGAAAATCCTACCGTCGAAATTCTTTCTTCCTGGAGAACAAAAGCCTAATGCCCCCAGCACCCCAACAAATGCCCGAACGCCAGCCCATCCCCGGCGTAAAAAATCTCGTGGCCGTCGCCAGCGGAAAAGGCGGCGTCGGCAAAACCACCGTCGCAGTGAATCTCGCGCTGGCTCTCGCGAAGCTCGGCCATAAAGTCGGCCTCATGGACGCCGACGTCTACGGCCCCAACGTGCCCATCATGCTCGGCACGACCCAGGAACCCCAAGCCACGCATGACAAGCACATCATTCCCGTCGAGGTCATGGGCGTAAAAATGATCTCCATGGGCCTGCTGAACCCTGGCGACAAGCCCATGATCTGGCGCGGACCGATGCTGCACAGCGTCATCACGCAATTCTTGCGCAGCGTCGAGTGGGGCCAGCTCGATTACCTCATCATCGATCTGCCTCCCGGCACCGGCGACGTGCAATTGACCCTCATCCAGACCGTCGCCGTGACCGGCGCTGTCGTCGTGACCACGCCCTCGACCGTTGCCCTCGCCGACGTCCGCAAGGCCATCGAAATGTTCCGCCAGGTGAACGTCGAAGTTCTCGGCGTCGTCGAAAACATGAGCACGTTTTCCTGCCCGCACTGCGGCAAGCCGCTCGACATCTTCGGCCACGGCGAAGGCGCAAAAACCGCTTTGGCCTACGGCGTGCCCGTCCTCGGCGAAATTGAAATCGATCCCGCCATCCGCATCGGCGGCGACACCGGAAAGCCCGTCGCCTCGCTCGGCGAAGCCGGCGCCGGCGCAAAAAGCCTCTATGCCGTCGCCCGCGCCGTCACCGCACGCCTCGCCGAACTCGGCGCCGCGGCCTCCGGCCCCTCCGTCCAAATCGACTGAAGCTTTACGCTTCTTTTTGTTTTTCCGAGATCTGCAGCGATTCAATCTTCGCGCACAGGCAGGTGCGGCAGAGGCATCCCTCCGCGCTGGCGGGCATCGGAACGCGCGGCAATTCCGCGCACCAGCAGCCGCCTTCGGGCCGGCAAGTTATCGCAGCGCCACATTGCGCACAGCGCGTTTCCATAGAGCGATGATGGCCCAGTTGCGCCGCGCCGTCCAGATCGACTAGCCCCCGGATCTTTTCCCGTTAACTTTTTCTTGACCACCTCAGCCTTTTCAATTATGATGCGTTTTGGAAAAGAGTGTTTTTGGAGTGCGGCAACCGCGTTGCCGCATTTTCTTTTTGCGGTCTTGCCAGGGTGGATTCGTGGCAAATTCTCTCGAAAAATTGCCCCTGTGTAGGTCATTTAGAATCAACACTTGCAGCAGCCTCGTAAGTGTTGATTCTAAATAACTTACAGAAGAGCTAAATCCTTTAGATGCAACACTTACAAAAAACCCAGGGGGGAGGGGATGGTTATGGTTAACTACATTCTGACCCGTTCCGGCGGGGGTCGGAGCTTCAGTTCCGACGTTGACTGGCCACTCTAAGGGGCTTTAGCCCCTGAGGAAAATGTTTAGCATGATCCGTTCTTATCGCGGCAAGCGGCCGGAAATCGCCGCCTCAGCTTATATCGACCCTGCCGCCGTCATCATCGGCGACGTGGTCATCGGCGACGACTCGAGCGTCTGGCCGTGCGCCGTCGTTCGCGGCGACGTCCACCATATTCGCATCGGCGCGCGCACCAATATTCAGGACGGCTCCGTGCTGCACGTCATGCGCGACGAATATCCGCTGATTCTTGGCGATGACATCACCATCGGCCATTCCGTCACGCTCCACGGCTGCACCGTCGAGTCGCGCTGCCTTATCGGCATCGGCGCGATCCTTCTGAATGGCGTCGTCATCGGCGCCGGCAGCATCGTCGCCGCGGGCACGCTGCTCACCGAGCGCACCATCATTCCGCCCGGCAGCCTCGTCGTCGGCCATCCCGGCAAGGTCAAGCGCGCGCTGACCGGGATCGATCAGGCCTCCATCGACGCCTACGCCCAGCGCTATGTTGAATACAAAAACGTCTACTGCAAGGAATCTTCCAGTGAGTGATAACGCGAATAAGCCGGTTCAGCGCCGACGATATCGGCTGATAAGAGGACACCGTGACCTATTGCCTCCCGAGACATATTCGTGGGTGAATGTAGAACGTATTGCTCACGACCTATTTCAAAGCTTCGGGTTTGGGGAAATTCGGCCCCCAGTCATTGAGACTGCCGAACTATTTGAGAAATCTGTCGGAACTGATACGGACGTTGGCGGAAAAGAGCTCTACAACTGGGTTGACTCGCCTCGGGCTAATAAGGCGATGAAGAGTGTTCGATGGAAGGGAAAGATGACGGCAAGCAAAGTCAGCCAACGCGATTCTGCTGCCAGGCTGGAACTTGAGCGAGAAGCTGATGCCGGAGACTTCGACACGCTGCCTGAGTCGGACCGAGTTGCCTTGCGTCCAGAGGCTACAGCTAGTGTGTGTCGAGCGTATGTCGGGCACGAGATGCAAAACCTGCCGCAACCCGTGAAGCTGTACTACATTGGCCCGATGTTCAGGCGTGAGCGTCCACAAAAAGGTCGATTTCGTGAGTTCTATCAGATTGGGGCCGAAGTCTTGGATAACGTCTCGACAGATTCGAGGAAAGATCCCACGAAAGAGCTAGAAAAGGACGCGACTGTCGACGCCGAAGTCCTCGAAATGTTGATGACCTTTTTTGACAAGTGCGGTCTGCGGGGCACAACACTCTACATCAATTCCATTGGCCACAACTCACCCAATTGCAGAGGAGCCTACGTCGAAAAACTTAAGACCGAACTCACCAAGATCAAAGACAAGCTCGGCCCGGACAGCCAGCGTCGCATCGATATCAACCCGCTGCGTGTCCTTGATTCCAAATTGGAGTCCGAACAGCCCAGCATCGAACTGCTTCCGCGCGTGGCGGATCACCTCTGCCCGGACTGCGCTGCGCATTACAGTGCGGTAAAACGTGAACTAGACTTGCGCGCGGTCAAGTACGAAGAAAACTGGCGCCTTGTTCGTGGCCTCGACTACTATATGCGCACCACCTTTGAAATCACTTCGCCAGGTCTCGGATCACAGAACGCGGTCTGCGGTGGTGGCCGCTATGACGGTCTCGTGGAGTTGCTCGGTGGCCCGCCAACGAAAGGCATCGGCTTCGCCATCGGCGAAGACCGCTTGATATTGTCGCTCCAGGAAAGCAGTGCAGAACTTCAAAACTCCTTTGATGAAACGTTACCTGGTTTTGGCACTGCGCTGCAGAGGCCTGATGTCGCGGTCGCTGGGACGAGTACGGAAACCTGGGACAAAGCCGTTCAGCTTGCTGCCTCACTGAGGAAGCGGGGTTTATCTGTTTTCCTTCCCAGATCAGGTACAAAATTGCAGCGTGTTTTCGACGCCGCACATAGGTTAGGCGTCCGAGTGGCCATCTTAGTAGGTGAGAATGAATTAAAACAGAACGATTACGTCATCCGGGTACTGAATCCGTTGGTTCCAGATAGACCTCGCGATTTCCCAGTTAAGACGGACGACGTCGTTTTATTCGGCAAAATTGTGAAGTTGCGACAAGCTCTCGAAAGAGCATTGTTGAGGTTGGCTGCGGGTAAACCTGAGCTAGATAGTCAACGGAGCATGCTTTTACTGGTTGACCGCCTAGTAGAAAAGAAGCTATTACCCGCTAAAATGGCAGGTGCAGTTAAGGACGTGCTTCCAACGCTCAATCGAACCATCCATGGAGAAAGCCTCGCAAGTGACTCAGTGCAATGGGCGCTTGCATACGGCAATCTTCTTGTAAATGAACTTGAGAATCTGAATCCCGTGGAGAGTTAGGGCTTTGCTCGATTTTCTCGGCAACCTGAAACGCACCCACTACTGCGGCGCCCTCCGCGCCTCCGACGAAGGCCGCGACGTCATCGTCATGGGCTGGGTGCATCGCCGACGCGACCTCGGCAACTTGCTTTTCCTCGACGTCCGCGACCGCGAAGGCATCGTTCAGGTCGTCTTCAACAAAGAGACGCAGCCCGCCGCCCATGCCAAAGCCGAGCAAGCGCGCAGCGAATTCGTCGTCGCCGTCGAGGGCAAAATCGTCAAGCGCCAGAAAGCCAATCCTGACCTGGCCACCGGCGAAGTCGATCTTGTCGCCTCGAAGCTCCACATCCTGAACAACGCCAAAACGCCGCCCTTTCTCATCGAAGACGAAATCAACGTCGCGGAAGAAACTCGCCTGCGTTATCGCTACCTCGACCTGCGCCGCCGCAAGCCGCATCGCAATCTCGTTCTCCGACACCACATCATTCTCGAAATTCGCAAGGCCATGGACGAAATGGGCTTCATCGAAGTGGAAACGCCCATGCTCACGCGTTCCACTCCCGAAGGCGCGCGCGATTTTCTCGTGCCCAGCCGCATTCATCACGGCCAGTTTTACGCGCTCCCGCAATCGCCCCAAATCTTCAAGCAGATATTGATGATTGGCGGCCTCGACCGCTACTTCCAGATCGTCAAATGCTTTCGCGACGAAGACCTGCGCGCCGACCGCCAGCTCGAATTCACCCAGCTCGACCTCGAAATGTCCTTTCCCCGCCAGGAAGACATCTTTCACGTCATCGAAAATGTCATGGTGCGCGCCTGCGCCGTTGCCGGAATCCAGGCCGAAGCGCCCTTTCCGCACATGCTCTACAAAGACGCCATTCGCAAATACGGCAGCGACAAGCCCGACCTGCGCTTTGGCATGGAGCTGCACGAAGTCACCGCCTGCTTTCCCGACGAAGCCAGGACCAAGCTTCAAATCGATGGCAATGTCTTCGCGCTGGCCGCCCCCGGCGCAGCAAACTATTCGCGCAAACAGCTCGACGAACTTACCGAAAAAGCCAAGTCGCTCGGCGCGCGCGGAGCGTACTTTGTGAAACTCGCGCGCGAGGGCGTTACCTCCACCGTCGAAAAACTCATCGGCGCGGAAAACGCCAAAAAACTCGCAGACGCTTGCGGCGCAAAAACGGGCGACCTCGTCGTCGCCGTTTCCGCCAAAACGCAAATCAAGGGCACCGAAGCCGCCGCCCTCATCGCTGGCCAATTACGGCTACAACTTGGTGAATCTCTGGGGTTAATTAAAAAAGACCAGTGGAAATTCTTGTGGCTCACCGGCTTCCCCCTCTTCGAGTGGAGCGAATCCGACAAGCAGTGGGTCAGCGCGCAACATCCGTTCACGGGCATCGTCGACGAAGACCTCGAAAAGCTCGAATCCGCGCCATGGGAAGTGCGTTCCAAAGGCTACGACCTTGTCCTCAACGGCAACGAGCTCGGCTCCGGCAGCATAAGAATCCACCGCCAGGACATTCAGGAGCGGCTCTTCCGCGCCCTTGGCCTCACCGAAGAGCAGCTTCGCCGCCGCTTCGGTTTTTTCCTCGACGCCCTCACCTACGGCACGCCGCCCCACGGCGGCATCGCTCTCGGGATTGACCGCATCGCCATGCTCCTCGCCGGAGAAAAATCCATCCGCGAGGTCATTGCCTTCGCCAAAACCACCGCTGCTCAGGACCTCATGGCCGAATCACCTTCACCGGTCGACAACGACCAGCTCGACCAGTTGGGCATCACCATCAAGGAAAAGAAGAAAGCTGCTGAATAGTGCTTTGGCTTGGAATAGTCGCTGCAGTGTTGTTGGGGCTTGGCGAGATTCTGGTTATCGCAGCGGCGGGCACTTTCAAGCGGGGCTTGGAGTGGTCCGACTACGTCGCATTAGTGGGGCCGTTTCTCACACTCATTCTGCTTGTTGTTTTCTTCATCTTCTTACCATGGCCTGGTGCTCTCGCTCTTTCGATTGTTGTTCTTGCCTTGACAGTCTGGGGAGTAAGCTCTCTTTTGAAGTTGCCAACAAGGAGGCAGACGCGATAAGCCTCTCCTCTCTTTCCTAGTACCTTCGTACTTCCTCAACAATGTTTCAATTTGAGTCTCCAGTCCTATTGTTCCAACCCCCGCTCCCGGCTACACTCTTTCTTGAATTGGGAGGTTTTCCCGTGACCGGCTCCGAACGCCGTACTACCCAGCGCTTCCAAATGCGCCTTCCCCTCACCGTGCGCTGGACCACCGGTGCGGCCGTCGGCGAAACCAGCACCGAATCCCGCGACGTCAGCTCTCGCGGCGTCTATTTCTTCCTCTCCAAAGACGTTCGCGAAGGTTCCCCGGTCGAAATTCTTCTGACTCTCCCGAATGAAATCACAATGGCTGGTCCGGTTCGCGTCCGCTGCCTTGGCCGCGTGCAGCGCACCGAACCTCGCGAAGAAGGCGCCGTCGGTGTCGTCGCCGCCATCGAGCGCTATGAGTTCCTGCGTGCCGTTGAGGATCTGAAGCAGTAGCCGCGCAGCCGATGCAATTTTCCGTCGAGTTCTCAAAAGCTGTCCTGAGTTTTCCAAAGTTCCTTGCTCGCTCACTGCGGAGGCGGGCGGGATAAAAGCCGGGGTGCCTCGGCCCCTCAGCGGAGCCCCCGGCTCTTTTTCTTCTAGCGTAAATTCCCTTCCCATAGCACTATCTATTTGTCTCCCAGTTTGCCCTCGTCCTGGCGCGCTGTCCGCCTCGTTACCTTTGCGCAGCCTGTCCTCCCGGTCAGTCGATTTCCACAGCTCTCCTGCGGGATGATGGCTGCAGCCCAGCAATCGCTCAGTCTGGAAAATAGACGACCTGCGAGCTTGGCGTCACAACCGCAGGCCAGGGCATCTTTGCCCGCGACCCTGCGTCGCCACAACCAAGATTTTTACACGAACTTTGGGGAGATAAGTTTGGGAAAGCCTTCGGAAATTCACGAATTGTTTGGAGACGGTTCCGCCGAAAACAGTTCGGGCGTTCTTTCGCTCGTCGAAATCGCGGAAATTCTCGACCAGCACAAGATCTGGGTCGAGTCCGGCGGAGAATCCGGCCTGAGGGCCGATTTCTCCGGCCTCGCCCTTGCCAAAGCTGATCTCACGGGTGTGAATCTCCAGGGAGCATCTCTCCACAAAGCCGATTTTCGCGGCGCCGACCTTTCCCTTGCGAACTTGCGCGGCGCCAGCCTGGTCCGCGCCGATTTTCGCGGCGCAAATCTTCTTGGCGCGGAATTGCGCGGCGCCAATCTCATGGGCGCAAATCTTTACGGCGCGGAAGGCTTGTGGGTCGGCCGTCTGGGCGGTACTAATCTTTTTGAAGCCATCCTGCCGGAGTCCGTCGCCTCGTTTGACAGCTCCACCTTCGTTGCCCAAATGACCAAGGTAGCCCGTTGGTTGTACTTCTCGCTCCTTTTGCTCTGCGCAGCTTGCTGGGTTCTTATCGCCACGACCACGGACGTTCGCCTGCTGCTCAACGCTTCCGCGATTCCAATCCCTCGCCTCGGCAACCTCCTTCCCATGACCGGTTTTTATTTGGGCGGCCCCATGCTCTTGTTCCTGCTCTATTTGCGTTTTCATTTTCTCCTGGTGCGCCTCTGGGGAAACATGGCCGCATTCCCGGCTGTTTTTCCCGATGGGCAAACGATGGAGAAAGATGGAGCGTGGTACTTGATGGGCCTCGTGCGCCGCCATTTTCGCTGGTCCCGCGACGCCCGCTCTCCGCTTTCTCTTCTCGAGGCCTCTCTCGCCGCCCTTCTCGCCTATTGGATAGTGCCTGTGACCCTGCTCTTCTTCTGGGTACGCTACTTGGTCCGTCAGGATCTCCGCGGCACGCTGCTCCAGGTCGTTCTTGTCATAGCAGCCGTCGCCGTGGCCACTTGTCTTCCCTCGATCGTTTCTCGTGTGCTCCGTCAAGGCGAATTGCACCACGCTAAGACGAAGGGCGCATTCCGCATAGCCTTTTCGGCGTTGCGCTCCGCTGTAGCTGTCGGACTGCTTTTGGCGCTGCTCTCCTACGGCGTCATCCGCGGAATGCCCTCCGATCGAAGCATCGCTCCCGAAATTCCGTCTACCGATTTCCGCAGATGGGCCTCTCAGGCGCTGCAAATGGTGGGATGCCGCCCTTATGCCGACCTGGCGGAAGTGGCGCTCTCCCCGGTCCCGCCGCGCGGAAATTTGTCTGAAGAAGATCTGGCCGAACTGCCCGGTGCGCGGCTCAATCAGCTCAATATGCGCTACTCCCGCGGTTATCGCGCGATTCTTACCAACGCCCGTCTCTGGCGCGCTGATATGGAAGGTGCTTACTTCTCCGAAGCTGACTTGCGCGGCGCCAATCTCCGCGAAGCACTCCTGCGTTCCGCCTCTTTGGATCGCGTGCGGGCATCCCACGCCGTTCTCGTTTCGGTGAATGCCACCGGCGCGAATTTTTCCGACGCGGACTTGCGCGGCGCCGACCTTTCTTACAGCATTTTCGAAAACGCGGTTTTGTCAAACGCCAAGCTCACTGGCGCTTCTCTTTACGCCGCGAACCTCCGCAACGCGAATCTCCTCCGGGCGGATCTTTCCCGCGCCGATCTCCGCGACACTAAATTGGAGAAAGCTGTACTTTCTCGCGCAGTCCTCGAACAGGCCGATTTGTCCTCGGCAAAACTCGCCGATGCCAATCTGACTGGCGCGCAGCTCAAGGGCACCATTTTGCTCGACGCCGACTTACAGAAAGCGGATTTGCGCGGCGCTTTTTTACCAGGCGCCATTCTCCGCGGCGTGGAACTCACCGGCGCTAATCTGGACGGCGCCGACCTGCGCGGCGCTTTGGGCCTCACCGCCGAACAGGTGTGCTCCGCTACCCGCTGGCGCGGCGCTCTCCTCGAACCACAGTTTCGCCAGGAAGTGGATTCCCGCTGCGGTTCCCTGCGCTAACTGGGTTCGCAAATAGTTCCCAATGGTAATCCCCAGCGCCTTGGGTGCGGCACATGTCCGCCGCTCCCCCTATCCCCCATTTTCCCCTTGCACTTCGACAAGAGTTGCCGTATCTTCTCTTGTCGAAGTAACAGGGGAACAAACAACTGCATGCCCATTAAAAAATTGGAACTCCCTCAGGGCACTTTGGACCTGCTCATCCTCCGCACTCTCGCCCTGGGTCCCCAGCACGGCTGGGCCATCTCCGAACGCATTCAGCAAATTTCAAGCGACGTGCTTCGCGTTCAGCAAGGCTCTCTTTATCCCGCGCTTCACCGCCTCGAGCGCCGCGGCTGGATCAAGGCTCATTGGGGCACGTCTGACAACAACCGCCGCGCAAAATACTATGACCTCACTCCCAGCGGCCGGAAGCAGCTCGAATCGGAGAAGCGCGCCTGGACCAAACTGACTGCCGCCGTCGCGCAAGTCTTGGAGACCGCATAAGGAGCCGTTATGCTCTCGGATCTTTTCTATCGCCTGAGGGTTTTGTTCCGCCGCCAAGCCGTCGAATCCGAGATGGACGACGAGCTTCGCTTTCACTTCGATCGGCAAGTCGAAAAATATGCGAGCGCCGGATACACCCGCGAAGAAGCCGTTCGCCGCGCGCACCTAGCTTTCGGCGGCGCTGAACAAATCAAGGAAGAATGCCGCGACGCGCGTGGCGTAAGCTTCCTCGAAAATCTCTTGCAGGATATCCGCTACGCGCTGCGCATCTTCGGCCGCACTCCCATCATCACCGGCATCGCTATTCTTTCTCTCGCTTTGGGCATCGGCGCAAACACCGCCATCTTCAGCCTCATCGATACCGTCATGTTGCGCCTCCTCCCAGTCCAAAATCCCCAAGAGTTGGTTCAGCTCTACAGGACCAGCCCTCCGCAGAACGCCGAACCTACTCCATCGTTCACCAATCCCCTCTGGGAACAGCTCCGGGATCATCAGGATATTTTCTCCGGCGTTCTCTCTTGGAGCTCGACGCAGTTCGATCTCGCTCAGGGCGGTGAGGTCCGCCATGTGAATGGGATTTTTGCCAGCGGCGGCTACTTCCATGCTCTCGATATTCGCCCCGTCGCCGGCCGCCTCATCGTGCCGGACGACGACCGCCGCGGCTGCTCCGGTGTCGCTGTCCTTAGCTACGGTTTCTGGCAGGATCACTTCGGAGGCGCACAAAACGCCGTCGGCAGCGCAATATCGCTCGACCACCAATCGTTTCGGATCGTCGGCGTTAGCTCGCCGGGCTTCTACGGTCTTGAGTCCGGGCAGAAATTTGACGTTGCCATTCCTGTTTGTGCCGCCGCACTGTTTGACGGAAAAGAATCGCGGATCGACCAGCGTTCCTGGTGGTGGCTCAACATCGTCGGCCGCGTGAAGCAGGGAATCAGTCCGGAACAACTCAACGCGCGTCTTGGCGTCCTCTCACCACAAGTGTTCGGCGGCGCCGTCCCTCAGGACTGGGCTCCTGCCGAACAGCAGAGCTTTGTTACGCGCCGTCTGGTGAGCCTTCCCGCCGCTGCTGGAACTTCCGATCTGCGACGCCACTTCGGTCAACCCCTCTCCATTCTTATGGCCGTTGTCGGCCTCGTCCTTCTCATCGCCTGCGCCAACATTGCGAGTCTCATGTTCGCGCGGGGCGTTGCCCGGACCAAAGAAATGGCTGTACGCAAAGCCCTCGGCGCTTCCCGGACCCGCCTCGTCCGCCAGTTGCTCACAGAATGTATTCTGCTCTCTTCCGCGGGCGCACTCCTCGGCATGCTCTTCGCTCGCTGGGGAAGCGTTCTCCTCGTCCGCTTTATCTCGACGGCGAATAATCCCGTGTTCCTCGATCTCTCGCTCGACCGCCGCGTTCTGGCGTTTACCGCTGCCATTGCCGTCCTCACCGGAATCCTATTTGGTTTGTTTCCGACGATCCGCTCCACGCGCGTCTCGCTTACTTCGGCCATGAAAGGCGTTGGTGCGGAGGACGCCGAGCGCCGGGCTCGCTTCCATCCTGGAAAATGGATCGTGGCCTCGCAAGTGGCGATGTCCCTAGTCTTGCTCGTCGCCGCGGGACTCTTCCTCAGAAGCCTCGTGAAACTCGTCACCCTCGATCTCGGGTTTGACCGCAATAATGTCCTCCTCGTCGCTGCCAATCTCAAAACCGCCGGCGTTCCTCCCGAGCAGTGGATCGCCAGCGGTGAAGATATTGAAAGCCGCTTGCGTTCTCTTCCTGGGGTAATCTCCGTCAGCCGCTCCATCATGACTCCGATCAGCAACTTCGAGTGGAACAATTACATTAAAGCGGACACTCCCAATCCGCCGACGGGCGACGCTTCGCTCGCTTACTTCAACTTTATTTCTCCAACCTATTTTGATACATTGCGCACTCCTCTCCTTGCCGGCCGCACTTTCAACGCCAAGGACACAAAGACCTCGCCTCAAGTTGCCATCGTGAATGAAACATTTGCGCGCAAGCTTTTCTCCACTTCAAACCCCGTCGGAAAGACCTTTCGGGTCGCGGCAGATCCCGGCAAGCCCGAGCCTCTGGTCCAAATCGTTGGACTCGTTAAAGACTCCAAGTACGAATCGCTCCGCGAAGACATGTACGCGACTGCTTTCTCCCCCATTACCCAAATACCGGAAAGCTTCGAACCAGAGACCTTTGAGCTTCGCACCGTCACGCCCCCCTCAGGCCTCGCTCTCGCGGTTCAGGACGAAGTGGCCAAAGTGAACAAATCCATTCCGCTCGAATTTCATACCCTCGCGCAGCAAGTCGATGATTCTCTCGTCCAGGAACGCCTCCTCGCTACACTATCCGCTTTCTTCGGCGCGCTCGCCCTGCTCCTGGCCGCCATCGGTTTGTACGGCGCTCTCAGCTACCTTGTGAATCAGCGGCGCACCGAGTTCGGCATCCGCATGGCACTGGGCGCCCTGCCCGTCTCGATTCTCCGCCTCGTGTTGCGGGATCTCAGCGTCGTCCTCCTCGGCGGCATTGGAGCAGGCGTCGCCGTATCCTGGGCGGCTGCCGGGCTGTTTCGAAAATTGCTGTTCGGCCTGGCCCCTCACGATTCCGTTACGGTAGCCGTCGCGATTGGCCTGCTCGCTGCCGTGGCGTTCCTTGCCGCGTACCTCCCCGCCCGCCGGGCCACGCGGGGCGATCCGATGACCGCCCTCCGCTACGAGTAAGACTTGGTCCTCACTGGCAAAGATCGTGCTCGGCCTACCTCCTTCCTCTAACTTCGCCACCGAACACCGAATTCTGCTATCTTCACCCCAAGCTAGTCCGTCTATAGCTTAAAGGGCTCGCTGTATTCGCCCGGGAAGGTTGGGGGTGCGGGACATGGAAACTCTCTTACAAGACATTCGTTACGCTCTTCGCATGATCGCGAAGAATCCGGGTTTTAGCGCGATCGCCGTCCTTTCTCTCGCCCTCGGTATTGGCGCCAACACCACCATCTTTACCGTCGTCAACGCCATTCTTCTCCACCCGCTTCCTGTCCAGGACATTTCCTCGCTCGTCCAAATGGACACCGTTGATGCCAAGACGAAGGTGACTGCGGCCAACTCCACCAAGCTCGGCATGTCCCTTCCTAATTTCCAGGATTACGAGCGCGAAAACCAAGTTTTCGCGGGACTCTTCTGCATCTCTGGCGGCCCCCTGACATGGAGCGGGGGTGCGGAATCCCGTCAAATTAACGGGCAACTCGTTAGCGCCAACTATTTCGACGTTCTCGGCGTCCGCCCCGCCCTGGGCCGCTTTTTCCTTCCCGATGAAGACAAAAAAATTGGTGGAAACAACGTCGTCGTCTTGAGCCACGCGCTTTGGAGCGACAAATTTGGCTCCGACATCGGCGTCATCGGCAAACCGATTACCTTGAACGCCACGCCCTACATCGTGATCGGTGTCGCGCCGCGCGGTTTTAAGGGCACGTTTTCCTTTAGTCCCGCCGAGTCGGTGTGGATCCCCACCAGCATGTATACCCAGGCGCTTGCAGGATTCTTCAAAGACAATTTCAATGATCGCCGTTTCCTCGCCACCATCGTTGTCGGCCGCTTGAAACCCAGTGTGACCTTGCCTCAAGCCGAAGCCTCCCTCAAGACCATCGCGCTGCATCTTGAGAGCGAATTTCCAAAGGACAATGCGGGCCGCAGTGTGGCTTTGACTCCTCTCGCCGACGCCGCCGTCGGCGCCAACACGTACTCCCAGATCAATCTTGCCGGCGCGTTGATGATGAGCATCGTCGGCCTCGTGCTTCTGATCGCCTGCGTGAATCTCGCCAACTTGTTGCTGGCTCAGGCCGCGCGCCGCGAAAAAGAGATTGGCCTCCGCGCCGCCCTCGGTGCCAGCCGCAACCGCCTGCTCCGCCAGATGCTCACGGAAAGTCTGGTGCTCTCTTTGCTCGCTGGGATTGCCGGCCTGGCCATCGCCTATGGCGGCCGCACGGCGCTCTGGTCCTACCGCCCGCCGCTCATCGGTGAAAACGATCTCGATCTATCGTTCGATTCGCACGTGCTCTTTTTTACCCTGAGCATGGCGCTTCTTACCGCCGTGCTCATCGGTCTGGCGCCGGCCATCAAAGCCGCGACGCCCAATCTCGCCGAAATCCTGCGACTCGGCGGGCGCGGTGGAACCCTCGGCTGGGCGCGTAGTCCTCTGCGCAGCATGCTCGTAGTCTCCGAAATCGCATTGGCGCTCGTCGCTTTGATCGGCGCGGGCCTCTTTATCCGCAGCATGCAGAACGCGCAACGCATCGATCCTGGCTTCGAATCCGAAAAGCTTTTCATGATGGCTTTTGATCTGGGAGCTCTTCATTACGAAGAAGGCCGCGCCCAGCAATATTTCCGCTCCGTTGTCGAGCGCGCGCAGGCCACTCCCGGCGTCGAGTCAGCCACCATCGCTTCCGACTTCCCTCTGGGCGGCGGCTTGGGCCGCACCGTCTTCCCGGAAGGTCAGGATGAAGCCACCGGTTATCGCGGCACCCTGACGCAGCTCGACGACATCACTCCCAATTATTTTGTGACTCTGCACATCCCGCTGGTTCGCGGGCGCATTTTTAATGACGGCGACCGCCAAACCACCACGCAGGTCGCCATCGTCAGCGAGGCCATGGCCCAGCAGTTTTGGCCCGATGCGGATCCTGTCGGCAAGCGCTTCCACTTTTTCGGCGATCCCGGTTTGCGCGAAATAGTTGGCGTAGTCAAGAACACCGTCATCAACACCATCGGCGAGAAACCTCAGCCCATCATTTATTTGCCCATCACGCAGGATTATTCTCCCGCGGTCACTCTCCAGGTGCGCACCACCGGCAGGCCCGAAGCAGTCATCGGCACTCTGCGCAGCCAGGTCCAGTCCCTAGACACCAACATGGCCATCACCAATGTCCAGACCATCCAGGAAATCATGAGCCAGGGACTCTGGGCGCCGCGCATGGGCGCGGCCCTCTTGACCGTTTTCGGTGGCCTTGCCCTGCTTCTGGCCGTAATCGGGGTATATGGGGTTCTTTCCTACTCAGTGAGCCAGCAAACGCGCGAAATCGGCATTCGCATGTCTCTCGGCGCGGAGCCTGCGCAAGTGCTGCGCCTGGTGATTGGCCAGGGCTTCCGCCTTGCCGCCGCCGGGCTCGCGCTCGGATTGTTGGCGGCGTTCGCCCTAACGCGGTTCCTGTCGGATCTGCTATTCGACGTCAGCGCCCATGACCCGCTCATTTTTGGCGGCGTTTCGCTCGTTTTGGCCTGCGCGGCATTTCTCGCGTGCTATTTGCCCGCGCGCCGCGCCACCCGCGTCGATCCCATTATCGCCCTGCGCTACGAGTAAGTGCGCATGTTCTAGTCCGGCGGGACATATTGTCCCGCGAGCAGAATCTTCGCCATCCACTCCGCGTGCGGCAGCCCCGAGCGCACTAATTCTTTTGCTTCACTCTCCACGTCGTACTCGACCCGGCGAATCGTGACGCTCTCCCCGTCAATAACCAGATACGACGCGCGCCGGTCGCCGTCATACGATTGGCTCACACTCCCTGTATTTGCCACCGTCAACCCTTGAACGCGCCGTATGTACGGGCGATGAATGTGTCCGTAGACGACGATGGGAGCACGAAGCGGCGCATACGTACTCTGCAATTCGTCATCGCTGGCATCGGGCATCGGAGCACGCCACAAATCACCCGGACTGGCATGCACCAAGCTAAAGCCTTCTCCCGAGTATTGTTCGGGAACTCCTTCGAGCCATCGCAAGCGCTCTTCCCCGATCCTCGCGAGCGTCGGCGGTATCAAGTCCTGGATTCGCGCGAGAAGTGGACCAAGCTTTGGCTGCTTCGCGGCAAATTCCGTCAGACTTTCCGGCGCCCAAAGCATCTCATCGGTATTTCCGCGGACCCCCGGCCACCCGAGGGCGCGGATCTGATCGATGATCTCCGCCGGGTGAGTTCCGCCGTAAGCCAAATCCCCGCCATGGACAATCAGGTCGGGCGCAACCTCCCGCAAGCCGGCAAGCACCGCCTCGAAGGCGCGCCGGTTGCCATGAATGTCCGCTACGATCGCGACTCTCATTTTGTCCCCTACCTGAACAGGACGCGTGCGGGTTGCTTTGAATGGACTTTTATACCTAAACCGCCGTTCAGTCCCGCGTGCTCTTGACTGAATAAACTCCGGGAGGATACTCAAACTGTGCAGCCACTCGACTCCCAGCGTTCTGAATCAACCAACTTCGAACCGTTGTGGTTCCGTGCAGTACGGTTCATCGCATTCTGCTCTGTCTTCGGGATTTTGGTTCCCTGGTACCTCGCCATTCTTCGCGAACCAGCTCTGACAAAATCGGATCTTCTAATACCGCTCTATTTTGCGCCGCTTTGGGCTCCATACGTCTGGATTTTCTTGAGAGTGAACTCACAGGCCGAAGATCTGACACGCAAGAAAGCACTCGCACTGGCCATCGGTTGGGGCATATTGGCGTTTGTTCTTTTCTCTGCTGTCTCTTTGTTTATGCTTTCATCGGTCGGCTTCAGAAGCGATGAGTCGACAGCGGAAGTTGTCTTTGGAGGTCTTGCACTCCTACAGTTTTCACTGATCATTGCATCGACAAAAGCGTACTACTCAATGAAACCTGGAGCTGGAGATCTCCGGGTCTTGCTTTGGCGGCTTGGCATCGCTGGCTGCATCCTTTTGACCTTCCTCCTGGCTACTCCTTTCCTCCATCTGGAGAAATCTGTCCCCAACGAAGCCTCCGCTGTCGCGTCCCTCCGTAGCATCAATACTGCTCAATCCGAATACGCGAGAGTACACCCTGACAAAGGGTTCGCTGTTTCACTTCAAGACTTAGGTCCCTCCCCTGGTGCCGACCTCATTGATGGTGTCCTTGCAAGTGGAAAAAGAAGTGGCTATATCATCACGATGTTTGCCGCTCCTCCTGATTCTCATGGTCGTATAACTAGATACACGATTGTTGCCCAGCCGCGGCGTTTCGCAAAGGACGGCATGCGGAGCTTCTTGACCGACGAGTCTGGCGCGCTCCACCTAACGCCCGAAAACCGAACGCCTACGATACAGGATCCTGTTCTTTGACTTTTCGTCGGCCCGCTACCGGGCAACTCATCCTCGCGGCGTTTAATGCGCAGAAAGCCCAAGGTTTTGTGGAGTTGGTCTTGAAGCGTATCCGAGGAGATCCAAAACCCTTCAGGTAGGTGGCCCGGTCGAACGCTACCCAAAGCGGACGGAGATAGTATCGACCGGCTCGAGGTGGAAGACGAGTTCTTCGCCGGAAGTGACCCAGAGCGGGGGAATAATGGAACCCGCGATGATGACGTGCCCAGCTTCGAGCTTTTCGCCGAACGCCGCCAGCAGATTGGCGGTGTGGCGGACGATGTCGATCAGTTCGCCGGTCAATGCCTGGAAATCGGTCACCTTCGCGATTTCAATGCCGTTCCAGATGACGCGGCCCATGAGCCCCTCGAGCACTCCGCCGGCATGTCGCGCATTCTTTGCTCCGAGGACGACATGGCGCTGGTAAATGTTGCGCGCTAGCGTTCCTTCCACGTCGTCGGAAAGATGATCGACGTCGGCGAGTTCGATAGCAGGTCCCAACCCCGCAATGGCTGCAATTGCCGTGGCGCGGTCCGCTCCACCGGGCAAATCCTTGCCGATATGCACGGCAATTTCGGGCTCCGACGCGGGCCTCGTCCAGCCAGAGAGAGACACGGTCGAGCCGGAGGCGAGCAATGCGCGATCGGTCAAAAATCCGACGAGCGGGGCATTGGTGCGAAGGCGCTCCATCGCGGCGGGGCCGCCAAACGCCAGCTTCCAGCCGAGCGCTTTGTGCCCCGCATCGAGAAGCTGCCGCCGCGCGGTGAGCTGCGCAGTCATTCCGCGCACGATGCGCGGATCATTGCAGGCATTAGTCATAAAGGGCCACGCATGACTCATAGAGCGCCAAACATTCTTGACTGGCAGCGGGCCATGAGGAGTTCAGTACCCTTCCGGGGGAATTTCGTACCCCGCAGCTTCGAGCGAGCCGGCGCCGCTCCAGCCCCAGACGAGGACGACGTCTTCGTCGCCGGTATTGTCGAAACCATGCCAGTGGCCGCGCGGCGTAAAAATCACATCGCCCTTGCCGGAAGGCTCGCGGCCCGCATCGGTATAAATAAAGCCGCGTCCCTGAATGACGATGAAAAATTCGTCCGCGTTTGGATGCCGATGCTTGTCGTGACGCGCGCCCGGAGGAAGAACGGTCCATCCGATGAGCAGCTTGTCGGAGCCGGCGGATTTCTGGTCGATGAGGAACTGGACCTGCATGTTGATCCAGCCTTCGTCGCGCGAGAGTCCTCCGACGCGAGGAACTTTGCTGAGATCGGTGCGGTACGGATTCATTTGGACATGCCTCCCAGGCGGCGGTAGACCTCGTAAACGGTCACAAAATCGTGATGGTCAAGACCCAGGCCGCGGCAGGCGTTGAGCATTTCGTTGGCGGCGGCGCCGAGCGGAACGGGAACGCCGAGCTGGCGGCCGAGTTCGAGCGCCAGCAGCATATCCTTTTGCTGGAGATTGACGTTGCCGTAGGTGGCATCGGAGATGTGGCCTTCGAGAATCAACGGCGCGCGGTAATTGAGCACCGGCGAAGCGACCACGCTTTTGAGAAACGCATCCACGGCAATTTCGCGCGGCACGCCGCCCTTTTCGGCGAGCGCGATACCTTCGCAGAAGCCGATGACTTCGATCACCAGCGTCATGTTGAGCGCGACCTTGAGTTGCACGGCCAAGCCTTGTGCGCCGATGTAAGTGACTTTCGGCCCAATCGCCAGCAAAACGAGCTGAACGCGCTCGAAAATCGTTTTGTCGCCGCCGACCATCAGGGAAGCTTTACCCTGGCCAAGCGTGAGCGTGGTGCCGGAAATGGGAGCGTCCATCATGGTCAAACCTTTTTGCGAGAATTCCGCGGCGATGGCGCGGCTGGTGTCTGGGCTGATTGTGCTCATGTCCAGATATACGGCATCCTTGCGCAAGCCGGCGATGATGCCGTTTTCGCCGAGCGCGACGGAGCGTGCCGCGGCGGAATCGGTGACGATGGAAAGGACGATTTCGGATGCGCGCGCCGCCTCGCGGGGAGTTTCCGCCCAGCCCATGCCGAGCTTGAGCATGGGCGCAGCCTTCGCCTTGGTGCGATTCCATCCGGTGACTCTGTGTCCGGCGGCGAGGAGGCGCGGAACAATCGCCTGACCCATGTCACCGAGTCCCACGAAGCCGATTTTCACGCAACACCTCTTTCTTTAGTTTTGTGACAGGGCAATAAAGTTCGATGGATTGCTTGAAGGATAGACGGAATCGGGAAAGAGGGCGGTCGCATGTAGACAAACTTTCTCGGCAACTCTCTTTATCACAGGCGAACGCCGCCCTCAAGTGGTTGGAAGAGTTGGCGGACTGGAGATGCGCACCCTGTAGAGCTACCAGAGAAGTTTGAGGCCGAACTGGATTTGGCGCGAGGTTGTAGAGGTCGCGGTGATGACGCCGGCAGTGGGGGAAACACCAGACGGGGTGATGGCAATCACATTGGGCGTGTTGAAATTGGCGTGATTGAGGAGATTGAAAAATTCGGCGCGGAATTGCAGGCCAAGTTTTTCGCGGATGCGCGTATCTTTCAAGAAAGAGAAATCCCAGGTGGCCAAGCTGGGGCCAATGAAGGGGTCGCGGCCGAGATTTCCGTACGTGCCGCTAGCCGGTGCGATGAAGGCGTTGGGATTGTAATAGCCGTTGGGGCCGCCAAGAATCACCGGGCCGGTGAACGCGGGATTAATAGAGGGGCGAACGGGATTGCGGGTATCGCCGTTGTTGGAAGGATTGAAGCTGAGCTCCGGAGTAAACGGAAAACCGGATTGCAGTGTCACGATCGTGTTCACTGACCATCCGCTGACGAGCGTGTTGCGGAATCCGCTGAGAGAATTCGCGAATTGCTTGCCGTTGCCGAAGGGCAGCTCGTAAACGCCGTTGAGGACGCCAATATTCTTGACGTGAAACGTGGCCAGGCCCCAATCCGCGCGAATGTCGCCGGGGAACATGACGAGGCCCGGAGCGTTGGCCGCGGCGGTGGCGTTGAGGGAATCGCCGTCATCGAGAGTGCGCGAAAAAGTGTACACGCCGCGCAAGGACAAACCGCGGCTGAAGCGGCGGTTCACGTCAAGAGTCAAAGCGTTGTAGGAGCTGTCTCCTTCGGAAAACCAGCTGAAGGTGTTGGCAAGCTTCGGATTTGCGAGGGGAGGTTTTACACCACCGGGGCCAAGAGGATAGGTGGCCGTCGCGGCAGTGCAGGGGGGCGCGGGACACATAGGAACAGGCTCGTTGGCGTCGATGCTGACGAGTTCGTGATACCCATGCGAGCCGACGTAACCGATAGTGAGCGCGAAATTGGGCGTAATTTCCTGCTCGATTTTGAGACTGTAGGAAATCAGCGTGGGAGTCTGCAGATCGGGCTGAACTCCTCCGGGAACGATCTTTGCTTTTCCAGGAAAGGGTGAGCCGGGGACGATCGGGAGTTGGCTGACCGGGAGATTCGCGATGCTGAACGTGGGATTGAATGGTGCGTTCTGATCGAGGCGGTAGCCGAGAGCGTCCTGGAGATCATTGTACAAGCCGAAGCCGGCGCGAACGACGGTCTTGCCCTTGCCAAAGGGGTTCCAAGCCAGGCCAAGGCGAGGCTGCGGCAGGAATTTAGCATTGTTCTTGGCAAATGCGTTCTTGCCGATGTGCGGCTGCGTCAAGAGTGCGCCGTTCGGTCCGAAGACGAAATTTGCAGCGCGGGAATCCACTTCGGTCCACCCGTTGGAGGTTTCCTGACGGAAACCGAGAGAGAGCGTGAATTTAGGGCCGAAACGAACGACGTCCTCGGCGTAGAGCGCGCCGAACCAGGAACGCCAGCCGAGCGGCGTGGGCGTGGCATCGAAAAGGAACGTGCCTATGGAGCCTTGGAGGAGAGTTTGCAGACCAGTAAAAGTGGCCTGGCCAAACTGGCTGAGGGCCAAGCCCGAGTTGGACTGCATCGATTGCGACCACGCTCCAAGGGTGAATTGCTGGCGCCCGTGCGTGATCGAAAGCTTGTCTTCGTAGGTGAAGAGGTTGCGTGTAATCCTAAGATTACTGCCGTTGTTGCTTCCCGCGAGGCTAAGTTGCGCGGCGGGATTGGACGCGGCGCTTCCACCGATGACCACGGCGCCAACCGGATGCCCGGCGAGAAATCCCGGAATGCCCGCCGCGGACGTGTTGGGAGAGGGCTCGCCGGTATAAAAATAACTCGCGCGAGAGAAGCCGACACGCGCGGTATTGACATAAGCGGGAGAAAAAACGTGCGTTTCCTCGAGGCTCAGAACCTGCTCGCGGAGAGATTCGATGTCGGTGCTGAAGGGATTGATTGTCGGAGTAACGTCGTCGCTGTCGTCCACGGTGTAAATCGCGGAGAAAGTGTCCTTCGACGAGAAAATGTGATCGGCGCGAATCGTGCCGAAATCTTCGCGAATCGTTTGCAGCGGGGTGCTGAAGGCCTCGGCGATGCCGCCGAAATCGGGCGCGTTGGGGCTTTGCGCGGGCCAAAGAGAAAACAGCGCGGCAACGCCGGGAGCGACGCCGACATTGGCCAGACCGGAGGCGGGGCAGGGTTTTGGCGCGGGCTTCACCAGGCTGCACGGCAGGAGACCGTTGCGGGCATTCGCGTCGGGAACAAGCGTGACATCCGTAAGGTTGAGGTGCTCGCGAAAGCCCTCGTAATTTGCGAAGAGAAACGTTTTGTCTTTCTTGACGGGCCCGCCGACAGAGCCGCCGAATTGATTGCGCTCGAAGTGCGGGATGTGCGCTTGATCGAAGAAATTGCGGGCGTCGAAGGCGCTGTTGCGCAGAAATTCGAAGAGCGAGCCATGCCAATCGTGCGTCCCGGACTGCGTCACGATGCTGACCTGGGCGCCTGGGTGCTTGCCGTACTCGGCACCGTAGTGGTCGCGAAGCACGTTAAATTCACGGACGGCGTCAACGCCCAATAATTGCTGGCTGGTGCCGCCGGGTTGCATGTTATTTTCCGCGGCGCCGGTGAATTCGATGCCATTGAGCAAGAAAAGATTTTGCTGCGGGCGGTTGCCGGAAACGGAAAACATGTTGCCGACCGTCGAATTGGAGATGCCGACGCCGCCGGTTTTTTCCCACGTGAAATTAACGACGCCGGGATTCAGGGTGAGAAGGAGATCGAAGCTGCGGCCGTTGAGAGGGAGCTCCTTGACTTGCTGCTCGCCGACGAGGCCGGAAATATCGCTGGTCGAAGTGCTAAGTATAGGCGCTTCTTCGGATACGCTGATGTGCTGCTCGAGTCGGCCGACTTGCAGAGTGAGGTCGACAGAGGCTTGCTGACCGACGACAAGGTGTATGCCGCTGCGAGTTTGTTCCTGGAAACCCGATTTGGAGACTTTGACTTCATATTCACCGACGGACAGAGCGGGAACCAGGTAGCGGCCGGCGGCGTCGGTCTGAGTGGTGCGCACGGCGGAGGTTTCGACATTCCTGGCAGTCACGGAAGCGGCGGGAACGGGAGCGCCGGAGGGATCGGTGACCATTCCGGTGAGGCTCGCGGAAACTTGCGCGTGGGAGGAAGGCAGGAACAACAAGCTCAGGAACAGAGCGCAAAAGATGGGAGCAGTCAATGCCAGCGCCCATCGATTTCGCCAAGGGTTGGAACTCGAGGAAGAATTTGTGCGAATGAAAGATGTCCCATTACGATGCATTTAGTAGTCCCCTAAGAAAATATCGAAACCGTTTGTCGCCCGGTGAGGCCCTGCCGGATGAAACGCATTAGCGCGAGTAGGTAATTCAATACAGTTTTAGTAGTTATGTCAAACCGACTTAATACGAATAGAAGATATACGAGTTTATGCGGTTGGAAGAGCGGGAAATCGCGTAGAAGTCACAACAAGACGAACATTTCGCCCCGTAAGTCCAAGAAAGTTTGATGGAAGCTCTGAGCGCAATGGACACTTTCGCTGACGTGGAGTATTCTCCTTGGCATGACACTATCAGCGAGGAACCGGCTCACAGGAAAAGTTGTGGAACTTCAGCTCGGCGGCGTGATGGCCCACGTTGTCGTCCGCGCGGGCAAGAATTTGCTCGAAAGCGTGATCACCAAGCGCAGCGCCGTTGAAATGAAGTTGAAAGTGGGCGACACCGTTTCCGCGGTAATCAAGTCCACCGAAGTGATGCTCGAAAAAAAGTAGCGCGTCCAGCAAAATGCCGCGCCATTCCCACGGAGAAACCGAATGGTTGATCGGATAGCCCGAATCACCTTGCCAGCAACGATTTCTGCGGCGCTGGCGATGACGGCGATGCTCTCTTCGCCCGTCCGGGCGCAAGCACCCGCGCCGGCTACAGAACTCAAGATTATAGGTGGCACCTCGTCGCCGCAGATCGTGGACGCGGCAGACCTGAAGAAGATGCCGCGCAAAACTCTCAAGGTCGTTAATCCCCACAACAAGAAGACAGAGGTATATGAAGGGGTTCCGCTCGAGGAGCTGCTCCGCAGGGCAGGAGCGCCGCAGGGAGAGCAACTCCGCGGGCCAGCGCTGGCCACGTACGTGATGGCGGAAGCCGAGGATGGCTACCGTGTCGTCTTCTCGCTGGCAGAGCTTGACTCCGGGATCGTGGACGCGGATGTGCTTGTAGCCGATACCATGGACGGCGCGCCGCTCCGGACAAATGAAGGTCCGTTCAAGCTAGTCGCGCCGCATGAGAAGCGGCCTGCGCGATGGGTGCGGATGCTCAAATCGATCACGGTTGTCCGCATCCCTAACCAGTAAAAGCTAGTCCAGCGAAGCAAGAAGTCCTCAGCAGCCCTACCGGCTGACACTCTGCGCGCAGGAGATTCCTTCGCTCGGAAGAGAGCGAATCCATTCGCGAATCAGCGCGACACCTTCCTCATGAACCACACTACGGCCGATCTGCGGCATCATCTCCTTGGGGCGAGTGGATTCCATGCGGGCGACCAAGATGGATTCTTCCGGGTGTCCCGGAATCAGGTCATAGGTGAGCGAACCGACACGGCCGGCGGAGTTGGGGCTCTTGCACTCGCCGAGCGCTTTTGGATTGGAGGAAGCGATGCGGAGATCTAAGGCAGTGTAACCGCCAGTGCCCCCCGGCTGATGGCAATGCGCGCAGTTGTTATCGAGATAGGCGCGCGCGCGGGCTTCGAGAGTTCCGGTCGAAGGGGCATCCCAGCGCGCGACTTTGGGCAGGGCCTCGGGAGAAGGAGTACCTTGCAGGTAGCCAACCTTGGTCCAGCGAACGAGCTGATTTTCTGCGCCGTCTGCGTAGAGGAAGTCCTTGTTGAGGTTGCGGGCTTTCGGACCGATGGGGAGCATGACGCGCTCGTTATCGTGGCACTGCTTGCATTCGTTGGCGTTAGGAATGAAATACGTAAAATCACGATTCTTTCCCGACGAATCGACATAGCGGATGTGGACGGGATCGGGCACGAGCTCGAGCGTGGCCTCGGTCTGGCCGGTGTTCCAAATGTAGGGCAACCCAACCCAGCCTGATTTGGAGTGAACGAGGAGACGCGTTTCCACGAAACGCTCTTTCGTTGAATCGCCATTCGCGGGGAAAGCAAAGCTCTTCACGAATACGGTGCCGACCGGGAAGTCGAAGACAGAGTCTTCGCGATATTTTGCCGAAGCGCCGGCAGGCATCCAGACAAAGCGATACTTGCTGGCGTAATCGGAGAAGAGCGGAGTATTGAGATCGTAAGGGAGAACGCGCTGGTTGGGCTGCGAGAACGCCCTTTTACCCGCAAACAGGTGCCACTCGGAGAGTTTTTTAGGAAATGGCTCGTCGACGAAAGATTTTACCGGTGATTCGGCAGGCTTCCCGCACCCGTTGAACCCAAAAAACGACACCAGAACCACGAGAGCCACGCTTGCGACTCTCGTGGCGTCGCGCGCGGCGTTTGACAAATCCATCTACTGCCCTCCCACCGCCGCCCCCGATGCGCCACCCGCGATTTGAGGAATCGAGACTTGCTCTTGAGCAGGCAGAGTGCACCGGTAAGCCTTAACGTCGCGCACGGGATGCTTGAAACCGTTGCCCGCATCCAAATTCAGAAACGTAAATGAGCCGTTGTTTGCAAGGCAGATTTGGGCGGGGTTCAGGCCCTTCCTGGCGGCGAGGATTTCCGGAGCCACAACGCCGTCGTAGAGAACGTCGGGCAGCGCGCCCCCCGCCGCCAGCGACACCGCTTTTACATCGTCGAGGCGGAGGTCGGGAGCTTTGCCGCCGCCGGAAATTTCATTGTCGTGGAAATAGACCTGTTCGGTGAATGGGCGGAATCGCTTGTCCTTGATGGGATCGCCGATACCCTCGTTGTACTGGATGACGTAGAGGTTCGTGGTGTTGTTGTCGTGGATCTTGTTCTGGAAAATCTCGACGTTGTTGATGGCCATGACATACATTCCCGTTCCTGTCGGCAGGTAATAGATCGGGCCGAGGCTCTTGGGAGCGAAGTTCGGCGTGTTGTTCTCGTAGACTTGATTGCGGAAAACGCGGACGAACTTGCCGCCCTGCTTGGGCAGGTCCGGCAGATTGAACACTCCAATGCCGCCTGAATTGTGCACGGCGACGTTATCGTAAACGTCCACGTGCTGGGCGTTCTCGACTTCGTAGCCGTCCACGTTGTATTCGGACCGATTGCGCCGCATAACGACGTTGTCGGACTGCCCGATATAAAAGCCGGCGTCCGCCGCGCCCCTGGCGACGGAATCCTCGACGAGCACGTTTGCACATTCTGCCGGATAGATCGCGTAGGGACCGTTGTTGGCGTTAGGCCCGCGAGTCCACTCGACGCGGACGCGGCGGACGGTGATGTTGTGGCCTCCCTGAATGGACAAGCCATCCCCGGCGCTGTCTTCGATGGCCAAGTCGGCAATCTCGAAATCGTTGGCCTTCACGAGCAAGCCGGAGGCGCCTTCTTTTTGGCCGGCAAAAGACAAGATGGTCTTGTCCATGCCCCTGCCGCGGATGGTGACCTTGTCCACTGTAAGAGAAAGCGTGCGATCGAATTGGAACTTGCCTTCGGGAAGCTCAATGACCGCGCCAGGCCTAGCGCTGATCAATTGCTCCTGAAGATGCTTTTGAAAGCTCGCCGGCGACTGACGATTGCAGGCGGACAGCGCGAAAAGAGCGATGATGGCAATGGCCAAAGCGGATGCGAAAGATTTTTTCATCGTAGCCTCGGTGAAATGCAAAAGTGATGAACAGGAAGTTTCAAATTCAATTTTATCCTTGCGCAAAACCATCCGCTTGCCAACCTGGGGTCCAACATACTAGGTCTGCTCGCCGAAGCGCTTGATGTCTTCAGGGCCTTCGCGCAGAGGTTTGATGTCGCGGCCCTGCACCAACTGGCGGATCTGCGCGACGATGTCGGGATTCGCAAGCGTCGTGATATCGCCGGTGTCCATGTTATTGGAAATAGCCGCGAGGACGCGGCGCATGATTTTGCCGGAGCGCGTTTTGGGCATGTCGGGAACGATGTGGATGCGCTTGGGGCGTGCGATTTTGCCGATCATGGTCTCGATGGTGGAGACGACTTTGTCCTGGACCGCTTTGTTCGGCAGCACACCAGGCTTGAGGGAAACATAAACCTCCGGGACGCGGCCTTTCACTTCGTCCACGACGGGGACGACGGCGGCTTCCGCAATTTCCGGAATCGTCAGGCAGGCGGATTCGACTTCTTTTGTGCCGAGGCGATGACCGGCTACGTTGATGACGTCATCGACGCGGCCGAGAATTCTGTAGTAGCCATCGGCGGATACCACCGCACCATCAGCGGCGTAGTAGGGCCAATCGCGCCAGTCTTTGCTCTGGGGATCCTTACAGTATTTTTTGTAGTACTGAGTGACAAAGCGATCGGGATCCCCCCAGATCGTTTGCATAATGCCAGGCCAGGGATTTCGAATGCAGATATTTCCCGCCGTTTGCGAGCCGCGTTTCACTTCGTTTCCGTTTTCATCCCAAATGACAGGGTAGATGCCTAGGGCGGGAGGGCCGGCGCTGCCCGGCTTCATGGGATCGAGAGCGGGCTTGGTGGTGCACAAGAAGCCGCCGGTTTCCGTTTGCCACCAGGTGTCAACGATGGCGGCCTCGCCTTTGCCAACGGTTTCGTAATACCAGCGCCAAACTTCGGGCTCGATGGGCTCGCCGACGGTGGTCATATGCTTGAAGCGATAGTTGTATTTCTTGGGCTCGTCGATGCCTGCTTTGCGCAGCATGCGAATGGCGGTGGGTGACGTGTGGAAGATATTCACGTCGAGACGCTCGGCGATGCGCCAGGGGCGGCCGGCGTCGGGGAACTGGGGGACGCCTTCATAGATAACGTTGGTAGCGGCAAGCGCGAGAGGCCCGTAAACAATGTAGGAGTGTCCGGTGATCCAGCCGATGTCGGCCATGCACCAATAGACATCTTCAGGATGAATGTCCTGGTAATACTTGGCGGTTCCGGTGACGTAGGCAAGATAGCCGCCGGTGCGGTGCTGGCAGCCCTTGGGCTTGCCGGTAGTGCCGCTGGTGTACATGAGGAAGAGCGGCGACTCGGCGTCCATGGAGACAGGCTCGACGATACGGCCCGCGTAGTCCTTGATGATGTCCTCAATATAGAAATCGCGGCCCGCGATCATGGGAGAGTCGGAGCTGTATTTGTGTGCGTAGCGCTTCCAGACGAGAACTTTGTCGATGGGCTGGCCTTCTTTTTTCGCGGTTGCTACGGCGATGTCGGCGCTGGCTTTATGGTCGACCCACTTTCCGTTGCGGTGATAGCCGTCGGCATAGATGAGGACGCGGCTTCCGGAATCGGCGGCGCGCAGGCCGCACGCTTCGCCGCTGAAGCCGCCGAAAACCACGGAGTGGACGACGCCGAGACGCGCGCAGGCCAGCATGGTGATGGGGAGCTCCGGGATCATGGGCATGTGGATGGTGACGCGATCGCCGGTTTTTAGTCCGGCAAAATCGCGGAGCAGCGCGGCGACTTCGTTCACACGGCAATAGAGTTCTCGGTAGGTGAGCACAACAGGCGATTCACCCTCGGGCTCGGGAACGAAAATGAGGGCCGCTTTGTTCTTGTATTTTTCGAGGTGGCGATCGACGCAGTTGTAGCACACATTGAGCTTGCCGCCGACGAACCACTTCCAGAAGGGAGGATGGCTGGTATCGAGAGTGGTGTGCCAATAGCGGTCCCAGTCGAGGAGCTGGGCATACTCGTGAAAGCATTCGGGAAAATGTTCTTCGCTGAATTTTTGCACGAACGCCGGATCGGAGAGGTTGGCCTGTGCAGCGAATTTGGCGGACGGGTAATAATACTCTTCCTCTTTCCAGTGGACAGCAATCTGCGCTTCGTTGGCGGGCTTTGGAGATTTGTGCGCGGCTTCGCCAGCGCTCCTCGTTGCGTTCTTCTTTCTTGCCTGAGCTTTCGGCACGGCGGTGAGTCTCCTCTCGAAAAATCGACCTATTCTATGCCGGGGAAGGGAAGAACTGCACGCGCAGAATGTCGGCCCGCAAGGTTGTTTGGGAAGTCGCGAGTGGAGACGGCGGCGGAAACGTGATACAAAGTGCTACTCGCAAAAATTGCCGCAAACGTAAATTCAGGAACTGGTGATCGTCGCGGGGATCGGCAAGACGTCGTGTTTTTTTGTGAGGGCGAATTGAAGAATTCGCGTGACTCATGATTGCGAAACAATCCGCAACACTCGCTGAGATTTTCGTGAGAAATGCCCGGGGCGCGGCGGCGATCGTGGAGACCGTGGAGGCGTCGCGCGCAGGGGTGTCGGAGGCGTTGCAAAAAGCGACGCAAGGAGCGAGAAGCATCGTGGTTGCGAACGGCGAGTGGGTGCCGCCGGAAATTCTTTCCGTGGCGCGGAGCTTGCCGAACGTCCTTGTGAATCCATCCGACGAACAATTGGCCAGAGCGGACGCGGGAATCACGGAAGCCTTTGCGGGCGTGGCAAGCAGCGGGTCGATCTGCGTGGCACTCGGGACTCCCCTGACCGCGGCGGCGAGCTTGCTTATGCCGCTGCATATCGTTTTGCTGCTGGTAGGGCGCATTGTCGAGCGGCCGAGGGATCTATTTGACGAAGCGCGCTTCGGCGGCGAAGGGCTGCGGCGCAATCTTGTTTTCATCACCGGCCCGAGCGCTACCGCCGACATGGGGCCGCTGGTGCGCGGCGTGCACGGGCCGCACCGGCTGCACATACTTTTGCTGGAGTAAGGGATGACGGATTCGGGATCAAAGAGCGCGGGAACGGTATCGCCGCGCGAAGTGGCGAACAAGAGCGACCGGCGAAATTTGCTGCGCTCGATTCGCATGACGTTGGAGGTTCAGAGTCCCGCGATACGCTTGAATACGCAGGACCACAATGTGCGGCGCTATGGCGCGACGAGTGCGTTGCCGGATTATGACGCGCTCAAAGACCGCGCGCGGCAGATTAAAGAAGAAGCCATCGCGAAATTGCCGGAGCTGCTTGAAACGCTCGAGGGCGCGGTCCGCGGACGAGGCGGCCATGTTTACGTCGCAGCCACAGCTGAGGACGCTTGCCGCTACATTCTCGAAATTTGTGGAAAGCACGACACGAAGCTGGTGGTCAAGGGAAAGAGCATGACGTCCGAGGAGATTCACCTGAATCGGGCGCTCGAAGGGGCGGGAATCGAAGTGGCGGAGAGCGATCTGGCGGAGTTCATCCTGCAGCTCACAGACGAGCAGCCCTCGCACATCACCGCGCCTGCGATGCATTACAGCCGGGAGCGGATCACGGCGCTATTCAAGCGCAAGTTTCAGACGGACTTGCCGCTCGACACCGGGGAGGAGCTGACGAAATTCGCGCGAGGAAAATTGCGCGAGAAGTTTTTGCGGGCGGATATGGGAATTACCGGCGCCAATTTAATCGCTGCGGACACGGGCACCATCATGCTGATCGAGAGTGAAGGGAACATTCGCATGAGCAGCTTTCTTCCGCCGGTGCACATCGCCGTCGCCGGAGTGGAAAAAATAATTTCCGCACGGCGCGATATGGGAGTTTTCCTCGAGCTGGTCGCGGCCAGCGGGACGGGGCAGAAACTCAGCTCGTATACAAGTTTTCTCTCTCCGCCGCTCGAGGAACCATCATTTGCGATGCCCGGAAAACCGCGGAAGCCTCGGGAGTTTCATCTGGTGCTCATCGACAACGGGCGGTTGCGAATGCGGGAAGATCCGGTTCTCCACGAAGCGCTGTACTGCGTTCGCTGCAGCGCTTGCCTGAACGCTTGTCCGAACTTTCAGGTTGTGGGCGGACACGCATTCGGCGGAGAAACGTATTCCGGCGGGATCGGCGGCGCGTGGGAAGCAGGCACAACAAAGCTTACGAACGCGAGATTTTCGGAGCTGTGCACGGGATGCTCGCGATGCGTGACAGCTTGTCCAGTGCGAATCGACATTCCATGGCTGAATGAGAATCTGCGCGAACGGCTGAATCAGGCGGACGGGCCTTCGGCGATGAGCGGACTACTGGCGGCCATCAGCTCGGCTGAAAGGAAAGATGCGAAAACAGCCGCGGCGCGGATTTTCTTTGGGAACTATCACTTTTTCGCGAAATGGGGCGCGCGGCTAGCGCCGCTTTCAAATGCTGTTGTGGGAACAAAGCTGGGGCGAATCGCGATGGAGCGGTGGTTCGGCGTCGACCGGCGGCGAGCGTTGCCGCCATTTCCGGAAAAGACGTTGGTGCGCGCGGCACGCGAGCTGAAACCGATAAAGGGCGTGCAACCGCGGGCGAAGGCCGTTTTGTTCGCCGATGTGTATACGAGTTACGGGTTGGTGGAGCGTGGCGTGGCGGCGATTCGGCTTCTGAGCGCGCTGGATGTCGATATCAGACTGAGTGAAGCGATTCCCGAAGGGCGAGCAGCGCTTTCGCAAGGCATGATCGCTACCGCGAAAAAACAGGCGATGCGAGCCGCTGCCGCGGTTGAAGCGTATATCGCCGAGGGACGCGACATTCTAGTGCTCGAGCCGAGCGCGCTGGCGATGTTCCGGCGCGACTTCAGTCACTTGCTCGAAGACAAAAAACAATTTGAACGGATTCGCGCCCGGACATTCGAGCCGGTGGAGTTCGTCTCGAAACTGCTTGGAAAATCCAGGCGGAAAGCTAAGGACATTTTCGATGTTTCACGGTCGCCGGTCGGGCCGCGAATTTTCTTCCATGCGCACTGTCAGCAGCGGACAATTGGCTGCGCCGCGCCTACCGAGGTGCTGTTGAGAGAAATTGGATTCGATGTGGCCACGTCTTCAGTGGAATGCTGTGGAATGGCCGGGAGTTTTGGGTATAAGAAAGATTTTTACGATGTGAGCATGACGGTCGCCGCAGATATTTTCGTGCAGGTGACGGCGGCGGAAAAGGACGGAGGACAGAGGGCGCTCATTGCGAGCGGGACGTCTTGCACCGAGCAGTTGCGTGGCGGACTGAATCGCGTAGTGATGCACCCGGTGGAACTGCTGCTGGCCGTGCTGAGAGTTTGATTCGGATGGCGGACGCTTGACAACGGCGGGGGCAAACAGGAAACTTCCGCCCACAAGACCGGAAATAGGTTTCCGCAAGTTGGCGGGACACGGTGGCCGTGTTCATTCACTGGTAAAAGACGGAAGGAGCGACGATGAAGACAAATTATCCGGCAGTGTTTGTGTCGGCCCTGGCGTACTGGCTTCTCGGAGCATTGTGGTTCGCCGTATTGTTCGGGAAGCCGTGGATGGCACTCGAACATATCAGCGAGGAACACGCGAGCAGCATGAACCCCACGGTCCCGTACATCATCACGTTTGTTTTGAATCTTTTGATCGCGTTTGTTTTGGCACAGCTTTGCAGTTGGCGCAATGCCAACACCGCGGGAAGAGGCGCAGCGCTGGGGATCCTGGTGTGGATCGGTTTTGTCGGGCCGATTACGTACAGCACCTACATGTACGAGATGCGGCCTAAGGAACTTTTCGCCATCAATGAATTCTACTCTCTCGTGGGATTGTGTTTGATGGGCACGATACTGGGCGTCTGGAAAAAGAAGGGGGCGTAAGTTTTCATTTCAGAAAATCAGGCGTGACCCCGCGCAGGGAAGCGTCGAGCAGCTGAATGGTGTGCAGGACGGATGTCTTTTGTCCGATCCTCGCGAGCGATGATTGCAGTTGCATTAAACAGCCGGGGTTCCCCGTGACCACAACATCCGCGTGAAGAGCGGCGATGAGTTGAGCTTTGCGCTGGCCGAGCGCATTGGCTGCATCGGGCTGGACAAGATTGTAAATTCCTGCCGAGCCGCAGCAAATAGGCGCTTCGAGAATTTCCAGCAATTCGACGCCTGGGATTCTTGACAAAAGCGTGCGGGGTTGCGAGCGTACGCCCTGAGCGTGCTGGAGATGGCAAGAATCGTGGAAGGCCACCCGGAGGCGGAGCGGATTGCGAGGAGCGCGGGGCGCGAGGCCGGAAAGGACTTCGCTCACGTCCTTGCATTTGGCGGCGAAGTTGGCAGCGCGCGCGGCGTACTGCGGGTCGTCACGGAGCAAGTGGCCGTACTCCTTGACGCATGAGCCACAGCCGGCTGCGTTGGTGACGATGAGTTCGACGTTGGCGCGTTCGAACGCATCAATAGTCTTGCGCGCGAGGGCCAGGGCGGCTTCTTCCTCGCCGGAATGGACGAGCAAGGCGCCGCAGCAAGATTGTTCCGGGGGCGCCACCACTTCACAGCCTTCCGCGGCGAGGACGCGCGCAGTGGCCGCATTAACATCCTGAAAAAATTCGCGCTGCACACATCCCAACAATAATCCGACACGGTGGCGCCTTGACCCCGCCGCGGGTGTCAATTCGGCTGTGGGTTCGTTCGCGGACAATTGAGGCAGCAGGGCTTCCATCGCCTGCAATTTCTTGGGCAAAAGCTTTAATGCGCGCGAAGCGCGGAGCAGGGTTTGCAGGCCTAACTTCTGGTAGGCGCGAAGCGGCCAGCGCAGCAAGCGCAGGCGATCGGGGCGCGTGAACGTGGAAAAAATGACCTGACGATAAAGTTTTTCGGCGAGGGAGCGCTTGTGCCGGCGTTCGATCTGCGCGCGCGTGGCTTCGATCAGCTTGCCGTAGTCGACGCCCGAAGGACACGCGGTCGTGCAAGCCATGCAGCCGAGGCAGGAGTCGAAGTGGCTCACCCAGGATGGATTTATTGCCGCGCCTCCCTCGCTTGCCAATTTCATCAGATAGATTCGACCGCGCGGCGAATCCATTTCTTCGTTCCACAAAACGTACGTGGGGCATACCGGCAGACAGAAACCGCAGTGCACGCACTGATCGATTATCGTCGGCGAAGGCGGATGGTGCGAGTCAAACGAAGACTCCGGCGGGCGGGTTATGGACGCATCCGCCATCAGATTCCACCCACGAAACGCCCGGGATTTAGAGTGTTGTTCGGATCGAGTTGGTGTTTCACGGCGCGCATGAGCGGCAGCGCGTCGCCAGCGTTCCCCCACGTGTCGAACCGCGGCAGAGCGGGATGCCGATACTGAAGGATAAGCGAGCCACTCTTGCTTTCGAGTTGCGCGCGCAGCTCTTGCAACACCGAATGGAGATTCTGGGGCGAACCATCCAGCCGCAGCCAGCCGATCCCGAATGCTTCAATAATTGCTTGCCAGCGCGACTGGTACTGCACTCCGAGGCGCTGAATATTGTTGAGAGTTTGCGCGATTTCGCCGGGAAGGACGGACAATTTCGCGATGGCCGCGGAAACGGAATTGTCCCAGAGATGCTGCCGCGCATTCCAAACAGCGGACGGAGAATCCAAAAGCGCGTTAGGAGCGAGCAATTTCTTGAGTTGTGCTTCCTGGGCGGCGAGGCCAGCCTCCGTGCCTTCGAACAAAACATCCACCAGGGAGAGAGCATCACTTGCGGCACGCACATGGAGCGCGGTGTGCGCGAGCTTGGAATCCTGCACAGCGTTCAATACGCGCTGCGACTCTTCGAATATTTGAGTCGAGATGGAAAATGTCTTGGAGCTTTTGGGAAGAGGATGAACGCGGAAGACGGCGCGGGTGATGACGCCGAGTGTGCCTAACGCGCCGGTCGCGAGTTTTTGCAGATCGTAGCCGGCGACATTTTTCACGACTTTGCCGCCACTCGAAGCGAGGGTGCCGTCGGAAAGAGCGAGCGTCACGCCGATGATCAGTTCACGCAATGCCCCGAAACGAAGACGCAGCGACCCGCTGTCGTTTGAGGAAAGAATGCCCCCGATCGTGGCGCGAGCGGGCCAGAGCGTGTCGAGCGCAAGGCGCTGACCATGTTGCGCGAGAGTGGCTTGCAATTTCTCAATCGTGCAGCCCGCTTCGACGCTTACCGTAAGATCCGCCCAAGGATGCTCGATGATTTTGTTCAAGCGGGATGTCGAAAGAATCAAATCCGCACGCGCGGGAGGGTTCCCCCAGCCGAGCTTCGTGCCGCCGCCGCGCGGGATGACGCTGAGACCCGCATCATTGGCGAGGCGCGCCGCAGCAGTCAGCTCCTGCTCGGTCGCCGGCTCGACGACGATACGGGGCCGCACGCCCGCGACCGCATCGGCTTCAACTGTGGAGCGCAAGTGCTGCGGACCGACAATCGCACGGAGACTTCCTTCGAGCGCCGCCGTGGCCGCCAGTGTGTTCGTGAATTCGCTAGCGTTCATTTTCAGAAGCGGTCCGCGATGCCCGCGGCCTCGAGCGGGTGGGGCACGTATTCGCCGGGCTTCTCGCCGCAGAGCCGCGGCCGCGGAAAAACTTTGGTGGGATTCGAAAGCTGCAAAGGATCGAACGCGCACCGCACTCTCTGCATCGTGTCGAGATCCGGTTCGGAAAACATCTTCGACATCATTTTTTTCTTGTCTTCGCCGACGCCGTGTTCGCCAGTGATCGACCCGCCTGCCGCGAGGCACAGCTCCAGAATGCGATTCGATAATTTCTCCGCCGCGTCTTCTTGGCCGGGAATTCTTTTGTCATAGAGCACGAGCGGATGGAGGTTGCCGTCACCCGCGTGAAAAACATTCGCGACTCGCAAGCCGGCTGCCTTGCTGAGCTTCTCGATTTCGCCGAGAACTTGCGGCAGCGCGGTGCGCGGGATGACGCCGTCCTGAACGATGTAGTTTGGCGAGATGCGTCCCATAGCGGCAAACGCGGACTTGCGGCCTTTCCAGACGAGCGCACGCTCGGCCTCCGATTGCGCCAGGCGAATTTCGCCGGAGCCATTTGCAAGGCAAATCTCGCAGACGTGGCTCATCAGTGCTTCGACTTCCGCGAAGGGACCATCGAGCTCAACCAAAAGAAGCCCGCCACAGTTCGGATAGTTCGCGTGGACGGCCGCTTCCGCAGCTTGAATCGCCAGATTGTCCATCATTTCGATGGCCGCGGGCAGCATTCCCGCGGCAATGATGCCGCTTACCGCCGCCCCCGCTTCGTTGGTCGATGGAAAAGCCGCGAGGAGCGTTTGTACGCACTCGGGACGCTTGACGACGCGCAAAATTATTTTCGTCGCGATACCTAGCGTGCCCTCGGAACCTACAAAAACTCCGGCGAGGTCATAACCGGGAGCGTCCAGTGTTTTTCCGCCTAGGTGGACGAGCGAGCCATCGGGGAGTACGACTTCAAGTCCGAGGACGTGCGTTGTAGTGAATCCGTATTTCAGGCAATGCGCGCCGCCAGAATTCTCCGCGACGTTGCCCCCGATGCTGCACACGGATTGCGAAGAAGGATCAGGCGCATAGAAATATCCCCGCGCTTCGACGCGTCCGGTGACGTCGAGATTGAGTACGCCAGGCTCGACGACCACCTGAGCGTTCGCCAAGTCGACTTCGAGGATGCGGTTCATGCGCGTAAGGCTGATGACAATTCCGTTTTCAACGGGAAGCGCGCCGCCGCTGAGTCCCGTGCCGGAGCCGCGCGCCACAAAGGGAATCTTCTCGCGATGGCAGACGCGAACGATGGCTTGAACCTCTTCCGTGGATGCGGGCAGCAAGACCGCGCGCGGCACAGCGCGAAAGGTCGTCAACGCGTCGGAGTCGTAGGTGCGGAGTTCTTCCGGCGAGGTGATCAGTCCGCGCGCACCGACGATGGCGCGCAGTTCGCGAAGAATGTGAGCGTCCATTCTGGATCCCAACGGATGTCAGACCGCGAAAAATCGCAGCATCAAAGGCCCCGCAACAGGAGAAGCTTGACCCATCAGTGCACGAAGGTCAAACCGTGAGGAATGAATTGTGGGAAGACGTAAGCGTAGAGAAGAACGATGACGCCCACGATGGCGGCAAGCGCGACGGAATGCCAGAACACGAATCGGAAGATGCTGCCCTCGTTGCCGACCTGGTTTGTCGCGGCGGTGGCGATGCAGATGGATTGCGCGTCGATCATTTTGCCCATGACGCCGCCGGCGCTGTTGGTGGCGCACATCAGCACGGGGCTGAGATGCAGCTGTTCGGCAGTGATGCGCTGGAGTCCGCCGAAAATCGCGTTGGAAGAGGTGTCGCTCCCGGTAAGCGCAACGCCTAGCCAGCCGATGTAGGTTCCGAAGAAGGGAAAAAGCCAGCCGGTCCGCGTGAGAGCAAGCCCCAGAACAGCGTCCATGCCGGAATAACGCGTGATATAGCCCAGGCCTAGCATGCAGGACATGGCCACGATGGCGTGCCGCAGGCGATGGAGAGTATGGCCGAATATTTGAAACATCTTGCGGGGCGTCAGACCCAAAATCGTTCCCGCCAGAAGTGCCGCCAGAAAGCACCCAGTTCCCACCGCCGTGAGCCAGTTGAAATCGAACTTGGCGGGTTCCGCGGCAGGCTTTAGGACAACAGGCCGCGCGCGGTAGACCGCCTTGTGAAGATACGGCACTTCCCACCCACCATTTTGGAATGCCGGGGTAGTGGCCCGGCCCATGGCGTTCTTGACCGAAGGAAGGCCCCAGAGCAAAACGAAAATGGAAAGAATGGCAAACGGCAGCCAAGCCCTGGCGATTTGCCCTGCGGAATATTGCCGCAAAGGACCAGTCTCCCGCATTTTCCGGATGTCTATTTCTTCGCCGATTTGATCCTCGATGATTGGGTTGGCCGGCCCTGCCGGTCCCACTTCGGGTTGGACGGCCGGCTCGAGCTCGCGTTCGTCTTCGAAACGCCAGATTTTCTTTGGCTGCCAAAAGCGCAGGAAAAGCAGCGTCGCCAGCATCGAAGCGACCCCAGCGGCGATGTCCACCAGGTTGCTGTCCATATGGTTGGACCAGAAAAATTGCGTGAGCGCGAAGGAGACACCGACGACGAGAATCGCAGGAAGAACTTCGATTGTTTCTGTCCAACTAACCATCGTGCGAACGAGCCAGAAGGGAACGATCACTGCAGTGATCGGCAGGATTCGCCCGATCATGGCGTTGAGGTCGCTTTCCGGAAGCGCGCTAACCACCGCCAGCGTGTGCACCGGGGTACCAATCGAACCCCACGCAACGGGCGCCGTGTTGGCGATCAGGTTTAGCGTAGCCGCCTGAAACGGCTTGAATCCCAGGCCGATCATGAAGGCGCCCGCTATCGCTACGGGAGAACCGAAGCCCGCGGCGCCCTCGATGAATGCGCCAAAGCAAAAGGCCACGAGGAGCAACTGCAAGCGACGATCCGGCGTAATCGCGGCGACGGAATGCTTCATGATTTCGAACTGGCCGGTCTCGACGGAGAGGTCGTAAAGAAACACGGCGGCGACCACGATCCAGACGATTTTGAGCAGACCGAACGCCCCGCCATAAAAAAAGCTGATGACGGCGAGTTTTGCCGGCATGCCAAACACGAAGATCGCGGTCAGCACAGCCGTGGCCGCGCCGGCAATGGCGCAAATATGGGGACGGACCCTGAACCCTGCGAGCAATCCCAGCAGAACCAGGATGGGAAGAGCCGCAACCAGCGTCGAGAGCCACCAGTGGCCGAACGGATCGTAAACTTGCGTCCAGGTCACACGCGGCCTCCGGCAGGTACAAGCGAGAATATGGTTTCAGGTAAAGCGGTAGTGGGAATACTTCGGGAAGACTGCAATGTCAAGGACTAAGTCGGAAGTTCACACAGGAGCACCCAGGCTTACGCTCGGGGACGTTTCACGCTGTGAGCGAGCCCCACGAATTCGAGCATGCAAATGAAGTACCAGCCGATGTCGGGCTCGTACCAGCGCAAGCCGAGCCGCGCGGAGCCGGCGTGCGAGTGGTGGTTCTTGTGCCAGTTTTCGCCCCAGGCAGCAAGCTGAAGCGGGCCCAGCCACCAGACGTTCTTGCTGGAATCGCCTTCGGCTGCGTGGTCCAGGTGGGTCAGGCTATTGACGAAGCATTGCATGTGCAGCGTGTAGACCAGGCGAATCGCACCAAGCCAAAAAAAGCCCATCCAGCCAAAGCCGAGCAGGGGGCCGCAGAAAAGCGATAGCAAGATTACAGGCGTTTCCGCATAGCCCCAAATTTTATAAATGCCGCGGTCGAGGTCGGGACACCAGCGTTGACGGTCGGCGCGGGGCGTTTGATAGAGCCAGCGCAAATGGGCCCACCAGAAGCCTCCTTGCTTGGGGCTGGAAATGTCGTCGGGCGTGTCGGTCACGGAATGATGCAACCGATGGTAGGCGACCCAGCTTGCGGGGTGTCCTGAACCGTTGAACACGGCCCAGAAAATCAGCACCTGCTCGATGAACTTGTTGACCTTGAGGGTGCGGTGAGCCAGCAAACGGTGATAACAAACCGTTGTGCCAAGCCCTCCCAAACAGATAAAGAGCACGGCGAGGCCCACGACTTTGAGGCTGGGGAGCGGGAATAAGATGATTCCCACAATCGCAAGGACGTGTATCAAAACAAGGTAAGTGAAGACGCCTTCTTTGCCGCGCACCGGTTTCCAGAATGGCCGGTCCCATGGCCGTGGCACAGCGATTTCGCTTTGACTCATTGTTGCTCCGCAACCTCGATCTTGCGATTCGACGCTCGCGTGAAGTTTTCTGGACGGCGGACTTTCCATGGCGCGGCCGGGAAACGTCGAGGGCGGTAGTTTACACTACCCGGGCCCGGGGCGATGTCTCATTCCGGACAGATGATGACTACTAGGCAAGGTCCCGCGATCGGTGGCGGCTGCGATAGAAGCTCGAGGAATCATCGAGAATTTTTAGCGTTGCCCGCGACGGAAATGGACGCGTGCCACAGCGAAGGGCCGCGGGGGCGAGTTCTTAAATCGTCCCGGCGGCTTTTGGCAATTCGGCTTGCGGATTTGAGTTGACTAGTTCGGGCGCGTTTTCTTTTGAGGCTTCGCTCTCCGCGCGTTTGGCCAGTTTTTTCTGCGCGCGCCGCTCTGCCTTTTCACGCTGCTTTTCCTGCCGCTTCATTTCCTTCTGACGCTTTTGAAATGTGATTCCCATCGTGTCTCCTTGAATTCGCAACGGCCGTCAACAATAACGCAAAGAGAGCGCCGGAAGCTACCAGCGAGGTTCGCGAGGCTGGCGTGCGGATTCGCGATAATCCTCGTTGGAGAATCCGCTCCCGCTACGTCCGCGGCCGCCACCACCCCCGCTGCTTCGCGGGCCGCTGCGCTCCGTCTTGGGCCGCGCTTCGTTGACTTTCAAATTGCGCCCGCCCAGCTCTTTTCCATCGAGCGCCGCGATCGCCTTGGAGGCCTCGTCGTCATTGGGCATTTCGATAAAGGCGAAGCCGCGCGCCCGGCCCGTCTCGCGGTCCATGGCCAGATGGACGCGCGTGACTTGCCCGAACGGTTTAAAAAGCGCGTTCAGATCCGCTTCCGTGGTTTGAAAACTCATGTTGCCTACAAACAGACTTTTCATGCTTCTTCTCCCTCTCTCACCTAAAACAAACTCAATATCGAATGCACATCGGCCGCCAGCGCGTAATTTCGTGCTGTGCGCGGTCTACGGCTTCTCACAAAGAACCTTCCAGAAAGATGCGAAACCTTCTCGAGCGCGAAGGATGGCGTAGCTTGCGCAGCGCCTTTGCTTCGATCTGGCGAATGCGTTCCCGGGTAACGGAAAAGGAATGGCCCACTTCCTCGAGCGTATGCTCGGTATCGTGATCCAATCCAAAGCGCATCTTGATGATGCGTTCCTCGCGCGGGGTAAGCGTCTTTAACATGCTCGCCATCTGTTCCTTCAGGTTGAGGTTGATGGCCGCGTCGGACGGGGAAACAACGCCCCTATCCTCGACGAAATCGCCCAAGTGAGTCTCTTCGTCTTCTCCGATGGGGGTCTCGAAGGACAAGGGCTGCTGCGCAATCTTTTTGGTCTTGCGCACCATGTCAACGGAAATATCCATGCGCTTGGCGATCTCTTCGGAAGTGGGCTCGCGGCCGAGCTCTTGCACCAGTTGGTGGCTTGTGCGGAGCTGCTTGTTGATCGTCTCGATCATGTGGACGGGAACGCGGATCGTGCGCGCCTGGTCGGCAATGGCGCGGGTGATGGCCTGACGAATCCACCAGGTAGCATACGTGGAGAACTTGTATCCGCGGCGCCACTCGAATTTGTCGGTGCCCCGCATCAGGCCGATATTGCCTTCCTGGATCAGGTCGAGAAACTGCAGCCCGCGGTTGGTGTACTTTTTGGCGATGGAAACGACGAGGCGCAGGTTTGCCTCGGTCAGCTCCTTCTTCGCCTGGTCTGCTTCGGCCTCGCCGCGCAGAATTTGCGTGAGGGCGCGTTTCAAGCCGCCAGGCCCGGTCTGGCTGGCATCCGCGATCTCCCTGAGCTGCAGGCGGCACGAACGCAATTTCTTTCGCGCTTCCGCAGCGGTTTCGCCATGAGCTGCGTTGGCGCGACGCTCCAGCCGCGCGCCTTCGCGCTCCAGGAAACGCAGTCGCTCGACCGTGTGCCGCACCAAGTCGATCAGGCGCTTCTTCTCGCGTTCCTTGAAATCGATCGAGCGTACAAGCAGCGACATCTCAATCCGGGTGCGCGCCAAACGCCGCCGGGCACGCAGATGCGCACGTTTTTGCGACTTCACGACATTTTCCAAGCGGGTCGCTTGCACCAGGCCCAGCTCGTACAGCTTCGCGATCTTGCCGATAATCCGAAGCATGTGACGAGTTTTCTCTTCAATCTTGTCGACCGTCAGCTCTTCGTCGTCGAAGTGAAGAATTTCCTTGATTGACCGGCTGCCTTCGCGCAACTCCTGGCCCAGCACCATCAACTGCTGCAGCACGATCGGGGAGCGAGAAATCGTCTTGAGCACAAGAACTTGCCCGCGTTCGATGCGTTTGGCAATTTCCACCTCGCGTTCGCGCGTCAGCAGCGGCACAACGCCCATCTCGCGCAGGTACGTGCGAACCGGATCCGTGGTCTTGTCCAGTTGGCGCGCTGCCTGATCGAGCTCGCCTTCTTCGCTTCGGGGAGCCTCGTCCTGATCGATTCCGGCGGGCACAACGACTTCGACCGTCGGGTGCGCGGCGTTTGCCGCGGCAACGTCTTCGTAAATCTCGATGCCGTCGCTTTCGAGTGTTGTCAGCAGGGCGTCGATCTCTTCCGTGGTGTGCTCTTCCGGCAGGAGGACCTTGTTGACCTCATCGAAGAGCAAAAATCCGCGTTCCTTGCCTATGGCAATCAGGTTCCGGATCTGATCGGATTTTTCTTGAATCGCGAGCACCAAGGTTTCTCCCCTAAGCTGCTGTCCAAACTGACCGGACCATCCCCAAGAATATGCTGGCGCGAAACAAGACACTAGTACGCCGTTCGGTGGACGGGGAAGGCGCTGTAGAGATTGCAGAGTAGCTAGTCTTGCCTCACGCTGCTTTTTGCGGTCTGGACTCTAATTAACCCGATCCCCTCGGGTGGCATCACACGTCGTGTTTCCGAAGTCTGTTCTATTCTACCAGTTTCGCGCCTGAACTGGTTCAAAAGAATCGCACGCGCAGGGCTAACTCTCCATTTGCGCTTGCAGGATTTCTCCAGGGAGTCGAACCATTCTAGGCTCAGGCGTCAAGGACATCCGGCTGGCGCCGTCCCGTGGGCGAACCTGCGTCTCAGGCAGTTGGCTGTCCGCTTGCATTCTCTCCATCCGAATGCCGAGCGTTCGCTCCAACTGGAACAACTCCGATCGCTGTTCCCTCGCGAAGAGAGTGCTAGCGACGCCGCGTTTGCCTGCCCGGCCGGTTCGTCCAACGCGGTGGATGAAATTTTCCGCCACCTCGGGCAAATCGTAGTTGATGACGTGCGCGATGTCCTGGACGTGAATCCCGCGCGAAGCTAGGTCCGTTGCCACGAGCACGCGGTAGCGACCCTGCTGAAATCCGGTTAGCGCGGCGGTGCGCTGCGACTGCGACCTGTCGCCATGGATCATGGCTGCCTGAATGCCATCGCGATTCAAGTTTCTGGCAATTCGCTCCGTGCCGCGCTTGGTTCGCGAGAACACCAGGCACCGGCCGCTCTCTTTAAGGAGCAGGTGGTGCAACATTCCGTGTTTAGCGTCGACGGCAACCTCGAACGCCTGAAGCCGCACATTTTCTGACGGCTTCAGCGTCGACCCGAACGCAAGGCGCACCGGGTTTCGCGTGTAATCCTGGACGAGGCGAGTCATGTCGCCTTCCATCGTCGCGGAAAAGCACATCGTTTGGCGTTCCTTGGGCAGGACCGCTACGATCCTTCGAATTGCCGGGAGAAATCCCATATCCAGCATGCGATCCGCCTCATCGAGCACCAGCGTTTGCAGCGCCTGGAAATGAATGAGTCTGCGATCGAGGAAGTCTTCCAGGCGTCCGGGGGTGGCCACGACCACGCTTGCTCCTTTGCGGAGGATGCTCAGTTGTTGCGTTTCGGCTAAGCCGCCGACGACCAGAGCCGCTGGCGCGAGCTGTTTGCCTCTTAAGGCGTTGTATTGATCCACGACCTGCATGGCGAGTTCACGCGTGGGAACCAGCACGAGCGCGGCGATTCCCGGCGTGTTTCGTCGCAGGAGTTTCTCCGCGATGGGAATCAGGAACGCCAGGGTCTTGCCGGTGCCGGTTTGCGCGGTCGCGAGCACATCTTTGCCTTCAAGCGCATGCGGAATCGCCGCGGCCTGAACGGGAGTGGGCGTCGAAAAACGAGCTGACGACAGCCGCTCCTTTACATAGGTGGAAATCGGTAGTTCTGAAAAAGTTTGCATTTAGCTTTCTTGCTGGCGCAGTCGCGGCGCGCATAGGAACTTCCACACTCGTGCGGCGGCTTGCTGACCCAGTCTTCGTTTGAATTACGCTGAAACGAACGGAGGAAACGTAGGCGGGTATTCTCAGATCACGTACTAAACCAGAGGAACCGCACAACACAACCGCGGTATTAGCGCAAATGAAGTATACCACAGAACTGATAAAGAGCGTGTGGTGAAAGTTCCAGGCGCGAGAAATCCAGCCATCTGGGGCCAACAGCTAGAGTGTGCTGTCGGTTCGATTTGGGTAGGGAGTTGAAGGGACATCGCTCGCGTTTATGTCTCATCCAGCTTTGGTCTTGGCACTGTGGCCCACCGCTACGAGGAAGATTGCGCTCTTGCCTTCGGCATGGGGCGAGAAAAAGCAAACCACTTCATCGTCGAAAAAGGTGAGGCCCGTAGCGCCCAGCCGCTGCGCGTAGGCCGCCAGGTACAGGTTGCCGCCAAGAATGCCGGCTTCGAGTTGCACCGCGCGATAGCCACGATTGCCAAAGCGCTGCAAAATGGGCTGTAAATCCGCAAGGAAATAAATGTCCACGGCAGCGTCCGCGGGCAATTCCTGCTCCAATCCAAGGTAACCTGCATCACCGCGGAAATTTCCCCGTTTCAGGCACTCAAGCCGGTGAATGCTGCGATGAAAAACGTAAGCTCCCGGCGCTAACCCCTCTACCGCGTGGACAATCAGGTAAAGGTGGTTGAGTTGAGCTCCCGGCGGATCCAGGAAATCGGCTGGCACACCGCGGGTGGCGCGGTCCAGCATGGTGGAAAGTTGCGCCAGGCTGATCGAGGTTTGGGCGAATTTGCGACTGGAGCCGCGCCGCAGGATGACCTGCTCGATGGGGTCGCGCGGGATTTCATTGTCCGACAAAGCTTGCAGCTGAACGACCGTTGCACCGGCGGCAGGAAGGTCTGTTACCGGCGTGCGTCCTCGCCACTTCTCCACTTCCTCCGGTGTTTGCAGCGAAGAAGCAGCGTGCATTTCGCGCATGAGCGGGTAATCAATTTCGCGCTGCGAGAGCGGAACAGTTTCGAGATTTAGTGGGAGCGTCTCCCCAGCCGCCTGTGGCTGCAAGTCCGCGGCGTGGCCGAGGGCCACGAGGGAAAAGGCCACCTCGCGCTGGGGATCGACGTCCAGGAGGCGGTTAACATCCGCATCCACGAAGCCGCACACGACCCGGGCAGGCAAACCCAGGGCTGTCGCAACGGCAAGCAGATTGGCGAGTAAAGTGCCGTTGTCCCAGCCGAAATGGCGATAGGTGCGGTCTTGATATTTCCAGGCATTGCGCCAGTAGGTGCAGGTACAAACTATCGTAAGTGGGGCGTGGGCGATGGCGGGTTCTTTGCTGGCGGCTTCGAGAAGAACGCGGCGATAATCTCCGGCGCGCAGTTTGCGCAGCCCGAACTCCGCGGCGGCGAAATGATAGACGCCGGCTTGCAGGCCAGCGAGGTCGCCGCAAACAAGGTAGAGCTCGACCTCGTAGAGCGCTCCGGTACAGGCCGCCGCGCGAAAATAGATTTCGCCGCCTGGATATTTTCTCCTGCGGGTGATTCCGGCGGAAAGATAGAGGAGTTCGGCCACCGCTTTAAGATCCGGCACCGCGCTTGTCCGCGCAGGCACGGCCTCGGCGATCGCGGAAAGGGCGGCAACCCCGGTTTGGCGCAATTCGCCGGGCAAGCGCAGCGGCTCCAGAGTCGGATAAATCTTGAACGGCAGCGGCTGGTTGTCCCAATCAAGGAAATGACGATTGGCCCGGATGCTGGCCGGGGAGTGCTTAGTGGCGTTGTGATAATTCCAAGCAGCTTCGAGATTGCAATTGTCAATCATGGTGGCGACGCACTATCAGCAAGGCTCGTTCCAGGCGCGCACATTGACACAGTAGCATCCAAAACGGCGAAGGGAAAATGCAGGAGAGAGTGGTCAGGGCGCCAAGATTTGAATTCGGGACCTCCTGCGCCCAAGCCAGCCGGGCCATGTTCCTTCTTGCGAAGAAGTAGCGTCGCCGCGTTCACTCTCCGGTCCGCGCTCCCCAGCCAGCGGGGTAGGAGTGACACCTCGCCGAGGTTTAGCGCGCTCTCGTTTTGTCGAATCTCGAATTATTGTTCGAAAACTGGAGGAGGTCCGCTGACCCGCTTCCATTTCAGAGAGACATTTACTTCGACACGGTTGGCGATCTTGATGAAGGGGATACCGCTTGTCATCCCATAGTCCTTGCGGTCGAAGGCCATGGTGCCGTCGAGGCTGCCGGAGGGCGTTCCTTTGCTATCGCTCGTGAGAGTAAGTTTCTCCGTCTTGGTGACACCCCGAATAGTGAAGTTGCCTTCGATATCAAAAGTGTATGGTCCGGTCTGAACGATTTTCGTCGATTTGAATGAAATCATTGGAGATTCTTTGACGTTGAAGAAATCCTTCCCCTTCAACTTGTTGTCTTTCATATGGCTTCCGGTATTAACGCTGCCGGCTTCAATCTCGATGTCTAAGACAGCGGTCCGGACATCTCTCGATGAGAACT
>Ga0210410_10000258_pt1 | contig 68222 bp, 97 predicted proteins | sample IncBWC4MmetaG_FD_161058 | JGI IMG/M metagenome (GOLD analysis project Ga0210410, IMG submission 161058) | Forest soil microbial communities from Barre Woods Harvard Forest LTER site, Petersham, Massachusetts, United States - Inc-BW-C-4-M | ecosystem: Environmental > Terrestrial > Soil >... | reverse complement strand
ATCTTCAACGATGCTAACTATTCGGTGATGGGGCCGGTGATCGGTGCCGAGACGGTCGAGTTTCACGAGTTGTGGGTGAAGGACGAGGAGGATTACACGACCATTCAGTTTGTCGAGCCGGATATCTTGATTGCGCCCATTCACAAGAAGGCGAACCTGCTGGGCGTGCCCAAGATGCAGCCGTACAGGAAGATTCAGCCGAACGAGGTGACGAACTGGTTCTGGGGGCGGAGCGAGTTGATCGATCTGATCGAGGCGCAAGGCTTCCTGTCGGGTATATGTGACGATCTCAAGCGGTTGTTCGGGTTGCAGATCGATAAGATACTGGCGTTTTCGGGCGATACGACGATCACGGACGAACTCTACGCGCAGTTTCGACAGGCTGGTTTCGCCAACCTCGGACAGAGCGGCAAGGTGGAGGACTTGACGCCGAAGATTCCCCCCGAGGCGTTGCAGCTTGTGGAGTTTCTGATCAACCAAATCAACGAGATGGCGGGCTTCCCGAAAATCATGCAGGGGCAGGGCGAGTCAGGAGTGCGCGCCGGCAACCACGCCAACCTCATCCAGAAGATGGCGTCGCCGACGTTGCGCGACCGCGCGCTGCTGGTGGAGCGGCAATGCGCGGAGTGCGCCGATCTCGACTTGACCATCAAGGAAGCCAAGGATCCGCACAAGTACTGGACGAAGGCTGATGACCCCGTGAAGGACGTGGAAGAGACGAGCTTTTTGCTGACCGACCTCCCCGACGATTGGCGCGTGACGGTTGATTCTCACAGCTCCAGCCCGATCTTCTCGGATGAGAACACTCAGCTTGTGATGGCCGCGCACAAGACGGGTATCGTGCAGACCGAGTACGTGATCGACAACGTGGCTCTGCCCAACAAGGCGGAGGCGAAAGCGCAGAACCGCAAGCACGAGGCGGAGCAGGCCAAGTTGTTCAAGGAGCATCCCGAGTTGTTGCTTGAGTCGTTCAAGCATGGACACGGGAAGCGATAGGAAATGGCGCAACTGGTTGTCGGGATAAGTGCCGGCGCCTTGTTTCTGATTCTATTTCTATACGTTATGGCCTTCACAGACGAAGGGGGCCGAGGTGGCGGTACACCTTAACCGTTCATCCGCCCATTGTTGGGAACGAACACGCTCGGTCCTTGCGCCGCTTGCCGCAACGAAGGCTCGTTGCGCGCCCGCACATTGGCATCCGCTTGTGTGCGCGCGTTGTGCAGCATCATCTCGACGCCTGCCAGCTTGGAGCGGTCAAGGTCTTCGAGCATGAGAGCAAGGATTGCTGCTGGGCTGATGTAGCATGATTGTCCGAAATCATCGGTGACGCTGACACCTTCCTGGATTTCTGGAGATTTCAACACCGCGTTGTAGGTGCTGATTGCGGCTTCTTCCGTCTTAAATAGAAGTCGCCACGTCGCGGGCGTCTCGCCAAAAGCGATCGTCAAGCTATACATTTTCATCTTCCTTGGTTGTGCACCCACTTCATGAAGTCGTCGCGCGGGAAGCGGGGTGAATATTTTCCGATGCGGATGGAGGGCGGGGCGTTCTGCTTTCGTCGGGTCAGATTGAAAAGCGTTTTGTAGGAGACGCGAAGGATGTAGGCGGCTTCGCGCAGGGTCAGAAGGCAGGCATCGTCCGGAGGAGCGGTAGGATCGGTGTACTTCCTCGCCAGCAACGCGGTGGTTTGCGCGTTTTCGTTTCTGCGTTTCGGCAATTTTAGCTCCGAAAATGAGATTGCTATGGATTGGTTGCTGCGAGTGTCCAAGTTATCAGTCATTGTTTTGCCCGTCAATAGAGCCGACCCTTGCGACACCCTCGCATTCCGCTAGGGCAATGGAGGCTTCCCATGATCGTTCGTCACCGCAGAGGCCGCCGGCACGGTCGCAAGTAATGCCGGATGCGATCCCAGCTTCTGCACCCGCCGCTGCGGGTCAGCCGGCAGCCAAACAAGCTCCGTTTGGTTCTTCCCCGGCAACGGGGCCGACACCGAACCGTGGTTATGAGGCGGCGGCTGCGCAGAAGTTGGGACTCGTCTTGAAGCAGCTTGGAGAGTTGATCCCGATGGCTGGTGCCACCTCCGAGATGGGCATGGCCATCATGGACATGATCAAGAAGGGCTCGAAGTACGTGCCGCAAGGTTCCGTCACGCCTGCTGCCGAGAAGAACCAGATCGACAACATGGCGATGAAGAACACGCAGAACAATCAACAGATGCAGGCGATCATGGCGCAACGCCAGCAGGGCGCAGCACAGCCGCAGGTAGCCGCCGCATGAGCCGCGAAAACATTTTCAAATGCAACGATACCATGGCGGACGCGCTTGCCGAGCATCCTTGCCGCACTGATCAGACCTCCGATGAAGCTCGCGCGTATCGCAAGACGCCGCCGCCGGGCGAGCGAAAAAACTCCACGCTCGAAACCCATTCCGTTGACCGTCCCCGCCGCGGGCACGGCTACTGAGGAGAATCACGATGTCGAACTTGAACATCTTTCAGAACGCAGCCAAGTCGATCCCGGAGAGTGACGAGCAGATCGTGCGCGTCAACATGGAGGAGATCGAGATCGGTGGGCGCAAGAGCCATCTGCCGGCGCAGCACAAGGAAGCCAAGCTCGGGGTGTCGCACGTTGCCGCGGCCGGCAGCAATCCGGGCGGGAAGTAAGCCATGCCGAAGGTTGAAGTTGACGAGGCCGAGATTCTCGAAGCGCGGCGCTTGAAGGACGTGCTGGCCAAGATCACGGCCGACCCCAAGCGCAAGGCGCGGCTGGAGATGCTTCACAAGGAAGTGGATCCGAACGTTCCCACACCGACCAACGATATGCTCAAGCCGGTCGATGATGCGGTTGGCGCCGTGTCGAAGCAGATCGCGGACCTGACCAAGCAGCTTGCCGACGAAAAGGCGGAGAACGAGCGCAAGGCCAACCTGCTCGCGCTTACCTCGCGCGTCGATTCCGGTCTTGCCTCGCTCAAGGCGCAAGGCTGGATGGACGACGGTATCGCCAAGGTCAAGGCGATCATGGAGGAGAAGGGGCTTCTCGACGTGGAGGACGCCGTGGCGATCTTCGAGCGTCGCAATCCGCCTCCGCCTCCGATCGCGCCCGGCGGCTCGGGTGCGTGGAACTTCATGGACGACGTGACCAACGACGCTGACGCCGATATCAAGAAGATGATCGAGACCAAGGGCAACAGCGAGTCGTTGCTCAATTCGATGGTCAACAAGACGCTATCAGAGGTACGGGGGCAGCGCCGGTAATGCACTTGCATTCCACAGATCGATGTGAGATACCCGGTAGTGGCATTAACGCCGCTATAGGAGCCATTCTCATGTCGAATCCTGCTGGACGCCCTCGTGTCTACACTGACGTATCGCGTGTTTGCCGCCAGTGTGGCGAAACGTTTTTTATGCGGGGTTCTCTTGCTCGTGGTTATGAAAAAAAGCACGGGCGAGAGAAGCCGTTTTGTTCGATGAAATGCTTCTACGAGGCCGCGCATCGCCATCCTAGGGATTTGACCGAAGAAGCTCCCACTTTCGAATGCCAAGGATGCCACGGTACATTTTCTCGCCGTAGGGATATGCTGGGTGGAAAACGTGAAGGTGGTTGGGATTTCGTTCAAAAATACTGCACGACGCAGTGTTTCCATGAAAGCCGTTTTGCCGCGAGAGAGGCGCAGCGTGCTGGCGGCGATCTTCCCAAAGGGCACATTTCTCAGGACGGGTATCACGTAGTTAAGGTTGCCCACGGTAAGCAGCTCAAGATGCACCGCGTGATTATGGAGCGCGTTTTAGGGCGTTCACTCCGCGGCAACGAAAATGTCCACCACATCAACGGTAATCGAGCGGATAACCGCCCTGAGAACCTAGAGCTGTGGGTGAAGACTCAGCCGTGCGGGCAACGCGTGGCTGATAAAGTTGCTGCAGCCCTCGTGTTGTTGAGGGATTACCCCGAGTTGGTGGAAGCTGCTGGATATAGGCTCTGCCAACCAGATAAATGTAGAGGAGACTAGAGTGCCCCTCCCTGGAATCGGTGTCGCGCCTGCAGCCGGGAGTTTGTACAACGAACTCGCTGCAACCACACGTAGGTGTTTTGTTCCTCGTTTGTTCGTTCAGATTTACTTCGGCTCACCAACCCTGTTCTACATGACCGGCAACGCCCAGCGGGCAGCCGGCGGCTTGAACCAGGTTACGATTCCCCTGCAAGGCCAGTCGATGGTACAGGGATCTTTTACCGGCTACGGCGGCGGCTTCAACTCGCCCGTCATCACGCCTGGCATTCAGAACGGCCAGTGGAACCTCGCCTATTGGGTGGTGCCGGTTCCGCTTCCTTTTGGCGAGACGGTGCTGCAGGCGACCGATCGGGAAATATCGATTCTCAAGGCGCGCATGAACGACGTGTTCGCGGTGACGCGCCAGAATATGGGACGTTTGCAGTTTACTAACAACTCCGCGAACCCGCTGCTGCCCGACAGCTTCCAGGGCGCATTCGACAACGGTACGAACTTCCCGACTTACGGCGGTATCAACCGCCTCGCGCCCGGCAACTCCGCATTTCAGGGTCAGTATATCAATGCGAACTCGATCACGACGGGCGCCACCACTTCGCCCGCGACGGTCGGCTTTACGAACAAGAGCATGGCGGTTGCCCTGGCGCAGATCACGGATGCGGCCGGCGGCGAAGCGCCGACCTTTGGGGTCATGGCGCCCGGCGATCTCGCTACGCTGAGTTTAAGTTTGACCGCGCAGGAGACGCAGTTTGTCAATCCGGGCGGTTCCTACAATATGGATACCGCGGTGCGGTCGAGCTTCCCGAACATCAACATTTCTGGCATACCGATTTTCGCCGACCACTTCTGTCCAAAGGGGAATGCCTTCTTCCCGAACGTCAAGTACACCGCGATGTACCTCTCGGAGGATGCCGCGTTCGACTTCAGCGGGTTCTACTCGCTGGTGCCGTTGGGGCAGGTCGGGCAGCAAGGTGTGGTCGTGGTCGGCTACGATATTGTTTCGGCCAAGTCGAGTTCAGGCGCCTGGATTTACAACATTTCAAGCGCGCAGTTCTGAGGAGCACGCACGATGCCGCCTTTCCTTTCCGGTCCCGGTCTTGGCCTGCCGCTTCCGCAGAACCTCTACCCTACGGAACTGCAGAACGCGCCTTATGATTTTTCCAACAACCGCGTGACGTTGGCGCCTGGAACCTGCCTGCAGGTGCCCGCCGGCGACTGGTACGTTTCTCTCGGGATGTACCTCGTTCTCGAATTTCTCGATCCCGTTACCAACGCCTGGTATGTGGCGGCGTCCGGCGGCTGGGAAAACGGGCTGATGCACCTCAGCTCTGATGGTTTCAACTGCCGCCTCGCCAATTTGACCGGGTGCGTGGTGGGAGCCAGCATCACGGCTGCGGGCTCGGGCTACGCGCAAGCAACTACTACCATCACGGTCACCTCGGTGGCGCTAGCGGGCAATTCGCCTCCAAGCTTCTTGCCGATCATCGGCGGTGCGCTCGTGGCTTCGGGTGGCACGCTGGCGGCGAATGGTGCCGGCTACGGCATCGCCCCGATCGCGTTCATCCCCGCTCCGCCGCCGGCTTCGAACAACGCCAACGGCGTGGGCGGCATCGCTGCCAACGGCTACCCGGTCCTGTCGAGCGGTACCTTGACGGGCTTCACGTTCACCAATCAGGGCGCGGGATATCCTTCGGCGCCGCCGATCGTTCTTCTCCCCAGCCCGTTCGATCCGAACCTGCTAGCAGGATCCAGCATCACGCTCGCCTCGCTGGTTGTGACCTTGACGGCTTCGGGGTCGCTCACGGGCGTGCTCGTGACCAACAACGGCGCTCCGTTGGCCAACGCTTCGCTTGCCAACATCACCTTAACGGTGGGCGGCGCGGGCTCGGCGGCCTCGCTGACCGCGATTGTCATGCAGACGGTCGTATCGGCAACGGTATCGGGCGTGGGCGTTGGGTACAGCTCGACCACGTTTGCAGGCATCACTTCGGCGGGCGGCGTGCCGCCGGCTGGCGCCATCTCGGCTACGTCCGAATCGTTTGGGCTCGCGTGGAAGCCGCGCCCGCTGCAAGCCGGCATCCAGGTGGCCGGCACCGCCACGACCACGCTGACTTCGGCGCAGGCGGCGACCATCTTCGACGGCGGCTTGTTTGAAGGTGCTCCGTCCATCGTTCTTTTGCCGCTTTCCGGCACGGCTCCCAGCACGCTCGCGACGCTTGCGTTGGTGATGGGCAGCCGTCCCGATATCGCAGTTCTGCAACCGGCGCCGTGATATGGCAGCGACGTACAGCCAGACGACTTCAGGATTGAACTCGACGTTGTTCGAGGTGGACGAGCTGTACGTGCTGAATGACGCGCAAGCCCAGGTGGGCTCGCAGCAACTCGCGATGCAGCAGGGCTTGGCGTTTTTGGTGCAAGGCCCTGATGGCGCGCAAGGGCTTTATCAGATCGATGCCGAGCGATCGATACCAGGACAGCCGCCGGTCTTGCGGGCGCTGTTTCCCTAAAGGAGCGTTAAATGGCGAACCTTGAAGCTCCCATCGCCCAATCGACGATGACGACCACTTATCGGACGGCGGGCGTGCTGTACGCTACGTCGGCGGTTCAGGCGCGGCGCATCCAGCTCTACGAGATCGAGTTTGGGCATTATGGCGCGCTCGCTTCGACCGATATCAACGTGCAGTGGGATGTTTCGCGCTTCTCGTCCACCGCCATCCTGACCGCTACCAGCGTTGTCCCCAACCTGCTTGACACGGCGGATGCTTCGCCGCTTTGCCTGTTCTTCAATAACAACACAGGTGAGCTGACGTATACTACGGCGGGCAACGGACTTTCGCTGAAAAATTGGAGCGTGAATCAGCGTGGAAGCTATCGCTGGCGCGCATTGGACGACGGCGATAACATAGTTATACCTGCGACTACTATCGTCGGCGTTGGTATTCGCGCTCAATCGGGCGGATACACTCAGAGCGTGGTCGGGAATATTTCCTTTCTTGAAAGATAGCTTTTTCCGTGCTAGTGACGATCTCATGGCATTTGAGGTTGTCACGCGGGCCGAGGCTCTGGCGAAGGGCCTCGCTTATTTTTGGTCAAATACGCCTTGTCGGCGTTTCGGGCATGTTGGTTTTCGTCGGGTTAGAAGCTATTCGTGTTACGAATGTGATAAGCAGCACAATCGAAATTGGCACAGTAGTCATCCTGATCTAGCTTTGGCTAGGCAGCGGCGATTCCACAAAGAAAATCCTAGCTACACTAAAGAGTACCGCAAACAAAATCCCGAAGTTCATAAAGCTGCTACGCGGCGCTATCGGGAAAAGTTTCCAGAGAAACATGTTGCGTTGAATGGCGCTTATCAGCGACGTAATCGTGACAAAATTCAAGCATATCGTAAGAATAAGCGACAAAAATATCCAGCTTTTGCGATTCGAGCGAATCTTGCTAGCCGCTTAGCTATGGCAATTCGCAACGCGGTTGGTAATAAATCTGCCGGTACGATGGAGCTGGTTGGATGTTCGATTGAGCATCTGATGGGGTATCTCGAACATAAATTTACTCCCGGTATGACTTGGGATAATTATGGCTTAGGACAAGAGTGTTGGCATTGCGATCATATCCGTCCTTGTGCGGCGTTTGATTTGACTAAGCCAGAACAGCAACGGGCTTGTTTTCACTTTACAAATTTGCAACCCTTGTGGCAGCCGGACAACTTTCGTAAAGGAGCGAAACTAGTCGATGCCCACCCTCCTGCGCTTTAAGCCCGGCTCGATCGGCCAGTACTTCGAAGGTTGCTGCTGGAGCGGTAACCTCAAGGAAGTCCATCATAGTAGCTGCGCGCATTGCCAGACAGGGACCGAGTTTCCATCCATGAAGGAGATGATGAATTACGTCGAAATCTGCCGGGGTTGCATGAAGCTCATTTGCCTCGAATGTGCCGGCAAGCCATGTAGGCCTTGGGAGAAGGAGTGTGAACGACAGGAGATGGAGGGCCGTCTTCGGCGGCGCGTCGAGATGGCGGGGTGGGAGTGCTACTGATGGGCAATTGCGCCGGCTGCGGCTCGTGGACGATTAAACGCCAGCGTCTTTACGATAGCGGCGTTACGATCCCGGTTTTTGAGTCGGAGCCCGGCTTCGGCCACTGCGAGTTTCTTGGTTTCAGGACGCCTTCCGACTTCGGCTGCAACAAGTTCGAAGCGGGGACCGAGCACGTGTTTACCGAGCGCGTACAGGGCGAGCCATGGACTCGCTGGGTGATGACGGCGTGCCCGGATTGCACTGAGAAGCCCGGCTTTGGCTGCCGCCGTTGCGCGGGCACTGGAAACGTGCGCAAGTACGATGACGGCTATGTGGGGGACGAGCGTACCCGCAAGCACCCGCTGGAGGTGGAGGGCGAGAAGGCGTTCGAGATCGAGCGGCGGCGCAAGGCGGCGCAAGCGATCCTTGACGGGCTTCCTCCTCCCGCACCTCCGCTCGATCCCACCGTTTTGCAGCCTGTTCGATCGAACCCGATTGGAGACCTGATTTGAACGCATTTTGGAAGTGGTTCGACGCGGAGGCCCGTCCCAAGCTTGCCGATCGCGCGGAGACGTTCGCCGCGATGTTTTCGTATCTTGACACCTTCAAGCGCTCGGTTCGCATCGTCGAGACTGGTTGCGTGCGCGAGCCCGGCAATTGGAGCGGCGATGGATGCAGCACAATTATGTTTGATCGCTATGTGCAGGCGGTTGGAGGGTTTGTTTTCAGCGTGGATATTGACCCAGAAGCTACGAAACTGTGTACGAATTTAGTAAGTGGTAGGGTGACAATCCATACCGGCGATAGCGTAGCCTGGCTGAAACAGCTTGCTATATCGGTAGACCCTTCTCGCACGGATATCGATTTGGTCTATCTCGACAGCTTCGACCTCTTGCGCACTCAGCCGATCAAGGCTGCCACGCACCACATTAACGAGCTGATGGCTATTCTTCCCGCTATTCGTGCCGACACGCTCGTGGTTGTGGATGATTCGCCGACCATGTACGACGACACGCTGATGCCGCGCAATGAGATCACCGGCAAGGGGATGTTCATCTCGCAGTACGCGCAGGAGGTGGGTGCCGAGTTGCTGTTTTCCCGATGGCAAGTCGGGTGGATCAAGATGGTGGCGCCCGAGAAGGAGCCATCGCAGGCGCTGGCCGATCTGATCGAACGGGCGAGGGCGTATGTCGAAGCCAGCCGGAACGTGGATGCCGACACCTGTTACCGGCTGATTCTGGGGCGCTGCACGCCGCCCGGCAGTGGCGCGGCGCGTATCGCTTACGGTGAGGCGTGCTTGTTCTACGCACGTCTCGCCTTGACCAAGGGCAAATATGGCACCGCGTCCGACTGGTACCGCGAGTCGCTGGTGGCGGACCCGTTGGCGGTCGATTACCGGCTGGAGATGGCGCTGCGCGCCTACATGCCGATGGGCAGTCTCAGGTTGGCGCAGCAGGAAGCCGCCAAGGCGACGCGCATCGAGCCGGATTATCCGCAGGCGTGGAAGATTCTCGGCATGACCGAGATGGAGAACGGCAACGCGAAGGCGTGCATCGCGGCTTATGACCGGCAGTTGGAATTGGCGCCTGAAAGTCCTGATGCGATGCTCGATCGCATGACGATCGCGATGGACGTGGAAGACTACGAGTTGGTGGGACGGTTGTGCGAGGAGGTATTGAAGACCGATCGCGCTGCGGATGCAACGCACGTTCTGGCGATGGTGGCGTACCGGCAGGGAAACCACGAGATCGCGGCTGATCTTTACCAGAAGGCGATAGACGGCGGTTGCTTCGATCAGGCGAGCGCGCATTGGAATCGATCGCTGGCGCTGCATGCGCTTGGGCGTTACCGGGAGGGCTGGATCGAGCACGAGTATCGCAAGGATCAGAAGCACAGCCCCGCGCTTTCCATGCCGCTCAAGCGATTCGTCAAGCCGTTGTGGACGGGCAAGGAATTGCCGCCTGCCAGTGTGCACGTCCACTGCGAAGCCGGGTTGGGCGACCAGATCGCGATGGTGCGATACCTCAAGCTGATGGCGGATCGGGGGTACGATGTGCGCTACGAGGCGCATGAAGGCATGGTCGATCTTGTGCAGCGCAGCTTCCCCGAGGTGAAGGTGGTCCCGAAGGCGGCGGATTATCCGGGGGCTATCGGACTGCCGATGTTCGACTACCATCTGCCGATCGGATCGTTGCCGGCGGTGTTCGAGACGGACGTGAACACGGTTCCGTGGTTTGGGGCGTACCTGAAGGCTGATTCGAAACTCGGTGAATGTTACGATCTTCCAAAAGATCGACGAAAGATCGGGCTGTGCTGGTCATCCGGCATTCGCGATACCGGAATATGGATTGCTGAATATGGCCGGCGTAAATCTATGCATTTCGATACTTTGGTTCCAATCGCCCAGAGCTGCCCTAGAGACTTTTTTGTCTCTTTGCAGGTAGGTCCTGAGCGAGAACAGATTCCGTATGCGTGGTCTGAACTTGACATGCTTCCTGAGAATCCCTCCTGGGACGACACTGCCGCTTTGATCGAGTGCCTCGATCTCGTCATCACGGTTGATACTTCGATCGCGCATCTGGCTGGCGCCATGGGCAAGCCGACGTGGCTCATGATGCACACGGAAGGCTCGTGGCACTGGATGGCGGAGCGCCCAGGTTCCCCGTGGAACACCCGCAGCCCGTGGTACCCTTCGGTGCGCATCTATCGACAGAAGACGGCCAAGGAGTGGGGCGATGTGATCGCGCGCATTGCAGATGATCTGGCGGAGCCGAAGAAGGTTAGACGAGTTGTCTAATGGTATATATCCAAGGCAACACACATCAGAATGGAGCGGCGTCATCGCTGACTGTTGCGGTTACGTTGGCTAGTTCAGTTGGTGTTGGCGATTCAGTCATTGTAAGCGGTGGCATCGGGGGTAGCGACGGCACGGAAACTGTAACTGTTCAAGACGATAAAGGAAACGTTTACACGGTTCGAGACTTGAAAAGAGATTCCGCAGATACCTTTTCATGGTGGACGGCGTTTTTTCTCAACGCAGTCAATGCTCCGCAGACCATTACAGCTACGCTGAATGTCGCGCGAACGCATCAGACTATTATGGCCGATGAATTTTCTAACGTCGGCGCTTTTGAGATTTCGGCGATGAGCAACCAGGTTGCGCCGGGGGCTGGAACTGATGCAGTTACTTCGGGCAACGTGACGACGACTTCGAACGGAGATCTGATCTACGGTTCTTCGGTCAGCATCAACAGCGAAGGAATATCGATTGGAACTGGATTCACCGGCGCTCAATCTCCCGCTGTTTCTGCTACCTTCATTACGGAGTTCAAAATTCAAGGTTCAGCCGGTGCAGTCGCGGCAACATTTACGTCGCCCGGCACGAATGATTTCTTGACGGGAATCATGGCGTTTAAACCGCTAGTAGCGTCTCCCATTATAACTCCCAGCCTTGCAGCGAGTGAATGGTGATGTGGAGAGTCACCCCATTAAACTATCCGCTGGGAGCGGTAAATTGCCCCGGCATCCTCGTGCAAGGCCGGTGTTTCCCCGGGCCAGGCAACACTGGCGTTCCACCCGGGACCGTGCTGACGAACTCGGGAAATGTAACGATCACGACACCAAATACGATTATTGACAGTCTGAATATCGTGGCCACGGGTGGAGGGCCCGGTATTTTGATAAAAGCTGGGGCCTCTGGTTGCATAATCAAAAATTGCATGATCGATATGAATGGGAGCTTCTTCGGTATTAGTGCTGCTGGTTCGGATAATATAAATGGCGTCACGATTCAGGACTGCACTATTTTCGATAGCAACCCGAAGCTCACTGGCCAGCCTGAAGCGATACTAGCTGCAGGCGCTACTATTCTCCGATGCAACATTTCCGGTTCAACGCATTCTGTTGCCGTAGACAGTGGCACAACGCCATTGGTCCAGGACAATTATATGCACGACATGGCTGGTGGTAACAGTGCACACTTTGAAAACATATACTGGGGTGGAGACACTCCACCTCCATCTGTTGTTATCAGGCACAATACGTTTTTTGGCTTCGATACGGCCGATATTTTTGTTCAAAATACTTCCGGGGATGTTTCCGGCACGATCATCGACAATAATTTGTGCCGTCAGGGAACTCCTTTTGGAACCTTAGGGCCAACACAAACCGTGATCCAGATCGAGGCCCTGGTGACCACGACTGGCTGTCAGATCACCAACAACATAATTGAGTTGGGCCTTGGCGTTTACGGAAGCGTATCCAACCACGCCGCTCCTGGTTGCCTCTGGCAGAACAACCGCGATTACTTTACAGGCACCGTGCAACCACCTCCAGCCAACTGCTTTACCCCTTAAGGAGAAACAAGATGTCCACTACACCCGCACAAGACGCGACCTTCATCGCCGCTCTCAATGCGTGGCTGGCGGCAGGCCCAGCAGGCTCAACGAGCGCCCAGGACATCACATTCTATAACGCTGCAAAGTTGTGGGAAAAGCAGCGCGGCAACGTTGGCGGCGCTACACCTCACGTCCAGCCTGCGAGTTTCACGGTGCCGGCGGGATATGTTCTTGACACGCTCATCGGAACGTTGGCATCAGACATTCCGTGCACCAGCTTGGTGATTTCCGGCGATCCGAACAACTACTTTGCGGCTTACGTGGCAACGATGCACTTGCGCACGAGCCAAACGGTTGTGGTTCCTCCTGGGACGTACAGCATCAGTGTCACCGGGAAAAATGCCAACGGAACCGGTCCGGCTGCGTTGATCAGCCTGACGTTGCAGGCAGCAGTCAATCCCCCGCCACCTCCTCCACCTCCTCCACCTCCTCCACCTCCTCCCCCACCCCCGCTGACCGGATTTCCCAATGCGACGAACACGGGTGTTCCAGTCGGGACTGTGCTGACGGCTTCCGGCGGCATCACTGTGTCCACGGCGGGGGCTGTCGTTCAGAATCTCAAGATCGTCGGCGGTCAGATCAGGGTCACCGCTCCCAATGTGACGATCAAGAACTGCTGGGTAGATTCGGCCGGACAGGTCTTCACCTGCGTCGATGCCAGTGGTACGACAGGGCTTCTGATCGAGGACTGCACGCTGCTCAACAGCGTTCCTGGAATTGGCGGTACCAATCTCCAGTGTTCCGGGTCTCAGGTTCTGCGCTGCGATATGTCTGGGATGACGCATTGCATCGCCTCTGACGGCGGTAACCTCTACCAAGACAATTACATGCACGACATGCGCGGCCCGCCGAGTGGCCATTACGAGTGCATCTACATTGGCGGAGGTGGTGGAGCCGATACCATCCGGCACAACACGATGGTTTCCTTCGACACGGCTGTCGTCTTCATCAAGACCGACTACGGCTCGATCGATGGGATGATTGTTGACGGCAACCAGATGCTCCAGCAGACGCCGGTCCCCGTCTCGGGGCTGCACTCGACATCGTACACGATCTATGTGCTCAACACCGGCGGCACACCAACCAAGGGCTGTCAAGTCACCAACAACGTGATGCAGCAGGGATACTACGGGTACACCGACATCGAGAACCAAGCTGCGCCTGGCTGCCTCTGGCAGAACAACACGGACTCTGTAACTGGCGCCGTCATCCCGACTCCGCCTGGATGCTACACCCCATGATAGGAGTATAAGATGGCGGCTTCATACAGCGACCAGCAATTCCTTGCTGCTGACCCGACGTTCCAAAACCGCGTGCGGCAGTCGCTCGTGGCGCAGTGCATCAATATAAAGTCAGAAGCCGTTACTGTGGCGTTTCACCGCGAGCGTGAGACATACGTGGCTGCTGTGATGAACTCGCCGGATAGCTTCAAGCTTATCTTCGCGCAGGCAGTAGCGGCAAACGCATCTGTTATTGCGGACGCGACGGCAGCGGGAACTGTCGTGCTATCGGCTGCCAATGCCGCAGCGCAGGCTGCTTTGGTGACCGACGTACATATCGACACCGCAATCTCTGGCGACTTCAACTCGTTCTTCCGCACGCCAGCAAATTGATGCCGCAGACTTTGACCGCCGTTGTCTATGATACTCATACGCTCGCGCCGCGTCGTGTGATCTTCCCGCACGACGATTCGCATCTGTCCAGTGGCGTGCATCATCTTCAAGCTGGAGAGGCGATGGCGATCATTCCAAACTCGTTCATTACCGGCATAAGCACCACGGACGCAGCGATGCTCGCGATTGCGCATAAGACCGGTCGCCATCCGCCTTCGATGGACCTTGTTCACGCTCACGACAAGATTTCACGTGGCATGAACGGCGGTAAGCTGCGGATTTATTGATGTGGCCACGACGATTGTCATCATATCGGGCACCTCGTCGACCAGCCCCGCCGATTGGGCCAACGCCAACAATTCGATTGAGGGCATCGGGGCCGGCGGCGGTGGCGCGTTCGGCAACTCCGGGGCATCTGGCGGCGGGGGGGAATACCGCAAGGCCGTCAATTTCAGTGTAGCTACTCCTGGAACGACCGCTTTCAATTACGTCATCGGCGCCGCCGGTACTGGTTCCACAGTAAACGGGAATGACGGCACCGCCGGAACCAATACGACGTTCAACACAAACACTGTGATTGCCGTTGGGGGCGGTCCTGGAACTCATGGCGGCACAGGAGGAGCGGGAGGAACCGGAGGGACTGGAGCATCAGCCCATAACGATGGCGGTGCAGGTTCCACCGCCGGTGGCGATGGTGGTGCAGGCGGTGGCGGTGCAGGCGGTCCGACAGGTCCCGGTGGCGCCGGTGGTGGCGCTGGCGCCGGTGCAACTACCTTCGGAGGCTCGGGTGGCGGCGGAGCCAATAACGGCGGTGCTGGTGGTGACGCCAACTCCAACCTAACCGATGGCGGGGTAGGCGGTACGAATCGCTTGGGAAGTGGAGCGGGAACTGCCGGGACGGGAACGAGTGGCGGGGCAGGCGGGGCAGGCTCAAGCGGTGGTGGTGGTGGTGGCGGTTCCAAAGGCCTTGGCGTGAATGGTGGGGCTGGAGGTGCCGCAAGTCAGGATGCGATTTGGACCGGCGGTGTATCCGGGACGGGATATCTTGTCGGTGCTGCTGGCCCTGGAAGCGGTGGCGCTGGCGGTGGCGCAACCTCAACGGCAACTGCCGGTGCCGGCACTGTCGGTGGAAGTTATGGTGGTGGCGGCGCTGGCGGCGCGAATGCGACCGGCGGCACGGCTACAGCTGGAAAAAATGGCGGTGCCGGTGTCCTTGTTCTCATTTATACACCTGCTGGTGCAGGTACTCCGCTGTATTTGGATTACTGCAGTATCGGGGCAATTGTGATGCGGCAAAGTTTTAGAGGCTTCGCAGGTTCGCCCACATGATCGTTCTTCCTATCCAGACTTATTTCTTTGTGCCGGTCGATCCCCGGCAAGCGGCATCGGATACGCCTTGGCGTAGCACGGGTTGGGAAGTGCAGCCGGTGCAGCCGCCTGCTCAGCCGTTGCGCAAGGCTGCCGCGATGGCGGCAACGGGGCTATTTCTTGTTCTTGCACCGAGCGCACAAGATGCCTCTGATACGCCATGGCTCAACACCGGCTGGGAAGTGCAGCCGGTGCAGCCGCCGCATCGCGCGCCCGAAGTCAAAAGCGCAGCTATTGCACGTGGCGATGACGGAATCGAAGCGAGGTTTGTCCAATGGTTCAATGTTGGAGAGGAAGTTCAGCCTCTACAGCCGCCGCATCCTAGAAGCGAGAAGTCGGGAGCACTTGCTGCAGGCGACAGCGGAATAGAATTGCCGTTTATCTCGCCTGTCGTGACAATTTCCTGGGGTTTCGAACAGCAGCCTACAGCACGGCGGATGTTGCGTCCTATCACCGTGCTTCGGACGGTGCAGGACGACGCTTTCGCACCGCTCATCAACTGGCTCAACACCGGCTGGGAAGTGCAGCCCGTACAGCCTCCGCATCCGCGACCGGAGCGCTCGGGTGCTGTTGCGTTGGGTGATACCGGCACGCAAGGACCGTTTGTCAACTGGCTCAATGCTGGCTGGGAGGTACAATCGGTTCAACCACCGTTCTATCCGACAATTCGTCAGCGTTATCCCGGTACGAAGGGCAAGTCGGAATTTTTGGGGTTCCCGGCTCCTGTACCGATGGTGTGGGATACCTACTTCCACATTCGACAGCCAAAGCCGAACTCGTCGGGCGCATTTGTAGGTGGGGATACCGGGATCGAATTGCCGTTTGTCTTTACGGCCGTAGCGACTCCACTTTGGGGCTGGGAGTTCCAGCAATCGCCGTATGCTTATCGCTCTAAACCAGGTGTGCTTATTGGTGGGGATATCGGGATCGAAGCTCCGTTTGTCTTTACGGCCGTAGCGACTCCACTTTGGGGCTGGGAGTTCCAGCATCCACCGCTTCCGTTCAAGCCCAATATTTATCAGCGGGCTAATGGTGCGGGCGGAGAGAGCGTGTTCGCGGCGTTCCAGCTTGACGCGTTCTACGAGGTTCAATCGTGGCAGCCTCCGCATCCGCGGCCAGAACGTTCTGGTGCCATCCTTCGAGGTGATGAGGGCAACGAAGGTGTTTTCGTTTTTGTCTCGCCGGTGCCCATCTTGGAAGGCTTCGACTTCCAGCCGCTTCCAGCGCGCAAGACGTATAAGGGTGCTACGATCGCCCGCAGCGACGACGGCATACAGGCGCAATTTATCAACTGGTACGTGGATGGGTGGGCAATTCAACCCGTACAGCCGCCGCATCCTGTCCCAGAACGACGCGCTGGCGCCGTCATGCGTGGTGATGACGGAATCGAAGGAGGTTTTGTCAACTGGTTGGTTGATGGCTGGGCAGTGCAGCCGGTGCAACCACCGCATCCTGCTTCGGAACGACGCGCGGGCGCGATCCTGCTTGGTGATACCGGCATCGAAGGTCCCTTCGTCAATTGGTACGTGGACGGATGGGCAGTGCAGCACGTCCAGCCGCCGCACCCGCGACCGGAAAAAGCCGCCTCGTGGATGTTCGGCAATGCCGGCAACCAGGCGCCCTTCGTTTTCGTAGCGCCGCCGGTTTTCCTGTTTGGCTTCGACAGTGTGCAGGCTTCTACCTTCTACCGGCGCCCGACTTCAGCCGCCATGGCAGGCGCGTTGTTCGGCGGGTTCGATATCAACGCCGTCTTCGTCTTCGTTCCGCCTCCGCCGCCCCCAATACCCGGCCTCGTTCCCATCCAGTTCCGCAAGGTGTTCGCGGTCAACTGCGCGCAAGACAACACCAACGTGGCGGTCACATCTTTGACGAGTGTGTTCGATCCCGTCATCGTAGGCATGACGCTCGAACTCATGGCATCGACCGGCAACTACCTACCGCCCAACACGCCGGGGCAGACGATGGTCATCACCAAGCCGGACGGCACGGTGATCAGATTGTCCTACCCCGACGCCTTCATAGGAACCCGCGATATCATGACGGATGTGGGCCTTTTCATGGGTGGCACTTACCTGCTGGGTGGTGTATTCTTGGATCAGGCGGGCTTGTGGTCGGTGCAGGTGGTGAAGTCGCCGGTCGATACGGCCTTGGGAACGTTCTTCGTTCAGCCGTCGTAGGAGCGTGATATTCTTACCGCTTACGAAACCGCTACTCAAAGGCTGCTTCAAAACCCGAAAGCACCTTTGTCGCTCTATGTGACAGCGGACATCGACTCCTGGATCAACTCGGCACGCGGGCAACTCGCGGGTGAAACCGAGTGCATCCGCATCATCGGTACGATCCAGACCCAGATCGGCATCAGGAACTACAGCTTCTCGTCCATCAACATCGGAACGCCGTCCGCAACCGGGGCGCAAGGCGTCATCCACGTCCGGCGCATAACCTACAACGTGGCGTCCGGTCAGAAGATGCTGTGGCCGCGCGGGTGGGAGTATTTCGACACGTTTTTCCTGAACAATCCGGTGCCGCAGAACAGTTTTCCGTCCGAGTGGTCGCAATACGGGCAAGGCGCGTCGGGGCAAGGTTCGATCACGGGTATCGGTGCGGGCACGATGTCGAGCGGCAGCTTCTACCTCGATCCGCCGCCCGATCTCGTCTACACCTTGAACTGCGATTGTGTGTGCTACCCGATCGCACTGGCGGCTGATGCCGACGTGGAAGCGATACCATACATCTTCACCGATGCCGTACCCTACTTTGCCGCGTACCTGGCGTTGCTGTCGGCGCAGACTTCTGCGCGGCAGGCGGATGCCGAGCGCTTGTTTGGCTACTACCAGACGTTCGTGCAACGCGCCCGCCGCTTCTCGAATCCATCGCTGCTGCGTGGGCAGTACCAGCAAAGTCCTGACTCTACGACCGCAAACAAGCTCGGTTTGCAGAAAGCGAGCGGGCAATGATTACAGCTATCTTGGTCGTGGTGATGTTGCGGGGCGGACCAATGCCGGAAACATACACTTACCAAATGTACGACCTTGGTTCCTGCACCGGCTTGCGCGATTACATCAAGGACAGCCCGCTTATCGTTTTAGCCGAGTGCTACCCGAAAAAATAGTACGATGGCAACGCTCAACGAGTATCTGAAGCAGGCGACCAAGTTTCTGCACGAGAAGCGGCAGGAGGAAATCAATCCGCGCGACCTGATCGACTACATCAACCAGGGACGCCGCGAGATCGCGGAGCGTACGCAATGCGTGCGGCGCTTGACGCCGATCGCCGGCAAGATCACGACCGCCAAAGTGCTGACGGGAGGGACGGGTTACACGGCTCCGGTTGTGGCGATCAGCGCGCCCGACTTTCCGAGCGGTGCCACGATATTCCCTAACGGTGCGCAGGCGCAAGCCTCGGCAACGCAGTCGGGCGGCATCATCACGGCGGTCAACATCAACTTCGGCGGCGACGGCTATTTCCAGCCGCAAGTGACGATCTCCGATCCGACCGGCTCGGGGGCGACCGCCAGCTTAACGGTGGTGGGAGTCAACAAGCTCAATCCGGGGCAGGAGAGCTACAATTTCTCGGATATCGATGTCAGCATGTTCCCTGGCATCGATTCAGTCTACGCGATCAAGTCGGTGTCGGTCATCTATGCGAACTTTCGTTATTCGCTGCCGATGTACGCGTTCAGCGTCTATCAGGCGAAGATCAGGCAGTACCCGTTCCAGTACCAGTTCGTCCCTTGCTTCGCTTCCCAGTACGGGCAGGGCAACCAAGGATCGTTCTACGCCTACCCGATCGCCAGTCAGGTTTTCCAGTGGGAGTTCGATTGCTTCTGCGTGCCGCAGGACTTGACCGACAATCAGAGCGTAGATGTGATCCCCAAGCCGTGGGACGATGTGGTCCCGTATTGGGCCGCCTACATGGGCTATCTTGAGCTGCAGAATTTCAACGCCGCTAAATTTTATCTCGGGCTGTTTGACGAGATGACGCTGCGCAAGTCTAACTATGCGCGGGTAGGGAGGGCCGTCAATCCCTACGGCCGCTATTGATGTTCACAGAAGACGAAGCTGCGACCAAGTGGTGCCCGTTCGACGTTGCACGCTCGACGGCCGCGCGCTGCATCGGATCGCAGTGCATGATGTGGCAGTGGGGGCCTGCAGCGCCTTCGGTGCCGGCAGGGCAGCCCATTACGGAGCCGCTTGGTGCCGCGCGCAAGGGATGCTGTGGTCTTGCTAATGCTCAGTGGAAGCCATGAGCCTGGAGAAGCCCTCGCCCCCTACTGCCGAGCAGGAAAACCCTTACTACCCGCCGGGGCCGCAACCTCTCCTGTTCGAGGAGTTTCAAGGCATCGATACGTCCGTTCCTCGCTTGGGAGTGGACGAGCGCAAGATGGCGTGGTGCGACGGTTTCATGCCGCTCAAGAAGCGCAATCTGCGCACGCTCCCCGGCAAAGGAACGAAGCTGTTCACAGCCCCCGGCGCGCTTTCGATCGTCTGGTTTGCTTTCTATAATCTGGGATCCACTGCCTACGCCGCAGTGGAGCTGTCGGACGGCAGCCTACAGCAGGTGCGTTTGTCTGATGGCGCAACGACGCAAATCCTGCCGCCCGGTTCCGCCCCCGGTGCGGCCACGATCAACATCGGCATTACGCAGTGGGCCAGCCAGTACCTGATCATCGTCGCGTCAGCCCCCGGCAATACGAGCTTCAACGGCTATTGGGTCTGGGATGGAGCGATCCTTTACCAGGCGGGCTCGCTCGGGCCGATCGTCACCCTCACCAATGTCGGCGCCGGCTACAAGACCAACCCCATCGTAGTGGCGACCGGCGGCAGCGGCTTCGGTGCCACGTTCGTAGCGACGATCAATAACGGTGTGGTGACGAACGTGACCGAGACCAATCCCGGCGCGGGATATCTGCCGGGGCAGACGGTCACGCTTGCGTTTTCAGGGGGCAATTCGGGTGGCAGCGGCGCTTCTTTGACTGCGGTGCTTTCGTCTACGGGCGGCGGTAGTGGTGCGACGTTCACGGTGACATTTGCCAACAACATACCAGGGAGCCCAGATTGGGGAATCAGTTCGATCGTAGTTACTAATGGTGGAAGTGGATATTCACGATTTACTACGCTAAATTTAACGATTACATCGAGTGGCACAGCCACTTTCACGGGAGCGGTTCTCAGTCCGGTTATTTCGGGAGGAGTCATAACGAGCGTTACGATAGTCAACAAAGGTGATTATCAACGTGGAGGTGGAGCACCGACTGCGACGTTGACGACATCGGACACCGGCAATTTCACGGTCACCAGCGTGACCGGCACTCCTACGGGCACCAATTATAGTGCCTCTACTACGATCGTAGCTTCCGGTGGTGGGTCGCCCGTTCAACAAGCGACGTTTCAGCCTATCATCACAGCCGGCGTCATTACAGGAGTGACGATAGCCAGCGGCGGCCTCTACGGCAGCAACACGCCGCCTACTTTGACGGTAGCGGATGCGCCTGTGAACGCTTCGGCAACCGTCGAGCTGATGCCGTTCGGCATTCAGGGCACCGCGGTTGAGACCTATGCCGGGCACGTGTGGGTCGCCAACGGCAACCAGATCAACGCCAGCGCGCCCGGCAGCGTGGTTAATTTCGCCACCAGTGCCGGTGGGGTGTCATTCACCGCGTCGAACAGCAAGCTTCGCGTAGGCTATACGCAGCTGTTGGCGAGCAACGGCTTCCTCTTCCTGATCGGGGATTCGGCGACCGATTACATCTCGGGTGTGACCACCAGCGGCACACCGCCTACCACGACCTACAGTTACCTCAACGCCGATCCCGAGATTGGGACACCCTATCCGGCATCCGTGCTAACCTTTGGCAACCTGCCGATGCTCGCCAACTCGATCGGGGTCTACCAGCTTGCCGGCTCGACGTTCGCCAAGGTGAGCGACGATCTCGACGGCTCAGGCATTCCCAACGGTTTGTGGAACTCGGTCGCTAATTTTGGGGGGCGGCAGTTGAGCGCGGCCAAGGCGACGGTCTTTAATCGAAAAGTGTGGATGGTGCTGGTTCCCATCATCGATCCCATAAGCGGCGGGTCGGTGCGCAAGCTGTTCATGTGGGACGGCAAAGTGTGGTGGGCATCCACGCAGGATTTATCGCTCACTTTCGTGGCAAGCTCCGAGATCAATTCCGTCTTGACCGTCTACGGGATGGACAACTTCAACATTTACCCGCTGTTTCAAGTGCCGACGAACGGATTTAGCAAAGTGGTGCAGTCGCGCTTGTGGGATGCGCCTGGAGGGTACACGCATCTCAAGACATCCACGCGGCTGTTCGGGGTAGCCTACGTCTATAATAATTCAAGCCCGAGCTTTACGGTGAACGTCGATAACGAGAATACCGCAGCCCCGTTCACGAACAACCCGTATGTGATCACCCCCGCGGTCGCGGGGTATTTCGAAGTGCCGCCGCAAGCGATCGGACAGCAAGGCGTCATGACGGGGTTGACCATCACGACGCAAGCGGCAGATATGAACCTGATCAGCGTAGCGCTGCAGGATGAAATCGTGGGGTTCCGCGGCTAATGCCTCTCGCCCAACTCAGCGCCGTTCCCCGCACGTCCACCGATCTGGCAGGGTGGCAGTTCGCGAATGCTGCCTCGCATCGCGATATCATCCGCCTCGTGGAAGCCACCAAGGGCATCATCTTGGTAGAATACCCGCTGGAGCCGTTTGACCCCGAAGACCCCGCCAGTCTGGCGGGGTTTCTCAATTCGCATCAGGATATGCACCAGGCGATGGACAAGGCGCTTGGTCTTGCGTCTTACAACCTCTCGGAGGTAGACTGGCAAGACGAGGCCGCTTTGGCGCAATGGATCGGCCAGCACTACATCGAGCACCAAGCCGCCAGTTCTCTTCTAGGAGTTTCTTGATATGGGTGTTGAGGTAGTGACAAAATACGCTTGGAATGGCGAGTTTCATATGGACAGCGTTGCTCACAACGCGGCCGGGCGAGTTTCAGACTTCAGCGGCGCTGGATTTGGCGAACGCGATTTAGGATGGGTTTGCAAAAATTCTTGGGAAGCGCAGAAAATAAAACGTGCTCTTGATAAAATTGGGTTGAAGGCCGAGATTAGGGAGCGACCAGCATGACGGTTGAGGCTATTCGTCAAACGACCAAGATGCCCAACGTCGCCGCAGTGGAGGGTAACGCGATCGCGCCGCCGCCCGTCACGCGCCGCTTCGAGGTTGCCGACTTGCAAAAGCATGGTGGCTGGATCATGCGCCGCCTGCAGAAGGCGCGGCCGACCTTGAGCGAGCCGCAGATCATGCAGTGGCTCAAGAGCCTGATCTACTCTAACGAGCACCTCTTCCTCTACCAGGAGCATGGTTGTGCGCTCGCGCAGACGATGCGCGAGGAAACGCTGGATGGCCGCCCGGTAGTGCGCGAGCGCTTCGTGCTTGCGGAGGAAGGGCATGTCGAAGGCGCGGCCGATTTCTACGACCACTTCCTGCAATGGGCCAAGAACCAGGGGGTGGCCATCATCGTGGTGGAGGAGATGACGGACGTGCCGCACGACCTTATCAAGGAGAAACTTGGGCGGCTGTTCGAGCGCAAGCAGATATTCGCAAGGGTGTAAGATGGACCCGAACTTCAACCTGACCGGCAACGACTACCAGGATCCGACCGGCGGCAGCCAGTCGCCGTTTCCGAACATCGCAAGTTCCGGGGCTGCCGGCGCGGGCGGCCTCCTGGGCAATATCGGGAATGTGGCAGGACCGGGGCTCGCCTTGGGGGTGGGGGCCTACGATATCTTCAAGGGCGACCCGAACTCGGCTCCGGTCAACGCCTTGACCGGGGAAGCGGGGCAGTTGGGCGCCTTGGGCTCGCATTTGACCGCGGAAGGGCAAGGGTTGCAGTCGTACCTGGAGCAGGGCACTTTACCCCCCGCCCAGCAGGCTCAACTGGAACTGGCCCAGAACGCCGCTAAGGCTCGTCTGATTCAGGGAGCGGGCTCGCGAGGGCAGAATACCAACCCGATGGGCAACAGCGGCCTCACTCAGGATATAAACTCGCTTGGGCTGCAAACGGAAGTAGAGCGGGGCGCCTTGGAGAAGCAGTTGTTCGACGCCGGCAACCAGCTCATCACGCAAGGTAATCAGGCATTAGGGATGGAAGTGGGCATCCAGGAGAAGCTCGCGGCGATCGATGCCCAGCAGCAGCAAGACACCACCAACGCCATCATGGGCTTCGCCAAGTCGCTCGGCAGCATGGATTGGGGCAAGATCGGGTCATCCTTGGCTTCTCTCGCGCCGCTGGCTGCGGTATAGCATGAGGTATGGCCAACGCTTTTGCCGAAGGCGAGACGATCCTGCCTGAATCGGCCGATCCCATCTTCGCGCCGTCCGATACGGGCGCGGGCGACATCGGCAAGGTATCCAAGGGGCTCGGCAATCTTGCCGACGTGAAGGCCGCGGACGACAAATCCATCATCACGTCCACTTCCGCTAATGTCGAAGAATCGCGAGTTCGCGCGCACCAGGCGTTCAACGCCGAAGCCGCCACCTCGCACGACATCCCTTCGTGGAACGAAGACCAGCAGAAGCAGAAATTTGCCACCGATCCCGTGAAAGCGTTCGGCTCGGTGGGCAGCGTGTTCGCCATGATCGCTGCTGCGTTCACGCATCGCCCCATGATCAACGCGCTGCAGGGTTCTTCCGCTGCGATGGACGCCATCCGGGCGGGCGACGAGGAAGCCTATAAGCACGCCTACACCGCCTGGAAGGATAACACCGAACTCGCGCTCAAGCGCCACGACATGATGCGGCAGGAGTACGCGGATGCGGTCAAACTCATGGAGACAGATGCGACAGCCGGCAAGCTGCAGCTGGGTCTTGCCGCAACCAAGTATCAGGACAACAAGGTGAAGTTTCTGGCGGAAAACGGCATGGACGAAGACGTAATAAAGCTGATGGACAGCCGGGCTAAAGCGGTTGGCGAGTTGCGAAAAGTTACTGACGAGAGCATGGATCGCAACCTGCGTCTCAACGCGTTCAAAACAGACCAGCGCGTGGCAAGCGGCGATCCACAGCAGATACTAGCGGCGTGGAACCAGGCGTTTGGCAAGCAGGCGACGACTGCCGAGCAGACCGCTGTGCAGAACTATGTGCAAGTGACCAAGCCGCCGACGAGCGAGCAGGAGTTGGAGCAGTACAACAAGGGATTGGAAGACCTCCACAAGAAGTTTGCAATCGCAGGAGTGGGACGGCTTGGTGGTTTAGGCACGGCCGGGGATTACGAACTGACTCGCGTACCTGAGCTTATGGAATTGCACAAGGACGATAAAAACTATACGCTTTCTAGTGCAAAACTGGAATCGGAACGCGAGTTTAAGGCTGCGCAAGCGAGCGCCACCAAGGAAGGGCGTATTGCGGATCGCGCGAAAGAAATTTTGGCTGAAAATCCTGGGATGTCCAAGCAGTCTGCGCAAGCGCAAGCACGGCTTGAATCAGTAACAGGGAGCAAGAGTTTTAATCGGCAAGATATCGCTACCGTCGTAAATTCAACCGATTTGATATCAGCGATGAACACTCTTTACGACATGGGTGATGTAGCAGGGCTGACAACCGGCAAGCTTTCGACGCTGGCGGCCGAATACGCGACTGTGAACGAGCCCGCGGCGATCTGGGAAGCTGCGCATATTAAAGCAGAATCTGCGCTTTCGCTGTATGAGGGTAGCGGTAAGACTAACGCTAAAACAATAGGCGCGGTGCTGGATCGAATTCCAAAAGTTTATAAATCGGAAGGATTTAACCGTAAGGTTATTGCCGATTCTTTGCAGTCGTTTACTGGAAATATTCAATCGGATATCAACTTAATGCAACAATCTGGTAAATTGTTGGATGAGGAAAATCTTGATCGGATAAATAAAATAGGCATCTTCCCGGAGAGTCAAGCGAAGCGCGATCCGGTGCAGATTTTGCGCAAGGATCCGACCGCGCTTTCGCTGGAGCAGATACAAACGTTGCGTAGTCGTTCCCGCCAGTTGACGCCCGAGGACAAGAAGGCGCTTGCAGCCGTGATCGCACAAAAAGAAAAAGAGTGGAGCGACGCGCATAAGCCTGCTGTGGGGCAATGATGGATGAAAATCCATATTCGTCTTTGAAAATGGACCCCGCTGAAGAAGCGGGGCAAGCCCCTACACCTACTTCGGCGGGAGGAGATTACGCGCCCAATCCCTATACCAAGGTCAAGAACGAGTTGTCGATCGATGACACTCTGCAGCAGAATCCGGCTGTTGCCGATCACCTAAGCAATTGGGCGAAGTTCAGCGGGCACGGCATCGTTTCCGGGTTGGTAGAAGACCTTGGACTTCCAATCGATACGATCAATTCCGCGAACGACTTCATCAAGAACTATCCGGCAGTAGCCAGCCACTTGGAGCGGAATCCCTTTGTTGGACCGCTTCTTATGGGTGCGCAAGCTGCGCAAGCAATCAAGGGCGATGACAAGCCGATCTATACGGGATCAACCGCGCACTTCAAGAACATCGCTGAGCGCGCCGGCTTGCCGACATCAACCCCGGAGCAAGAAGGTGTGACAGATTGGGCGGCCTCGCTTGGCGCCAACATAGGTGAATTTGCCGGGGCAAATCTTCCGTTTGCTGCTTTGGGAGTTGCAAAGGAAGCTACCAGTGTAGGTACATCACTTGCCCGCAAGGCGTGGAACGTGTTCTATCACGAGGCTGTGCCTGCCGTATCCATCGGCTCGGGAGCGTTCATCGGCGAGGAAGTCATTCCCGGCGATGAAGGCAAGACCATCGGGGCGGTAGCCGGCTTGCTGCGTCTTTCCGCTGTCAAGGCGGCGTTCAGCGGCGTGCGTTCCGCCAAGGATTGGGTAAAGTCGCTCTACTCGGCAGAGCCGCGCGTAGCTCGGAACATTTCCGAGGCGGCAAGCGATTTGCCCAAAGCCGTCGAGCAGCTCGACAAGCAGCCTGAGCTGTCTCCGGGAGCAGAAGTGCCGGTAGACATTCAGACCGAGGATCCCGGCTTGATCGCACTGGTGCGCACGGTGCGGGATAAGGATCGCGACTTGGCGGGGTTGTACGACCAGCAGTACCAGGCGACCGAAGACGCTATCCTGGCCGACAAACAATTCAGTCGTGCGAGCTTCCCGGATACCGCCACCTACTTGCGCGCCAAGACGGCGCAGTGGTCGCAACTCGTGCAGCGTCGCGCGCAGCAGGCGGTAGAAGAAGCCAAGCGGGCGTTTGATACGGCAGTGGGCAACGCCATTCCCAGCGAGGTGGACGCGACGAAGTTCAAGAACCTGCAAAGCACCTTGGCACGTCAGTACCTGCTGGAAGCGCGCGACGACATGCACGCGGTCACCGAGGCCAAGTGGGCGAAGGTGGACAAGGCGGTGCCGGTCTCCATGGACCCGGTTTACGACGAGTTGAACTCCATCAGGAAGGAGCACAAGGAGCGGCCGGGTGAAAGCGACGCGCGATTCCCCGGCGATGTGGTGGATCGGTTCTTTGAAAATGCGGAGATCGAAGAAGAAACGCCAGCATCTAAACCGAAGAAATTACCGCACGAGATGAATCTGGCCGAACTTAACGCTCGTACAGATGAAATGCGGCAACGCGCTGGTATGAAGCCGCTTCACGAGAAAAAGGTTGCTGGCGGAGAGGAGACCAAGCGCTTCGGCCCCGGCGCGCGCTTGCAGGATGCCATCGATCTCGACAGCGAAATTCAGCAGGAGATCAGGCAGGTCACCTCCGACTTTGCGCCCGATCGTGTGCGCCTCGCTTATCTCACGCGCATCTCGAAAGCCCTGCAGGGAGTGAAATCGGCGGCTCCTGGTGGCGAGACGCTCAAGGAAGCAAACGCCGCCACCAAGGAGTTTCACCAGACGTTCAGCCGCGGGCCAGTGGGTAACATCTTAGGCCACGATGAGCCCGGTTATCCGCGCGTCACACCCGGCGAGACGATCGACCATGTGATCAGTCAAGGCTCTGGGGGTATCGACGCGTTCGGGGCCTTCATGCGGGCAGTTTCGCAGAAGGCGGGAGAAGGCAACGCACCTGCATTTTTAGAAAAGTATCTACGACAGGATTTCTACACCGCCGCCATGCCGCAAGGGCAGTTCAATCGCAGTCGCGCCCAGCAGTGGCTGCGCAACAACACCGGGCCGCTTGCGCATCCAGGCTTCGAGAACCTTCGCCGCGAGGTGGAAGATGCCATCAAGTCGCAGGGAGAGTCGGTTGCTGCCGCCAAGGCGGAAACGCTCAGCACCACGAAATTGAAGCAGCATGCCGTCAGCTTGTTTCTGAACGACCCCGGCCGGCTGTTCGGCAATGCCTTGCACAGCACCGAGCAATTCAGTGAGACCCGTAAGCTGCTCGATTTGACTGAAGGTGATTCGACCGGCAAGGCAACGGACGGCTTGGTGCAGATGGCCTTCGACCGAATGATCAAGGATTCGATCGTGCAGGATCATCTCACGCCCGAAATGCAACACGTGAACGGCAAGGCGGCTCATGACTGGTTTGAGCGCAACGATGGTGTGATCAAGGCGCTCGACACTGCGCGGCCGGGAGTGGCGGCACGCTTCAAGCGCATCGCCGAAACCGCCCGCAAGAATGAGTTACACCGTCTCAGCCCAAAGATACCCGGCGTATCCGAGAAGGCGGCGACGCTGGCGTTGAACGATATTGTGGCGCGCATCACGGGCGCCAAGGTGTTCACCCGTTTGTTCGGAGGGCATGGCGGCTCATCCATCCAGATCGCTTCGATCGGCTCGCAGGCGTTCAAGAAGTGGGCGGCAGCGCTCAAGCCGGACGACGCCATTCGCATCCTGGGCGAGGCGATGACCGATCCCAAGCTGTTCAAGGCATTGGTCAAGAGCATCAACGATGAAAAGGAAATGGCGAAAGCCATCCAGGTGTTCGAGCCTTATTGGGCTTCGATGCAGATTCCGCTCATTCAGTCGGCTTTGACGCAGCCTATGTCTCCCGGTACGCCCCAACCAAAGAAACTATCTGCGGGTATATCACACGAGGATGATCCATTTGAGAACGTGCATGGCGAACCCCCAAAGGGGAATGTTGCCGAGAACGTGTTGAACATTGCGTCAATGGCGGGGCCTCCGATTGCGGCTTTCGCCAAGGGCGGGTTGACAGGTTTGGCAAAAGAACAAGGAATGCAGCAGCCCGCGTGGAGTGAGCGCATTGCAAATGTTTTGCAAAGTTCCGAAGCTAATACGGCATTCGGAATGGCGGGAAGTCCTGAATTTTTGGCTCCGCCTTCTAAAAACGTCGCCAAGGCAATAACTCGGGTTAATGCTTGGATCAAAGAAAAGGAAAAATACGGGGAAGGACACGAACAGCCTGCCCTACTCACAAATATTAGGATCATGATGCGGGGCGGTCCCATGGCTGAGAAAATGGCAAAACATATGCTTGACACATTTGAACCTCATCCTTCTGAATCGCTGCCTCCCAAGACAATTGAGCACAATACCTTCGAGGGGCAATAAACCGTGTTCGAAACCGACCTGAAAAGTCTTGCTTCCCTCATCATCGCAGAAGCGATAAAGTCCACTACGCCTTTCGAGCAGCGGGTGGATGCCTTGAAGGCGGGAACGACGCTTTACGGTTTGCTGCTGAAGCACAAGGAATTGGATGAACCCGCGATCGCGGGTCAAGGCCCTTCGTTCCTGGACTTCAGCGAGGCCGTAAGCAGCAAGGAGCAACCGAATGGAAGCCCGAAGGTTCGAGCTGGTGCAAGAAGACGAGTCGACCACCACAGCGTCGGAGACACCTGATCGCGCGACCGACCTTCTCTTTCTCAGCTTGCAGGCACTTTCGAAGCGCACCGTTGTCGCGCTCAGCAACCTGTTCTGCCTATTGACGGTCGGCTCGGTCTTCGTACTGTTTTACCGGGTCATTCCTGCCCCCGACGCCTTCCAGATCGTCTCTGTAACCATCTACGCGGTGTTCGTGCTGGCCGCCAACGCCATCGTGCGGAGGATGTGAGTGAGTTCCCAATCGGTCCTGCAAAGCGGGCAAATCACTCCTAGCCACGCGGCGGTATGGGTGACGGACGGTGTTATCAAGGATGGCGGCGCAACACCCGCATCGCAGCGCGTGCTTGCAAGTTTACGGGGCGCAAATTTTAACACAACGAACGACCAGCCGATCGCCATTCCGCTCAACTTCACCGCGTTTCAGCTGAATGGGATCATCATCACGAACGCCTCGATCAGCTTGACGAGCGCGGTAGGCGGGTTCTACCCGCAACCAGCCAAGGCAGGGACGCCGATCGTATCGGCGGCGCAAGCTTACTCCGCGCTCACAACGCCGGCCTCGTTGCTGGCCGTCACGCTGGCGGCGTTCGGTGCCAACACGCGCTTCTCGGCTGCCAACCTTGGGAGCATTGGCGGATTTTTGATGATCTGGCTGTCGCTTACCACGCCCCAAGGTGCACCGGCTTTGGCGGACGTGTATCTAACGGGAACCGATCTCTCATGAGAAAACTGTTCATAGCCCTGCTTGGCGCGCTGCTCTGCGCTTCTTCGGTCAACGCTCAAAATCCTCCGGTTATTCAGGGAGGACAAGTAACGCCGGGTCACATTGCACAATGGTTGACCAACGGCGTGATCGGTGACGGCGGCACGCCGGGGACGACGATCTTCACCGGCAGCACGACAGTCAACGATTTCGCCTGCGTGGGCGCAAGCAACACGCTCATCGATTGCGGCATCTCCGGTGTCAGCACTAGTGCTTGGACCGGGCTGCAGAATTTCAACGGCGGTGCGACGGCGCCAACGCGCAACCCCGGCGACAACACGACCAACCTCGCCAACACGGCGTTCGTCACCGCTATTTTTGGCGCCGCCAATACTTGGACTGCCCTGCAGAATTTCAGCGGTGGAGCCACCGCACCAACCCGTAGCCTTGGCGACAATACGACCAACGTAGCGACGACGGCGTTCGTAGTGGCGAACAGCAGCGGTATAGCGTGTTTGGGGGCTGGCGCTTTTCCGGTCGGAACCGGGTCCGTAGCGCAATGCTCGACCACGGCAGGCTCGACAGCCATTCTCAACGGCGCGCCGTTGACGCTCAATGCCAGCGGATTCGCCCTTCCTCGAACGCTCGTGTTTGGCGAAACTCCCAACCTCACGCTTTCAGGCGCGCAAAACGCCAACACGCAAGGCGAGACAATTCTGCTGGGTGAAGCGATCGGCGCCAATTCGAACTTTACGCTTTTGATGTCCAAGAGCGGCGGTGGATCGACCTGCATCGGCAATGTCGTCGGTACGGTTTACACGGTCACCGGCGGCTGCTCGAACGGCACCGTTGCGGTAGGGCAAGTCGTGCTGGTGACGGGCGTACCTACAGGCACAACGATCGCATCGCTGGGGACAGGCGCGGGCGGCAACGGCACTTACAATCTCAGCCAAAGCGGCACTGTTGCAGGCGGCTCTACGATCCTGACGAACGATAATCCAGCAACGCCGACACCAACGCTGGCCGGGCAATACCTGGGTTTTCTCATTTGGTCGGGCTGGTACTCGAATGCCGGAACCATCACGCCTACGAACGCTTCCGCCGTCATTCGAGCCAGCACTGTCGGCAATTTTACATCGTCCAATTGGGCGAGCAACATCGATTTTCTTTTAACGCCTGTGAACTCGATCCTGAACGGAGGCGGTGGGCTGGGGACGCCTGCCGTGTCATTCGTTGCAAACGCTGCCGGCCTGGTCGGCGGCACCATCACACAGACGCTCAATGCAGTAGGAACAACTGTAGCTGACGGCATCGTTTTACAAAACCAGACCGCGGCTGCTGCTGGTGCGCAGCAAGAAAGCCCGAGTCTGCACTGGATCGGTCAAGGCTGGAAAACAAACGCCACAGCAGCATCTCAGACCGTCGATTGGATAGTGACCAACTTGCCGGGGCAAGGCGCCGCCAATCCGACCACGAGCCTCGTCGTCAGCTACCAAATAAATGCCGGCGGCTATAGTCGTTCAGCCAGTTTCCAATCCAGCGGCATCTTTGACGCTGTTACCGGCTATTCGATCGGGGCGGCAGCCGGCAGCGCGGGCAACGTCCTTCGCAGCGACGGCACCAAAGCGGTATTTGCCGCGCTTGCCACTACCGATCTTTCTGATGTGACAGCGGCGGGATCATGGACGCCTTCCGATCAAAGCGGTGCCAGCCTCACGTTTACCGGCGTGAGCGTAAGCTACACCAAGATCGGCAATATGGTTTTTGTTTATGGCCGATTCTCATTTCCGGCAACTGGCAGCGGCGCAAACGTGTCCATCGGCGGGTTGCCGGTGGCATCGGCAAACCAAAATTACGCGTCGTCTCCGGGAAGTTGCAACAGCAACGGAACCATCAGCGTATCACCACAACCAACCAAGAATACGACAACGTTCAGCTTGCTCAATGCGGTGACCGGAGCTGCGGTGACAAACACCAATATGAGTGGGCAAATCCTCAACTGCTCTTTTTCGTACTCGACAACATGAGGCGTTAAGCTACATGAAGCGTTTGACTTTCGTTATTTTACTAGTGTGGTGGCTTGGCATGATGTGGGTCGCTGCACGCGCGCAAGAGATGCCGCCCATTGATCGCGACCTCTGGCAGGCCATGCAGCAAGCGTTCGCCAATGTCTCCATGCCGCTGCAAGCCCATCAGCAGATTCAACAGATCATGCAGGGTGTCGAGCAGCAGGCGGCTCAGCGCAAAGCTCAAAAGGCGCAGGAAACGCCTAAATAGCGGCGGTTGCGTTATTTATCGGCTTGCATTACCCTGCAGGCCGCATGGTCAATCCAGCCTACTGCATCGATCTCTATCACGGCGACGACGTGTCCGGCGCGCACGATGAGGGATTCGCCCTCGTCAAGGCGGCTGGCATTGCCTTTCTCGATCACAAGGCAAGCCAGGGCGCGGAAGGACCTCCCGACAGCCGCTGCGCGTTTCGCCGTTCAGCCTGGATGGACGATATCGATATAGCGGTGACGGACATCGATGGGACGGTGCTCGATCTCAAGCCGAAGTTCGGTTTCTACCACTTCAACGGCATTGGTACCGCAGCGGACGAAGCTGATCACTTCATGGCTTGCGTCAAGGCATGCGGCTACGAGCCAGGTGACGATCTCTGCCTCGATTGGGAGGACATCGGCGCGTCCGGCTATCAGCAGTCAGCGGGATGGGCAGACGAGTTCTGCCAACGGGTGGAGCAGTGGTGCGGCTTTCCGCTCAAGGTCTATGGCGGCGACGCGCCACGCGAGCAGATCACCACGGTTTCATCCAACGACGTGCTGGATCGTTTCGCCGTGCGGCGGGCGTGGGTATGCCAGTACGGAGCCTACAATCCCAGCGAGGTGCCGCTGCCATGGCGGAACAAAGGGCATATGTGGCAAGATGACGGAGATTCCTTCGGACCCGGCGTGCACAGGATCCCAGGTCTCATCGGCAACGTGGACAATTCCACCGTCGTGGGCGGCATGACGGTCTTGCAGCTCTACAATTCATGGGCCAGCGCATGAAGACCTTCGCCATCGTCGTTGCGATCCTTCTCGCCCTCATGCTGGCGGCAGATGCTTCGCCGCGGCACCACCATCGCGGCCATGGGCTGCCATGGTGCGGAATGTGGATGGAATCACACACCGGCATCCATGGTCCCGGCAATCTCGCGCGTGCGATCGAGTGGCGCCGTGTCGGGCAACCGGCCAGCGGTCCCGCGCCCGGTATAATCGGCGTAATGGCCCATCACGTCTTCCAAGTTATTCAAGTTCTGGCGCCGGGGCAGGTACTGGCAGTCAGCGGAAACGATGGAGGTGCGGTGCGCACTCGCGCGCGTGCAACAGCCGGTGTCATCGCATGGCGAAGGCTGATATGATGTGCGAGCTGATCTTGTTGCCGTTCCTTCTGATGTTCTTGAAGCGCAACGTCACCTGCTATCTCAATGGAACGAAGTACGAGCGCATCGGATGATAACCTTGCTACGGTGGATGTTCATCGGCTTAGTATTGTTCGCTTGCGCCGCTGCGGCTGCGGCCGTTTTTTTCGCCGCCGTAGATTTGGCGCTGGGCGATACCACCCGCTCGCCGCCGCTGAGCCTGGTGCGAGCGCGTCTGCTGGTGTCTTCGATGGGCATCAATGTCGGAAAGATATTCGCCGATGACGATGATCGCTACGCGCTGACTCGGATCGAAGCTAGAACCAAGGGACCGAACACGTTCATCATTGAGGTTGATATCACCCCGCTTCCGAAACACGTTAACTAAAGGAATTGTTCCATGATTCCCAACCAACAACAGATTGCAGCATTGATCCGCTTGGCATTCGGAACGCTTGGCGGTGCCATCATAGGTTGGTTCGCCGCCAGAGGCTTCACACTCTCATCGGACGAGCAAAAAAGCCTTCTCGATCTTTTGCAAAGCCCAGAGCTGATCGGGGTTGTCATATCGGGCGTGACATCTCTCTTGACCTTGCTGGCGCATACCCATCAGGCTGCGGTGGCGACCGTTGCGCAAATCGCGGCCGATCCGAAATCCAGCGTGGTCGGCGTGGTGACGACCAACGACCCGGCAGGGAATCAGTTGGCCTTGTCGATCCCGCAGCCTACCGTCGCTCCTGCGACCACCGCTTTGGCGGGATCAATAGCGCAGGATGACATTCCTCCGCTCACCAAGAAGGGCCTCCCATGAGCATTCTCCGTGACATCTGGAACGTACTGGTAGCTTGGAACAAAGAGATGCTGGGCACCGCCAATGTGGATGCCAATGCGATCCTGACCAAGCGCGCCGCGCAAAACCCCGAGCATCTCGATTGGCAAAACTCGATCGTCGATTTGCTCAAACTTTTGAATCTGGACTCCAGCCTGGAAGCGCGTGCCCATTTGGCGAACGAGCTTGGCTTTTCCGGCACCTACACCGGCACCGCCGATGAAAACATCTGGCTGCATAACAAGGTGATGCAGAGGATTACGGCTGGGCAGATGTGATGCTCTTGCTTGGTAAGAAATCTGCCCGCGATGCGGTCAGCTTCAAGTTTTCGACCTACTTCGACGCCAGCGCGTTTCCGACGCCTCCGCTTGTCATAGGCCGTCCGTGGCTCATCCCAAATTGGGGCATGCTTGCCAACGATATCGCCGGGGATTGCGTGTGGGCTGACGCCGCTCATTCCGTGATGTTGTGGCGTGCCGAGCAGAACGCATCGGTCACCTTTTCCGATCAGGCGGTGCTTTCCGATTATTCGGCGGTGACCGGGTACGATTCGAACGATCCGAGCACGGATCAAGGCACCGACTTGCAGCAGGCGGCTTCCTATCGCCTCAAAACCGGCGTGCTGGATGCATCAGGTGCGCGGCACAAGATCGATGCCTACGTGGCGCTGATGCCTGGAAACATCGACCAGCTCGTGCTGGCAACCTATCTTTTTGGCGCCGTCAGCGTCGGAATCGAGTTTCCTAACAGCGCTTTCGACCAGTTTTATCGGTCCCAGCCGTGGTCGCCGGTTGCAAAATCCAGCCTGACAGGAGGGCATTGCGTCACAATCGTTGGGCGCAACAGCAAAGGGTTGTTGCTAGGGGTGTCGTGGGGGTGTTTGATCGGGATTTACCCCGATTTTCTCGTCCAGTATATGGATGAGGGGATAGCCGCATTGAGCTTGGAAAGGCTGCACGGAACCCTATCGCCACAGGGATTTGATGCTGCTACACTACAGGCTGACCTGGCCTTGCTGAAGGCAGGACCGCAACCGACAACAGGAGTTGCCATGACTGTGCCCGCTGCAGATGACGCCACCCGGCAGACCATTGCAATAGCTGCTGCCCGCACATGGCTGAATGCCAATGCGCCGGGGTGGGTGGCCGGCGAGATCACCGATGATGAACTGAGATCGCTGGCGATAGCGATGCTCACCGACGACGACGCGTACCGAAGCGGGGGGTTTCCTCAAAATGCAAAGGTGTTGAAGAAATGATGAACCGACGCGAGTTTTTCAAAAGCCAGAGCAGGACACTGCTCCTGGCAGCCGTTGCCCCCGCGGCGCTTGCCGCTTGTGCGACCAACCCGACGACAGGTGCTGTGACGCTCGATGCGAGTGTCGTCACCTTCATCCAGAACGCGGTGGCGACAGCAGCGAAGTACATCCCGACCATCAACAGCATCGCGACCGCGGCAGCCAGCCTGTTCGGTCCCGGCTATGTCGCGACCGTTCAGTTTGGCTCGGCTGCGGTGAACACCGTGATCAACGCTCTGGTCGGCGTCGTGGGCACCTTGTCCCTGGCAGCAGCCTCCAGGCTCAGCAGCAAGCTCAGTGTGGCCGACCCTGGAACGCCCGTCCTGATTGGACGCTTGCGAAATGGCGCTCCAATACTTGGATACCGAACATAGCGGTGCTATGATGGTCCATGGTCAAGGAAGACGAAAGTATATCCGAGCTGAAGCTCGCCGTCAGGGAGCTGCAGGACGCGGTTAGCTACGTAAAAAATCTTCGTGACACATGGCAAATGCCGGCCTCGGTTGCGCTGCCATCCGAGGCGTCCGGCTGGAATTTTACGACTTTCGAGAAGTACATAGGTCAGCGATTCAACGATTTATCGCTGCAACTTCGCGAACGCTACGAGGCTCAGCAAACCGGGGTAACCGCCGCCCTTGCGGCTGCCGAGAAGGCGGTCAACGCTGCCTTGATCGCCGCCGAAAAGGCGGTCGATAAGGCCGAAGGTGCGCAGCAACTGCGCAACGAGGCGCAGAATGAGTTCCGCAAGTCGCTGTCCGACCTTTCGGGGCTGATGTGGACCATCAAGGAAGGCACGGCAACGGTCGAGTCGCTGCGCCGGGAGATAAATACGTCACAAAAAGCGTTGGAAGACCGTATTGGAAAGCTGGAAAATTCCAACGCCAACATCCAAGGGCGCATTTGGGCGGTGAGCGCGCTGTTTGCCGTGGGAGCTGTGGCTATTGATGTCTTTATCCGAATTTTAGGACATTAGTAGATGGACGATCTCGAAAGGTTGTTGCGATGGTTGGACCGCCACGTCACGGAGCAGAAAAAAATAGGCGTCCAGCCGATTGCGCTCATCGTAGTGTCGGCCGCGCTGATTCTCGCTCTGACGTGGATTCTTTGGAAGTAGAGTGCGCGGCGCTACGCCAGCGAATAACTGAGCTTGAAGACATAATTTGCGGCGATGCGGTGCGCTATCAAGGATGGGGGTTGACGGCGCGAGAGGCACGGCTTCTTAGCGCCTTGATGACGTGTGAAGCGCTGTCGCTTGCCGACATCAATATCATCCTTACCGATGACCCCGCGGATGCCGGCGGCGGCATGACTCGTAATACCATTCGTGTCATGATCGGCCGGATGAGAAAAAAACTCCAAGCGATAAATAGCGAACTTCGTATACTATCGGTTTGGGGCGGTGGATACAGGATAAACATGCATGTTTGAAACCCTCGTCTTACTGTTTATCGTGTTGGTTTTCATCTGCGCGACGAAATCGTAATCCTCACTCACTTTGAGCTTCGGCCCAATCATAAAGCAGATCGGCAAATTCTTCAGCCGTTTCGAGCTTCGGTCGCACTTCCTTGTCAATCATCGCGACCAGCGCGGCGGCGACAGATTTCAACTCTCCGTAACTCATCGTGGTGATTGTTCTTGCCAAATCGTCTTTGTTAGCCATTCCGCATTGCTCCCTTTCACGCGAGCAGCCGCGCCCTAATATCGACGATATGCTTTTTGCGGTCTCGCGGCGACAGTCTCGGCAGCGGAAATCCTTTTTTCTTTTGGATCAGCGTCTCCAACAATCCAAGCAGCTCGCTTACATGCTCGATGTCATGCGGCCCGCCACCGGGGCGGCTGCCTTTCAGCACCCAGCCCCGCATGGTGGGATGCGGGCGATCGAACCAGCGCGCCAAGTCGGCCACCCGCAGGTTGCCCTGCTTCATGCACGCCTGCAAGCGCCGCTGGATGGTCATGCTGGTCCCATCCTCACATTAGTTACGACATGCGGGGGGCTGCGTTTCTTGCCGGTCGATTTGCGCAAGCGGCGGGGTTTCATTGGACCTCCTTGGTGGCGCCCAGTTTGTCGGGTCGGTGGCGGCTCCTTCAAGGTAAAAACGCCAGGTTCAAACTGGCCGCCGCGATCAAAAGCGATGATTTCATCACGCATCGATTTCGATGTCATATAACGGGTCCAATTCCCCTCGTTAGTACGAACGTAGATGCGCCCAAGATGCACTCGAACCTCTTTGGCGTGCATTTCCCGGCGACAGGCGCGAGCAACCACACAGTCTTCAGGTTCCTTACGGTCCGCCTTGGCAACGTCATTTCGGTTGATGTGGAGAGTGACGGGCTTTTTGGCGTTAATAACCGTAAGGCCGTCAATATCAGCTATTTTCATGGTTCTCTCCTTACACCGTAGACTTGCCGAAGATGCCGTCAAGCATGCCCTTCATGGCGGGATCTGGGGCGACCGCAGTGGTCGCGATTCCGAAGGGTGCGGCTTGCCCCGCGTTAGCGGGGGGGTCAACAGGGCGGAATGGCGCGGGACCGGCAGTCTGCCCCCCAAAAGAACCTGCCGGCTGAACGTTAGTCGGAAATCCGGTTGCCGGGGTCATTTTCGCCTGATCAGCTTCGATCTCCGCCTTGGTGCGACGCTTGCGGCGCCCCGTTGGAGCTTGATCAGGAAGTGGCCCCCCAATTCCACCGATTGAATCGTGAGTAGGCGTTTGGCAATTTGGTTCTTGTGCGGAGCGTGCCGCTATCACAGCCTGGATTGGCCGGTCATTTCTTCCTACCAGGATGTCGGTCTTCTTCTCGACTGCCGCGCGCTCGCGCGCTTCGTACAAGGGCTGGTCGATGTACGATACCGCCTCGAACGTGAGGACGCCGTTCTTCTGCTTCTCGAAGGCAATGCGTGTCACCACGTCCGACAGGTCGGTCTGCTGCCCCTTGAACTTGTCGGTATAGCCCTTCCATGCCTTGAAGCTGCCGGGCGTCACCCGGAACTGGAAGATCATCGCGGGGTACTTGACCGCGATCACGGCCGTCCACTTCTCGTCGCGGCACGCCTTGATCGCCTTGCCCGAGAGCTTGGACACGTCCGAACCGCGCACGTTCCACTGGCAGGTGGCGCAGGTGGCCGATTGCGGTTGCGACGCTTCGACCGATGGCGCCACGCCGTTGGCCGACCAGCAGGTGGGCGGGTCATTCGCCCCCGGCTCGTACTCATTCTCATAGTAGAGCTTGCACACTACCTCGGAGCGGTCCACGAAGCAGACATCAAGGTACTTGTCAGGCACCTCCGCCTTGTTGCCGGCAGCGTCCACGAGGGTGAACTCGTTGCCGCGGATGGAGATGTGCGGCGGCAATGCGCCGCCGATGCCTTCGGCAGCGCCTTCGGCGACGCGCTGGGATTTACGATTTTGCAGGTAGGCGGGAAGTGCGGGGACGTTCATTAGGACTTCCTTATGTTGATGTGGGTGTCAAAATTCGCAGTGGTGCCGGGCGGGAACTGCTTGCTGTTGGCGTCCATGAACTCTCTAAAGGGCTCGATCGCAGGAGCGCGCAGCTGCAAGAGAGCATTGCCCACCGCATCCCAATTCTCAAGGCAGAAATCAAGGAACCTGTCTCGGTCCTCGATCTTGGGCGTGAGCGTCGTCTGCCGGTAAGCGGTGCCGTGCTTGGTCTTGAAGTTCTCCCACTTCTGGTCGAGCGAAAGGGAGAGAAGTTTCTCGTCCATCTGCTGGAGTCGCGCCCTGTAAGGGGCAAAGTAGTCCTGCAGCCGCTTGCCCTCGCTCTTGAGCCACGTGTCGAGCTGCACGCGGGCGGCGATGAGGGCGGCGGGGTCGGAAGGAAGGTCGTTCATCTGACAGGACCCTCATACGGGATACAAACTCCGTGGCTGCCAGCGCCAACAACAAAAGCGTGCAGTGCTGTCTGACAACTTTCCAAGTCGGAATACGATAGCGGTAACAGTTTCGTTACCGATGCGTAATTAAAAACCCAGACTATCAACAAGTACTTCATAGCTCTCCCCTTGTCACCGCATCAAGTAGGGCACCCTGCAACGAGATGTTGTTCTCAAGTCGCCTGAAGATTTCCTGCTCCAGCTTCGTTGCCACGATCTGCACCACCGTCACGGGGTACTTTTGTCCGGGGCGGTGCGCTCTCTTGTTAGCCTGCATGTAAAGTTCACATTTATCGGTTGGTCCGTACCAGATGACGGTTTGAGCAGCGAACAAATCCAGTCCGTGAGCCATTGTTCCTGGGTCGGCAATAATGATACGCGGATCCACGGATTCTTGGAATCGTTGAAATGTAGCGCTTCGATCCTTCTGGCTGACATCACCGTTCACCACCTCGCATGAAAATGCCTTGCGCAACTCCCTGTTAACGAGGTTCACCACGTTCGTCAAGCCCACGAAGCACAATATTTTTCCCGGTGCTTCCCGGATGACCGCCTTCAACTCGTCCATCCTAGGCTTGGCGTCGATGGTGTGCGAGGCGTGTTGCGCATCGTATATGGCGCCCAAGCTGATCTGGATGAACTTAGTGCGCACCGCCGCCTCGTTGACGGCCGTGATGGGCTGGCCGGACTTGACCACCACCTGCAGGTCGCGCTTGAGCGCGGCCATGTGGTGTTTCTGCTCGGCAGTCAATTCCACCTGCCGCTGCTGCACGGTCATCTCAGGCGCGTCCCACACCTCGCGAATGTCATAACGAATAGAAGGGGTGAGCAGTTTGCGCGCTTTCTCGTAGCCATCGCGCTGCGGTTTCCAGACGAATTGAGAAACCTTCATCATCGTTTCCTGCTGGAACGTCTGGAAAGATTTGCCGAATGCGTTGTTCACCAGCTTGGCCAAGCCGTAGGCGTCTGTAGGAGCGTTCGGGGTAGGCGTGCCCGTCAACAGCCAAAGGTAGTCGCGCTTGCCGATGATCTGGCGCGCGAGGCGGTGACGCTTGGTTTGCGCATCCTTATAAGCGCTTGCCTCGTCAGCAATAACAAGTTTAATGTCTTTGCGTTCGGCGAGTTCCTTACTAAATCCATCCACATCGAAGCGCTTATGGGTGTGGGCTCCCACTCCAACACCGTCGAAGTTGACAATGTAAAAGTCAACATCTTCTCCCAATGCTTTAGATCGTTTATCTGCGCTACCGTGGAGGATGGCAAACGTGCGGCGATTAAGGAAGTTCTTGAAGACCGCATCGGCCCACACTCGCTGCATGATGGAAAGAGGACAAACGATGAGCGCCTTCAACCCGCGCTCGCGGGTCATCAACCAATCGGCGGCCCACAACGTCGCCAGCGTTTTGCCAGTCCCCATGTCCGATAAATTGAAGCATCTAGGGTGAAGCACCATGAAATTAGCGGTAGTTTTTTGTGATTCATAAGGCTTGATGCCGGGAGCGTGAGGCCAGTCGTAGCCGTCCATGACGGGAAGAACGGGATGCCCCAACCAGCGTAAGACCTGGCTGTTGCGCAAGGTGCGCGGTACGCCCACCGACGAGCTGTTGAACTCACGTGCCTCCGGGATGTGCTGCAAAATCTGCTGGCTTGCCCCGCGTGGTAACGCGGGGTAGATGAGAATGTTATGGGTTTGGTCGAAGATCATTTTGAACTGTGAGGCGCGAGGCCCCATGCGGACAGAGCAAGCAGAAAGCCGTCAAACGAATCGCACCAGAACGCCACTCCTCCCGCTTCCTTCATGGCGCACATGGTCGCCTGCTGGCGAGGTGTCGGGTACTTGCCAGGCGCCTTGTATTCGATGCCTACGAACCTGCCCTTGATGCAGCAAAGGTCGTCCAGCGACTGCATCCCGTAGCCCTGTTGCACAGGTGCGAAACGGTAGGCGCCAAGATTTTTGAGATAGGCGCGGCAGCGCTTCTTGAGCCTACCTTCGTCGGTAGTCATAGCCAGCCTATAAATAGACTAAGAGCTTGTCCGAACAATCTTCCAAGCTCTATTGCCACAATAACCCTCAGTATGACCTGATCGGTTTTTGTCATTTTCCCCTCGCCAAGAAACGATGCTCGCAATCTTCAACGTCGCACCAGCCACAGAGGGCGCTCTTACGCTTTTCCCACGCATTATCCGCTTCGAATTGCGCTACAAGCTTACTTACTTTCTGCCACGCAGCGGCGGTGTCGGACAGGTCGTACTTCTGCCCGATGCGTCCTTCTTTGAGCCAGATGTAGAATCCGGCTATGCGTGTCAGGTGCGGGTGCAGGCAGTTGAGCAAGAGCGCGTTGGTTTCCAGCTCGAACGAGGACTCGTAGTTGGAAGATCCCGTCTTGTAGTCCGCGATGACGGCGGTGTTTCCTTCCATGAGCGTCACGTCAATCTTGCCTCGAAACCACACCCCGTCATCGAAGAAGCCGCACGGCTTGCCCTCGCGCGTGATGCCTAATTTCTGCTCTGCCTTGGCGCCGCGGCCGTCGAACGCTGCCACGATAGGCTCCCATTGCTGCATCTCGGGCGGCAGCAGCTTGCCGCCAAGACGATACTCCATCGCCTCGTGCACCTTGTCGCCCCAGCGACTCGCGTCGCTGCCGGTGAATTTCACGTCCTTCTTGACGTAGCGGCGGTACGCTTGGTGGGGGCAGGTGTTGGCGTAAGTGTTGAGGAGCGTGTAGCTGAAGACGAGCGGCTTCGCTTTGCGCCGGTCGAGCGCTGCCGGGATGGGACCGGGATCGTAATTCACGCAAACACCTTCGCAAGTGCCGCCACGATCTTGGCGCGAGACTTCTTGTTGACACCTTGCAGCGCTTGCACCAACTGCATGGTAAGCTTGAAGTCGTCGGCCTTTAGCCCTTGAAAAGCCATCAGCATGTCAAGCTCAAACTTGACGGGACGGGCAACGCGCGTCTTGCGCTTGGTAGGCACTTTTGTGTGCCCGGGTGGAAGCAGGCTGTCGGCGCCTAGTACTCTCACCTGCTCTGCGATATCGTGCCTCGGCTTGCGCCCCGGCTTCGTACCCTTACGACGCCCCCTCTTGGGTGCGGTTTCACCATCGAACATCGGAGCTGGTTGCGTCGTCGCGAACGGCGAAAATGTGGGAGTGTCGTTCATGAGATGTCCTCGGTTGAGTTATGGGGCAAGAGCACAGCCACTCAAGAAGTACGCTATATTCACCATGGTGAGCAAGGTCAACATTTGCAATGTGCCAGCCGCAGTCGAGATGATCTTGCACATTTTCGTGAGCGACGAAACGAAAAATAGATTCTTGTCGCACAAGCGCTCTAAAGGCGGGTAGTGGAATTTTGGAGTCGGTGAGGTCAAATTCTTCCACGCGACCGTCGGCGTAATAAAATGTAATATAGTGGGTCGATATTCTCACCGTAATTCCCCTTCACACGCCAACGGCAACCCCGGCAACCAAGGTAATGGGCGTACCATCTCGGTCTTGCAGCGCTCCAGGTGTTCCTGCTCGCGGCCATCCTTGGGGATGAGGATCCACAGTGAGTCGTGCTCGGTTGAGACAATCCGGTAGCCCATCCGCGCGATGCGAATCATGGCTTGCGAGATGATGACGCGCGCCAAGGCCTGCACCACGTTCTCCACCAGCTTCGCGCCGTAGGTCTTGACCCACCCCTTGCGCGAACGCATGCGCCAATACTTTTCGCCCGTCTCGGGATCGACGTACCACTCCAGCGTATCGTAGATAAGCGGTGCGCCATTGGGAAGCCAGATGCGATAATCCTTGAGCAGCATCGGTCCCCAATTCGTCGTAGAGCCATACGCCAACACCTTCAGCATGCCGTTGCCGGCCTTCCAATAATCGCAAACGGCGGGATGGGTGTCGCGATAAGCGTCGCGCGCCTTCACGCCTTCTTCTGCCGTAATGAAAATCTTGGCCTTCGTGCGCAACGTTGCGCGTATCTTCTCAGCCCCCGAGCCAAAGCCGCATTGAAGCTCGATCACCTTGCCGGCTAAGTACTCAATTGGATGATCTTTCTTGTTCACGGGATAGCCGTAAAATTGCGAAGCTACGCCAACATAAGGATTGCGGCCTTGCCGGAAGTCCTCGATCTTGTCCTGCTGCCCTGCCAGGAAGTTGACCAGGCGGCACTCGATTTGCGACATATCAGGCTTCGCCAAATAATAGCCTTCCGGCGGCAGGATGGCGTCAACGATCTTGAGCGGCTCGTCATCTACGGGGAAGTCAGGATCCGACTTCTTAAAATTCTGAAAGTTAGACTTGTCACCTCCTCCCCAGCGGGTGGTGTGAGCTGCGTACATTTTGAGGTAAACGCACAAAGGTCCCCTACTCGCCATCCAGCCCAGAGTCTCCGCTCGGGTCTGTAGCAGAGTGGACTTCGCCCCGATGCGCGCTTCAGCCAGTCCTCGTATGCGATCATCCTCATCTTCCAAAAGCTCCTGCATGAACGGGTCGTTCTTGGCGAACTGCGGGATCGGCCCGTTGGTGCCATCCTTATACTGAATCTCCACACCCTCGGCTTCCAGCAGCGCCTTGAACTTGTCGGTCGATTGCAATTCCGCGGGGTCGATATCGAGCATCTTGATGCGATCGGCCTTCTGGGCTGCCTCGCGCTCCCAGATGCGCGCCAGCAGGTCTACGTTTGCCCGAAGTAGAGGCTCGCAGAACATCCGCATCGTGATGTCGATGACTTCCAGCTCCTCTACTGGAAAGCAGTGCGCCATCAGAGCGCAAAAGACCGTCCATATCGACTCCACCTCATCGCAGCACCCTTCCGCCACCAAGCCCCGCGCAGCGGAGTCAAGCTCGTGCCAGTGCTTGCCCTTAAAGAGATTGTAGGGCGTCTTCTTCAGCGGCATGCCAAAGTGAGTGCGCACGCTATCGAGAGACACGCCAATATGGTTGCCGAGCATAAGCCTAGCCATCGAAAGAGTGCAGCCCCGTTTTTTTGGGAATACGCCATAGCGATGAGATAAGATGAGGCCATCAAATTGATGGTGATGGCAAATGACAAAAGAATCGCTAAAATCATGTTCAGCCAGGACATGCCGCAACTCCTTCTCGTCGTACCACTTCGCATTGTGATTGGGCGACCACTTAATGGCGGCGCCATGCGCCTCGAAGCGCTTGTCGCGTACATAGTGCTCTGTACTAAGCTTTGATAAAGTAAATTCGTCGGAGTAAAAAGATTCTATGTCGATTATAATCGGAATCATGCGCGTGGCAGCCATATGTTGCCGGTGCTTTGGCGGCGAAGGTTATAAACGGCGCCCGCCCTTTTTATCATCATATCCCTCGCCGCCAGCAACTCGTTCATGCGGCACATATGAACGTTGACGATGTTGAGCCCCACGCTCGGGCCGCCACTCGGGCGATGGCCGTACACATGCTCGAATATCTGCTTGCGAGTTACACCTTCGGGATGCCTGGATACAAAGTCGTAGATGGTGTACAGAACCGAAGGCTTGAGAAATCCCGCGACGCGGGACTTCACCGGCAGCAGTTGCCCGCAGCAGCAGCACCTAGGGTGAGCCATCGATCTTCCTCTTGAGCTTCACCAACCCCCACGCGACGGGCACCCAGAAGCCCATGGCGAGGGCGTGCGCGAGGAGGAAGTGCGTCATTCGATATTACTCCACTCAATCGCGCGGGCTATCGACTTTTTTGCTAACTCCTTGAAGTTTTCTTCGTCTATTCCAATCGATAATCCTGCACAAGCCAGTAAAAACATCTGCTCGGTAAAATGTGACAGATGCTTATCTAATTCTGTTTTGAGCTGCTCCTCGGTCATTGTGCCCACGGCAAAAACCCTTTTGCGAAGATCCACCATTTCTGCAAGTTCTCAAACGCCTCCTCGGGCGGCGTGAGCGTGAGGAAGCCCAGCCCTTGACCGGCAATGACGCAGAGAAAGAGCCATGCGCGCGTTATCATTTCAGTATCTCACCAAAGCTTCGCAATCGAACCTCCTTTGTTTACGCCTCTTTTTCCACGGTGACCATAAAAGGCCCCGACATAATTATTGAATACTGCGGCCTGATGTTTGCTGATACCTCCCACCAAAATGGTTGAAAATGTAAACCGTAACGAGTGGTCCAAATAAGAACATGAACTTGCACTCCGAAATAAACCTTTTTGAAAATCACCAATCGAACCTCCTCTTATCTACAAGATACGCATCTATCCCCGCGCACGCGGCCTTGTAGCGCAGCCACACCTTCGGGTGGATGGCTCGCCCTTTTCTTTCCGGTGTGCGCCTGCCCTTGTAGGTGCGCGGCGGGGTCTTGCCAGCTTCGAAAAACCAGATGGAGGCAGACGAGTAGCCGATCATCGCCCCCAACTCGGCAACCGAGAGGCTGTGCGCCTCCCGCCACGCTTTTGCCTTTTCGTTCTCGGTCATTGATTTCGAGCAGGGTTTTGCTCGGCAGCACATTTACGAATGTCGGCCATCGCTTTTTCTTGTGGTGCGAAGAACCACGGTGCAGGTTGATCGGGACGCGAAGCGCGATAGATCATCGCGCCAGCAATGTAAGGCCCCACTTTGTCCTCAAGCGCCTTGCCGGACTCACCCGCGAGATGAATCGCCCAACCGGCACGGCAGTGCGTTGTGCCACACCAGCCGCCGGAGCCATGCCAGCTCGACATGTCCAGTTCACCGCCAGCCTCGATCGCGGCCAAGATCGTGTCGTCGATATTGGGGATAACCGGGATATCTTTTTCTTCGATTTTGACAGTGCCCGCGAGGTTGGCGCGCGCGAGGTCGGCGCCCGCGAGGTCGGCGCCCGCGAGGTCGGCGCCCGCGAGGTCGGCGCCCGCGAGGTTGGCGCTCGTGAGGTTGGCGCTCGTGAGGGTGGCGCCCGCGAGGTCGGCGCCCGCGAGGTCGGCGCCCGCGAGGTCGGCGCCCGCGAGGTTGGCGCGCGCGAGGTTGGCGCCCGCGAGGTTGGCGCCCGCGAGGTTGGCGCGCGCGAGGTCAGCGTCCGCGAGGTTGGCGAGCGCGAGGTTGGCGCCCGCGAGGTCGGCGCCCGAGAGGTTGGCGCCCGAGAGGTCGGCGCCCGCGAGGTAGGCGCCCGCGAGGTCGGCGTCTGTGTTGATCGCCCGTTTTACGGCCAAACCAAGTCTGATTGAAGGCTTAGTGTCTTCCGAGCAATCAATCTCAGCAGTGAATTGAACTTTCGCAGTCCAACGGTTCAATATGTCAAATTTGATCATCTTTCTCCCCTTTGGCGGTTTGAGCACTACTCTCTACTCTGCAGCCGGCGCACTTCGGCGTCGAACGCCTTGCGGTGTGAAGGTTGGATGCGCTTGTACACCTTCAAGCGGTAACCGTAAGGGGCGCCTTCCAACTCTGCCTTGAGCGCGGCGTATTCTTCCGGCTTTGCGCGCCGACCGCTCCACGCGAATTGATGCGAGCATCCGCCGTGCTGCCCGACATGCGCGTAACACGTCATGGTGCGCCCATTTATATCGTTCGGCTCGCACGGAAATACGGCAGTGACCTCGCCACCTTTGCGCCGCTCGATTCGAAAGATGACCGGAGTCTCTTCGATATCCTGCTGAAACATGAAAGCCTCCCGTTGCTGACTACTACTCTCTACTCCAACGCAAAGAGTAAGTCAACCCCGCTGACGCGGGGTAAACACAAAAATGTGATGGGCAAGGCAAAGGTTCGGGGGTAGCCTCGAAAGCAAGCGACCCCGGTTATGAGCCGGGGTCGAGGTGCGCCAAAACAGGGCAACGTCCAGGGAGGACCCACCCGATGTAGCGCACCTCATCAAGAAACGCAAGAGGTTGCGCATGCTCGATCACGCTCTCGCTTACGCCGCGCAAGGCTGGCCCGTCTTTTCGCTGTCGGGCTACAAGATCCCCTTCAAAGGGTCGCACGGCCACCTCGACGCCACCACTGATTCCGATGCAATCCGCGCCATGTGGGCTAAACGCCCGCGGGCGAATATTGGGTTCGCCCCCGGTCAAGACATCGTGATCGTGGATCCTGACGGGCCGAACGCCATGGCGCAACTTGCTCAAATGGCGGCTGAACACGGCGGGATGCCCTTGACGCTGGCAGCGCGCACGCCGCGCGGCGGCCTCCACTTATACTACCACGCTCCGCCGGGGGTGGTGCTCAAGTGCTGGGCCATGCCGCGCGCCCACAAGGGCGACGACGGCATAGACATCAAGACGGCCGGCGGCTACGTGCTTCTGCCTCCCAGCGTGAGCGCCAAGGGGGGGCGCTACGAATGGCTCAATAGCGAGCCGATCGCAGAACTGCCCACGTGGTTCGCGGAGTGGGTGCTGGCACAAGGAGGCGCTAGGCGGCCCCGCGCGCGCGAGACGGATCGGCCCGCATGGCTGCCTGTGCTGCCAGCCACTAGGCGCATCAGCGAAGCCGCCAGCGTCGAGGAATTACCTCCGATCGAGGACGTGGCCGCGGCGCTTGAAGTCATCCCCAATCCCGACCGCGAGTGGGAGGACTGGAACCGCATCATGATGGCGGCATGGGCAAGCACCGCGGGCTCGCCCGAAGGGCTAGAATTGGCGCAACAGTGGGGGGCGCGCTCCCGCAAACACAACCCAGATAACGGATTAAATTCGACCGCTGGCCGCTGGCAGCACTTCGCCACCTCGCCCCCGACCCAAATCGGCTACGGAACACTCGTGCACGAAGCGCGCGCCGCCCAGCCGGGATGGATGCCGCCAAGGATGAACGGCGTCCCTGCTCTGCCTGAAGCCTTGACTAAACAAAGAAGCAACAACCCCCTGATTCAATTGAATGAAAGATACTCCGTCATCGGCGACGTAGGGGGAAAATGCCTTGTCCTGTCGTGGGTGCCCAGCAAGATCGACCGTGCCCTTAAAGTCCCATCATTTCAATCCTTTAAGAGCTTTGCCGAACGCTATGGTAATAGATATGTGAAGATCGCGGACGAGCATAAGCCGCTGGGCGCCCATTGGCTCAAGTGGCCCGGTAGGGAGTCCTACGAAGGTATTGATCTCATACCTAATGGGCCGAAGGTCTTGGAGAACGGCGCCCTGAACCTCTGGGCCGGCTTCGCGGCCCATGCTGCGCAGGGTGAATGGGCGCTGATGAAGCGCCACATAACCGAGGTGCTGGCAGCCGGCGATCCCGCGGCCGCAGGGTATATCATCAAGTTCGCCGCATGGGCGGTGCAGCACCCCGGCGAGCGGGCAGAGGTCGCCCTGGTCTTCAGAGGTGGCAAGGGCTCGGGCAAGGGGACCTTCGCCAACGCGCTGGTGCGAATCTTCGGGGCGCACGGGTTGCAAGTGTTCAATTCCAAGCATCTGGTGGGCGCGTTCAACGGGCACTTGCGCAATTGCCTCCTCTTGTTCGCGGACGAAGCCTTCTGGGCCGGCGACAAGCAAGGCGAGTCGGTGCTCAAGGGAATGCTCACAGAAAGGGCGCTCGTCATAGAGCAGAAGGGCGTGGACGCGGTGCTGTGGGAAAACCGCCTGCACGTCATCATGGCCGCCAACGCCGAATGGGTGATTCCAGCTTCGCATGATGAGCGGCGCTTCGCCATGTTCGACGTGAGCAACGATCGCGTAGGCGATCGCGCGTATTTCGACTCGCTTCACGAAGAGTTGAACGCTGGCGGGCTGGGCGCCATGTTGTTCGACCTCCTGCGGGTGAACTTAAGGGATTGGCACCCCCGGCACATTATACAGAGCACCGCGCTCCGCCATCAAAAGGAAATGTCGCTTAACCCGATCGCGGCATGGTGGGAAGAGTTCTTGCAACGCGGCGTCCTGCCGGCAGCCTTAGCCAAAGATAAGCCTGGGCAGGTATCGGCAGCATGGCTTTTAGAGAGCGCCAGGGAGCACGCGAGCCGTCCGAGCGACATAAATCCTTCAGCCTTGGGCCGGTTTTTACGACAAAATAGCAGTTTAAGGCTTCATACCGAGCGTGGGAACGTTTGGAAGTTGACAAATTTACCCAAGTGTCGCCAAATTTGGGAAAAGCGATATGGTGGTTGGAATTGGGAAAATAGCCTTGAAGAGTGGAAAACAGGCTAAAACCCTTCATGCTTTCAGGAATCCTTCAGCCATAAGCCTCTGTTTTTATTATACTACTGAATAGTTGAATAGTATGAATAGTTAATAAGAGTCCTTACGTGGCTACACACTTGTAGGCTAATTTAGGATACGTCGAACATTACCAAAGGGTAATGTAGATGAACGACTCAGAATCGCGATGTGAAAAAAACCCTTCAGCCTTCATCCCTTCAGCCTCACGAAATTGTGATTGGATTTAAGCTGATTACTCTTTATAAGGATAGCTATCCCGCGATGGTGCGGGTGGGAAGATAGGGGAAGGACGATGCGCGAGATTACCACGATACAGACTGAGCGCGAGGACAAACTAGCGGACGCGAAGCGCCAAGGCCAAGCGCAATTCGAGTCGATCAAGGAAATGGTCGAGGCGTTGCGCGCCACGGATCGCACGGACCTTGAAGGCTCGCGCGAGTGGGATCGTAAGCGCGAAGAGGCGCAGCGCGCGATCGAAGAGGACGCGCTTTCGGTGCAAGTGCGATCGGGGTGGTATGCGCCGGGCGCCGCAAGCGAAGCGCCGGCCGAATACGAGATACTGCTTTGCACGGGCGGTCCCGCGTGCCGCATTGTGGGCGAGCTGAGCGAGCATTGCGAGCCGCAGACCGCGCGCCTGGAGGTTCAAGACTGGTTTCAGCCTTGGACAGCGATTCGGCCGCTTGTTCGCAAATCGGTTGCGCCAATCGCAGACGATTACGATTCTGAGCAAATCCTGCTCGCCTACGCGCAATGCTTCTGGTTCGGGGAGTAAGCCATGACCCTCCTAACCCTCTACGAAGGGCGCCAGAAGGTCGCACAGTGGCCTATCACGGCAAGGCAGGTGGAATTGATAGCGCCCGAGCTACGCGCATGGGCAACGGTTTGTGGGCGTCCTAGGGCAGTGTTGCAGGAAGGCAACGTATTGCGCGTGATTCGGTTACCGAGGGGTTAAGCAATGTATATTGGCTGCATTCATGCTCAATGCCCGACGCAGGCTAAGTGCCATGCTGCTTGGCGATGCTTGCAGCCGATGATTTTGGCTCTCAATTCGCCTGATAACGAGAATTGGCTTGAGCGCAAATGGTGCGAAGCGTTAAGCGCGCAGAATAGCGCGCTTGACTCTGAGAGCAGTAAAGAGTAAATAAGGGGAGTGCTCGCGATTGGGTGGAAGGGGAATTAGAGGAGGCTGGTGTGGCGACCAAGGTCGAGAAATTGAAACGTCTTAGCGACGTTAAGTTTCGCCACTGGCTCCAATTCTATCAGCTTGCTTTGGGAAGTGGGCAAAACAAAGAGACTGCTGCCGAGTGGGCATTTGCCGCAGTGGGGTTTAGTCAATGAGCAAACGCAAAGAGGTCAAACCATGGTCGCGCGAAGGGCGCGCGATTGCGGAGATGGAGCGTGGCATAGCGGACATCGTGCGCAAGCTTCCTCGGGCGCCGCAGCTGGAAATGTCGCGCTACTTGCTGCCGGAAGTGAACTATCCAACGAAAGGGGAGTGACATGCTAGATCATTTTTTCGTGAGTGACTGTGACGGTGCTTTGCACGATACGCGCGATGCGAATTGGGCAAGAAAGCCGCTGCGGCCGAACTACAAGCGTACCTATGCGGAGATACGAACGGTCGCAGAGTTCAAGGCGACGTTGCGCGCCGGGCGATTCGCGTGGCCTGGCGGGTATCCAATGTACTTGATTTGCTCGGATGGCGCGCCGTTATGCTTTGGATGCGGCGAGAGTGAAGCGCGCAACGTTATGAGCGCGATCGATCGCAAGGACGGATCGGGATGGCGCGTGCTCGTGTGCGACATTAACTACGAAGATGACGACTTGCGTTGCGAGCATTGCGGCGAGCAAATCGAATCGGCTTACGGAGAGGATTGACTCTCCGTGCGTTAACGTCGCCTATGCGTTTTGAGGAGGGCAACCTTAGTCGGCTGCCTTTTCTTTTTGGGCGAGCCTGCGAGCTTGCCAAGCCATTAGGGCGCGGTGGGATCCGCCGCGTTTGCCATTGGTGGCAATGCTTTTGAGCATTTTAGCGCTTTCGTAGAGCCGATTGGCTTTCCAGCACATATCGTTCGCCAATAGCTCGGCCGCCCATTGCGGTATTGCGCGTTTGCCCGATCGCCAGAGGCTAACAGCTGTCGGGCTCGCGCGATTGTCCAGGCGCTTGCGCGCGGCGCTATTTGTTAGCCCGAGCATTTCAAACGCATCCGTTACAATGTGCCGGCGAGCATCTGGCGCATATTTTGGTTGCACGTTTTCTCCGTCGCGTTGAACGCGCGAATTTTAGCCGCTCGCGCTCGACGTCGAGCACCCAACACCTCCCGCCAGGCGCCCAACGCCCATCACGACGTTCGACACTTACAAGTTCGAAACTACTTATCGCCTTGATTTGCTTTGCAATTCAGCGTCGCGTATCACGTAGTATCAACTAATATCAACTTTACGTGAACCGCTCGAGCCCATATGTGACCTACCAGGCACTCGATCGAACCTAAGTGTTTTCAGGCTATTTCGGCCGGTTTAATCAACCGACCGGGACGCGCTCCGGTTGTTTTTTGAGTACGCCAACCCCCACGCTCCCCCAGGAAAAATAAAAAGCTTGAAAAACGTAGTCACTGGCACTACGCTCTTTCAAATGCCCGCCTATTACAACGAGATCGACCCCTACTGCGCGCAGTGGCTGCGCAACCTCATCGTTGCTAAGCTTATCGCTCCCGGAGACGTGGACGAACGTGACATCCGCGACATCGCCCCTAACGAGCTTCTCGCCTACACCCAATGCCACTTCTTCGCTGGCATCGGCGGTTGGTCACGCGCCTTACGCCTTGCAAGTATCCCTGATGATCTCCCGTTATGGACGGGATCGTGTCCTTGCCAGCCTTTCAGCGCGGCGGGCAAGCGCCGCGGGTTTGCTGACGAGCGGCACCTGTGGCCCCACTATTTCCACCTCATCAGCGTCTGCCGCCCTGCAATCGTCCTTGGAGAGCAGGTTGCGCGCGCTAAAGTTTGGCTCGACCTCGTGTGTACTGACGTGGAAGGAATCGATTACGCCTTTGCGGCGGCGGTATTGCCTGCTTGCAGTGTCGGAGCTGAGCACGAACGGCAACGCTGGTGGTGGGTTGCTTCCGACACTCACCGCCAAGATGAATTTGTTCATGCCGAGCATGCAGAAGTGGAAGCGGCATCGAAGGTTGCTTTCCACTTTGACCAAGCACGATTATCGTGGAGGCGCAAAGCCGGAACGAACGGCGCGAATGCGTCAGGAGTCGCAACGAGGAACGGATTTGAGCACGACGTTGCGCGCTGCGTTTCCAGGGACGACTGGACTGATCAACCCGTCCTGGGCGGCGGTGTTCATGGGTTATCCCATCGCGTGGCTCAAGTCGGCGCCTTCGGTAACGCCATCGTCCCGCAATGCGCGGCGCAGTTCATCAAGTCAGCGTTGAAATGACCCTCCTCCATCTCCTCCTCGCCATCGGCGCCCTGCAGCTCGCGTACTTCGCGTTTCTCTGCTGGCAAGTGGATGACGAAGAATGAAACACCGGCAGTCGATGGAGGAACGGTTGCGGCAGGCAGCGCTTCGCGCGCAGAAATTCCATGTGGAGAGATTTAGGACGCGTCATAAGCGTGCGCGCAAGCCTGCACCCTTATCGCTGCCTTTTACAAAAGACGAGCACGGCAACCTTTCGAGAAGAGTGGGGCTAGATCGCAGTGTTGGTTGATATCAACCGCCTCTGGTGGGCGGCGGATCGCCTGGCGCGTCGCGAGTTGAAGCGCCGCCTCCCTCCTCTGCGTTCAGCCGCGGAGTTCGAAGCGCTTATCAATCGCGCCATGCGTCCTCGCGCGGAAGTACTGCTCGCGAAGCGCCTTTGGCGGCGTGGGCATATCATCTGGGATCCCGACACGCGCGAAATAATTCGCCCGCCTCTTGACACCCTCAACCGTAGTGCCTAAGACTACACCCGCGCGCCGCTCCATCCCCGATCGGCGCGTCCCCGGTGGTGCCACCCCCCAGCCCCCCGACGCGCCACCGGGGTTGCCCTTCAAGGAGTTCCCGCATGCCAAAAGTGTATGCCTCCAGGCAACTGGCTGCCAAGATGCAAAGAGCGCGCAAGGCGAAAGTGGTGAAGCTGCGTCCGTCTTACGCGCCAGAAATCGCAGTCGTGACGCAGCATGAAAAGGCAGCGCGCGAGGCGAAGGACGCCGCGCTCAAGCACGACGACGATCTGGTGCTGCGCAGCTTCATCCACCAGGTCAAGGACGCTCATGGGCATGCTGTCGGGGCGATCCTGACGGGCTACGCCGACAGTTGGGGCGCTCCGCAGGTGTTCGTGATGTCGATGGCGCAACTACGCGCGGTCGCGCACATCATTGAGAAGCGCCTATGACCCTTTTTGGCATCCGGCCGGCCCCAAACTCGCCTATCGGGATGGGATGTTGCACGTTTCCGATCTCAATCCACAGATCGAGACGAAGTGGCGCATGAGCCGCAAGGAGATGCTGCTGTTGGGCTGGATGTGCATTCGGGCGGCGCTGCGATGAGCAACGAGCTGTTCGATCTCGCTGCGGAGATACGCGCGGAGACGAAGCTTGCCTACCTCCTGTTCGACGGTAACGTGCAGGAGTGGGTGCCCAAGAGCCAGGTGGAAGATAACGGCGACGGAACGTTCACCATGCCGCAGTGGTTGGCGGAGGAGAAGGGCTTTGTTTAAGTAGATGCCCTATCCCACCACCATCCGCCTCCCCGAGGATGTGAAACGCGTGCTGCGCAAGGTTGCCAAGAAGGAGCGCCGCACGGTGACGCAACAGATAAACTTTGTTCTTCAAGAGTGGATCAAGGTTGACCCCGCGCTTGTTGCGCTCCTGCGTGGCAGACCCTTGCGCAAGGAGGAGCCGCAAAGTGACCAGGGATGAAATCATTTTCTCTCTCTTTGATTGGGGTGTCATTTTCATCATAGGCGCGTGTTGCGCTATGTTGTTAGGAGTCGCCGTTCTTTCTTTCAGAGAACTATGGAGGCGGGGATGCTAGCACCCGCCGATCGCCGTATTGATAACGGTCGTGCAAAACTGACTGAAAAGCAGGTGCTCAACTCCGCTGACGCGGGGCAAGCCGATGAGTGACCCGCAACTTTTGCGCATCCCGCGCACGTTTCATTCGGTTGACGAGGTTTTGGGTGCCGCCAAGCTGATGGAGCTTCCGAATATTTTGGTGTTGTCGGAGCTGGCGAATGGAAATCTCGTGCTGCTGGACGACGGCATGACGGTAGCTCAAGCGAACTGGTTGCTGGACAGGGCGAAAGTTGCGTTGCTTGGGAGTTTGGAATTAAAATGAAGTACCGAAAGAAGCCAGTGGTGATCGAGGCGTTTCAATGGAAGCCGATGGGTCACGCATCAACTGACGGCTATATCCCGCACTGGTTCATCACGACCAATTACGATGTCGGCCCCGGCAACTGTCTTATCATCAAGACGCTTGAAGGGAACATGCGAGCCGATCCTGATGACTGGATTATCCAAGGGGTTAAGGGTGAGATTTATCCTTGCAAGCCCGACATCTTCGCAGCGACCTATGAGCCGGCAGAATGAAGCTCGCCCTCATCACCACCACCGTCAACATCCCAAGCGTGCTCGCGCTTTACCGCCGCTTCGATCCGAGCGGGTACGTCCGCTTCTTCGTGGCGATCGACAATAAGACCCCGCCTGCCGCCATCACGTTCCTGGACGGGCTTGGCAACTGCCAGATTGTCAGCCAGACTGATTACAAGTGCGACGGCATCATCGGGTGGAACTCGATCCAGCGTCGCAACCTCGCCCTCTTGGAAGCTTTGAAGTGGGGCGCAGATATCGTTGTGTCGGTCGACGACGACAACATTCCCGTCGATCCCAACTACTTCCAGCAGTTCGAATCGCTGTTTTCCTCCTGGGAGCCTCGTCCCGTGCGTTTTGACGGCCTTGCCGCCAAAGGCAGCTGGTTTGATCCCGGCCAGTTCCTCATTCCTCCCGCTACCCACCGCGGCTTCCCCGTGCAGATCGTGCCTGAGTTTTCCTTCACGCACGTCACCGACGCCAGGATCGGCGTGGCGGCCGGCATGGTGCTGGGCGATCCCGATACTTCAAGTTTGGAGCGCATTTCCAAACGCCCTCACGTCAGTGGGGTTCACGAGATATTGAAGGCAGGCGTGGTTGTGGCCCCCGGTACCTGGACGGTTTTCAACAGCCAGAATACGGCGTTCATTCGCGATTTAGCCCCAGCGATGATGATGTGGCCGGGCGTTGGGCGCTTCGATGACATCTTCGCCTCGCTTCTCTGTCAGCGGGTGATGCGCGAGCGGGGCTGCTATGTTCACTTCGGCCGCCCCTTCACCTACCAGCAACGCAACCGGCATAGCTTGACTCGCGACTTGGCGGGCGAGCTGTTCGGAATGGAGAACGTGGTGAGGTTTGCGCAGTGGCTGGATCGCTTCGACTTCACCGCGTCGCCTGATGTGCTGACGACCGTGCGGCGCATTTTCACCGAGATGGCGTACTTGGACTGGATGCCGCCCGTCGTGAGCAAGTGCGGGCTGGCGTGGTGCGAGGATGTGGAGGGGGTGCTGTGAAGCTTGCGCTCGCCCTCTTGACGAAAGACCATCCCGAACTGACCAAGTGCTCGATCGAGCCGCTGTTGCAGCCGGACAAGCTCGACTTGTTTTGGATTGATGGGTCGGTGACGGAGGATGGTAGAGGACTTCCGTTTAACTTGGATGGGTATAGTGCCAAGCTGGTTATTCAGGATGTGCGCGGTGGCCCTGATGTAGCGATCGTATACGCGCTAACCCAGATGTTGATAGCAGGCTGCGATTCCAACATCGGACCGTATACTCACGTCGGCATCATAGAGCAGGACGTTCTTCTTCATAAAAACTGGCTTGGCCCGACCACCGCTCTCTTCGAGCGCGGGGCAAGCGACGGCCTCGAAGTGGGCGCCGTGTCCGCGCGTTGCTACGAGGATCGCATTCTCGTTCAGCGCGACGGCTACGCTCTTTGCCACAACCTTGGCGCCGGCATGATCATCTTTACCCGCGAGGCTGCGCGCATCATTCTCGACAACTACCGCACCGGCTGGTCCACCGACAACCGCCTGATCTTCTGCCAGCTGTCCGGCTTAGATATTGGCGCGTGGTGGGCGTTTCGCGGCTCGGAGAACCCGATCACCGCCGACTGGAACTTCGATGCCGTGCTGGCACGGCATGGGCTTGCCTCGCTTGCGCTTACCCCTTCGCTTGCGACCATGCTCGATCAGGACATCGCCGCGCAGGGTTTGAAGATGGCGGATGGGAAATACGACCTTCTACGCAATGAGAAGGCGTTCAAGACTTTTGTTGATCGCTCGTTCAACTTTCGAAGCGGTAGGTGGAAACCGGGTGGGCACTATCGCATTCAATGTGTGGGTGGAACTTATACGATTTTCCCTCACCAGATTCCCGACATCGGTGGGGAGTACAGCGGCGACTGGCGACTCAAGTGGTGCCAAGGGTTTGGGCCGTTTGTGTGGGAAGCACACGAGAGCGAGTTCCCCTTTCACGTAACCACTTCGGATGGCGTGACGACCAAGCAGGTGCCCATGCTCGAAGTCCCCATCCTCGGTCCCTGCGAAATCCTTTTGGGCGGCGAAGGCAAGGCGCGTGTAAGCGATACGCACTCAGGCTACTCCATCGTTGCGTCTCCCGCTGACGCGGGGGCGAGCAACATCCTGCAGGTTGCCGTTCCGTCCGGCGTGTCATACCGCATTGTCAGGGTGGAAGCCCTCACGCCCGGCGTGGGCTTCTATGGCATTCGCACGCGTGAGCCGCAGCCGTGGTTGCCAGGGTATCGCTTCGATCATTCGTGCTTGCCGGGAGTATCAAAATGATTGGGCGTTTTTTGACGGTCCTTGTGGCGGTATGCGCAGTTATTTTTATTGTGGCCGAGTTTATGGTGTTGACGCCGCCAATTTGCCGTGAGGGTTTTGTGCCGACTTTAACAGGACCTCGCCATCTTTGGGCGTGTGTTCAAGGATATAATCCATGAAAACAGCAATCGTATGCGGCGCGGGCGGCTTCATTGGGTACCACCTTGTCAATCGTCTTAAGAAGGAAGGTTACTTTGTCTGGGGCATTGATCGAAAGCTTCCCGAGTTCGGCACTTCGAGTGCGGACAAGTTCGATATCAAAGACTTGCGATACGCGCCACTGGATTTCAATCCTTGGATTGATGAAGTCTACCAGTTTGCTGCTGAGATGGGCGGGGCGTCTTACATCTTCACCGGCGAGAACGATGCCGAGATCATGCGCAACTCTACGCTCATAAATCTCAACGTGCTCGAAGCTTGCCGCCGCGCGAAGGTAGGCAAGGTATTTTTCTCTTCCTCCGCCTGCATCTACCCGGACTTCGTGCAATCGCGACCCGACAGCGCTTCGCTGAAGGAAGTGCAAGCCTATCCTGCGCGCCCCGATAGTAACTACGGATGGGAGAAACTTTATGCTGAGCGCCTTTATGACGCTTATCGTAGCAATTACGGTTTATGCGTGCGTGTTGGTCGTCTGCATAACGTGTTTGGTCCACTCTGTACGTGGCAACACGGCAGAGAGAAGGCGCCAGCAGCGATCTGCCGAAAAGTGGCACAGGCGGTTGACGGCGGGACCATCGACATCTTCGGCGACGGCAAGCAGACAAGAAGCTTCCTCTACATCGACGAAGCAATTGAAGGAATCCTCCGACTCATGCGATCCGAGGTTTCCGTACCTGTGAACATCGGCTCTTCCGAGATGGTCAGCATCAACCAGCTCGTCCACATGGTTGCCGATATCGCGGGGAAGCGGATCGAGATCAACCACATTCATGGCCCACAGGGCGTGCGGGGGAGATCGTCTGACAATACCTTTGTCCAAGAAAAGCTCGACTGGTCGCCTTCCGCTCCGCTCGTTCTGGGGCTGGAGAAGCTCTACCATTGGATTGAAAGCGAGGTGATGCGAAATTCGACACCCCGAGAAGATAAAACGCAGCCTCTCCCGGTGACGGGAGAGGCTTTTGGATACGATAAAACCAAGGATCGGTATTTCGAGCCTAATCAGGGAGCAGATTGACGCTATCCAAAAATAACCCTTGACAACGTAGTCAAAGGCACTACATTACGGTCTATGAGCGAGCACTGCCTTTGTCCTGATTTTGAACTCCGTGGTCAAAGCTTTGAGATTTGGACGGATTCCACTTCTCCGTCTAATCGCCGCCTTGTAAATCCGCGCAAGAAAGAAATGGTCGATACCGATCGTGGATTTGTGCCGCCACTATCCAACGATGAACTATTGGCGATTTACGATTATGGGAAAGGCTATTGACTATGTTGTTCGGTTACACCCGCTGCTCCACGTCCGACCAGGCGGATGGTTCCACCATCGCGGAGCAGGAGCGCATGATCCGCGGCGTGGCGATGATGCGCGGCGTTGATCAGTATGACATCGTGTTCTACTCCGACCCTGCCGTCTCGGGCTCGGTGTCGCTGCAGAACCGCCCGCAGGGCGCCGTGATGCTGGAAACGGCGAAGCCGGGAGATATCATTGTGGCGGCCAAGCTCGACCGCTTGTTCCGGTCGGCGTTGGACGCGTTGCAGATGCTCAAGGACCTCCAGGCGCGTCAGGTTGGCCTCGTTCTGGCCGACATGGGACATACGGTCGTGACGGAGAATGGCGCGAGCAAGCTGTTCTTCTCCATGCTGGCCTTGGTGGCGGAGTTCGAGCGTGACCGCATCAACGAGCGCACCGCTTCGGGGCGCGAGGCCAAGCGGCAAGCAGGGGGGTGCTTGGGCGCGGTCCCCTACGGTTACCGCAAGACCGGCTACCGCAAGAACGCCTTCCTGGTAGAGAATGTTATGGAGCAGCGCAACATCGGCAAGATGCGCGACCTCAAGGCGCAGGGGATGGGGTATGAGGAGATCGTGCGCGAGCTGACTTCCCGCGGCGTCTATAACCGCCATGGCCGCCCGTTCAATCGCGGGCAGGTGTTTGCGTTGGTGAAGGAGAAGGTAGCGTGAAAGACCAACAGTTTTCCGGCCTCACTGCTAGGTTCAAACTCGATAGTGTAGACAGCATCAACGCCACGATTACCTTGACGGCTTCAGTTTCCTTTTGGAAAGAAGCAGCTGAAAAATTTAAGGACGTGGATGGTTACGGCGCGTGGCAGATAAAGGCTGCAATCAGGGAATGCGTTCAGCAAGCGGAGAAGCATTTTTATCATCGCGTTGAGGCGAGTGATGGGTGACCGCGCCACCGCTACGCGCTTCTACCAGCAGGCGGATGTCGTCCGCAAGGACAACAGCGATTCGCTTAACGCCAAGCGTTCGTATGAGCTGTTTTCGGCCGCCTGCTACGCCGACCCTTCATGGTGGCTGACGTGGTATCAGCACGGCAATAACCACAACGACATCAAGCTCTTTCACGCGGCGGTTGCCTGTTGGCGCCGCGCTCTCGCTTGCGAGATCGAGCACCCGCATGATCGCGCCAAGGTTCTCTCCAATTTCGGGTGGGGCCTATCGCAGATTGGTGAGATCGATGCTGCTTACGCGGCACTGACGGAAGCGACCAAGCTCAACCCCAAGAATGCAGCAGCATGGACGAACCTCTCCACCATCCAGGGGCAGCTTGGTTCGCCTGCGGCAGCGGTCGGATCGGCGCGTATCGGGAAGCAACTCGATCCTGAGAACCTTGCAGGGCAGATGTCGCTCTCTTTCGCGCTTCTCTTCAACCGCCAGTTTGTGGAGGGCTTCCGTGAGTTCGAGTGCCGCTATGCTTACGCCCTACACAATTTCCTTCACTATCCTTACCCTAAGTGGTTGGGAGAGCCCGACAAGACTGTCTTTCTTGTTGCCGACCAAGGACTCGGAGATACGCTCTCGTTCGCTCGTTTTGTGCCTCTGGCCGCCAGCACCGCCAAGTACTTGCATCTCTACGTCCAGCCTGAACTTGTACGCCTCTTCCAGCACGCTTTCATGTTCTTGAAGAACGTCAACATCATCCCCTATCAGGTGCAGTGCCCCTACCCCGAGGCGGATGCGTGGACGACGTTCGTGAGCCTCCCTTTCGCGCTCAAGCTGACGGACGAGCAGATAAGGATTGCGCCGCCCATTCAAATTCCGCCTAACGAATATCGCGTCGCATCTTCAGATTCTTGGCCTATGTCTAAAAATTCTTGGAAGGTAGCGGATCAGAAGCTGCATGTGGGCATCGCATGGGCGGGCAGCGAGCAGAACCTGATCAACCGCCATCGCTCGATCCCGCTCACGCACTTCTTCGAACTGGCGCGGGTGAAGGGCGTGCAGCTCTACTCGCTGCAGATCGATCAGGCGAAGATCAAGGAGATGAACGATCTTGGTGCGTCTGCCTTCATCCGCGATTTGTCGAGCTATGTGCGCGACGTGGTGGACACGATGTCGTTGCTGCGCGATCTCGATCTTGTGATCACGTGCGAATCGGCGCTCGGGCATATTTGCGCGACGATCGGTAAGGAGTGCTGGATACCTTACTCATTTTTGGGGCGCGACTACCGCCTAGGGCATGAACCGGAGAAGGACAGGATATGGACACCCAATCATCGCATCTTCCCGCAAGGAAAAAACCAAAGGTGGGAGCCGGTGTTCGAAAGGATCGAGCAGGCGCTGGCGATGAAGGTGCGCGCAAAGTCGTGACCTATTCGGGGCCGGATATCCTGCCGCAACTCGATTCGGTTACGATTTGCGGCATGGTAGTCCAGCGTCCTTCGCACATCCCACGTTCGTCTTGGACATGGTTTTGGGCGCAGTGTAGGTGGATCGAGGTGCAGTGATGGGTAAGCGTTATCGACAGGCGCAGAACGCGAGACAGCGTGCGAACGGCATTGAACTCGAACCGGGCTTATATGCTGGCGTGAAGAATTGGGCGCGGTTTTTGAAGAGGGCTACTGGCTTGAAGCCGGTCAAGATCAAGAACCCTGAGAAATACTTGAACGCGAGTTCGAAGCGCTTTTTGATTTTGAAGGAACGCGTACCAAAGGTGATGTTTGAGACGACCGCGGAAGGGTTCAATATGTGGTTTGAAGTCGGTGGAAGCGTGAATAAGGTGATTCGTACATGACCGAGCAAGTAATTTCCCTCCGCCATCCCGACGGCCGCCAGATCAGCTTCAAGATGTTGCTCGATCCCGACTTCGTGTCGGACCAGTACCTCATCGACTGCTGCAACAAGCAGGTGTGCTACGAGCCCGAGGTGGCGTGGGTGATGATGCGGGCGCTGCGTCCTGGCGACAAGATGGTGGATGCAGGCGCGTGTGTGGGGTTCTTTTCTTTACTCGCCTCCCAGCTTGTGGGACCAACAGGTGAAGTGGTGGCGGTGGAGCCGGGGATAGATAATTTGTCGAAGCTCAAGAAAAATCTTGAGCTTAACGTTTCTCCAGCGTCGATGGTGACTGTCGTGGAGCAGCCGCTGTTCGCTCGGGCGGAGGAAGTTACGTTTTATAAAAATTTCGATAGCAGCGGCGGCCACGCATTGTGGCCTCCTGAACACTGGCATGAAAATATTAACACGCAGTGCACATCTCCTGTTCGAGATAAGATGCCAGCCACGACCCTCAACCGCATCTCCCCGTCCCCCTTGCGACTGATCAAGCTCGACGTGGAAGGTTCAGAGGAGCGCGTGCTGCAGGGGGGCAACAATGTGCTGGCGGTGCAGCACCCGCCGTTCGTCGTGGCGGAGGTGAACCAGTTTGGCCTCGCGCAGATGATGTGCTCGCCCGACAGCTTGCGGGCTTACATGCGGGTGCAAGGGTATGATACCTTCATGATCTACCCGGATGGCGCCTACCCCGAGCTGGTGCCGCCGCGCAAGACTGTCGTGGTCGATCACGTCTGGAACGTCCTGTTTTCTTCACCGAGCGACGTAGCGAGCATCTGGAGGTAGCATCATGGGTTGGCAGATGGGCGAGTTAGTAGACAACGAGGCAGAAATGAACCTTTCCGAGGAGGAGCTGACGGTTCTGCTGATTGCATCGCGGGGCGAATCCATGATGGCGATCGGGCACTGGCAGAAGCCGGTCGAGAGCCTTGTTGCGAAAGGTTTTCTCCAGTCGCGCGGCGGGGACAACTTCAACTGCAGCATTACGGTCGCTGGCAGGGCGGCGTGCGGGAAGCGCGAGCAGGAAGATATGAACGCGTTCAAGACTGCAGTGAATAAAATCAAGCAGCAAGTATCTGCAGATGGGGGGTTCCGCACGCTTACGATGACTGATGTGATGCCTATCTCGGACGCCATGGACGTTCCCAATATAGCAGTACCTGCTCGCGTCCCTGTTTTTGATGTGCCGAAGCATGTACTTGAGGCTGCCTCCTTGGTCTACCACTGGATGCGAAAAAATCGAGCCACGCAACTTCACGGGCTTCGTTTGAGCGATGAGTAACGTCAACATCCCCAAGGTTTGGATCGACAAGCAGGACGTGGGGTTCTTCTTCGATCATCCTGACCGGCACGCGCATATTCGCGCGCCCTTCGGGAACGAGATGCGGGGCGAGTTCTGGCATCTGGGCGAGCATCAGCGCGATCGGCGCAGGGTGCTGTTGTGGCGGGTGCCGCAAGACAATTCCCACTACAAGCCGGATCGAACGTTCCTGAAAATTCCCTTTCTCGCTTTCAGCGACGAAGAGATCGCCGATCGGGACGACGTTCTGCTTCCTATGCTGCACGAGATGATGAGCGACGCGAAGGAAGGGTTTGTGTGGTGAAGAAGACCAAGACCGAGGTGTCCTACCAGAACTTTCCTAAGGCGCTGCAGCGTTGCGAGAAATGCACCATGTTCGTGTCGCCGTCCGGCTGCACTGCGGTGCAAGGCTCGATCCTGCCGCACGGGTGGTGCAGGCTTTTTAAGTTGAGGAGAGCGAAATGAGTTGGACAAAAAACGTCTTTTCTTCCCACGTCGATTCGATCGAGTACGATTCCGACAAGCAGGAGCTGATCGTGGCGTGGAAAAACGGTCGCGTATCCGCCTACGAGGGGGTGGATGAGCAGACCGCCAATCAGGTTGCGAATGCGCCTTCGGTGGGACGGGCGTTGCACGACGAGATCAAATCGAACTTCCGACATCGTTATGTTTGACGATGATTTTTTAGGACCAGTGCGTCGTTGGCGGGAAGGCGATAGCTACTATGCGGAAAACGACGTTGTTCGCATTGCGTGGGTCTACACCGACGACCCGGCAAAGGTTGGTACATTTGGGTGGCATGGACCGCAACAGATTGGCGTCGAATATGTTGCAAGGCCGAAGATAAAAATATGAACCAACCCCTTGTAGAATCTCGCACCAACGATCCCGCCAAGCACTTCGAGGATATGGCGAAGCGGGTGACGGACAACCACAACCACCCCTTCGGCGGAGCGGTGGTGATCGTGCCGCCCGGCACAAGCCCGCCGATCGAGATGCTGATGCTGGATCCCAACTCGGACCTGGCGATGTTTTGGAGCACGATCCGCACCAAGATCGACATCCTTCTCGCTTCCGCAGAAGCGGAGAAGCGGCGGCAACAAGGTTTTGGGCAGAGGTAGCATGTATGCGTAAGCACGAACGGCATCGAAGCTGGCACCTCTTTCGTTTTTACGAAGGCCGCGAGCATATTTTCAGGTATGGCCTTTATGGCTACGTCGTGCTATCTGTCGATAATGTCGGCATCATCCTTGAGCTTCCTGAACCCCACGAATGCCGCGAAAGGGCACATCTCATGGTTACCGTCACCGTAGGTCACAAGATCGAGTGCAGCATCGGTTTCCTCGACGCCGCCGGCAACCCGATGCTGGTTACGCCCACGCCGGACGCGCCGCCAACCTGGACCAACACCACCCCGGCGACCGAGACGTTGGTGGCTGCGCCTGACGGCTTGACGGCGGTGGCGACCGCGATAGCCGCGGGCTCGGACGAGATCGACCTTGCGCTGTCAGTGGGCGGCGTGGCCTTCAAGGCGCTGGTATCGGTCACCGTGCAGGCGGCGGCGCAAGTGCTTACTTCCGTCGTCATCAATACGAAGGTCACTTAATCGGCTTGGATTTGTGGGGAAACGCAATCCCAAGCCGATTCTGGCGGTAAGTGCCTTGGACCGTCCTCGCTCGCGGTCATGCGTCCATCTAGGCACTTCGTAAGCCGTCGAGGCGGACCGCGTCCATAACTAGGTAGGAGGTTCGCAGGTCAATTGGATTGCTGTTCTGGGTCCTGATGATCCTGTGGTTCTTCTCGTGGGCTGGAACGCGTTGGGGTGGCATGACCGGGCCTTGGCTGTATGCCAGCGAACTGCTCATGTTCATTCTGTTATTCCTGCTTGGCTGGCACGCTTTTGGGTTCGTGATACACGCGTAGCCGGTTGCCTATCTTGCGCCAGCGGGGTAGCTTGCTCGCATGACAGGTTGGTCCCACCACAAGCGTGAGACTGTGGAGCGCGCCTTTTACGCGTATCTCGCGCAGTGCGTCGTCAACAGCAAGGACTTAGGGAAAATTAATCTTGGGGAGCACCTGTTCTACGGGCAGCGCTACGCGATCACCGAGATTTTTGACGCGCTCGAAGACGACATTCGTTTCATCTACATCCTCAAGTCCCGCCAGCTCGGCATCTCCACGCTCATCCGCGTGCTCATCGCTTTCCTGCAGGGCGTCTTCCCCGGCCTCAAGGGCGCCATCGTCTTTGACACCGACAGCAACAAGTCCAAGGCGCACGTTGAGCTGAAGTCGGTCATCGACAACCTGCCCAAGCATCTCAAATTTCCCAAGGTAGAAAAGGACAATCGCGAGGGCATGATCCTCGCGAACGAGTCCAGCATCCTTTTCATGTCGGCCGGTGTTCGTCAGTCCAAGGGCAGCGGTACGCTTGGGCGTTCGACCGACTTGACGGTCGTGCATGCTAGCGAGCTTTGCTCGTGGGACAATCCGCAAGGTGTCATAGCGTTGGAAAACGCATACAGCGAAATTCATCCTGATCGTCTGTACATCTACGAGTCCACCGCTCGCGGCTTCAATGCGTGGTCGGACATGTGGGAGACGGCGCGCGAGGATACCGCGCATTGCAAGTGCATTTTTCTGGGCTGGTGGTGCAAGGACAGCCAGAAAATAGTGCAGACACATCCCGACTTCGCGCTCTATGGCACCTTCCCGCCTTCCGAGAAGGAAGCGAAGAAGATCGCGCAGGTGAAGGAATTGTACGACTACGACGTGACGGTCGAGCAGCTCGCATGGATACGCCGCAAGATGGACCCGGCAGCGCAGTCACAGGGAGATTCAGACCCCGAGTTCGACGCCGACCCGCTGGCGGTGCAGGAGCAGCCGTGGACGGAAAGCGAGGCGTTCCAGCAGACGGGCTCTGCTTTCTTTGCATCCGAGAACCTCACCGATCTCACCAACAGATTCGTCTCGGATGATTTCCAGACGTATATGTATCATTGCGGTGCCGAGTTTGCCGACATGCGCATCTTCAAGGCCGACAACGTGAAGTCGGTCGAGCTGAAAGTATGGGAGGAACCCGATCATGACGGGGTATACGTGGTGGGAATCGATCCCGCATACGGTGAGAACGAACATAATTGTCGGAGTTCGATCCAGGTGCTGCGGTGCTACGCCGATGGAATCGACCAAGTGGCAGAATATGCGTGGCCGCTTGTTACCACTCGTCAGCTCTCTTGGGCGATTGCATCCTTACTCGGTTGGTACGGGGCAGGACGAGGGCAGGTGCGATATATCCTGGAACTCAACGGCCCCGGCCAAGCGGTTCTCAACTCCCTCAAAGACCTGAAATTCCAGGTCGAGAACGGTTATCAGTTCGAGAAGCTCGACGCCAAGGGCTTGCGCGACATCTTTCGCAACGTCACGCAGTACATTTATTCGCGCGTGGATGCGATCGGCACGGGGCACAACTATCACTTCAAGACCGATTTGCAGCGCAAGATTCTCATTATGGAGCGGCTGCGGGACTTCACGTCCAACGGCAACTTGCGCATTCGTTCCATGGAATTGATCAAGGAGATGGTGCGGGTCAGCCGGGATGGCGACTCGATCGGGGCGCCGCCGGGGGTCAAAGACGACAGGGTTGTGGCGATCGCCTTGGCGTCGTATTATTGGGAGACCAAGATACGGCGCGATCTCATCGTGCGGAAGATGACGCGCGAATCGGAAGCGGCGAGGCGAAGGCTGAGCATCGTGGACCAGGTGACGCTGTTCAACCAGAACAATCTTGAGCAGTTCTTTGCCGGCAAGCGCATGGAACGCGTGATGGCGGCACGCAATGTAAGCCGGCAACGGTGGCGCTATGGCAGGTAGCCTTCCAGCTATTGACCGAACCTTGATTGTTGGCGCTATTGCGGATTACCTGCTAGGAATGAAGACGATTGAGATTGAACGAAAATGTGGCGTCGGTCATGGATCGTTGTACGACTACTTGTGCAAGGTAAATCAACACTTCAAGCTGCGAACCAAGACGAGACGGTATGGCAAAGTTTTCCGCAAAGTGTCCTGAGTGCGGCGACAAGTTTCCGTGGGAGCCCACGAAGGGTTACCCCAAGGCGTGCCCGTTGTGCGGGTTCGACACTTCGATCGCGGAGGATGCGACTGCCATCGTGCTTCCCGCTTTCCTTTCTGCCGCTTCCAAAGCCAACGACAAGCTTTACCGGGACATGGAGCGGGGGTCAGAGGTCAGGGCGCAACTGGCAGCGGAGACGGCCGGCGTGCCAGTATCGGAGATGGCGGGGTTGAAGATCACCGACTTGAACGATCGGCGCGATGCCGAGATTTCTGCCAAGGACACCGAAGCGCGGGCGGCGGCGGCACGGCTTGGACTTGCCTCGCTTGACGCTCCTTTCAAGTCCAACGGTGCCGAGCTTGGCGCTGGCATTGCGTCGGGCGAAGTGACGGTCAACGGCCATACGCAAAGAGGTATCGTGCCGCGGGCGGGCATGCAAGCACAAAGCATGATTCAGAGAGCGTTTGGTAAATGATTCCCGTGCCCACCAACAAGAATGAGATCATCGATCTCGCGAAGGAGCTGGTGGAGCAGTGCCGCGTGAGCGCGGGGCCGCGTTCTGCTTATTACCGCCTGATGAGCATTCTGGCAGAGACGGGGCGCTACGATAACCAGAAATCTCTCATCAACCTTCTCTACAAGATTCTCGATCGCACGGCCGCGCACCTGTTTAGCCCGGTGGAGTTGCGCTTCGCGATCGATTTTGAGAAGCCCGTGCCGCCACATTTTCTGGAGAAGGCTAAGATAGTGGCTGGGCATTTGACGAGAAGCTGGGAACTGTCCAGTACCGACACGACGTTCGGTCGCGGCGTGTTCGACTCGCTCAAGTACGGCGTGGCGATCCTCAAGCAGTGGCCGGAAGTGAGCGGGGAGCCGAAGAACGAGAAGATCAGCTATGAGCGCAAGCTGGTCATGCCGTGGAATTTCGGGGTGTACCGCGAGGATGAGAACGATCTTGCCAAGCAGGAGGCGCTTTGCGAAACGTCCGTCCTGACGATGCCGGAAATCTGGCGGCGCATCTGGCATCTGGACGACAAGAAGAAGCTTTACGAGCGGATCAAGACACATTCGCGCAAGGGTGCGGTCGTGTCCGATCCTGCCAGCATGTTCCATCAGGTCTTGTCCACCTCCCAGCTTCAGACTGGCGTGAACCAGAATACGTTGCCGGGCGGCATCGTGCAGATCGGCAACGATGCGAACTATTCGGTGATGGGGCCGGTGATCGGTGCCGAGACGGTCGAGTTTCACGAGTTGTGGGTGAAGGACGAGGAGGATTACACGACCATTCAGTTTGTCGAGCCGGATATCTTGATTGCGCCCATT